>Ga0265798_10011847_pt1 | contig 10585 bp, 11 predicted proteins | sample P3T30metagenome_FD_192430 | JGI IMG/M metagenome (GOLD analysis project Ga0265798, IMG submission 192430) | Plant litter microbial communities from East Loma Ridge, Irvine, California - P3 T30 | ecosystem: Environmental > Terrestrial > Plant litter > Unclassified | place: USA: California... | reverse complement strand
CGGCAACGCTACAGGGGTATTTAACGGTAAGATTTACGTAGAGAAAGAAGCCCAGAAAACAGATGCCTTTCAGCAGAATAACAACATACTGATAAGCGAAAAAGCTACTATAAATGCCAAGCCTCAGCTGGAAATTTTTGCCGATGATGTAAAATGCTCACACGGCTGTACTATTGGCCAGCTTGACGACAGGGCTATGTTTTATATGCAAAGCCGCGGCATCCCTCAAAAAGAGGCCAAAGCATTACTTATGTATGCCTTTACCAATGAGGTAATAGAAAGCATCCGCATACCGGAACTTAAAGAACGTATCACCAAGCTTATTGCCTCGAAATTAGGTGTAAATATTGGTTTTGACTTATAAAAAAACTGCCCCAAATGGGGCAGTTTTTTTATAATGCTATAGTATTCCTGCTAAGCCTCGCCCCCTGTCCTTTTTTCCTCATCTGCTATTTGCTGTATTCTATCTGATGTAACTATAACATCAGGATAGTGGGCATTGGCCAACCATAACATGGCCTGCGCAATATCCGCGGCCTTTATGCTTTTGTATTTCGCCATACCCCCAAAAAGGAGCGGATTGAGCAGTGCCATAAGCCCTGTAAAAAATGTCTCGGCAATACGGCTGTCCCTGCGGTGCCGGGCCACAATTAAAGATGGCTGCAAAATATGGGTTTTAGGTATTTGCTGTTTTAATACAGTATCCTGCATAAGGCCTTTGTTGCGCACATAAAAAATGCTGCTGTTTGCATTACTGCCCAAAGCCGATATTACTATAAATGTAGGTATACCATTAGCTTTAGCCAGTTTTGCGGCTGTTGTGGGTATGCCATATTCTATATCAAAATAAGTTTGTTTATCGGGCGTTTGTGCCTTTGTGGTACCTATACAGCAAAAAACCTCATCGGCAGTAAACATGCCGGCATGTTTATCAAGCTCAAAAAGATTTACAATGTGTTCTTCAATCTTAGGATTTTGAATGCCCACAGCGCTTCTTGAAAAAAGCTTTATAGTACCATACCTGTCATCTTTAAGTAAAAGGGTTAGCAGTTCTTTTCCTGTAGCCCCCGTTGCACCCAGTATAATGGCCGTCTTAGTCATGCTGTGTAAGTTTATCAGATAAAATTAACCCATTTACACACAGTACAATAAATTTTATAAATGGTTTAGTATTTTTATTTATTTGCCCTGCTATATACAAAAAATGCCATTGCTGCGTTTTAGCTATATTTGCGCAAACAAATGCTGATGAAACGGTTTTTACCCTCGATATACTTTTTACTGCTAACGCTAACCGCCTTTGCCCAGGACCAGCTGTGGGGCAGCTATTTTTCTTACTACAATGTGGTGGATATTGCCCAATCTAACAGCAGGGTGTACGCAGCCGGAGAAAGCGCCATATTTAGCCAGAACACCCTTAATGGCGAACTTAAAACAATAACATCGGTAGACGGGCTAAGGGCCAACACCATTACCGCTATATGCCACAGCGCTGCCTATAGCCGCACGCTGGTTGGCGATAATACCGGGCTGCTTATTGTGGTTAATAATGATGGCAGTATTATCAATAAAATAGATATTGTACAGGAAACCACCGTAGCGGCATCTAAAAAGAAAATTAACCATATTCTTGAGAACAATGGCATTGCTTATATAGCCACAGATTATGGTATAAGCGCTTTTAATATTGCCACCCTTGAGTTTATTGATACCTATTACCTTGGGCCAAACGGCGCCGAGATATCTGTACTGCAAACTGCGGTATTTAACGGCAGCCTGTATGCAGTAACTGCAGACTCCGGCATTAGGCGCGGGCAGCTTAGCAACCCCAACCTAAACGACTTTAGCCAGTGGGAAACCTATATTACCGGTATGTGGCAAACCATTGCCGCCTTTAGTGAGACCTTATTTATAACCAATGGTGGCGCTATTTTTAAATCGTTTGATAACGGTACTACTGAGTTTTTTGGCAACACCCCTACCAGTATTGTAGATATGAGGGTGTCAAATAACTATCTTTTAGCCACCAGTGCCGGTAAAATATTAGCCTATACTCCTGATTTAAATTTATCCTTTCAGATAAATACCGTGGGTGAGCCGGCAACTTTTTCATGCTCCTCTATAGTAGGAGGCAAACTGTATGTGGGCACTACCGACAAAGGTGTTTTTGCAGTAGACCAAACCAATTTCGCCATACAAAATATAACCCCAAACGGGCCATTGCGCAATAATATTTTTGCCTTGGAAAAATCGCCCAATAATTTATGGGTTGCCTATGGCGGCTACACTTTTGACTATGCCCCCCGAGAAAATTTATATGGCATAAGCAAACTGGGGCAGAACGGATGGATTTCCATAGAGGCTTCAGACATCCTTGATACACGGGATATATCTGATATTACAATAAACCCGGTTAATGAAAATGAAGTATACTTTAATTCTTTTAGCTCAGGCTTGCTAAAGGTTGTAAATGATGTGCCCGAGGTATTATATAAAGAAGATAATAGTGGCCTTGAACGTCAACAATTAACCTTTACCAACAGTATAAGGGTAATAGGCGGTGTATTTGACCCCGAGGGAAAGCTATGGATGATGAATACAAGAACGGCGAAGCCACTTAAATCTTTAAATGGCAATACCTGGACATCCTATAGCTTTACAGAGATAATACAGTCGCCTCCAAACGAAGAGTATGGTATAATGGCACTTGACAAAAACCGGACAAAGTGGATACCTACTTTAACAAGCGGCCTTGTGGTGTACAACGAAACGCTAAGCAACAAATTTATAGTAGTGGATGAAAGTAGCGGCCTGCCTACTAATTATGTTAAGTGTGTGGCTATAGACCACAATAACCGGGTATGGATAGGCACAGTGCGCGGATTAAGGGTAATATCGAACATAGAGCGCTTTGTAACCGATGAATCGCTTACGGCCACAAACATTGTTATAATAGAAGACGGCCTGCCTCAGGAATTAATGAACGAACAGGTTATAACAGACATAAGAGTAGATGGCTCTAACAATAAATGGATAGCTACAGCAGCCGGGGCATTTTTAGTATCACCGGACGGGCAAAATACCCTGTTTCATTTTACGAAAGAAAATTCGCCGCTGCCCAGCAATATTATCAACGATATTGAAATTAATGATATAACCGGCGAAGTGTTTTTTGCAACAGACAAAGGACTGGTTTCTTACAAAGGCACCTCTACATCGCCATCAGATAACCTTAACAATGTTTATGTATACCCCAACCCTGTGCGCCCGGGCTTTGAGGGCGATGTAAAAATAAGCGGCCTTATAGATAATGCCAATATTAAAATTACCGACATTGAAGGCAACCTGGTATATGAAACCACCAGCGAAGGAGGTACAGTACTGTGGGATACCCGGGCCTTTGGCAAGCACAAGGTAGCATCGGGCGTTTATATGATTTTTATAGCCTCTGAAGATGGTACTGAAACCAAAGTGAAGAAAGTAATGATAGTGAGGGGCAATTAACTTTTATTTTAAGAAATCGTGCTGATAAAAACCAAAGCCATTGTAATAAGCGCCATACGCTACCAGGAAAAAAGCCTGATAGTAAAATGCTTTACACAAAGCGATGGCCTGAGGAGCTATTATGTGCGCGATGCCTTCAGCACAAAAAAAAGCAGCCAGAAAAATATATATTTCCGGCCGCTTACATTGTTAGAAATAGTTGCTACGCACAAAAATAAAGGTACGCTGGAGTATTTTAAAGAAATAAAGCTCGCCCACCCCTACACTACCATTCCGCTTGATATAACCAAGACTACAATAGCACTTTTTGTAAGCGAGGTGTTGCACCATTGCATAAAAGAAGAAGAGCAAAACAAGAGCTTGTATGAGTTTTTAGAAACAGCTTTGCTCTGGCTTGATAATCATAACGAAACGGCAAACTTTCACCTGATACTGCTTATGGAAGTAAGCAAGTTTTTAGGGTTTTACCCTGACGGATCAGACGGACACAACTTTTTTGAAATGACCGGCGGTATTTTTGTACCCTATCCCTCTACTACCTGCCTTACCGAAGCAGAAACAGCTTTGCTGCGCCGCCTGATGGATTTGCGCCTGGATAACAGCACCAAGGCTTTTCATGTCTCTGAAAGGCAGGCCCTGCTAAAAATTATGATAGATTACTATGCCTTGCACCTTGACGGTTTTCACAGGCCAAAATCGCTTGATGTGCTTCGGGAAGTATTCAGCTAGCTATTTTGCAGCGGCAAAGCCACCAACTGCCCCAACAGTGAGCCACACATACCATTTTTTATACCACGGTGCAGGCAGTGTAATTTCTGCCGCTTTTACATTAGTAATTGTTACATAAGGATTGGTATTAGTAACGTCTGTAGTGATAGTTTCTTCCCCTAAAAACCATTTACGTTTACTGCCTGTTATAATGGTTATACTATTGGGCACTTTCAGGCTGTCTATTTTAAAGCCGTTTTGATTGCTGGAATACCCAAAGCTGTACCACTCACCTACAACACGTCCTGAACGCTCAAAATTGTACCGTAGGGCATCGTTGTAGGCCACGGTAATGGTATCAATACGCAGTTCAGTATCGGCCTTAACCACACTTTTCAGTTTAGCGAATTCGCTAGCCAGCGCTGCCAGTTCCTTATCTTTATCCAGCAGCAGCGTATTAAGCCCGGCTTTGTTAACCTGCAGGGTTTTAATACTGGCCGTTTGTGTGCCAAGGCGGTTAGTGTAATACTTTACGGTATCGGTAAGCGCGGACGCATTATCATCGGCTATACGTTTGTTGTATGAGCACCGCTCAATACTTAGAAATAATGCCACGGCCAGCGTAGCAATTATAATGTAAGGTATATACTTTTTCATCACGCTTCGTTTTTACTAATTATACCATCGGCCTCCAGGTAAATGCGTTTTACCGCTGCCGGCACGCCTATTTTATAGTCAGGCCTGCGCGCCTGGGTTAGCCTTATTTTCAATATCCGGGTAACACAAAACTGGTTACTTTGGTTGCCACCCGCAACATGGTAAGCCGTATCATCTTCGCCAATATATATACCCACGTGGCCGCCCCCTACCCTGTTAAATACCAGGATATCACCCAGCATAGGCGTTGTAACCTTCGTACCGAAATTCAGGAATGATTTTGCACGCAGGCGGTCATACCCTTTAAAGTTTATGGCCTTACCAGCACGCAGTGCCAGCGCAACCATACACACGGCGCACCACGCGGTTTCATCGCTGGTATAAATGCTCTTTACACCAGCTTCATCTGCGAGCTTTAATAGCTCAGCATTGCTTTTTTTACCGGGTATCTCGGTAGTATCAAGCTTGCCCAGTTTTACCGCTTCGGCTACTATTTTAGGCAGGCCATCTATGTGGCCCAGCCAGTCGTATTTTGAACTTATTTTTGCCATTATCCTGCATTTAAATTATTATCATCTTTACCATATAAATCCTGAAGGTTACCACTCTTTTCAAAGTTGTACAGCCTGTCCATAATAAAACTCGGGGGATATTTCTTATCGCTGAACAAATAAGCATTTTTAAGGGCTTTACTGCCCGGATATAAAATGGTTGATACTTGTACGATAAGCTTAAAAACTTCGGCAATGGCATTTTCACCGGCCATTCTGTAAAGAATTTCAAGCAACGGGTAAACACTTATTATGATACCCCACATCTGCAGGTTTTTAGTCCAGAATGTCTTTGATTTGAAATCGCCTAGCCTTCTATGCCAGCGCCAGCCATAATACATGTTTACAGCTATGGCTATAAGCATGCCCCTGTAGAAGAGTGCGTTTTCGGCAAACCACAAACCCACACTGTCCAACACCCACCCTACCACGCAGAGGCTGGCCACTGCCTTTAGGTAATATTCAGCCTTTTCAGGATAGGTGGGCTTAACCGCATTTAGCAGCATGATCCATGCATATATTTTATATAGTAGTGTTTTCATCATCTAAGGTTATCGATTATTAAGTTTCGTTTAGCAGCCCCATCAGCCTCCAGCGCTGATATTAAAACATCAGCCATTCCCTGATTGCCGGAATCATTAGGATGAATACGGTTACCCACCGTCGTATCATCGTTGGTGAAATAATTAGTGTCGCCGACCGAAGAAAATGCTAATCCCAAGTTCGTATACCAAATTTTGGGATCTGCGAGAGCCGAAACAATACCCGCCGCATTCGCGCGTATAACTGCCAAAACGCTTTCCCTCGACGTTCCATCAGGTAATCCCGGCGTCCCATTAGGATAATTCCCTTGGGCAGGAGTAGGGCCAAAAACCCAAACAATCCATTCAGGATAAGCTTTTTTTACCTTATCGATAATGGCGGAAAGATTTGCTGAATATGTTGCAGATATAGCATCATTCATGCCCAGCGCGATTACAAAAATGCCGAACTTTGCTTTTACATACTGCACGCCACCCATATTAACAAAATTACGGGCATTCGTACTATTCCAACCTCCTTTTGCCTTCAACACTTTTCTAAAGGCAAACGCAGTGTGACGTTCTAAATTATCAATTAGAATCTGAATAGACTCGTTAAAACCTGTACTGGGACCAGAACCAGAGACAATAGAATCACCCAATACGACTATCGGGGTTCCAGTCTTAAAAAAGTCCATAGAGACACCCTTACCAATCGCGCAGCCGAAAGCCTTCGAGTTCGCATCCCCACCCGATGCAGTAGTATAAGTAAATGTTAAAGCCTCTTTTTCCTTAAAAAATCTTTTAACAGGAATAACACCGCCAGGCGTTGTAAGTCTCAATTGTTCCTGAATTTGTCCAGTTGGAGTATAGAGCGTTGTACCAAATGTCACGTTTACCGCTATATTTCCCGCTATAGAGGTAATATAGTCTTCTATGTAAAACATACATCCAGGGGAAGGGGCGTGAGATCCAATCGTCTGTACCGTCCAAGGTCCTTCCTTAAAATGCGTAATACCATATATAGGCACACTTTCTGTCTCAATTCTCTCTTCTATACTAACATCCAAATAGTTATTCTTCATAACAACTGGAAATCCTGTTTCTGCCATGATTTATATTTTTAAATTAGTGTGTTAAGTCTTGCAAGCGGAAATGTATAGAGCTCACCCGGCTCTGTAGCGGTACCATCATTATAGTAAAGTATTAATTGCGGTTCTGTGCTGAAGTTTGTGTCGTTATTTACCTGGTAAAAAGCATTTGTGGCAGGAAATACAATGTCTTCAATATTCTCTACGGATATCACATCAACCTTTTTATAAGCCTGACGGTGGGCAACGTTAATGCCTGTAACATTCGCCACCGGGGTTTCAGTTGTTTCAGTTATTAAAAAGTTGCTACCATCTTCACTATGCATTGTGCCGGCGCCGGTATAACGTGTTTTTTTATTACCCGTTTGTATGCCAATAGTGTGGGTTGTAATTGCGCCCACGTTTGTTATTTGCTGGAGGTTAGGAACACTTACCGCTACGCCCTCACTCAATAATTGAAAATCTGCGCCGGTACTTTGTGCCTGTCCGGCACCATACGTGCCGCCGGACCCCAGCCACAAATAAGACAACGCCTGCGCTATATTGTTTTGGCCTTTAAAAATGGTATACCCTGCATCCTGCGGCTGTATAGCCAGGACAGGCAAGCGCGCGTTGAGCCACTGATTTATAGTTTGGCCTGCGGTAAGGGAAAAATTTATAATATCGGTTTCTGCATCGTTCTCCATTTCTTGCGGGTTGGTATTGCCAGAATACACAAGCTCAAGGTGTGCCGATGTTAACTGTATAGCGCCGGCGCCATAAGTGCCTTTACCCTTATTGATCATCTTGTATTTTACCGTAGCGGGGTTAGCAACCACTACCGGAAACGGATTGCCAATACTGCCAAAGTCCTGAAGTACGATAGGCTCCCTGCCGACAAACCAAACCGACTGCTTTTCTGTAACCGTATACGCCGAAAGGGTGTTTATTTTGTTCAGGATACTTGTGAACGATTCACCGGGAACTATTTTAAAGGTTTTTTTAATATCGATATTATCCTGGTCTTCGAGACCACCCAGACCCAGTGTGGCGCGCGAGTAAATAACATTGAGCAGGGCGCCCTGCAGCAGCGCGGCGGTGCCATAGACCGTTCCGTTGAGGCTTACCTGTGAGTGCAACGTTAAGGGCAACAGTACATCGGCGCGCTCATAGCAATTAAAAATCTCTATACGCGAGCCATGTACCGCTGATATGTAGTTTTTAAGGTACTGCACGCCGTTTATTGAAAAACGGCTACTGCTTACCGAATTGATGATGATCATATCAGGTTATTTTAGAAAATCTTATGCCCTGCGGCTGTGACTTGCATGCTTTAAAATCGGGCTGACAGGTTCGAATAAGGTAATTGCGCACGTTATCCCATACCTGTTGCGCGGCCTCACGGTTTAGCGTGTACATTGTTTTTTTCGCTGATGCCTCAAGGGGGCGGCTGTTGTCACTCAGCTTTTCTACTACTGAAAAAGGTGTATCTATGGCCGATGCAAACATGATGTAGCGCGCATAGGTAAAATAAGCCAGTACCATTTTAAGCCCATAGTTAGTATAGCTTATGCCATCATGCTCGTAAATGCCACCGTCCATCAAATCAGCGTAGGCTAACGGTGCCACGAGAATTTTGTTAAACAGGCTTTCGCCGATGAGCGGCTGCACGTCCAGCAATTGCGCATCGATAATTTGCTCGTTGAGTTTATCATCGTGTGGCGTTTTTGCTATTTGCTTGTAGCGGGCTATATCACTCCGGGTTATCAGGGGCTGCATCATCGGTAAGTTTTAAGGGTTGTACTTTAAGGCTTGAATTATCGGCACTCTTTTCTAAAAGCTGGTTGAGTACTGAAGTAAGCAGAATGCGTTCTTTTGTGGTATTTTCCCAGTAGGTGCGCTTCATCTCGCGCATGGCTTCGCCGCTGTTGCCAAAGAGCGCCTTATCATTAGCCTTTATAAGCCCTGAAGGCAGGTTGTTGAAGGCCACCAGTATATTTTCGCGCACGCTGGTCTCGGTATAATCAAACAGCTTATCGTCTATCTTGCTTTCAATTTGTTTGATGAGAATAGCATCTTCCAGTTTTTCTCCTGCAAAGTCCATCTCAAGGCACAGTACGCCGCCCGTGTTTTCGGCTCCCAGGCTGTCTTTAATGGCCCCCTGAAACGCTTCCCGCTCACTCTCGGCCTGTTGCAGGGCATGGCTTCCGGGCTGTAGTCCCTCGCCTACCAGCGGCCTTGTAACCACCAGTGTGTTGCCAAAAAAGCCTTTGCGCAGCAGCCTGTTTTTATAAACCGAGGCCTGAGCCTCGCTGTCACAATCTTCGGCAACCGAATCAATGCGGCTTAACGGATAGATAAGCTTGGTATCCATATTGATGTAGAGCACCTGGCCTTTGTAGTGTTCCCATCCGCCGGCTTTTTCTACCTGGGCATCGATTACCTTTTTGCGCGGATTGTACACGTCTATCAGCTCAATATCACTGCGTTTTGGCTTGAGCCATTCTTTGCACACTGCCACCTTACCGGCATAGTCGTTGCTATCCTTCTTTCCGATGCGGCACCACTCAAATGGCAGTACGCTAAAATCGGCCACCTGGTACAGGGCGTTGTAATTAATATGGATGAACACGCCGCGCTGCTTAACCAAATCATCGGCCACATCATCGGCAAAATCTATTAATTTTAAATTTTGTGCCTTGTTGATGATGGCGTTATCGGCAGTTTCGCCATAGCCTTTGCCCAGCAGGTACTGCACCATGATGGCGGCAGCGCTCTTAGCGGTAACGCTGTTGTTTATGAGCCGGTCCATCCTGTCTGGGTAGGCATTATCTACATCATTGGCATATACATCGGCGGTTTTGCTCCATGGCGTGAGACGTTTCCAGACTTCTATAAGGAGGGTTTTCATGATTGCAATGATTCAGGGGGAGTCTCACCAATACTTGTTTCGCCGGCGGGCTTTACTTTTTTTTTAGCCTGTCCCGCTTTTTTAACGGTCTGCTTCAGTGTTCTCGCCTGTTCAGTTACTGTGGGCTGCTTGGCGGGCATTTGCGCAAACAGGCGTTCGCCATTAGGGCGTTCCAGCAGCTTTATCGCGTAGGCATCGGTCATATTAGCATTATTCACCATGATGGCCGAGCCAAACTCCAGCGGAATGTTTTCATACCTGGCATGCAGGCGGTACTGACATGTGTTTGCCATAGCGCTATAATGTTTTTGGTATCGGGTCAAATATTGGGCAAGGCATTTGGGGCACGACGGATTTACCGTACCCGGAAAAAGGGCGGTATACTCCTGCAAAAAGAGCTGGAGGTACCGCACCCCCCCGCCCGTAACACTACGGGTAAGGGTGGCGATATCCATGGTAGTAAAATCAGGCATTAGGCCGGATCTTGCTCAAACTTGTTGGTAAAGGCCGTTTTAGTAGCGGCATAATCGCCATCAAGAAAGGTTTTAGGCATGGTAGTTTCTTCAAAACCATCGGCGCTGGCAAGCTCAAACATAATCATGTTGTCGTTCTCGCGGCTGCTGTTTGTCATGGTAGTAATTTCAAGTCCGCTGCTGTAGCCCA
>Ga0265798_10011844_pt1 | contig 10587 bp, 11 predicted proteins | sample P3T30metagenome_FD_192430 | JGI IMG/M metagenome (GOLD analysis project Ga0265798, IMG submission 192430) | Plant litter microbial communities from East Loma Ridge, Irvine, California - P3 T30 | ecosystem: Environmental > Terrestrial > Plant litter > Unclassified | place: USA: California... | reverse complement strand
ATGGTCAAGAGGGCCATGGCCGCAAGCGAGGCGAGGAAGGTGCCATTCTGGCCGAGCAGAGGTTCGCGTGCATGATATTTGGAGGTGCCTGGCCTGATGAATATCTGGCGATGCGAGTGGTCATTGGGCCTGTAAACATACAGTAGAGCTTCGCCAGGCCACCGTCTTCGCGGAATTCAAGCGGTGCTATGCCCAGGCCATCGTCTTCTACCGTGCATCCGCCGCGGGCAAAGTCGACGGTGGCGTCTATCTTGGTCGCTTTCGCGTCGAGCGAGTTCTTCAGCAGCTCCAGAAGTACGTCCGTCAGCGAGACAATGGCCGTCGACGACTTGATCTGGGCGACGACGTGCTCAGGCAGCGGCAGGATGCTGGGTGCTGGGGCAGTGGCCATGACGTAGTGTGACTTTGCTCGTGCCGTCGCCTCGCTGTGTCGCTGTGTGCTGACCCGCGCTCGCTCATGTTTTGGGCTCGGTCGGTGCGCAGTGGGTGGAGACGTCGGGCGGGTGGTGTCATGACGATCTACAGCACATACGCAATCAAGTAGATGGTGAAAGAGGCAGAGCATGTCCTAGCGCCGAACGGTGGGCGCGCTGGGGAAAGGGTCCAACCGGCGGACATATCAGCACGTACGCGCGACCTGGTGGCCGTAAGCCGTAAGCCCTCACCCAGCCTTCACCCCTTCTCTGCCATCAGCCACATAAACAACACAACCGTCCAGAGCTGCGCAACTCACCACCCTGCTGCATTCGCTGCACCGCATACGCCACCGCGGCCAAGTTTTGCTATACGCCAACAACTGCCCAACAGCGTGCGCCCCTGCACCTCACGCCGCCCATCGCCAACAGCGGCTCTCCAGGGCTCCCATTGCTCGATTCCAAGCAAGCACGTGGCATTAGTACCGAAGACCGAAGACCGAACGTCCAGTCCCGCGCCTAGCTAGCCCAGCGACTACAGTTCTCCACGACAGGCCCTCTATAATTGGCAAACTGCATCATGGCCACGGCCGAAGCAGCGTCGAGGCCCCATGGTATGTACATCTAGCCCTGCACAGCCATTCTCCCAAGACTTGCCCATATACTCGAATCCCTCACACTCCCCTACCACCCCGGTTTTTTTTCTCCTCTCTCCCGCGACATACTGCGAAAATATGTTGACCAAAGACAAAGACCGGCATACGACGCGCAAGCGGCCTTTTGCAGGTTGGATGAAGCGCCTGGCAAACTTGAAGCCCTCTTCTTCCGACGCTCCGAACAAGAAGAACCAAACCACCAAGAAGGCAGCAGCCAAGAACAACCCCTACCCAGAGTCCGGCTACGTCAATACCACGACGCCCGACGACGGCCTCTCCTCCGTATGCACACCCGCCACGCCGCGATCCAACAGTTACACGTCGGTTGAGGAGGTGGCAGCAGGGCCACGTCAGGGGGTAGAGAAGAGCAACAAGTCCACAGCACCAACCGTCGCCACAGTCCCGGAGACGGTGCACTCGACACGGTCAAAGGCCGAGACAGGCGGCAGCAACTTTGTCAACGGAGGCAGCACTTTCTCATCGCCCCACGGTTCCGAGCACTCCCTCACCACAACGCTGACAACCATACAATCCACCGCGCCTTCCAACGTCCTCAACATCGGCCAGCACCAGGCCAATCCAACAAGTCTGAGTGCCCCGCCCGTCCACTTCTCCCACCAGTTCCCAACCTCTCCTCCCCCGTCAGCAATACCGCCGCATCTGGCACCCCAGCAGCAGCCCAACTCTTATTCGGGCGCGACTGCAAACAACATCCTCACTGACAATGCGTCGATCCTTACCCTTGCCTCGTCGTCGAAGCGTCGCCGTCGGAACTCTGTGGATACAAACGCCTCGATGCGAGCCCTGGCCCCTTCGTCGCATTACGGAGGCAGTCGCGAGTCGCTCCCACTTAGCGTACTGTCAGCCAACCCCGACACTATATACTCGCCCTCCGGCAGGCCGAGCAACGTCAGTGCGTTCGTAAATGCAGAGCGCGCGAGCGTTTACTCGGCTTCCGGTGTCACCGCCCCCATCCTGCCCAGCGAGCGCAACAGCTACTATGCGAACAAACAGGCCGACGCGATGAGTGTGCGCAGCGGACTCCTTGGTCACGGTCGCACTGATAGTATCAGCAGCATCCGAGCCACGCCCACCAGCCCCCTCGCAAGCCCACGCGACCCCGTCGGTCCCGGCAGGATCAGCCGGAAGAGTGCGGAATGGAAAGATGCTAGGGAGGCAAGCGACGAGGACGAAATACCCGCCAGCTGCATCCTTGAAGAACACGAGGATAAGCCAAAGGCGGACAAGCAAATCTAAATTCCCAACATGAGAAGCCTGCAAAACTGCAGCTTCGTGATGATGAGATATATTGATATAGGAGTTTGTGGTTTTAGGGTTGCTACATGATATCCGGATTAACAGCGTGGAAGAAGGGATGGGATGGGACGGGACGATTGGAACAGTTGGATGCATGGCGTTTTGATATTGGCATCGGGTGACGGGCGGGGAAACTGTGTGCTATTTTGCTGGTTCATCTTATACCCTAGTATCGAATGAAGCTTTAGTTTTTGCACTTGTTGGTTGGTTGTTTCTGTGTGTAACATGTTGGTCCTTTGTTCACGTTGGTGTAGTCCTTCTACCTAAGTACACCCTAGATACCCCCATCCATCTGTCTGGTGAAGCTAAGCATGAAGCAAACAAACAACATTGCATGCTTACTATCCCTCTCTCGTCTCTTATTCACTGGCAGTCCTTGTGCTGAATAGTAAGCGACGTACCTGACCACATTGACATGGAAAATCATATATGAGTAGCCTTGGCTAGAAAAGCTGGAAGCAAGAAAAGCGACTGCTGAAAACACTTGTGCTTTTTCGGTTGATACCGATTTAGATGTTGTTGTTGCTGTTGTTTTCACCGTGAGCTGTTTGTAGTGCAGACAGTCGTCTTCTCATCTACTGTTGCGTACGTCTTGCATAGCTACATTTTTTTCTTGTGTATATAGCCAGTGCATGGAGAGATTGAAGATGTTGATTTCGGTGTTTTCGAGTGTGGTACTCGTGTCTGCGTTACAGTGCCCGACGTATGCGGAGTAGTGGGCTAAGAATGTTCTGGTGGATTTCGTATCACTTCTGCGCTGGCCCGATGAAGGTAGCGAGGATCGGGCTGGTGGTGGAAGATCCTAGGGTAGTTGCATGCAGCGAGCGTTTATTATGGAAGGGTGACATGTTGTGGTAGAGATTAGAAATTTCTATGATATGTTTACGAGTACGTATATCTGTGTGTATAATGGTCAAGTAATAAGGGGATTAACTATCATGTCAATTTCAAGGTAGAACACTAAAAGAATATCAAAGCAGGTTTGTGGTTATGAAAATGTGTTGATATGGTGAAAATGCCACCATTGAACACAAAGTCATCAGTTCACACCGTGTTAATTATACAAAATCCAGGATTCTTCTCCGTAAACATGGAATAATGAATCAACGCATTCTTTCCAATGAGTACATACCAGAGAAGAAGCAGATGGTGGTGATGATGATGATGACTGTCGATTAGTTGACGATGCATCAGTTACCAACGTAGATATGGTCTTGTGAAGCATCTGGGATTTTGTGAATTAACACAGGTTGCCAGTGCCTCGATACTTTGTAGCCGCCCACTTTTTAGCTCATCTTTGAGCAAAAACAGCAAGAATATGACGAGATGGGCATACGTCATACATGGGGCAGCGGGATAAAAAAACAGGGAGATTTCATGAAGCTTTCCCCAAATAACGACTTCTCTCCATTAGTGTCCCTTCGTCCTGACAGCTGGGTTGAATGGAGAAGATCCAGGGATGGACTTGTCAATCAGGGTTTGGCCAATTATCCCTACCACCGGGGAAGTGTCAAATACTGGCAATCTGCGGGCGCTATGTCAGTTGTCCTTGCAGTTCCTTGCCCAGCCTAACGATGTTGTTCAGCTCGTTCTTTAGGTTCAATATACCCCTGAGTCCGGGTTCCTGGTAATGATATCGTTCATGACGCGATACAGAGTTTGCGCTTGATTAGAGGCTACCTCGGAAGGCTTTTGTGATGACTAAGAGATAACGTTAAAAGACTCTTGATCATACCGCGCAGGGGGACTTGAATAGAAGTTGACAGATTTTGACATGGTGGTAGGAGAATCTGTTCCTGTGATGGCTTTTCTATGACGGCTTTTGAGAATTCTACTCGAGCTGAAGCTTGCTCTATGTGCAATTACGAATGGATTAGGAGCACTGTGAGAGGCGTAGAAGAGTTTCAAGTCAAACTACCAACGAGAATAGTCACACAACTAGAGTTGCCCCGTCCTCAAATTATGATTAAAGATAACCCTCCAATTTAGTGTTCGGATCTGGACTGTCACCCTGCATGACAACTCGGCGGCGCTACAAAGTCTAATTGCAAGTTCTACAGCCTACACAGCCTTGGAAGCTGAGGGTAGGCGGACCTCTGTCTCTGAGATGTCAACTCTTACGCAACGTCTCTTCCTTGGCTACATATTCTACAGCAATCGAGCACGTCGCAATCTGCAGCCTGCCTCGGCACGTTGCTCACAGTCGATTGTATATGTCGATCTAAACACAGTCAGAAGGGACACGATCGCAAGGAGAATGCGAGCTAGGTCATTCGTCATTGGACAGCTGGCGCCCCCGCAACCCGATCGCCTGGCGCTGATTGGACGAGGAATAACTTGATGTGGCAATAGATCGTCCGGCGCTCACATAACAAGCCTAATCGGGCAAGGGACGTGAACTGGCCGACTTGGAGCTTGGACCTTCCGACGAGTTCTAACGCCACTTCTTCCCGACAACTACCACAAAGCTCGTATCGATAGTCGTCAGCTTCAGCTTGTGTCGAGTCCAGGTCCCTTCCGTCCGCTACTGGGCGATTTGTGTTCCTGAAGCTACGTCGATCACCCACTACACGCTGTACCATCGAAAAACCCAAGCCACGTTCCGACCAATAGATGCTGGCGGATACCAACTAAGAAGGTGCTATTGGTGAGTATTACAATGAAGCTGAGGATGCATGGTGCTTCGGTCCCGCTCTCTCTCCGCACAACAAGTGAGCGACAGGTAATACGAAAGGGACAACCTGAGACAACGCGGTCGTATAAGAGGTCTGGTAGATCATCATATCCAACATGCACACAAGCTCTTGATTGTAGAGCCCTGTCATATAATACGAGAGCTCGGCAATTTGTCAATTATCTTTTCATCGTCATGCTTTCTCTTTCTCTTCTTGTTCTCCTCCAGGCTTCTTTCACCGCCGCCTACCCTTGGGTAGCTGATGAGCCTGATGTCAACTCTGGCCTATTCAAACAGGCGCGCCAGGTAGAAAAGCGACAAGCGAACTGCCCGTACAACCCAGTACACAAGGGTGCTGCCCCATATACAGCCCCATACACCTACACGGGAGCAAAGAATGGTCTTCGAGGTAATGGAAAGGGTGGCATCAAAGTCCCTGCCGACGGCGATACTGCGCACGCCTACACAGCTCCTGGTCCCGATGATATCCGAGGACCATGTCCTGGCTTGAATGCCGCTGCCAATGTAAGTACTAAGCGCCACCTACCATGCATCCAACATCATGTCTAACCGAACTTTAGCACAACTTCCTTTCCCATGACGGAATAACCACCTTTGCAGAACTGGTCGACGCTCAACAAAACGTCTACAACGTCGGGTACGACTTGGCGGTCCTTCTCGCCACGCTCGGAATTGAAGCCGGCGGTGACATTGCGACTGGAAAGCTTAGTATTGGATGTGATGCTACAAGCCGCACAGCTCTGCTTCCTCTTCTGGGCAAACAGCCTGGACTCAATGGCCATGATAAGTTCGAAAGCGACACTTCGCTCACGCGCAACGATTACTACATCGCAAACGGAGATAATTACAGCTTCAACAGCACGCTATTTGCCAATATGATAAAGGTAGCCGACCGAGTTTCCGGCGGAAACTTCGATCGCAACGCCATGGCCGCGTACCGTGCTCAGCGATACGACGAGTCTGTTCAGCAGGTCAGTGGAGACCCCTTCCAATGTCCAACTAAGAAAAACCTACTAAAGCCAGTTTACTTTAGAACCCAAACTTCTACTTTGGTCCACTATCTCTGCTTCTCTATGGGGCCTCCTCGTTCCTCTACGAGCTCTTCCCCAGCTATGGCCCTGAAGGCACTCCCGACCTACAAACTATGAAGACCTTCTTCGGCGCCGTCGAGGACCCCTCTGTAGAAGGCGGCTGGCGCCACGTCCCGGAGCGGATTCCTGAAAACTGGTTCTCGCGCCGCGAACCATACACCAACCTCGACGTTGTGAGTGAAATCCTCGCTCAGTACGTGAAGTACCCTAGGCTCTTTGGTGGAAATGTCGGCAAAAACAACTTCAATGCCTTGAGCACGCCGTTCGATATTATCACTAGTGGCCAGTTGCCCAGTTCTGTTACACAGCGCCAAGGGCTGTGTATGCTGTATCAGCTGGGTACTAACGCTGTGCCGAGTATGCTGAGCACAGTCACGGATCTCACGCGAGCGGTACTGGATTTTGCAGTTGGGAAACTAAATCCGGTTTTCCAGAACACAGGGTGTCCACTAAAGCCTTCAGGCGGAAGCGGAGGTTTACTGGGTGTGCTGGGTCTATGAGCGTGTCAGGGTGAGAATTCAAGTGCTGTTGTTCTCTAGTTGCTTAGTGTAAGATAATAAATAACGACAATCCCAAAGATGTTTTATACTCGACTTGTTCCTGCAGTCATATTCATTGTGGTATTCATCGCACTCTTCTTTCGAGATTTTGTCAAGATGCGCGGTGAATATACTACCTACTCATGATGCGAAAGCAACCACCTTACAACTCACACCATGTCCTATCCCGTTCTAACGGCTCTTACTTCACTTACAGTATCGCGAATAGCACACACACATCTTAATAATCCCGCACCCTCAATCGATTTACAAGTCAGCCACAGTAAATGCCGTGACTTACTGCGCTAATACTAGAGCGACTGTTAATATGGAGCAACTAAGGAGCTGTAAATACCTCTGTCGGCAAAAGTTTTCGCAGAAAAGGGCGAAGGGAGGATAGAAAAGTATGGATATCATAACCGCCACGATAGGATATGATCTCCCATAAGGTTCTAGGGTTTGCAAATCATATTTCTGAAAAGAAGAAAGAGTCTGGTTCCGGGTCGAGGGATTGGTGGGACTGGGCGTTGTGATGAGTACCTTGCTTATTTAGTCATGGAGAAGGTGTAGGGCTTTGCGGAGGAATAAGATGTGCATATTCTTGGAGGTGAGAAACTGATAGGATCGAGGCGTAATAGTCGGGTCAGGTTGAGTATGGGTTGTTATGATGGTACGGTAGGGTAAAAGACTGTATTTGGAATTTCTCTAGTTCTTCCTTTGAATCTTGGTGATGAGGGGAAAAAACTGGAATAGAAACGGCTCTAAAAGCACGAATGAAATGCTCACTGGAGATCCAATAATTTATCATCACGCTAGCTTTCTCACAGATTCTTGTACCTCAACACCTGAGTAGATCACTTCCAGAAAGTCGATGAACAGATATAGTTACAAACCGGAAGACACCCTGTTAATATTAACTTTCAAATCGTTATATCATACAATAATATTGGTTAAAGGCCTTGTTAAATCTAACTCATACCATAGCCACTAAACCCTCACACTTATTGTTTTACAAGTGATATTGATGCTTAACAGCAGATTTTCACAACGCGGTATTGTAGTAACAGCAATACAAGAAAGCAGTTAAGGCGCTATCCCAGCACCTTATACTCAGTTGAATGCGGTATTTACTCAGTGAATGTACGCAGGCTGGGCAGCCATGAGCGTACAATAAATAAACCTTTTCAAATTTGGAAATCCCTCACACTTATAACAGAATCTATGACCTTGGAAACAACGAAGCCAGCATCTCATCATTATCGTTCACGGCATATCAGAACACCGCCACTACCATGGAATACGTCTCCACCGCCATCAACACCTAATGCATTCAGAAAATTGTGGGACTCGCTCTTCCTCATATGGCACTCCTCACTCGAAGATTACCTCTTAACATAAATTATCTCCAACACACAGCGAACCCACCTCCCCTTCTTAGCTATCTACCACTTCGCCACCCACACTGCCATCACCAAAGTTATCCATGTCAGCATCCGCCTCAGTCAGTACGCCCCTCGACAAGCCAGGGAAAGTTCATAGATTGCATCTTCGTAGACGCAAGGAATCTCTTCATTTACATCATACATGCTGGCCTCGAAGTGAACTACCTAATTCATATCTTGATTGCGCGGTATCTGGGATGCTGATCTGCCAATCTTCATTCATAGTACCGGCGATTTCCGCGCATGTAGACCGCGTTTAGGATGTAAATCATGTTTCCTTTTTTCTCTCTAATTTTATACCTACAAAGGAGTTGGTCGAGGACTTTTCGCCGAGTCGAATGAGATTCTGGGGGCCGGATGAGGTGGTGACGGGTTCTAGGGAACGGCCGTGTGTTTTTGAGTGGGACGAGAGAAGGAGGGCCCTGTAGCGAAGATGAAATTTACGTGTTTGTAGACATTAAGGAAAATCTATATCAGGGCGCCGCAATTGAGTCAAATGTGGGGAGTAAGGGCGAGATTGTTGGTTCTTGTGTAAGATGTGTTTGACTGGATCACATCGAACTTCTGGGAGCATTCACTTGTACATGATACTAAAGGACCAGGATGGGTCGCTTTGAGATTACTAACCTATATACTAATTGCGTGCCGGACACGGCTTGCTTGTGTCATAGAACTACCAGTCCTTCTATGGGATTGCGAGAGGTAAGTATTTAAGAAAAGACTTATTGTTTTTATTCTGTAGTAAAGAATGGTTGTATTGTCCCTGTTGGACTCTGGTGAGAAAATTATATCGAGTTGACAGAACCATAATGATTGGGGTGAGTATGACGACATACATATTGCAGCCTAAGAGGTTACAAGTCTTTCAGAGTCTGTTATCCAATAGTATTACTGATTGTTCGACTGACGCCTTATTGTTCATGGGAATGCCTATGAAGCAATAATACTCATTCACTACCACGATAAACTGCCTACTTGAGCACCAACACATTCCCCACGACCACAAAGCCCCATCGCCTACCAATATCGTTACCAAAATTCTCCACCAAAGTAATTAATCACAGCCCCCACTCCAAAAAACGCAATTTCCTCGCCGACGCGCCACCAGGACCTCTACCCGCCATGGCCGGTCCAATCGCCATACTCAGCACCTCTTCACCCGAGCTCCAACTGATGCAAATACAGAACTACCTTATAGAGCATGCAGTCAACAGCAACTTTGCTGGCCAGGAAATCGAGTTCCTGCCCCACTCTGCAATGGCTGCGTTGACCACAACTGCTAACATTGAAGCCGTCGTCAATCAAGACCGAGACCTAAATACGATTCACTTCCCCTCCCACAGCCGCACCTACCTCAGCAACCGCATCGACACAGAAGCAAAGCGAATGTTCATCGTCGCCGTATCAGAAAGACTAGGCATGAACTTCCTGCGCGTCCTCTTGCGCGAGAACCGTAGCACAGATGAACACCTACCTCTGCAATCTGGCTTCCGCATCCGCGACGAGAAGAATGCGTTCTGGGATGACGATGATGTGGAGAGGTTTCTAGACGCACAGCAGATAGTTTGTGCCCCGACGTTCAAGCCGGGGAGATTTGATCAGAAAGCGGCATTTCGCGCTGCGTTGCCGATTGTAGAAGCGACGAAGATGGGGGGAAGCGCGGGTGAGGATATTTGGCGAGTGAGATTCCATGGAGAGCATTTGGATGGTTGGGCTGGGGATCAAGACTTGGAAGGGAGATGGTTCACTGTGAAGATGTTTCGGGACTGGGAGGAGGCGAGGAAAGATAGGAGGTGGACGAAAAGGGTGTTTGGGTTTACTTGCGAGAAAATCTACCATCTAGTTGGCGATCCTTGAAGTTTGTGGGGACGAGAGAAGCAGAGACGGAGGAGGTGACGTTGAGACAGGACGACGTTCGGAAGCCATCACGTCCGCGTGGTGGCAATAACGATGGTGCGGTGATGGGAGGCTCGACTAATTCGTTCCAAATCTCTTGTTCTTCGTCATCGGGAGGTGTACCCGTATGACGCTGACGCTGCAGGATGTAGCGGAAATTGTTAGACATAGCAAGGTATTGTGGCGAATGCGGCTGAACGCCTCTCTCTCAGCATAACTGTTCAATACGAGAATTGCCAATATTTCGCGTTCATCGTTCATGAGGTATGTCACCTTCTTATTCGTGCCCGTTGACGCTCAGTTGTCATTAGGCAACCATAATCTGAAACCAATCACAAGAATGAGTTAGACAATATGACAAGGAGGACGGCGCAAAAGCTCCAGAGAAGCACATGTTGGATCGAAACGATGGTGTCGCTCACAAAACTGAACAGCGTGAAAAGAGCCTGTAGGTGACTGAGGGGACATGTTGCCCAACCTGAGCATAGCGTGTGTACCCATCATGTGCAAAACTCGAGACGCCGAGGTTGGGTCGTGC
>Ga0265798_10011843_pt1 | contig 10589 bp, 17 predicted proteins | sample P3T30metagenome_FD_192430 | JGI IMG/M metagenome (GOLD analysis project Ga0265798, IMG submission 192430) | Plant litter microbial communities from East Loma Ridge, Irvine, California - P3 T30 | ecosystem: Environmental > Terrestrial > Plant litter > Unclassified | place: USA: California... | reverse complement strand
TAGAGAGGCCGGCTTATGAAGGTATGCAAGAGGATTGAGGGGGAGGATGTTGGTGATACGTCTCGAGCGGGCACGCTTTTTGGGCCCACTCTCCTAAGGGCTGCATCGAGAAGGGGCGGCACGCTAGCACGAATTGGGATAGCGCGATTCTCACGGGTTACTGGTCGCAACTTTGTTCATCGCGGCCATCAATCGGTGCGCGTACCTTTACCGCATCTATCACGTCAATTTACTCGCAACTCTAGGTCTACGGTCGCGTCGTTCTATCTCAAACACCCTGGATACGATACCAACAGGAAGCCAGCAAAGCCACCAACCGCGACCATGTCCGACGCGGGCCAGCTCTCCGACGAAGAAGTCAATGGCCAGGCAACTCCTGCTGGGAATGCCGACGATGGCACGCCACTAAACACTGTGGAGGACAACGGTCTCGAAGATGATGAAGATGACCTGTTTGGCGACGGAGACGGAGATGCAGGTGAAGATGCGCCAGCGTAGGTCGCGAAGAACCCAGCACCAGTATCAGACTGACGTGTTTAGTGAGCATCGGAAGCTTGATGATGCAGAGCTCGATTCAGGCGACGATGAGGGACGGGCAGATCGCGTCAGGGCACCAGAAGCTGTGGAGGAGGTCGAGCAACAGACATTTGCCTACATGGACGCCGACCTGGCGCGACACCCCGTTCCCGAGCCCACCGACAACGAGCTTTACCTTTTGAAAGTGCCGCGCTTCTTGTCTTTCGAAGACAAAGCATTCGATCACAAGACCTTCCAGCCACCGACTACAGACCACCACTCCAAGCTCGCCGCGTCTGAGCACTTCTCCGCCTACAACACCGCCATGACCACGGTCAGATGGCGACGCTCACCCTCGAACAACGCCGTCCTACAGTCCAATGCTCGGATTCTTAGGTGGTCAGACGGCTCCCTAACCCTTCAGCTTGCGACCGACCCTACAACCCAGTACGACATCGATGCGAACACCCTAGCCCCACCGCAAGTCAACCCCAAGATTCCCACACCAACGGCTGTCAGAGACGAGAAGAATGGCAAGACGAGCGCAAAGAAGGAGAGCTACACATACCTGGTTGCGCCGTACGAGGAAGCGAACGTTATGCGCGTCACGAACAAGCTCACGGCATCCCTCAACGTCGTACCCACATCGAACACGAAAGACGCCGCGCTGGAAAAGCTGCAAAACGACCTTGCCAAGGTCGCAGCAAAGGGCCGAGACGATGCCGACCAAGCCATATCCTTCATCAATGTGGACGAAGACCCCGAGCTCCGCCGACAACGGGAAGAGGCCACATTCAAGGAGAAGCAGAGGCAATTGCGCGCCCGCGAGAAGCACGAAGCGCGCCAAGCAGAGCGCGCAAACCGCACCATGGGCCGCACCGGCGGTCGCGCTTCAGGAGGTCTCGACATTGACGGATTGGAAGATCGCCCAGCTCGGAAGAAAAACGCGCAGAAGGGTGGCTTGCGGCGTGATTGGAGTGACGACGAAGACTACGGTGGCCCAAGGAGGAATCGCGAAGACGACTACGACGAAGAGGATGACTTCATCGCCGCTAGTGACGAGGAACCGGAGATCGTGGACGACGACGATGATCCAGATGAGGGTATTGCGGCGAGTCCCAAGCGAGCACGGGGTGGTGTTGCTGCCGACGATGACGACGATGATGAGGTGGTTGTTAGCCGGACGAAGCGGAGACGTGTGGTTGACGATGATGAGGACGAAGAGTAGACTTCTGGAGATACGTTGCCTCTGAAGACAGTGCTATTGCAGCAATCGACCTCCAGAGTGACGGCTTGGATTCAAGAAGTTCGAGGGGAGTAGGATGACGTGGACTGCCGTCACAGTAAGGTCCCGAGATGTAGAAGCAGAACTATTGGAGATTGGTTCATTTTCATCTACGATCATCAGCATAGCAAGGAGTTTGGGCCTTCATGCATCACTTGTATTATTTACATTATTGACAAAATACAAGGAATGGTATCATTCGACATTGAGCTCTTGTTGCAAGCTACACTGATGGCGTGCAATGCAGCTGATCCTTTCGTAGTTCTACTTTTGATGGCCTTACACATGGTATCCCTACTCTGGTATACTAAGATAGTGTAAGGCTGTAAGTTTTGTCCGCGACCACACTCTTCCTGCAATATCCGGTTATATCAGATAGTCGCTTGCCTAATACACACTAGTGTACTACATACTCGATTCGTGTGCATGTATGCTCATACCTACGTCTTCAATTTGAGTCACTTCACGTTAGGGATAAGTGTAGCATCCAAATCAGCAGTTTTGTAACCCATCTCAAAACACGTCTTCCTACACTTGGTCAACATGTCCACACAACAACCTCTCCGCCTTGGATGGATAGGCCTAGGATCAATGGGTCTAGCCATGGCGGCCAACATTCAAAAACATCTTGCACAGAACAATCTACCACCACTGAAGTACTGGAACCGAACTCTCTCACGAGGCGACAGCCTGAAAGACATCGGAGGCACTCCCTGTTCATCAATCACAGAACTAGTTCAAAACTGCGATGTGATATTCATCTCCGTGAGTCCTTCACACAATACAATACTCAATCCATGCCACTAACATCCCCCAGGTAAGCGACGACACCGCCCTCCAAACCATCACAAACACCATCCTCTCCAGTGGCCCCCTACCCACAAAAACCGTAATCGACACAACAACCGTCCACCCCACCACCACATCAACCATAACAGCCCAGTTCACCTCATCGGACGCATCCTACATCGCCGCCCCCGTCTTCGGCGCCACACCCCTCGCCCAAGCCGGTCGTTTACTGATGGCCATCGCTGGCCCCGCATCTGCCATCACCCCCATCCTGCCCTTCCTGGAAAACGTAATCGCGCGCGCGGTGATTAGAGTGGGGGAAGAACCATCTCAGGCGCTGTTACTGAAAACAACAAGCAACTTCATAACCGCAGGTCTCATGCTTCTCCTCAGTGAAGCTCACGTGTTGGCCTCTAAAACCGGTCTTGACTCCACCGTCCTCGAAACCCTGATTGGAGAAAACTTCGGGGCGTACGCACATGGCGTTTCAAAACGGTTGACGAGTGGGAGTTACTTTCCTGCGGAAGGGCAGGCGCCGTCTTCGGGGTTAGAGCTGGGGATCAAGGATGTGGGGCATGGAGTTAGTCTTGCGAGGGAGAACGGGATGAGGTTGGGGATTGGAGAGATGTATCTTGAGGCTGCGGAGGAGGCTAAGGCCTATGGGGAGGAGAAGGGGAGGAGGTGTGATAGTAGTGCTGTTTTTGGGGTGGTGAGGAGGAAGGCTGGGTTGGAGTTCGAGACGGATGAAGTAAAGGAGCGGGACGCGGAGACAGAGAAGAGGGGATGAAGTAATAGGGGTGTTGAGTGGGTGGCTGGTAATACTATGAACTGGGTGTTTTGAATGAGTGACGATGTGGAACTACCCAACGTCAGAAGGCTGGCAAGGCGTACGCAAGGTCGTCATTGCAGAAGTAGAGGCAGAACGACAAGCTGCGGAAAAGAGGGGCAAGGCTTACTTTGAACGGGGATATCCGTAGTTGAGAGAAGTCGAGAGCAATGAACAACATGATTGAGATCTAATTTCAGGCGAGCTACCATTTCTGGTCTATGCAAAGTTGCGTAAACAAAGCCTGTCTATATCTAGCCTATCTACCATCTACTATCTATTGCGCACCTCCTTCCGCAGCTTGTCGTTCTGCCTCTACTTCTGCAATGACGACCTTGCGTACGCCTTGCCAGCCTTCTGATCTCTTGACATGGCTGACTCTGCGCGGCTTGTCCTCGAGACCCTTGAACTCAACTGGCAGTACCTTCTCTTGGAAGTACTCTTTCTGTTCTGGCAGTGCGAGTTCGACAGCGTTCGCGAACTTGGCTGGATGCGCTGTCGCGAGCGCGATGTGGTGTGTGGAAGGAGGCTTGGACACCTCAGCTGAACGGAGTGCTGCTGCGATACCGATGGCGGAGTGTGGGTCGAGGACGTAGCTCTTCGATGACTCTGCGTTGAAGACGTGTTTGATCATCTCGAGGGTCTCCTCGTCGCTGACACGATATGAGGCGAAGTCGGACTGTGCTGCTTCGAGGATCTGCTTGTCGACCGCGAAGCCGCCGTTTGTCTTCAGGTCGTTGAGCCAATTCCGTACATGGTCGCCGGCTTGGCTCCTTCGTTGCGAGACGGCGTCTGAGTTTGAGCTGTACACATCGTATGACAGGAACCAGAGCAACCGCTCGAAGTTGGACGAGACGAGGATGTCCATGGCTGGGCTCAGCGTCTCCTTGACTCCGCTCTCGTGCGCCTTGACGCCATCCTCGGGGATGCCACCCTCAGCCTGCTTTCCATGTACTGGGTTCTTCTCGTACTTTCCAGTCTCCCAGAAGCGGTGTAGAATGTCGTTCGCGTTTGTGGCTATGACAAGCTTCTCGGCGGGCAGGCCCATGCGCTTCGCGAAGAAGCCAGCGAGGATATCGCCAAAGTTGCCCGTGGGCACGACGAAGCGAACGGTGGAGGCAGGGAGGAAGGACTCCTGCTTGATGAGGTCGAAGTACGAGTAGAAGAAGTAGGTGATCTGCGCGAGGATGCGGGCCCAGTTGATCGAGTTGACGGCGGCGAGGTGGTGCGTCTTGTTGATCTCGGGGTCTGCGAAGAGGGCTTTGACGAAGTCCTGGGCGTGTTAGCTGTGTCATATGCTACTGCAGAGGGTGCATACCTGGCAGTCGTCGAATGTGCCGTCTACAGCCAAGTTGTGCACGTTGGCGTCCATGACGGTCGTCATCTGCGCCTCCTGGATCGGGCTGACCTTGCCATGCGGGTGCATGATGAAGACCGACACATCCTTCTTTCCGCGCAGACCGTAGATGGCTGCTGAACCGGTATCACCACTTGTCGCGCCAATGACGGTCAGATGTTCCCGGTCGCGTCCGGTCTTGCCCTGGTTCTTGCGCACAAGGAAGTACTCGAAGAGGTTGCCGAGGAATTGCAGCGCAACATCCTTGAAGGCGAAGGTAGGTCCGTGGAACAATTCTAGTAGATGTATGTTCTTCTCCTTGTCGAGCGTGACGGTGGGCACGACGTCTTGTGCGCGGAATGTGGAGTAGCTGCGGTGGATGATGTCCTTCAGGTCGGCGGCCGGGATCTCGGACGGAGAGATGTAGAGGGAGAAGATCTCAAAAGCGAGGTCTGCGAAGGAGAGGTTCTTCCACTTGGACGCCCAGTCGTCGGGCAGCGTGGGGATTTCTTCGGGGATGAAGAGGCCGCCATCCGAAGCGAGACCCTTGAGGACAACTTCCTCGAAGGAGAACTATGCCCTGTTAGCAGCCGTCTGAGCGCATCCTCGCTGGATCGCTCTCACGTCATAAGATCCTCCCCGGGTACTCAGGTACCGCTGCGATGCTGTGTGCGAGGACATTATGTGTAATACCAATCAACGATCTAGCGAAATGCAAAGTCAAAAAGTGTAATTGGTGACGGCTGTCGTGTATGTCCCAAAGGCGATGTGAAGTAATGGTCCCCGTGGGGAAAAATGTTGTGATGACTCCGGGATCGCAGTTGAGTCAAGGGACCGCGTCTCGCCCTGTCAAATTCCGGATCGCCTGCACGCGTCGACTAGGCCGCTGCATGATTAGCATTGGCGTCGCCGTAGCCTGATTGACGATTGTCTACGAACGGAAAAACACTGCGAAGGCGTCTGTGTTTCATTGAATGCAATTGCGTTCGTCCTGCTGCCCCGCCACACGCACGAGTCCAACCCCGCCATGCGCTGTGCCTGCATCAATGGCGATGTCGGCGCCAACGAATGACACCATCGGCGAAACGATCGTATGGATGCGTTCTATTTGCAACGCGATAGATCGCTGTTCCGCCAGAGTTAATTCGCATGTTGGTCTTGTTCTACATGGTTCAGTTGTGTTCACAAGCTTTCTTCGTGGATTAGACGCGAGTAGACTCGTCCTATTACCCATTCCAGGCAACGCTCGACAATAGAGGAATTCAGGGGCGAGTAAAGCGAAGAAGGAGGCATTCTAGGTCGTACGTTGTCACCATTACGTCGTTACAGTGTGACTCTGGCGTGGACTATATGGCCATCGCATACACCAACCGCGCACCTCCAACATCCGGTCTAAGCCCCATCGCCCTGCTACCGACCCGTTTATTCAGACCCTCGAGAGCTTACACACCACCTAAACAAGGCTCTGCCCTCACGAATACATCATCCGGTGCAGACAGCAAATCCACTACATACACCACCAGCGCGACCTCCTCCGGCGGTGACCTCAGATGCACCACCCTCCTGAACCCCGCCGACGCACAAACGACCAATTCGAAGTTCACTGAAGCGACTCAGAAAGACTAGCGGAACACGATAGGTCTCATGCGAACAGCAGTAGGCCCTCAACCTAGCGACAACATCGCAGGAAGTCTTGCTTGATCAGACGCACACCGGAAACACGGTCAACTACACTCACCCACTATTAAGCCACGACAGATTATGAGGCCCTCGGAGCCTCCGACAAAGAATACCGTCTCCTGATTCCACGCATCTGCGACCGAGATCCTCAACGCACTACCCTCTTACGCTGCGACAACGTACAAACCCCTACTCAGCTTGGGCAGGCGAGGAGACTACAATAAGATCCAGACGCAAGAACGGCGACCTCTACTGCACCCAGATAGCTACAGCAGGACTGGAATTAGACGCGAAGCCTTATAAGGACTGTCGAAGCGAGGACACTATAAGAGGACTTTGGCGTAAGCATGACGGCTCACATACAAGCCGGGAGACTACAACAACGATCTCTTCCTCGGGCCACCAGCAAGCTGCAAGACCCGAAGGAAAGCACCTAAGCGGCACTTAAGCCGACAAAGGAGGTGCAGTTGCTTGTTGGCACATGCGCTCCAGGAGTTCATGTCAAAGACGATCATGTCAAAAGACACTCACATCAAAGACAATACCTCTTTACTTCCCGAAGGCGGTTTTTAGTCTGTCACTTCGTTGGAACACTGGCTGTGGGCCTGTGTCCCCTTGAGCGGTTGGCTACGTCCCGACTCGTAGCGGCATTGAAGCCGACTCTCAGCGGCATTGAAGCTGACTGGGTGAAATCTAAGTGGCGCCTTGCGGTACCAGCTGTGTCAATAGCAGAGGCGGCCGCAAGCACTATACACCACGTTGATAGCGAAGTACGTGCTCAATAGGCATAAAGCCGTCTACACGTTTGCCGCATACATGCGCGTATCGTGTCTTGTAGGATTAATCAAAGCAGAGCCTGGCTCACCCCAGCGTACGTTTAGCTCGAAGACCTTCCGCTAAAAAAGAGTCGGATACCTCAAACCTCTACTTCATTACGAGCTAGTCAACATGACTTTGATCATGATTTACTTGCCGCCACACATCATTTGTATCACTGCCGCATTATGATAGTGACACGCGACCAGACTGGATAGCGGTAGGTTCAGAGATGTACCTCTTAAGATGACCGAACTGCTGTCAGGATCTCTAGCAAACATGTCCAGCTGGACGTATACGTTGGCTTCATATTTCTTACTCTCTGCACTCATGATGGAGCCGGTAGCACTTCGATATGTTTTGTAGGTCATGCGCGTAAAGGCAAAGTACTGCGAAGTCTTTAGGCTTCACCGCTTCGATGAGAGAAAAGTCAACCTGGTGCGCGGTCCATAGAGAGGTCCCGTCCATCTTGAGTGAGGCTCAGAATCAGACCGTATGGGCTAGACGATTCATCACGCTGGATATCGGCCAGATCATAATAGTCGTTGAGTTGAACATAGGAGTAGTGACGCGAATACATCCGGGCTATACTGTGGTTGCTGTATACATAGAAGCGTGTATTCGCAAACATGCAGACGATGACACGCCCTGGAGGTACACAGTGCGTTTCGTGATCCTACTCTATTACAGTAACGCATAATGTCTACGTCCGGGGTAGAGTTCATAGCAGGCAATGTGGACAGCTAGAAGCAGCTTCTTCGTAATCTTAGAGCGGGTGACGCCACTCCACAGAGGTATAACGAGAACTGCTGTTCCACATGTGGTCAGTGAGGCTGATTGATGAGAGGCGACATCCGGCAATTGGCGACTACTGAATGAAGAGCACCGAGAGTGTAGTGGTATGGAAGCGCAGCGCATCTCGAACGTTCGAAATATCGTGCATGCTCTGTACAGCAGCCGATAGCGAATCTCGTCCTTTCTGGATTTTAAGCGTTGCTGAAGGTGTTCACTAGATTTCTGGCTCATGAACATCTTGACAAAGTGAGGTGTGTATAGTCATGTTGTGCTCAGGAAACCACGAGCGTCATTGTCCTTTGGTTGCGCACGGTCAGTCGGCAGCACTCCGGCAGTCCAGCTAGCAGGGCCGGCAGAACGTCGGCGGCAGATTCTCGGCTGCCGCCCCACAAAACTGCGAAAATGTCGCTTTCGGTCTGTGCGGCTCTAGCGCGTGCCAAGCCATCGCGAACATATCAGCAGCGCCGCCCCCGTCCCCAAACCCTCTCACCAGTTGACCAGTTTGTCTCACTTTCCATCCCATCTTTTCAATTGCTAACAAACGCGCAGTACTTCATAGAATCATTTCTAATAGTGTGCGTCCTCTTCTGAGTTACTCTTAGTAGCCACAGAATCTCCAACCTGGTTGATGACTATCAGCCTCGATGTCCAAGAGTGAGGCTTTACAACTGCTTCGGCGGTCGTGGCGATGATCTCAGCTGACCGGTTGTGTGCTTCGGCCGCATTGGAAAGCAGGACGTTGACGGCAATCTGACAGGCTTTATTTATTTTCATTGATCCTTCTTGGCTTGCCAGTTGGTTGAGGAAGATATCTCACAACCTCCTGCCACAGTTAGCAATACTGGGCTTGGATTGCAGCCTCACCATCACTTCACCACCTCGCGAGCTACTTCACAGTGGCAGCAATGCATGGAAATCTATCAATCTATCGAATCCGGATCGCGCCTTCCGCACTTAACACCAGCCGTACTTCTCATTCGCGACCCAGTCAATCTTGTCAGCAATCGGTCCGTCGTGTCGTGGAAACCACTGCAAGGCCGCGATACTCTCTTGTTCCCTGGTGATGAGCTTTGCAGTCGGATCCAGCTTCTTCGCAGCTGCCAATGCCGCCGGCGAAGGCGCCCACATTTCTACGTTCTCCATCTTCCATTTCTGCGCCTCCTGCTGAGCCATTGCCATGAGGGCCGCGATAGCAGCTTCCTGACTGTGGCTCTCAGATCCGCCGTTCACGCTACCCGAAGAGCCCTCAAAGCCATCGTCCTCGATGACCAGCCTCAGGATATGCAGTGTGTTGCCCTTGGCCTCAGCTGGGTTCTCGTTGTACCACATCCTTGTCCAGTAACACCAAACGCGCTTTCCCTTCTCGGTACCGACGACCGCGCCTTTGATCTCCGGCTTCTTGCCATGTAGCTCGTTGCCTACGAATTCTTCGCGCGCGTGGTGCCATTGGATCGTCTCGATGTTGGGAAGTATTGCGACTGCGGTGTTGCTATCCTTGGGTCGCGACTCTAGGCTCCGGCGGAGAAGGGCTTCGTCGATCTTGCATAGTTCCTCCAGGTCCTGCGCGTACAGTGGCTCAGCGGTAGGTAAGCTGCTCGTGTCTTGAGATGTGCTCGAGGGGATAGAGACATGTGACGACGTAAATCTTTCCCAGCCGAACTTTGCGTAGTAGTTCTGTCTTTCTTAGCAATATACAGTTTTGGAATGTCAGAGCTACTCACTGGCCCGATATCAGAGTACAGGATCGAGAACAAGCACTCTTGGCCATCTTCTGTTTGGTAGGTTTTCAACCTCTCCCCAAGCTCCGTTAGCATCCTGCTCGCATACGAGGTGCCCTTGGTCTGCTCGGGCTTCTTCTTCTTCCTGCGGAGAGGCTCTGGGCAGAATACACTGCCGACCCCATGACAGATGACCTCCTTGAGCTCTCCGTTCTGCCACACGAGCGCCTTCTTCCGGATCGTTTCGCAGCTCGCTAGTGGCAGTCGGGTGCCTTTTGGTAGCTTGGTGCCTGAATCTGGGTTCCAAGGGTCTTCTGATACAGTTTTGTCAGGGTCGGCTAGGATCCAGTATGAAATGCCGCCATCACGAGTTAAAGTTGTTTGCGAAAGTGTGGCCTCGCGACGAAAGTAAGCAGGTTTGGATAGAGCACCGCGCCATTCGTTTGCATTGGCATTAAACTGTATCTGCTTTTCGGCCTCGGTAGGGTGAACGAGTTCTAGGTTAGGCGAGCCACCGTCCTTGAGGTTATCGAGAATGGATGGAATGGCCATGTTGTAGTATTTTATTGAGAGTAGGTGTATGTTGAGTCTTGATCTAATAGGTTGGCCTTTGGCGAAGATAGCTAGGGTCTTATATCTAGCTATCGACTACGCTTGTCGTAGGGCGTGACAGGTGTGGATTCGGTCCTGCTCAGCTGCAATCTCCCTGATCAAGTGGCAGCAACGATTCAGGAAAGAGTAAATAGCGGGTCCAAGTTACGTCGATTTCGCTGTAGGATGCGGATAGCTAAGGAAGAAGAGGAAGTTGGTACCTGTAGTTCTTTGTCT
>Ga0265798_10011842_pt1 | contig 10589 bp, 11 predicted proteins | sample P3T30metagenome_FD_192430 | JGI IMG/M metagenome (GOLD analysis project Ga0265798, IMG submission 192430) | Plant litter microbial communities from East Loma Ridge, Irvine, California - P3 T30 | ecosystem: Environmental > Terrestrial > Plant litter > Unclassified | place: USA: California... | reverse complement strand
TGACGAATGAGGCTGATACCCACTCTGCATGGAGACTTTGCTTTTCTCCGCGATTCTGCGGTACTGAAAGCCGCACATCAGTACACAACGTTGATCTAGAACTACCCCTATACTATGCAAATGTCATTAACATTGGAAAGCAAGTCCGAGCAAAAACATCCTTCACGAACACTACGTCAGCACCGTTACGGATGACCCTCCTGTCACATTACAAGAGGTCCGCATCATTTCCTGGCTACGCGCGCGACGCAATACGAGGCTTCGGGAGATTGGGCGCCGGACAGAGTGGCTCCCACATGGCTGGCCACGCATCCAATGTCCGTAATTGATTGTGGTAAACCTAGAATATTAAGTCTGCCTCAACAGCCGCTGCGGAAATAATAGCGTCGCACTCAGACCTTCCCATTGCGCATCCCCGATCCGAAGGGCTTCCCAGCCTCCCAGCCACAACACACCACCACCTCAGAAACGCCGTCATGCATAACGCCATGACCCAGAACCCATCTAATCTCCATTTAGAAGTTCATAACGCGTCGCATGGCTTTGTAATCTCAACTCGTACATTGTCAGTCCGCCATGTACGTCGTCACTAACCTGACTTGCGCAGCCGGCCTAGTTTCAGTTGTCTAGAAAGTCTAGAAAACTTGGAAGAAGCAAAATCGTGGATTGCGTGCCCTGATCGGCGAGGCGCGCGGTGATCAACTGATGTGCAGGTCGGTCAGGCCCTGGAGGACGGCGCTGGGCGCGTGGGCGTGGGCGCAAGTGCAGACTCCGAAGGTGCGGCGTGACCCCGGTCTTCGATCCCGCGTTGAGCGGCAGTGGCGTGGGGCAAGGCGATCGCGCTGCTGAGTCCGCCTGTGTTGGGCGACACCGCCATGTTTTTGCGCACACGAGCAGTAGATGATGGTTTGTGTCTGTCCTATTCTCGTGATGCATCTTTTACTCTAATGAGGTTTGTACGTTTTGTCGTACACTGAGGGGATGGCTGGGTAAGTTGGTGTTGGTGGGATAAGCAGCCACCGATGGCATGGCACTGCAACATCACTCAACAGAACAAAGGCATCACGAAGGCATGTTGTGAAACAGAGATTTGTCGTAGGTATTCGTAAGTCCTGAGATCGCAACGCCACAAGGCATCAAAGTCGAGTTACTGTGACTATCCTTTGACACTATCCAACGCCGTCGCAATGCGAACCAATATAAAGCGCCGAATGCAACTCCATGCCGAAGCCAAAAGTCAACCCAGCATATCAATCCTGCTTGTTATCCCAGGTGATGTCAAGAAATCGACTAAGACCTAACGCCCCGCTGAAGATGCGCAACAAACTGTGCCGTCAAGCAGCATGCCGGGCCGATTGTCAGACGCACCGAGCCGCGAGACACTGTCAGATCCAAGTAGATGAGGCGAAGGCGCTCACGCGTCCAGGTCTTCGGGAGCCTTGTGGCGGGCGAGGACAAGGCGCTTGTACTCGGCGGGGTCCTTGTCCCAGAGCTCTGCGGCCTGGCCGTTGAGAGGGCTTGAGCTATTCCATGTCAGTACGTCGTTGTTTACGCTTGTTCAAAGACAAGTCTTTGACTCACTTGTTCGGCTCGCCCAACAAGCTCTGCAGACTCAGCAAGACAGTGGTGATGTTGTAGATGGCGCTCCACTTGTCCTTGAGGATGTCGAGACAGATGCGGCCTGAGAAGTCGACATTGGGGTGGTAGATAGGGGTCTTGTAGAGGACGGTCGGCGGCATGTAGGGGTAGTTGTTGGAGAAGTCCATGGACAGCTTGAAGACGAGGTCGGCGTAGGGGGTGTCGGCCGGGCCGTCGATGGTGGCAGTCCAGACAGTCATGTTCTCGTCATCGGGGAACGCGGTGATGCCAGGGGTGGGCTTGGTCATGATGTCCATAAGCTCCTTTTGCAGACTGAGAGAGTGTTAGTGGCAGGTCCATAGATGATGGAGTGCGTGGATGAAGGGGGACGAACCGCGCTGCGATGTTGGCGTTTGCACCGCTCATTTTGTCTATATCGAAGTTGAAGACGAGACTTTTGGTGTAGTTGCGTTGCAAGTCTGCAAAATCTACCACGGAGTCGCGAGTCGCAGCGGGGCAAATGGTGTTCTGATCGCAGAGGGATTAGCAAAGCACCGGGACCGTCCGGTAGTGTGAAAGAGACAAGAGGCTGGCGTGAATTCGGCTTTGTTCGTGCTGGTGTGCGAGAGGGTAGGAGGGTGCGTGGGACGGCGTGGCTAATGCAGGCACGGCGTGGATTTGATGTTGTGTTGATTTCCCTGCGTCTGCCCGGCAACGAGGCCCCGACACGTGCACATCCCTGCACGCGTTTCCCCGCTCACCGTCGATCGCCCTCGTCCAATCAGAGCGCGCGAGGGTCGCGTTCTTTGACACAACGCCTGTGTTTCAGGACGGCGCATCGTGAAGAGTGAGTGGTGAAGAGATGTTCTTTTGTCACTTGTGCCTAAAGAATCCATTGTAAATCCTCTGGAGTGAGGATAAGTGCATCCACTTGAAGTAGTGGCCAGGCCTGTCTGCGTACAAGTGAAAATCCACATTGGGGGTGATGCATTGGTAGATATGTCGCATAACTTGCAAAGGGATAACACTGTATGAAGTATACTGTTTACTGTTCTGAATGATTGGGAAACGAATGCTATTCGCCCTGTTTCCGACCAGCACCTGGGTAGCATCAGTCCTCATCCAACCCTTTAATCCTCTGTTCCTCCACAAGTCTCCTTTCCAAGCTACATCTCAGCACCCTCTTGTCCTTGCCTATCCCGTGCTCCTTCAAACAATCATCTTCCCGATCCCAGTACACAGCCCAACCATATCGACCCTTCTCCTCTTCGACAGCGACAAGACATTCCTCTCCATCCAACGTGAGCCCCTGCTCATCTTCCGTCCAGTCCCAAGGCCCAACTGTATGCTTCTTCGCTTCAACGCGCGGTCCGTAGCGTAATTCGCGCGTCGTCTTGTTGGCATAGAGCCAATTGAGCTTAGGCTTCGTGGGTTTCGAAGGAGCTTTGTTGGAGGGCGTGGGGGATGGTGTGGAGGGTGCGGATGAAGCGGGCGATGGAGGTGGTGAAGGTGGCACAGTACTGACGAGGCCTAGCACTGGTGCTGCAGGCATTGGGCGATGCGGTAGTTCTGACGACGGGAACGGTAGGTAGAAACCGGTGAATGGATGTGGTGATGGCTCATCGTTCGGACCGGGCTTTGGTAGTCCTGTTTCCGGATCTTTGGGCCAAAGCCGTATCTACACACTGGTCAGCCTGTCCAAAGAAACAAGTAGATTCGTCGCATATACCTTGCCATCTTTCAGTACTACGAGAGCGCCGTCCACCTCGTCCCTCTTCCGACTCTTCGCGTCACAGAATACGTCTAGGTAGAACTCTTCTTGGCGCTCATCGCTTTCTGCTTCTTCGTCTAGCAGCCGCTGTTGGTGTACCGCTTCGTTGGCGCCAATGGAGATGGGAATGCCGGCTAGCGTCAGTGCGTACATTGTGTTGTTCAAGTAGGTAGACGGTTAATGAGAGTGGGTATCGCATGAGCGACGTGATCAACGCGCGTGGGAGACATGCTGTGGAATGCTGTAAACAGGATGTAGGGCAGCGCAAGCTGGGATGCTGAGGTGGAGTTCGGCACGATGTTGTCATAGTGGGACGGCTCGACTTCGGCTAAAGTTGCCTTGCCCGACCCAATCCCCTCATGCGATATGGGCAGCCATCACCAATTTGCTCAGGCATCACCTATCGCCTTATGTGTCGCTTGACTTCCTTTCAGATACTCAGGTTAGCGATGTGCCGTCTGCAAAAGGCTGCACAGGATTGCATTCGATGGTTGATGCCCGTAGATTTTCTCATCCGATTTTGCCAGCATTATTTGCTCTTAATACTGCGACAACTGAATGTTGATCATACGACTTTATTCTTTCTAATTGCCAAGATTCTACGATTTATCTTTATCGATAATCAAGGTTCTTACAGACTGTTGATGCCGTAACAGAGGCTGTGCAGACACATATCCTCTCTTACTGTCTGCTTATGTGACAATAGAATACCTCGAGTGGACGATGTGCCCGGTATCGTTGCGATGGATTTTCCGCGAGGAGTGTGCGGAATCCAGGAAAGTGAGAGTGACCACATACTAGACGTCGCTACTGTGTTGCCCCGAGGACCACCGAAAACAGAATTAGCAGACCTATAATGTATCAATCGCGAGCAGCGTCTCTTCCGGGGGTAGCTACGGTCTCATCATGCCGCATACTTCATGTAGTAACTTCGAGCACCTCACCTCCAGTTCGCAGTGCGCAGCATCTGTCGTTATTGCCTCCCGATGCCTTCAGCTGTAGAGGGCGAGATAACGGCGAAATCAAGTGTACCGTACTTGTCTCATCAGGTTTTGACCTGTAATTGGAAGACCAGGATCAGAAAGGAAATTGTGCGGTCTATTTCGAGTGAACGGTTGCCGGAGAGAAATGGATGCCAAAGCCACCGAGAGGCCTGGGGGATTGTTGATTCATCGTAGTTGCAAAATTTGCGGGACCGGTACATATTGAGTCGAGAATGGTAGGAACAGCGAGGCCATGGCCACATAGCATTACTTACTTCAAACGTCGTCACATGCGAGAGCTGTTACGCGTAATAAGAGACTGAAGAAAGCTTGCTTCAGCGATCTTGCGCCTTCATCATGCGAAGCGAAGCCGAATCTTTTTCTTGCCAATGTCCAAGCCTATCTATTTGCCTACTGCAACTTTTGTGGCTTGTGTCGATGTGTATGGCGTTCCTTGGCCGTTGGATCTGACGGCGCGTTGCCTCGGAACTTGTTTGGTTCCAAGCCAGCTCATTGGTAGAATCGCGCGCTTCCAATATCGATGGTGTAAATGCGGTCCTTGAAACTGTGTTCATGTTCAGGTGCCTCGCGGGAAGTGTTGAGATGCCACGCGGTGATATCGTAAATGCCTCGGTTCTTTTCATGCATGCGCCGCGATTGGAGACAGCATACGAGTTACCAAGGTGTGGTGGTGTTGAGGACTTAGGAGCCACACAACATTGTGGTCGCGGCACGCCTGATGGATGCATCTACAAAGCTGAGATCTCAGTGTCGTTGGCTTAGAAAGTCGAATCCATGATTGCCTCGGTCATTTGAGTAGGAACTCAACGCTGATTGGAGAGTTTACTGGGAAGCCAGAGTCTTGGGAAGGTTACCGATTAGGCTCCCAAGCACCGGGTTACTATGCAACGATCGCCGTGTTCCGAACTCCTGGTTATGGGTGCATGAGATCTGGTTCCCAATGAATGATGAACCGGTATGGAAAGGAAGAAACGCGTGTCGTAGATACAGGAAAACTAGAATTTCTAGGTGCGTAGCATATCCTCTCAATCTACAATCATGATTGGGGTTTATACCTTCAATAAGCATCCAGGTCGAACAATTAACAAGAACATCCCTTACTTTAATCATAGACACGAAGGTGAAACGAACTGGTGCAGAGCGTAGATACCGAGTGGTGTAATCATGCCACGTCTGTGATGCTGTGCACCCGTAGACACATGCACAGCATCCCTTGCTGTCGGGCCTAGCGACGGATACTGAAGGAGTCACAAGCGAGCGCTTGTGATGATGGCAGGTTCGGGACAAGATTGGTGGAGCCTATTGGTCTAGACTAGAGGCACTGTCAATTAGCGAGTCGATGTGTTGAAGGTTTCGCTTTCGGTTGTAGAGCATTACATGCGGCGTCGTTTCCTCGCCAAAGCCCCACACATTCACGGCTTTGTAATACAGTACCGGATTTGATGTCCCTGCAAAAGCTGGAGCAGTTCTGCTGAGCTGATACAATGTGAGACTCTGGATTCGCGCCGCAGTCCAAGCCGCTGGCTACCGGGTCTTCCGCGGAGGTAGGCGTGCCGCAAGCGTCTGCAAAGGAAATCTTCCTCAGCGTCAAGCATCGCGAGAATGATCAGAATGACGCCGACAACAGCCTGCCAAGGCGCCGGAGGCTTGGAACGGGATATCAGTGCCAATGCCCCAAGCTTCAATGCGGCTCGAACCACACACGCCGCAAAGCAGTTCGGAGCAGTCTCCCACCTGGGGCAAGTCTGAAAGGTGGAATGTGTTCATGTGGAGTTCCTCTAGCATCAGGAACGTGCCCGCTTACCCCGCGCGTGTCGTTGAAACGTGGTGACGCTGATCGCTTGGTAGCTGGGTCGCACAACGTGAGGTCGAACAAAGAAAAGCACGCCAGTCGGGCCATGCCGAATCTTCAGCTCTCGTCCCTAGAAGTAGCTTTGCCATGGCGGACGATAAGAACGGGCGGCCGGCTGGTGGGAAGGCTTCGCTCGCAGGTCATCTGGCGTGTCAGTGGATCCGGAAGCCACGGCGGTTTTCGCTAGCATGCGGGGTCTCCACACGCCAAGCCTCTCCCCAGCTTTCATCGCCTTCGCGTTTTCGCTCCTTCCCGCGGGTGGACTGCTTTGCTGCTGATGGCGTCGTATCGTCCTCGATGAGTATCCACACGCTGGATGAATGAGTGGTGAATCCCCGAGCCTCGGTACTTTGCCTGCGGGATGCCTTCCCAACACGCCCACTTCACTTGGCAGCGTCCAGGCGGGGAGGCAAACGGCAGGTGCTTTTTGACATATAACGCGTCTATCGTGTGCGACTTCCGTGCTCCTACCCGGACAACCCACCTTCACCACCTACTGCCCTAGAGGTCAACACCTACACTACGCGCCCCAACAATGGCCAACCAAGTGGCTGTTATGCGTGACGACGACGCGTTCGAGAAGAGGCCCGTCTCTCTTAGGGAGAATGTCGACGGCTCCCAGGACGGCTCCGGCTACGAGTGCGAGTTCAGCGACCGCGAGCAGAAGAAAATCATTCATCGCATCGACCGACGCCTCGTCGTAACCGTGGGAGTGCTCTACTGCATCAGTCTGATGGACCGCACCAACCTTAGTGCCGCTGCCATAGCTGGGTTCGTGAACGACACGTGAATTCGCGCGTCCTCAAGACTAACGGCAAGTAGCATGACCGTTGACCTCAAACTCGGTCTCCTAGAGGGCTCAATTTCACGCTACTCCATCGTCACCATCGTATTCTTCGCGTCCTACATCGTCTTCCAACCCCCGGCAACCGTCATCTGTCGTTATCTCGGACCTCGCAATTTCCTATCGGCTATCGTTGTGCTGTGGGGCGGTGTCATGATTGGCATGGGCTTTGCCGATAGTTACGGTACCATGTCCGCGCTACGAGTCATCCTGGGAGTCCTAGAAGCTGGCTTTTTCCCGAGCTGTGTCTACTTGCTGTCCACCTGGTGTAAGCGCATGCCGGCCCTTGGATCGCCGCAATTTGCTAAGACCCCTCTCAGATACCCGATTTGATATTGGAAAGCGATACTCATGCTTCTACATCCTTGGAAGTTTGGCATCTGCCTGCGCCGGTATCCTCGCTTACGGCTTGATGCAACTGAAGGGACAGCAGGGCCTGAACGGTTGGCGCTGTAAGTCATCGCCCGGTTACGCCTTGATGCGACTCTGCTGACGTTGCATCTTCCAATTAGGGATCTTCATCATCGAAGGCGCGCTCACATGCTTCCTTGGTATCGTCGGTTACTGGGCTCTGGTTGATTTCCCGGACAAGGCGCATAAGTCGTGGAACTTCCTGACTGAGCGTGAAGCCATGTTCATCATCGACCGCGTCAACAGGGATCGTGGTGATGCTAGGCCAGAGCCATGGTCCATGGCCAAGTTCTTCAAGGGTGGTGCTGACATCAAAATCTGGGGTTTCGCTCTGGTACGCCCCAAGATTTCCAATGATCCCCCATTCGCTGACGGGTATAGATATTCTTCAACACCACCACAGTCACATACGCACTGGCATACTTCCTGCCCATCATCCTAACATTGAACATGGGTTTCAGCACCGGCGCTGCCCAGTGCCTCGTTGCTCCTCCTTACGCTTTTGCTGCCATCGTCATGTACACCACCGGCTGGCTTGGAGACAAATACCACCTTCGCGGACCCATCATTCTGTTCAATATGGTTCTCTGCCTTGTCGGTCTGCCCATCATGGGTTTCCATTCCAATCCGAACGTCAGGTACTTCGGCGTCTTCTTGACCACCGCTGGCGCAAATAGCAACATCCCCGCGACGATGTCATACCAGGCGAACAACATCAGAGGCCAGTGGAAGCGCGCGTTCTGTTCTGCCATCTTGGTCGGCATGGGTGGTGTTGGTGGTATCGCTGGAGGTCTCGTTTTCAGGTATGTATCTGCAAACTGCATTCCATCGACCGTGCCATTCTAATGCCGAGTAGGGAACAAGACAAGCCCGGATACGAGCCAGGACTGTACGCCTGCATTGCGTGCTGCCTGCTCACAATCGTCATTGTCATCCTCATAACACTGAGATCCTGGAGCTTGAACAAGCGTGCGGATCGTGGTGAGCTCGAACTGGAGTACAATGATGTATGTCTTCTCAACCTTGTACTCAAGTGGCAACATATTAACGTACGCACAGGATGGCGACCAGAAGGGCTTCAGGTATACTTACTAGAGCTGCATCAACCGGATCATCAAAGCATTGATGGTTCTGTACGAATTCGAGATGCCACACCCGACGATCGTCTTCTTCTCACGGATTCTTCTCCGGCTTTAGAAAGCATCTCGATATTAATGAACTCATGCCCCATTGTTCACTACCTTGGATAATTTTTCTCGAGGATAGATATGTGCAACGTGAATGTGAAAAGATCTTGGACCGGGTAGCTGTACACGTCGTGCGTGCATAACCAGGCTGCTGTTATATGGTGTTTGGACAGCCTCGGGATCAGTAATCATGTTCTTCTAAGTATTCAAGTACGCGTCACTCGCTCTTCTTGACGCGACTTTATGCGCTGCCGAAACAATCGTCATGAAGGCGTTAGATGGCGAAATGTGCGAACGCGCTTCTTATCTGGCACGTCTGGGTATGTTGGTGGCACAATTTTTGCGTCTTGGCACGTGCACGCCTGTCAGATTTCAATTTGAAATCCAGGGTCTTACTGGACGCTGAACACGTCAAAGCACACAGCTCGCATTTCAATAGAGCATATAGGCTAAGTGGTGTTCAGCTCGCTCCCTATAGCCGGCTTCACCTCCTAGGGACAGCTCACAGTCTTCCAGAGTCCTCCTTCGAGCTGTATGAAACATTCACTATTGCTGCCACCGAAATCACCGCTCACAAACACTTTGCGTAAATTTAGCAGAGGCCACAAGGTCTCGTATAGGGCGGAACGAACCTACTAATACAGCAGCATACGCAGCAGTTGCAGCGAAGACTTCGGCTCGTCCTGCGTTCGTGCAAAGCCTCACACTCAGTGCAAATAGCAATGTGTATACGGCTATGAGCCCCAGCTTTGCGTTTGGGTTGCTCAAAAAGTAGAGACTAACAATCGCGCCGACTAGCAAAACTGCAGCGAGCACCATGCTTATCGCAGCCACGACCTGTGCGACGAGTGTGTCATTATATCTGTTTGATCTGTCGAGTTCCTCGCGTGGTGAATGTTTGGTGAAGAGCCAGTGGTTCCTCAGCGAACGAGATAGGTAATCTTGGTTGGAGGGCTTTTGAAGGGCCACCAGGTCTTGTGTATCTTCCAGAAACTTGCTCGCGCGACCAAATATCAGCTTCTTCGAGGAGGCCGGCATATTTCGAATCGCGGTTCCGTTAAGATAGTCCGTATAGGTGGTCAAGGTTCGTTGACTGGGTTTACTGAGTTGGGCGACTTGAGCGCGCAAGGTCAGCGCTTCGTCTGGCCAATGAATCAGCATGAAGCCTAAGATGTGATGAAGCGACTAACAGTATTCTTTCAATAACCCCTTCAATTCTTTGAGCTTGACTTGAAGCTGCAATTCGAGGCTGTTAGAACCGGGTATCGCCCTTTCGCACAAAACTTCCCACCGCTGAAGCGACCGGCGGGTGTCCAGATCGGCTGATTGCCTGATCTCAGATTCTAGACCTTCGATCTCATCTCCGAGTGTTACCATCTGACATTGCAGCGACGATATGTTGCGCGCTGCAAGTACCCCGAATTTGCGAAACACAAGCGGCTCATCGTCAGGATCTCGAGCGATCCATTTGGCTAGCGATGGATAGCCATTTCTGACGTCTGCGAGATCGATACCAAGAGGCGAGGTAGACGGGGCCATGATATTGTGGCTATGCTTGAGCCTTGACCGGTTCGACAGATGTGTCGGGGAGCAAGTTGAAGCTCGCATGAGCTCAGCCCATGCATTTATGGTGCCGGTCACACAAACGTGGCCCAGTTCATGCACCTTGACTGCGGTCAAGTTTGAGGGGCGGCTGAGGCCGCCCCTCCACATAAATCCTGTGTGTCCTTATCTCTTCACGTCAAACGGCACACGAATCTTCCCACGACCAGATTTGCAATAGAACTACCTGAGCGGAGTTTCTTCACCCACCGAAACATCTAGAGGCTTTCACCATCATCCCAATAAACCACAATATCAAACCGGGGTAACACAAGACCAAACATTACTTTGAGCTAAATCACCCACGTTTCACTGTAACTTCTCACGTATGTGAGGCGTC
>Ga0265798_10011841_pt1 | contig 10590 bp, 5 predicted proteins | sample P3T30metagenome_FD_192430 | JGI IMG/M metagenome (GOLD analysis project Ga0265798, IMG submission 192430) | Plant litter microbial communities from East Loma Ridge, Irvine, California - P3 T30 | ecosystem: Environmental > Terrestrial > Plant litter > Unclassified | place: USA: California... | reverse complement strand
GAGAGGGTCGTGGGCGACGGAGTCTAACTCCGGCGTGAACGCCCTCAATGATGGCTCTTCTGAAGAGGGCTGTCGCTGCTGCTGGGGTGGCCTTGGCTGTGAAGGTACGTATTCCTCGTTGGACATCTTTGGAGACTCGATCTAGGCTTTGATGGTTGTGAATCTTGACGACAACGATCTCCGAAGCACGCGCGGCTTGACTCGTCTGCTTTTCAGTTTATATACACTTGGGATTTTCTTGCTCGCTTGGGGCGCGTAAGGCTGCATGTACATTGCAGTAGTGCAGGCGCCCAAGTCAATCGATAGGTCGAGCGCATAAATCGGGATCAATGCAGCTGTGCTGCGCCTCGTCTGACAGAATCTGTGGCACGTTGTCTGTCAAGTTTGGGTGACAATAATTGGGTTTTTAGGGTTATTAGGGTTTCCAATCTCATGAAGCCGACACGAGCTGCGCCTCAGCATCGGCTCGGAGGTGTATAACCGCAAGAGAGGACAAGGTCAATCAATTTGGGTTCCTTGCACCGTCGAGCATTATTGACCCCTATATTACCGTTCTTCATAGTCGAATGCCTTCGCTCTCGAAACTAGATGAATTTTCCAAAAAATGAGTATGCCGGAAAGATCTGTTGCCGGGTAGACACCTTGATTTGGGTATCACGTTTCCATTTAGGTCACAGGACCGAAAGGGAAAAAATTCAGCAGCTATCTTTTCATGTCCCGAGTCGTTACTTAGAGACAGTTGCGTGTTGTTTTAAGAAGACGGAAGTGTGGAGCTACCTATGTACATGGGAGACCTATCAACGGCCTCAATTATTCCCAATATTAGGTTAGATCATCTCACGCTACCTACATATACAGTACATACGACGACAGTAGCCTCCTACATTAATAAGATACCGAAAAGTCGAATCACAAATCCAGGAGGAGGAGGGATCAGCCTATGTAAGCACTAGGCAAAAAAGAAATGACAGTCGAGGATGTCCATAATCGTTACGATTGACACATAAGTGAAAAAAACCATAGGCCGGACAGCCAGACCAGGTCTGATCGACCCATGTACAGTGTACATCTCTATAGACAAACCACACCTTTCCGAACACATTTCCCACCATCAAGACGATGTCGAGTTGGGTTCAATACCGCCTACAGCAAGCCAAGAAGTCAGTACACAACTATTTTCAATCCCAAGTGATCGCAGAAAAAGGAGTGATAACTTACCACCGGGCTGAGAGCTGCCGTCTTTGATAGTAGTCGTGTCGATAGCCTGAAAACCCACAGTCAGCGATCAAAGTACCCAAAGTAACAAGCCAGCCGCCTCGCAGTCGTCGGGGGGAAGAAAACATTACCAGAGTGATATAAGCCAGCACGCCATTCTTAAAATCAACGCCATCGAGCGGCTCAGCGTCAACGACATTCATCGCGCCCGCTGTAATCACAAAAAAAGTCAGCATCCTTAATCGCCACCCCAGTTCAATTCCCTCCTTTCAGAAGAATTGTCATCTTTCTTACATTGAACCTGCTGCGCGAAAACCCCATCCTCCTCATTAAGCACCCGCTCAATCTCCGTATGACCAGCATAAGGCTCAACAGCCATCAACTCCTCCGTAAGCTTCTCATCGAAATATATCTGACCCGTCTCGACGACGCGGCTGTGGTCGATGGTGCCGTTTTTGGTGACGGTCCAGTTGGTGTGGACCTGGACGTGGATGTGGAGGGTTCGGCCGACCTGGGAAAGGAAGTAAGGGATCAGTAAGGAAAGGAAATTCGGCGCTGTGTTGATGATGGGATGGGATGGAATGGGATGTAGTAACGCACGTAGAAGCCGGGGACGATGCTGTTGAAGGATGTTGCGCCGTTGGCGTCTGTGGGCCACATGCCGCGGAGCCAGGTGCTGTCGTCTGTGACTAGGTCCTGTTTGGATAGGGTTAGTTGGTCACGCGCTCGGGTAGCTTCATTGTCTCGCAGTAGGTGGGTTTGACGTACACTAAGGTCCTGACCAAAAGTTCCACCGACGGAAATGTTCTTGGAAGCAGCAAGTTCTCCAAAAGGAACGTTGGGATCGTTGCCCGCGAAAGAGCTGTAGGAGCCGGTGGCGTTGCAGTGCTGATGGATATTGGATCAGCGCGGTTCTTGGCCTCGATCGTGAAGCAGACGCGGAACATACCCAGAGACTGATCAAGACATCCTCCAAAGGCTCGCAGGTGTTGACGTCGATGACTCCGATGTCCAATTCGAGTGGGATGCCGACCTGGTCGTTGTTTGATTGGTCAGCGTGCGATCTCCAGTGGTACTGCTTCTCAATTCCAATTCCATCCTGGCTTCCAGCAATCACAGCCATGTGGACGCCAGCGCCGCGTTCAACGTGACAAGTCCACTTCAAGACCGCACTGCCCTCACTTTAGAGTAACAACATACCTGACCCTGAGTCATATCCCTCAGCAACAACTCACTGGGCGGATACCAGTAAGGACCCTGCGTAGTCTCCGGGTAAAGAACACAGCTCTCATTCTTGATGAAATCGTAAGTCGGCGCTTCAGCATGAACGGTGAAATCCGTAGTCTCTCGATCGCGTTTGCGGATGGCGTGACGCTTCTGCTTCTGGGCTCCGACGTTGTTGGCGCAGTTGCCGGCTTGGACGGAGCGTTTGGCGAAGAGGGAGGTGTCTGGGTATGCGTGTCCGCCGGGGTGGGCTGTGGATGAGTTGAGTTAGTTACTGTAGGGTGATGCCAGATGGGCAGGGAGGGAGGTGTTTGTATGTGCGGACCTTCGACGGCGGTGCTGAGAAGCATGCAAGCTGCTTGTAGCGTGTGTTGGAGATGCATCTTGGAGGGTTCGCAGGATTTGATGCTGGCGCTGTTGCTGTTGTTTCGTTGTCAACAGTTTCTTGAACCCAGTGGAAGTCGATTCCGTTACGTGAAGGCAGTAAATTATAAGCGTTCTAATGCCAAAGTATTTAACTTACCACTCACTCACTTGACTACGGAATTACCTGCGGGAATGTGACGTTGAAAATCACCTCATGTTAACTTGCAACTAGATAAGTTGGAACGAAATCGCGGTCTGCTTACGCCTACGCAACCGCAGTGGCTCATGATTGCCTGGCCCACTCTGCAGAGATAGTTCGCTGGTCCTTGCTAGCATTCATGTCAAAGCCCTACTACATGATGGAGGTTGCTTTACTTCGGGTAAAACTTCTCCCCACAGCGAGGATGCGAGGTTAGAGTTGGGACGGTTCAGTACAGTAGCATCGAGGCGATTGGGCCAGTTGCTACTGTCAACGATTGAATTTAACCTTGAAACTCTCGCTTTCATCGGCGTGGCCAGCGCGAGTCGCGTAGTGATGTGAGAGTTGCGGCTTGGTATTCGATGTTGGCAGACCGCTTACCTTTTGCTGCTTCGTTGCGCGTCAGTTTGGTGGTCCACTCTCCACTTGCTAGTCAAGCGGGGAGGGCAAGTAAGTTTTAACGACGATCATTCAATATGGAGCCGAGCTCCCCGAAGGAGCCGATAATGTGCCCTCGATGGTGGGTTGCCGGCTCGGAGACGGAAATGGAAATGGAAATATGATGCTTCCGTTTTCCGGAAGATCTGTCGCTCGGCAGTTGCAGCAGGCCGTCTTCCGTAGAGTAAAGAATGACAAGAAAGACGGAGATATAAACCGTAGAACCGGTCTTGGCTGGTACGGATCGTGTATGTGCGCGCGATATTGTTCACATATGTAAAGTACAGTCGTGTTTATACATGTCGAGATGCAATTCAATTCAATCCATTACAAGGATGGGATGGCTGCTTGCTCCAGGTTGTCCGGCGTCCTCAAGACAGACGAGCTTGGAGTCCTTTCCAGGTCTCGGCACTCAGCGCTCCTTGTGCGACATTCATGGAGATGGCGTTGACAGTGGATTCCTCTTCCATCATGATGTCGACGAACTCGGCGAGGTCATTTGCGGCATCCTCGCTTGGGACGACTGTCTTGGTGTCCTCATTGGGGTCCCAGATGATGTCCGAAGTTTTGATCTGTGTTCCCAGAGCATTAGACACTGCTTCTCCTACCGTCTTGGTTTCCTCGGGTGCGGTGAAGACAACGACGCAGCCATCCTCAAGTTCGTCAACGTCTGTTGCGCCAGCTTCCAAAGCAGGATCCATGACTTGATCCAATCCAACGCCATCCTTTTGGTCAAACACAATCCTCCCTTTTTTCTCAAACAGGTAGCTAGAGGGCGTAGCAGTTCCACCGTTGTCCTTGATCACCAATTTGATATTCGCCAATGTCCTCAGCTTGTTGTCCGTCTCGCACTCGACGATGACTGCCACGTTGTTTGGCAAGATACCCTCGACGGTCAGCCTCTCCAGGCTCACTCCAGTCAAACTCCTGCCCTGGCCGCGCGCAATGGCGGCTTCGATGGAAGCTTTCGCGAAGCCTTCCTTCTTGGCCTTGGTGACCAGATCGGCGAGCTTGGGGTTGAGGTTGACATCGGGGCCGAAGAGTTTAGAGGCGGTGGCGATTTCTTGCGCAAATACGGAGCGTTGGCGGTTCTTGTAGGCGTCGGCTTTTCCCTTGTCGTGCTTGATCTTGGACCAGCGGTTGTGGCCGGAGAGTTGAACTGTGCAGGCGGAGAAGGCGCGGTGGGATTGAAAGCTTGATGGCGGTTGACGCAGTAGCGGGCGTAGTATTGTGATGCCTCGGCTGGGAGCCATGTTGTGGTATTGTTGATCTGGCGTGTGGTATGGGGGTGGAATGGAGCGTAGACGTGATTGCAGTGATAAATAATAAATAAATTATTATACGAGCCGCATATTCCATCTCATCATTCCGAGACCCCTAATCTGAACTTCTGGGGAAGCGGGCTGGCTTCGATGGTCGAGAGCTGAAGCCATACCAGAGGTATACCGTGGACGTAGACGTAACTACATACCCAACACCACAACAACACATACACGTCACACGAACGAACGAACGACCTCACGCGGGACATGAGGCAGTGAGATAGCAACAAACAACAATGCCCGATCAAGAGGCCCCGACAACAACTCCACCACCACCAGCCGATAGCACAAATGACAGCAACAACAACCCCGACACGATCTCTACCGAGCCGACAAACGGCACCACCACTACCACCACGCCCTTTCAGCTAGACGTCGCCAAATTGCACGCGCTTCCTTCTGAGCAACAAGACCTATACCTACTCTCGCACTCCGCCGACTTGGCCAAGCATGTCGAGGCTCTCACTGCTGAAGGCGCAACAGCCGAGCAGACCGCATTGAACACCGAACTCTTCAACATCATAAACCTCTCTTCGCCTGCCCCGACAAGAGTCATCCGGAACAACCTGGCACGATGCTTCCATGCCATCCTCACCAAAGGCAGCAGGAAGATCTTATACGAGTCGATCAACGCCTGCGTCGCTATTTTGACCGCCGGGAAAGAGAAGGATCTCAGAGCAAAACATGCCGCGGCGCATTGTCTTGGGGCTATATTCGACGCTGCGGGCGACAGCGCCGTGAGTTTGTCGCCGCTCGCGTGTACTGCCCTGATTAAGCAGCTGAAGTCAGCCGCCAACGACACTGGATATCGGAGTGCCATTTTTCGCGCGCTAGGCAAGATTGTCAAAGGCATAGTTGCGGCGATTGAGGATGACATCGGTCGGACAATATGGAAGCAGGCTCGTAATGCTGTGACTGGTGACAAGTCCATGCTTGTCCAGGCTTCCGCGTGCTGGTGTTTGGAGCAACTGTTCATGCACACTACCAGCTACGATAATTCGAACGACTTCGATAAGCTGCAGACAGCCATTTGGAGGGCAATGGAGAGCACGTCAGTCCCTGTGCGACGAGCAGCTTCGTCTTGTCTTGCGAACGTGCTTGTCAAGAGTTACTCAGAGTCTCCCAACAAGGACGCTGTACCAAAGATCAAGAAACCCAAAAAGGCCAAAAGAGGTAGGCCTGAGGATCCCGAAGAGGAGGCTGAGCGTACATCTTCGCCTGCCCCTGAGAAGCCTGCTACGGCACTGTCTTACAGTCTTCCTGAAATCCTAAAACTGCTGTCTACGCATTACATGCGAACCACGACATCCAACAAAGCCCGCACAGCAGTGATCAACACTTACGTCAAGATCCTGAGGTCACTCGGTGAGCGCGTGGTTGAGAAAAACTACGGCGAGATCAGCCAACACCTCTTCCGCGACATCCTCAGTCACCCCAGCCTGCAGTTCAACAAATATCGCCTGCTCATCAGCAGGAAATTTGTCAGCATCATACTTGAGCGAGTTATCATGCGCATGCTCGGCGAGACTGCACAGCTGAATGCATGTCGCTTCCTTGTCAACGACATCATCAAAGACTACCCTCAAGCGGTGAAGGAACGACCGGAGCCATCCAAGCATACTTTGACCGCGGCTATCTCCACGCTCACATCTTTGATAAGATGTCTCGATGCTGGGGTCGGCGTCATTGCTGAGCTCTGTCGTGAGGGCTTGCTACAGGTGCTGCCTCATCCCAGCTTCGCCGTACAAATCCATACAGCACGAGCCTTGCGTGCACTTGTGCTGGCTATCCCGCAACAACTTTTGCCGAGCGTGACAATATGCGTAAACAGTGTTAGCCGCGAATTGACTTTGCTGGGTGGACCCAAGCAAGGCCCCAAGCGATGCATAGGATACGCTCACGGGCTAGCTGCTATCCTCAGCGCCTCCAACAAGCATCCCCTTTACGGTTCCGTGGATGTGTATGCCAGAGTGCTCTCACAGGCCACTACTTTGCTCAAGTCTGCGGGAAGCTCTGACCTTCGCATCTCGAGTTGCCAGCTCGAGGTTGCCTGGGTCATGATCGGAGGATTGATGTCGCTCGGTCCCAACTTTGTCAAAATCCATCTTTCGCAGTTGATGTTGCTTTGGAAGAATGCTCTTCCCAAACCCGTGCCCAAGGAGAACATCTCTCAGCGAAGCATGCTTGAGCTGAGTTACCTAGCGCATGTCAGAGAATGCGCGCTTGGCTCTATCAAAGCCTTCCTCGCTTTCAACCAACGCTTGCTCACCTCAGATGTCTCACGAAGATTGTCGGGCATGCTCGAAAACACAGTGTCCTTCCTGCAAGGTCTGCCATGGAAACGGACTAGCGATGATCCACAGAACCGACTTTCGCCGGCCTTGCAGCTGCAAGATTACGAAGTCAAAGCTCGTCGCCGAGTATTCGAGTGCTTTTCTCAACTACTCACCCTGAGTCCAGCTGGCGCTATCGAGGCAAACGCTCATTCTTCGCTTTTACCACTTGCTGTAGCCTCGTTCTCGGGCGCAGACTACTACTCACCCAGCTCATTTGGCGCTTCCATTGCGAGCTCTGCAGGTGCTTATGACAGCATCTGGGACGCCGCAGACAATTACGGCTTCGGTGTGAATGGACTCGTAAACGGGATGGATATTGAGGATGCCGTCTCTCGGAAGCGTACGAGACATTGGACTTCGAGGGCTGATGAAGAAGGTATCACGGCTGAGGTTGTGGCATCACCCATAGTCAGCGCGGCCGAGTTCGACTCAACTTGCTGCTACCTTTACGTCGAGAACGATCAATCGCTTGAGGCCTTGCCCTCCACTCCAGCGACCGAAGCTGTCAACGCTGCGATCGCCGTCTTTGCACTCTCCTTGCCGCTGCAGACACCCAAAGTTCAGGAAAGCATGCTCGAGCAAATGTCGTCTTCTCTTAATGCTGCAGCATTGCAAAAGGACCCCGCAAGGAAGACTGCAATCTCAACAAACGTTGCTACGGCACTGCTTGCCACACTCAGAGTTGCCACCGGAGAGAGTGGAACGTTCAAGGGAAGCATTGCGAGCACCCAAGCAGAGAATGCTCTTCAAGGGCTTCTCCGAGTGTCCATCAAAGCCCCGGATCAAAGCGTCCGTTTCATGGCGGCAGAGGCGCTTGGACGACTCTGCAACACTTCTGGCACTTCTTTCACCACGGGAGAAGTCACATACCTGACCGAGACAGTCGTGAACAACCGTGAGCCTTATGTACGTGCAGGATGTGCTCTCGCTCTCGCATCTATACATTCCCATCTTGGAGGCATGGCGGCTGGCTACCACATGAGAAACATAGTCGGGATTCTCATGTCACTTGCGGCTGACACGCACCCGCTTGTTCACTTTTGGGCCCTGGAGAGCTTAGCACAAGTAGCCGAGTCTGCTGGTTTGAACTTCTCAAGCTATGTGACCAGTGCCATTGGCATGTTAAGTCAATTGTATGTGTCTGACAGCCACAGTAGCGAGAGCGCAGCATTGGCGGCTTCCAATACATCCATCGACTTGCCCGTCGCGGCAGCTATTGCACATGGCGTCGACTCACTCATTAATGTGCTCGGGCCTGACTTACAAGACATGGCAAAGCAGAGAGACATGATCCTGACTCTTGTTGGTTTGTTCTCTCGGGAACAAGAAACGGACATCTTGCTTGCCAGCCTCCATTGCATGTAGCATCTTTCTCTGTACGCACCAGGACATCTAGAATTCGAGTCTTATGTACAACGCCTGCAAAGCGACATGGATTCTCCCTCCCCGGAGATATCGCGATCTGCCGTGGGCGGCCTGTTCGGCTTGATGAGGCGGGATGCCCCGGAGATTGCTCGTGCGGCGAAACCAGGGCTTGAGGAGAGGCTTTGGGAGTATTTAAACGACCAAACCGATACACAAGCCGTCCGCAACATCTTCCACAACTGGCTGCAGCAGACTGGCGCAAGCAACCCCGGCGAGTGGATATCCAGATGTAACACAATCCTTACTAAAACCAAAGTAAGAGGGTCACAGCCTACTACATCCACAACAAAAGACACTGCTGGTCCTGATCTGCAGGATGAAGAAGTTGCTGGCTTTGCTGTGAGTGAAGGCGCAGCAAAGGAAGACGACACTGCGAGCGCCACATCAACCCAGGAACTGATGCGCTGGCAAGTTCGCCTGTTCGCAATGGAGTGCTTGCATACTTTGATCGCCATGATAAGCAAAGAAGCTGCCGTTAGCGAGGACAGCGTAGGCGAAGCTGCTCTGCAGAGCAAAGTCGCAGACATTGTACGAATCGCCTTCTCGGCATCAACAGCATCGGTCCCGTCTCTTCGAGTTGTCGGACTGCGGATCGTGGAGCAGATCCTCAAAATGTTTGGCCGCACTCCTGATCCCGATTTCAGTGAGGCAATGTTGCTTGAGCAGTATCAGGCGCAAATCAGCTCTGCTTTGACGCCAGCATTCGCAGCAGACTCATCGCCCGAGCTTGCAGCTGAGGCTGTCGACGTCTGCGGAACCTTCATCTCGACCGGCATCGTCACTGATGTCGAGCGCATGGGTCGTATACTCAAGCTGCTGGTGTCTGCGCTTGAAAGCTTTTCCCAGGAGTCTGAGACGGCTTCAATCGGCGACCTACAAGGTCTCAGTTCCAATGCCCAAGTCATGGTCCGCATGTCTGTCTTTTCGGCCTGGGCAGAGCTGCAGACTGCCAGTTCTTCCCAGCACTACCTCAATGATGTCGTCAAGCCCCACATCGCACAGCTCGTGCCACTGTGGCTAAACTCCCTCAAAGAATACGCGCGCTTGAGGTTTGAGCCAGACATCACTGCAACCACTGGCACTGCTTCGCCGTCTGATGACCTCGACACTGTTTATGCATCGCTGAACAGGCAGACTTTGCTCCGATTCTATCAGGAGTCTTGGCTGAGTCTCGTCGACGCAATCGCTAGTCTCATCGATGAGGACAGCGAGCTAGTGTTCGATGCCCTGGACAACAAGAAAACCGAGCCCGAAAGCCCTGAAGGTGAGATCGGGCGTCCCAAACTCGACATCAATTACCGCGAGGAGCCTGTGGCCTTCTTCTTCGTTCTTTTCGGGTTAGTCTTCGAGTCTCTTGCAGTGCGGTCAAACGACGATGACATCGTCACTACGCAGCGCAACCTTGACATCCTGCAGGCCCTCAAGAAGATCCTCAGGCCGTCGGTCTCGGGCAATGCCATCTACCAAGAGGTCGTCTTCGCCGAGAGTATGGACCTGTTCGACCGCATGGTGCTTACAGAAAGTCTCGGTGTCCAGACAATCATTGTCGAGATCGCACGAAACCTCTGCATTGCGCACCCTTCGTCCCGCCAAGGTATTGAAGCCTCGGACAACAACGACCATCTCTCCGATGACATCGAACAGCTCTTCGAACTCACCCGCATCATCGTCCTGGTGCTCGCCGGCCTCATCCCCGGCTTATCCGACACACCCGTCTCAGTCCGCCTCGAGTCGAACGAAGAAGCGCAAAACCTCGTCCGAACCTCGATGCAAGCCCTGGTCGACGTCAGTGACGTCTTCCCAAACATCATCAAAACAGACCTCCACGCCACCATCCTCAACATCTTCGTCACAATCCTCGGCACAGGCGCCTGCCAACCCACCGTCATGCCGCAATCCCTCCCCGTCTTCCGCCGCTTCATCGCAAGCGTAGCAAGCGAATCACACGGCGAGACAAAGAAACAGCTCCTCAACACGCTCGCAAGAATGCAAGCCATCCTACGAAATGCGCAAAAGCGCGAGACAACCGCCAGCCTGCCCTGCGAGAAAAACACCCTCCTCGCCT
>Ga0265798_10011840_pt1 | contig 10590 bp, 7 predicted proteins | sample P3T30metagenome_FD_192430 | JGI IMG/M metagenome (GOLD analysis project Ga0265798, IMG submission 192430) | Plant litter microbial communities from East Loma Ridge, Irvine, California - P3 T30 | ecosystem: Environmental > Terrestrial > Plant litter > Unclassified | place: USA: California... | reverse complement strand
ACCAGCAAGATCATCCACCTGATGTCCGAAATAACCTTCTACTTACTAGAGAGTTTCTACGGACGCTTGGTGAAACCATAGGATCGGTAGATGGACGAAGTAAATAATGCGGATGACGATCAGGCTCTTCCACTGCCAAAATTAGAGGTTGCTGTATGCACTAACCGACGGTTCTACTTCGACGCTGTATCAATAATCCCGAGCTTCGGATCAAAGTAGCAGCGGGTGATTGATCCGTCTTGAATACGTCGCACCACCTCCGTGACGTGATCTGGCGTCGCGAAGAACCATTCGCGAGGACGAACCGACTTCCCGAACCGGTCTGTAATCTCGATATCCGCACGTACAGGGTCGAAAAAACGGTGAAGCAAGCCTTCGAGGCGGGACCGGTTCACGTTGTAGAGCGTGAAGCTGGTAATGATAGCCGCAGGTGCGAGCAGGAAGGTGGGATCGTTCACAGCATCGCCAATGCGTCGATGAACGTCTCCGCCCGTCACCCCAATCTTGACCATGCTACGCCCATGTTCAGCAAGATGCTGATCCTTGGAAAGCGTGCGGGCAATATATATATGGCCGGTCTGAACATCGCCCTCGTCCGGTTCCGCAGTAAACAGAGGACCAGCAACCGGGTCGGTTATCCTGCGACCATTCTCGTCATTGTAGAGTAGAGAGGCAAATGAACGCAGCAGCGGGTCGCTCTCCGTGCCGTTGTCGTAGATGACGCGCAGGCGGCGATTCCGGTTGCCAAGACGGTCCTGAAATACCTCTCCAGCCTCGGCGACATATGCTATCATCCCCTTCTGGATGAAGAACTGCCCGGCATCAATCTCCTGCTCGCGTGCAAAGATGCGTGCTTCCCGCCGCTTAGCACCAAGGTCAGTTGCCACTATTTCGAATAAGTGACGGAAGCGCTCAAATTCTACGCACTGCTTACGCGAGCCGATATAGCTGGGCTGATCCTGGACTTCACGCGGCTGCACATGGGTAAGATTAAATATAGAATCATCATCGAGCAGGTCGTCGTCAAGGATTTCTTCCACGCTTGTCGGTGGGCTCGGATCAACAGGTAAGAGCAGCGCGCCGATAGTCGGATCGCCCGACAGGCGCTTTGCCTTTGTCGCGAGCAGTCGTTCGGCAATAGGCGTCCCAGCCTCGGACGACGGAGGACGGTCATTGATGGCGAGGAAGCGTTCCAGTTCGCCCCGCACCTGCCCAACCTCGCCGCCTAACACTGATGTCGTTCGTGTCTCCAAGGCGAGCAGCCCAAATTCATCCGTGTCGGCGAACACATCCTCGATCCGAAGCCGGGGCATTAACTCGCCGCCTGCACTACCGCATCGACTTGTCGACGCCGTTTTTCAGCCTTCAACCATTCGAGCGCCGCGCCGAGGCGCTTCTCGAGCTCGTGGGTCGAGGCAGCGTTGGGCGGTCGTCCTTCATCGGTGCGGAAGCGCTGAATGCGCGGCCACAGCGCAAGCGCCTCTTCCTCGGTCATGCTGATGCGCTGACTGGCGATAGCACCGTGGATACGAGCCAGGGTTGGCGCATCCATCCGCTTTGAAAGCACTTCATATGCCTGCTGAAACGGGTTGATACTGTCGATCAAATCGACACTGAGGTCAGCGACATTCACGAAGCGGCGCACCATTTCGATGAAGCGGGTCGCACCGGTCTGAGCGGCGTCAGGTTCGCCGGCATCATACTCGACCGTGCCGTCGCGAACGCGACTGTCAGACCCTCCTTCCAGCTCCAGCCGGTTGACCTCGGCAATCACCGCCATCCCCGCGAGGAGGTGCTCACGCACTTCTTCGACTTCGTCGGGCGCGAGATACGGGTAGCGCTCCTCGATCACCTTCGGGACCAGCACCTGATTGACCACCTCGGGTGCAGTCGCATCATCCGCGACCGCTCGGGCGGCGATCCGCGGATCTTGGCAAACATTGGCAAGCAAGTCGTTGAGATCCTCCTCCACGATCATCCGCACGCGATCCGATGACGGCTCCTTGAGACCCTTCACTGCAATATGAACGATGCCGGTGTCTTTATCGACGTGCATGTCGGACCCACTTCCACCGCCGCCCAGATCGGCATCTCGTTCCTCGGGGCGCGAATGGAAACGGAACCGGGGAGCCATCACCTGCTCCATCAACAGGGAGGCAGTAATCGCTTTGAGCATGTCGTTAACGGCGGTCACAACAGCGCCTTGTTCGGCTAGCGGTTCGGCGATGAGGTTAGTGAATTGGGAATGCGCCTTACCGGGGGCGTCGCGTGTTGCCCGACCAATGATCTGCACCACTTCGGTCAATGACGACCGGTATCCCACCGTCAGCGCATGTTCGCACCAAATCCAGTCGAAGCCCTCCTTCGCCATACCCAACGCGATGATGATATCGACGGCATCACGGTCCTTCGCCTTGCGCAGCGCTGCGACCACCGTTTCGCGCGCCTGGCTATCGTCCACGAGGTCCGCGACCTTAAGCACCCGCCCGTCTGGTCGACGCACGAGCAGGAAGCCCGTCACGGGATCGGTGCTTTCATATTCGCCGAGCACCTTGATGATGTGGTTCACCTCATCATACTTCTCCATCACCGACTCCGCGGCGTTCACGTTCGGGATGTGAATGATGGTCTTCTTGTCAGAATCGAGCACCTCGCCGATCGCGTCGAGATAGCGCCCGCGGTAGAAGTGATAGCCGATGCCAAGCGTCTTGAGATGGGAATAGCCGTCGAGTTGCTCATAGTAGGTGTAGGTGACTCGCTCGAAGCGATCTTCGTCCTCAGGGCGCATCACCGCGATCTGGTCGCCGCGGAAATAGCTTCCGGTCATCGCGACGAGATGGACAAGGTTTCGATCAAGCAAGCCACGCACCAGTTCGCCTAACCGGTTGTCCTGATCCGCCGCGGCATGGTGGAACTCGTCGATTGCCAGCAGGCATCCGTCGAATGCCTCCGCGCCGAACCGGTCGTAGGCAAAACGCAGGGTCGAATGTGTGCACACCAGGGTGCGGTCGTCACTGGTAAGGAACTGCTTTAACGCATCCACCTTCCCGCGAGAGCCGCCGGCGTCGCTCGTGCACAGGTTCCAGCGCTCGGCGACGTTCCAGTCGGTGAAGAAGCCATGCTGGCTCAGTGGGGCTGGATCGAACGACGCGCCGATGGAGCGCTCGGGCACCGCAACTATGGACTTACCGATGCCCTGATGGTGCAGCTTGTCCAACGCCACGAACATCAACGCGCGCGACTTGCCCGAAGCTGGAGGTGCCTTGACGAGCAAATACTGTGCGTTGCGCGCCTTCCAGACTCGCGCCTGCATTGGTCGCATGCCAAGCTCGTCAAGCTTTTGGCTCGCCCCAGATCGCCCGTAGCGAACCTCCACTACGTTGGTCATGCGGCTTCCTCCTCGGCATCGAACGCAACCTCCGCGTTAAGCTCTTCACCTCGCTCCGCTGCAATTAGCCGGGCATAGCGCCGGAACAAATGGGTGAGCCGATCCGCGTCAGAACGGAATGGGCGATCCGAATATATTGCCTCCACAGTTTCGTCGTTCGCACGATGAGCTTGGCGAAGGGCTTCAGGTATCCTTTCAGGATCATAAAGCTCAGCAAGCGTGCCGCCCGCTTCCGCACGAGCCAGGAGTATATCTTCAGCACGGGCGGTAAGCCGTTCTCGGTCGCGATCTGAGAGTCTTGGGACAGGAAAAGTATGCCATCCCAGAGTGTTGGAATAACGATAGTCAGTCTTGAATTTTCCGCAAACGGTCTCAATCCAAAGAAGATGTATCCGAGAAGCGATCAAACTCAACGTCCACAACGGCGCATCGTAAATAACGAAGCCAGCATCGGTCGAAACCGTATCGTTGGTAAACCAGTCTACTGGAAGAAATTCTCGATTTTCTGATCCTGTCTTTCCGACGGCAATAAGTGAATGAAGAGCTTTCTTAGTATCACGAAACCGCCAAGGCTCTACGGCATGTGAACGTGTTCCCGCATCCGAACTCTTGGAGCGCATCTTAGCTACAGCCGCAAGCCTATCACGAATACCGGGTTCGGATAGCTCTGCCTCCGTCGGTTCGCAATCAAACCATAGGCAGTAGCGGAGCGTTCCCTTCGTTAACTCATTGGCTCCAATTAACCTTTTGACGTGCGTTGCGCGAAAAACATCAGAGTAGATTTCAGCCTCATTCGGATCGTTCAAGATCAGACCGCCACCATCAAGCGGCATGTTTCCCATATCCATTGTAGGGACACCAGAAATCGGTCGGCGTCGTCCGGTAACGATTGGAAGTGGACCCGGTAACAGATAAGGAGAAATCTCCCTTACACGCAATACATTCGCTTCGCTGAAAATCAGCCTATTCTCCGTGGGGTCTTTGCCCAGCGCAACGATTGATACTGTTACCGCAGCAGGGAGGGCGGCATTATTTTTCCATTTGAACGACTGATGCGCAAAGATCAGCTTACACTTTTCTAATACCGGCGGCCAAAGAATGCCGACCTGCTGCCCTTGGCAGATGGAGTTGGTGACAACAAGCGCCGCCTTCGCGTTAGGTGTCGTGTCGATATATGTTGCACAACGCCAAACCCAGCCGGCAACATAATCAAGCGATTTGTAGTTTTCGATTACGCCAGCAAACAACCGTGCCTTGTCGTCTTTCTGTTCTACTGTCTGTTTTGCCCGCCCCAGATAGGGCGGGTTTCCAACAATGTAGGTTTCAGCTTGATCGTCCAGCACCGTCTCCGTGCCATGAACATCAGCGATTGTAACGAGGTCAAACACCTTCTGACGGTTGCGCGTTATCGTAGCTGAGGGACATACCTCTCGCCAGTCCACCCGCAGCGCATTGGCCCGCATTATCCTACCGGTGTCGGACAGAGGCAGCGCTGGCGGAGCTGAGCCGAACATGTCCCGGTGCGCCCGATCCATTTGGAACTTAGCGATCCACAGCGACAGCTTTGCCGTCTCCGCGGCGAAGTCGCTCAACTCTATGCCGTAGAAGTTGGTGAGGTCGATGTGGCTCCAAATGCCCGGCGCGTGACCAGTGAGGGCGCGAAGTCGGTCGAGCGCCTGGCGCTCAATCTTGCGCAGTTCCTGATAGGCGATGACGAGGAAGTTTCCGGAGCCGCAGGCAGGATCGAACACACGAAGTTTCGACAGCCTGGTTAGCAGAGCTTTAAGACGTGTTTTCTCGCGCGAAGCGTCGGCGAGCGCCGGACGGGCCGCTTCCGCACGCAGGTCGTCAAGGAACAGCGGGTCGAGCACCTTTAGGATGTTAGGCACCGAAGTGTAGTGCATGCCGGTCTCGTGCCGGTGCGCTGGGTCTACTATGACCTGGATCATGGAGCCGAAGATGTCGGCGTTGATCTCGTTCCACCGTAAGCTGGTAGCCTCGCACAGTGTGCGGAACGCGGTACGGTTGAAACGCGGCACCTCGATGTCGCCGGCGAACAGACCGCCGTTCACCCATGGGAAGCGGGAAGCCCATTGCGGCATGTCGTCAGGTGCGTTCTCGCGGATGCTCATCGCGCTGAAGATCGAGGTAAGGACGTGGACCATTTCCTCTCCAGCGTGTCCCCCGTGATCGTGGATCGTCCGCGCAAAAAGGTGCTCCGGAATGATGCCCGTATCTTCGGCGAACATGCAGAAGATGATGCGCGTCATAAACAGGTTCATAGCGTGGCGCTTGTCATCGCCTTCCCATTCGGGGTTCTCGGCGATCAGCGCATCATACAGCCTCCGCAGACGGTTCGCAGCCTTGATATCGATAGGATTGTCGTCAGCCGCCTTGTAACGAGAATATCCGGCGAGCGGCAGAAAGAACCCGAACCGATCGCCCAGTTCGGCGAATGAGAAATAGATCGTGTCGTCGGCGTCAATGTCGCGCGCAGCGACTTCCACGCCATCCGTAGCGAGGAGGAACTTGGACTTCTGAGTTGTGGTGGCGCGGCTCCCCTGGAGCCGCGCAAGAGCGTCCTGAACGCCCCCCTCGGCGCAGACCAGCAGGTGCAGCTTCTGCCGCCACAGGACACCGCTTTGGACATCACTAGCGTTCTGAGTGCCGTTGCGGATGCGCGTAATCGTCGCGGGCGGGGCGTCATAGGCTGCGATGAAGTCGAACGGAAACGCATCTGGTACGAAAGGTGCCGCGGCAACCCGGCTCACCGCTTCTTCGATATCGGCAATGTACAAACTGATTCCCCACCAACCATCGGCGATGGCCGCCGCCCTTTTTGTTTATCAGCACAGTATGACGGCGTGGAAGCGTTTTGAAGAGTTTAGAAGGGTCAGGACGTTGAACGCTCCTGAAAGTCAGTCTCAAACGCTAAATGTTCGAAGGAACCGAGAAGCCATTCGAGCCTCCCGTCCAATGTCGGCATATCAGAACTCCGCCCGTTTGCCTTCATTGGGAGTCAACGCAGTGATCCGTCACCGACGCAGAACATTTGGCGTAGGGTCCCAGGTTCGCGCTAGAGACGCTCTGAACCACCTCGTGTGGCTGGACGAATACGACTGGCGCTTTCTGTGAGGATGAAGGTGGAGGCATTCTCTTTATCGACGCCATGGGAAACGGCAAAGCTGTCGGCATAGATCGGGTTTGGTCGGTTTGCTCGATTGTCGAAATTTGGGGTGGAACGAGCGAAATGTTCGGAGACGACGTCGTGGTTCTGATCGGAGAATCGAGCCGGACGTAGATTTTGCACGCGCTTGATCCGTCGCGCCGATTTGATCTCACCTCCGACCAACTGCACCACTACCACTTCCTTCGGATTTTCGCGGTGCTGCTTCCGGGCTTCGCTTTCCGCCCTACGTTCGCCCTTCGATAGGTTCGGTTGCTTTTTCGACTTCGCCACCTTGGCTCTCGCCGCGTCCCGCAGTGGCTTATGTGTCAGGTGGGTATCGATCTCCATCGACTGCGTGACCTTCCGGCGCTTCTCACCGCTCGCTGGCGATCCGTGGCGCCCAAATACTATCGAGATGCCGCCGCCTTCGCCCCTGCTCATGTATCGTCTCCCCTACACCACCATCAGCCCCACTCATTCCACATTCAAATGCTTATTGAGCGGTGAAAAACCGACGTGCCGGATCGCCGGAAAAACAGAGCTCCTTGAGCCCTGGTCTTGATCACTGATTGGAATGCACATCGACATGTCCGTTCGCCGCTCTCGTCGGGCGGGCCCCGATCGTCCAGCAAACACGAGGGCGTCGAGGGGAGAAGCATTTCCGGGTCTGAAATCGAACTGGTCGAACTCCATAACGAACAGGGAAATGGCTTGGCATCGCTAACGCAGCTACTGCTTGTTAAAGCCCTCGCTCTAGCTGTCATTTGCCGCGTATTATTTCTGGACCTACCGTATTATTTTTGGCCTAATGTCATCTCGGTGTGTTGGGGGGGGGGGTAATGTTTATCAAATCGCTGATTGGGTCAATCGAAGCGCACGCTGTTTCATCGGCAGACGCCGAGGCGGAGTTCCGAGGAGACGTTGAGGCACTAATGGCATTTCCCGCCATTGCCGAAAAAATGAAAAAGATTCGTATGTGGTCTGCGATTTCGTTTGGGGTAATTCTAATATCAATTTGGTCGGACGTCGGCTTCACGGCAGTTCAAATTTCGAAGGCTCTCCTAGGGACAATCCTCGCCAGCCTGATATTTGTCACGGCATTTATTTGGACCACTGCAAAACTTAAAGGAATACGTGGTCTGAATTTGATGTTGAGGGCTAGGGTTGCCACAAGCCCGGAATCGCAAGAAATGTTTGATCGAATGCGGCAACAAGATATCCAACAAGTAATTATTCAGCGTGTTGGACAGTCTGAAAATACGCTTGATAGCGCTGGTATTGCTGAAATAGAACGGCTGAGGAATAAGCTTGCTTACTCACACGCAGAAGCAGCACGATTCGAGGCGGAAGGAAATACGAGTGCGGTAAGTCGACATCGGGCAAATGCTGCCCGAGCGGAGTCCGAGTTGCGCTCTCTAGGGGCCTAAGGGACAAAACAAAATTAGAACAACGGGAAAGCGATCTTAATATTAGGCGTACGCCCAGAGGTAACGTTCACTAGCGCCATAACGAAGTATTACTCGGCGAGATAGGTAGCAACCTTCAATGACACCAATTTGCTAATGAGAATATCACAGACAAAACTCGTCAACGTGACCGGCGATCTTATCCACCTCAAGCCTCCGCGGAATACGGCATTCGCCCGCCATACTAACGCCGGTGGCGGCAGTCGACACTACAGAAGCGAACAGCTGAGGCAGGGACGCCTTGCGCGACTATTCGAGGAAGCCGACAGCGTGGCATACCGCTGAGAGCCCGCCAGTGATTGCTGTCGCAGTCGAACGATTGCCAGTTATTGCGAGCGAGCTTTTCGGTCGCCAGTCCTTGGCACGCACATCCGGAGCGGTCAGTTCTTGACGTGATCGACGGAAGATCAGCACGGAGAAGTTCATTATCTGCAGGGTCGACGCAAACCTATTATTCCGGTGCAAGCTTCACTCGATAAATAGATGGGAGGTTTAGCACATGGTCTGGAAGAAGCATCGAGCACACCGTGAGGGTGAATGTCACGTCAATTTAAACGGCGAGGGTATCATTGCCCAGTTCGAGATGGGCATCGTCGAGACGGGGCGACAACGCGTTTACTCTGGCAATTACGTCAAGGTGATCGGTCCGGACGGCGAGGAGTGGCTGGGCGAGGATGCCTCGTCAATGCGCGACGCGCTCCGCGCGCTCGATGAGGATATCGGGCGCGACGGCGGCAGGTTGCTTTGCGCCGGTCTCGTCGACGGCTTCTACGAGAGCGGTTTGAGCGTCGATACAGGATACGGCTATATCGACGGCTACCCGAGAGCCGTTCATATGATGGAGCGCCCAAGGCTGCCCGCCTTGAACGAAGCGGCAGCACCAGCGAGCACTGCTACCGATGCGGCGGAAGTGCTCGCGTCCAGGCAGGAACGGTTGCGCAGCAAATTCTGATGGCTCCTAGCTGTTACGCAGCCCGCTTCTCCCGCTTGCGTGCAGCATCCTTTCGGCGTTGTTCATCCTTCTGAGCCTGCCGTTGTTCGGGAGTCATTGCCTTCGCCGGTCGTCCCCCCTTGGACCTTGGCGCAAGTTCAAACGCGAGTGGCACGCGGGTCATCGTTGCCATCGTATGCGGCAGCGTGTCGAAATACTCCTTGAGATACGCCGCCTGCTCCCGATCAAATACCCAAAGTTGTACAGTTGTGCGGTCGGTTGGCGCACGCACGCTTGTTCGGGTCATGAACTGAAGGATACTTTCGAACTCGACGCTGCGCGTCCAGGCGTCCGTGTCGATCCCGAGCGCGGACAGGAGCGACCGCAGGTTCGCGGACGGTTTCGCAGAGTAGATCGCGGCGGCGCAGCTGACGCCCATGTGCCGGTTCGTCCCCGCCTGACGTGGCGTCAAATAATCACCCTCCGGCAGTGCCAGAAGCGCCTTAGGTGTCGGATCGGAGCGATCCGCGGTATGGTTCGCGGTCCATATCGAATGCCCTTTGGGAAGCACCGTCGCGAGATGAGCGCCGATGAGCCGCAACGCCTTTTGTCCCTCGGGCGATGCAAACAACGACTTGGACGCGGCGCGGTCAGTGAAGTAGTGGATACTCACACGCCGACTGTCGAACGAGCGTGTGTTCGTCAGCGGCGGAAGCGCCTCCCACTCGACATCCTGCACTTCAAGCCAACGGGTGAGGATACTGCCGATGTCGCTGCGGAACCGATTGCCGAGCAGCTCTACCCGATCAAACGCCTCAAGCTCTCGCAGTGAGAAAACACTTGCCCAGCACCACTGAACCTTACGGTCAGTCATCTCCCGCCAGTTTGCGAGATTGCCGAGCACCACGCGCTTAGCACTAGGTCGGCTCGCCTCTGCAACTCGCGCGTGGAAAACTCCAAGATGAGCGTGCGATTGGTCCGCTCGAACATGCGCGACCGAAACCTGCGCGCCCTCCTCGGTAAGCGTGATGGCGTGCCATTTGTCGATCACATGCTCAAGCGCGTAATGCCGCTCGAAGAAGTCGGCGTCGAGGTGGGTCTGCTTTTCTTCAAAGTCGAGAAAGGCGGGCACCTCGTCGATCACAATCCGCCAGCCCGCAAAGCCGCCAAAATCGGAACGCAGCAGGGCGGCGTGCGTAGCGATCACGATAATGTGGTCGCAGTCTGCGTGGCGCTCTGGTAGACGCTCAATCTCTGTGGAAACGCTGCTTCCCCGGTTCTCCGTATCGCCATGGATGTGCCGGATCAGCGGACCCGTGCCAAAACCGCCCGCGACGCGACGAATCTCGTTCTCCAACTCATCGAATGAATGCTTGCGCTCAGTAATAAAGATCGCCTTACATTTTGACCGGCAGAGCGACATAATAGATCGCGTTGTTTTTCCCTGACCGGCAGGGGATTCGTCATAGTATACTTTCATTTTAAACTCATTGATGGTTATTTTTTAAATGATAACCTACCCACGCTTCATCCGCATTATTTACTTCGTCCATCTACCGATCCTATGGTTTCACCAAGCGTCCGTAGAAACTCTCTAGTAAGTAGAAGGTTATTTCGGACATCAGGTGGATGATCT
>Ga0265798_10011838_pt1 | contig 10590 bp, 10 predicted proteins | sample P3T30metagenome_FD_192430 | JGI IMG/M metagenome (GOLD analysis project Ga0265798, IMG submission 192430) | Plant litter microbial communities from East Loma Ridge, Irvine, California - P3 T30 | ecosystem: Environmental > Terrestrial > Plant litter > Unclassified | place: USA: California... | reverse complement strand
TCGTCGCACGCCGTGCCGTCGCCGCACGCCGAGCTCGCTCGCCGTGCCCTGACCGAGATCACCCCCGCCGACACGATCGGCGAGGAGCTGGAGCCGGTCGACGAGGTCGACGGCGTCGTCAGCGTCCGCTTCGCGACCCTCCTCCCGGGCTACCCCGGCTGGGCGTGGACCGTCAGCGTCGCCCAGGTGGCGGGCGAGGAGCCCTCCGTGCTCGAGGTCGAGCTGCTGCCGGGCGACGACGCCCTGGTCGCGCCCCCGTGGGTGCCGTGGGCCGACCGCCTCGCCGAGATGACGGCGCAGGAGGCGGGCGACGACTCGGACGAGGACGACGACGACTCGGACGACGACGACTCGGACGACGACGACGACTCGGATGACGACGACTCCGATGACGACGACCCCGACGAGGACGACGACTCGGACGACGAGGACGACGACCACTCGGACGACGAGCCGACGACCGTCGTGCACGGCGGCGACGTCGACGGGGTCGACATCGACGGCCTGGACGACCAGGACTCGGACGACGACGACGACGACTCGGACGACGACGACGACGACTCGGACGACGACTGGGACGGCGAGGACGTCGACCCGGCCCCGGCCCGGCGCTCGTAGCGCGGCCGACCCGGCCCCGCGCCTCCTCGGCTCGGCCCTGGACGACGACGCCCCCGGCACCTCGCGGTGCCGGGGGCGTCGTCGTGCAGCGGGGGCTAGAGGGCGCCGACCACGTGCTCGATCGAGCGGATCAGCTGCCGGACGTCGTCGGGCTCGATGGCCGTGAAGGTGGCGACGCGCAGCTGGTTGCGGCCGAGCTTGCGGTACGGCTCGGTGTCGACGATGCCGTTGGCCCGCAGCACCGCGGCGACGGCCGCGGCGTCGATCGACTCGGCGAAGTCGATGGTGGCGACGACCTGCGAGCGGTGCGACGGGTCGACGACGAAGGGCGTGGCGTACTCGGAGGCGGTGGCCCAGTCGTACAGGAGCGACGACGACTCGCGGGTGCGCGCGTCGGCCCAGGCGAGCCCGCCGTGGTCGAGCATCCAGCGGGTCTGGTCCTCGAGGAGGAGGAGGGTCGTGAGGGCGGGGGTGTTCAGGGTCTGGTCGAGGCGCGAGTTGTCGATCGCGTTCTTCAGGCTGAGGAACTCCGGGACGTACCGGCCGCTCGCCGCGATGCGCTCGACGCGCTCGATCGCCGCGGGGGAGAAGAGCGCGAGCCAGAGGCCGCCGTCGGAGGCGAAGTTCTTCTGCGGGGCGAAGTAGTAGACGTCGGCCTGGGAGGCGTCGAAGTCGACGCCGCCGGCCGCGCTCGTCGCGTCGACGACGGTCAGGGCGCCGGGGTCGCCGGCGACGCGGCGGACCGGCGCCATCACGCCGGTCGAGGTCTCGTTGTGCGGCCACGCGTAGACGTCGACGCCCTCGAGCACCTCGACCTCGGAGCGCGACCCGCCCTCGGCCGCGAGCACGTGCGGCGCCTCGAGCCAGGGCGCCGCCGCCGCCTTGGCGAACTTGGAGCCGAACTCGCCGAAGGAGAGGTTCTCGGCGCGCTTCTCGATCAGCCCGAACGCCGCGGCGTCCCAGAAGGCGGTCGAGCCGCCGTTGCCGAGCACGACCTCGTAGCCGTCGGGGATGCGGAACAGCTCGCCGAGCCCCTCGCGCACGCGGCCCACGAGCTGCTTGACCGGGGCCTGGCGGTGCGACGTGCCGAGCAGCGAGGCGCCGGCCGTGACGAGGTGCTCGAGCTGGGCGCCGCGGATCTTGGAGGGGCCGCAGCCGAAGCGGCCGTCGGTGGGGAGCAGGTCTGTGGGAATGGAGATGTCCGCCATGCGTCGATCCTAGTGAGGGCGGACGGGCGGCTCCGTCGGGCCGGGTAAGCTGAGGGCCGTTGTCCGCGCGCTCTATGGGGAGGCACCGTTGACCGATCTCGTCGACACCACCGAGATGTACCTGCGCACGATCCTCGACCTCGAAGAAGAGGCGATCGTGCCCCTGCGGGCCCGCATCTCGGAGCGCCTCGGGCACTCCGGGCCGACGGTCTCCCAGACCATCGCCCGCATGGAGCGCGACGGCCTCGTCGTCGTCTCCGGCGACCGCCACCTCGAGCTCACCACCGAGGGCCGCAGCAAGGCGACGCACGTCATGCGCAAGCACCGCCTCGCGGAGCGCCTGCTCGCCGACGTCATCGGCCTCGAGTGGGCGTACGTCCACGACGAGGCCTGCCGGTGGGAGCACGTCATGAGCGAGCAGGTCGAGCGCCGCCTGCTCGAGATGCTCGACCACCCCACCGAGTCGCCCTACGGCAACCCCATCCCGGGCCTCGACGAGCTCGGCGACTCGCCGGCCGGCCGGTTCCTCGACGGCGTCGTCAACATCGTGGCCGTGCTGGCCGAGCACCCCGAGGGCGTCACCCGCCCCGTGCGTCGCCTCGCCGAGCCGGTGCAGTTCGAGCCCGAGCTGCTGCAGCAGCTGCACGACGCGGGGGTCACGCCCGGCGGCCTCGCGACCGTCACCTCGGCGGGCGCCTACGTGCTCGTGCGGGTCGAGGGCCGCGACGCCGGCCTCGAGCTGCCGGTCGAGGTCGCGCAGCACATCTACGTCTCCGCCGAGTAGCGCCGCCGCCCGTCGGCTGCTCCCGGCCCCGGGCGTCGCACCGCCCCGAGGAGGCGCGGCCGAGCACCCGGGGATGCGCCGGTCAGGCCTTCTGGAGGCCTTTCACAGGGTGTTCATGGCGTCTCCATCGGAGCTTTACCGATTCGTTACAAAAGTCGTTCTCCAGGATGATTTCACGGTCGTGCTCGGGTATGGTCGCTGAGTCCCCGCGCCAGGAAGCCGGCGTGGAGGCCCGTGGCAGGACGTCTCGTGCACCCGTCTCCTGCCGCTTGTCGTGAACTGACGAACGGATGGGGCAGCTTCCCTAGGGCTGTCGAGACGCAGGAGACCCGAACTCTTGACCCTCACTGGATCCACGCCGCCCGGAGACCGGACGGCGGCCCCCCGCACCGCCCGCACCGACGTCTCGACCCGCGCCACCGACCTCCCCACCCGCTCCTCCGTGCGCGCTGCGGCTTCTGCTGCGGCGGCGGCCGAAGCAGCTGCCGCCGCCCCGACCCGCCGGTCGCGCGGCAAGCGCAGCGTCGTCACCGTCACGGTGATGACGCTCACCGCGGGGCTCTTCGGCACGATGGCCCTCCCCGCCTTCGCTCAGGGCACGCCGACCGACGGCACCTCGACCCAGGCCGCGGCCGACACCGCCGCCCGCCAGGTCGAGGGCCAGACCGTCGCGGTCGACCCCGCCGTCGCGGCCGCCGACACCTCGCGGGACGGCTACACGGCGACGTCGCAGGCGACCCTCGACGCCGCAGCCGCCGCGGTGGCGGTCGCCCAGCAGCGCGAGGCCGAGCGGGCTCGCCTCGCCGCCTCGTACGACAGCTACAGCGGCCCCTCCGCGACGGACTACCTCGCGAAGAGCGCCTCGACGGGCACCGCGGCCGCGGGCTCCGTCGCGACGCCCGGCGCGTTCAGCCTCGCGAACGTCTACTCGACCGCGCTGCAGTACGTCGGCACGCCCTACGTCTACGGCGGCGCCACGCCCGCCGGCTTCGACTGCTCGGGCTTCATCATGTTCGTCTACGCGCAGTACGGCATCTCGCTGCCGCACTCCGTCCCCTCGCAGGGCGCGATGGGCACGCCCATCTCCGCGTCCGAGGCGCAGCCCGGCGACGTCGTGATCTTCAACGACGGGTCGCACGACGGGTTCTACGCCGGCAACGGCATGATCCTCGACGCGCCGAAGCCCGGCGGCAAGGTCAGCGTCCGTCCGCTGTGGACGAGCGCGGTGCACTACGTGCGCTTCGGGGTCTGAGGCGGCCCGCCCGGCCGACCCGCGCCTCCTGCGCTCGAGCCCTGCGCGCTCGTGAACGACCTGTGAAGAGCCGCCCTGCCCCTAGGCAGGGCGGCTCTCGCGGGGTTAACCTGGCGATCTCGGAGCACCGCTGAGACCAGGAGAGTCACATGAGCCGTTCGACCGCCGCCCGCACCATGGGTGCGCGATCGAGCGAGCACATACGACACCCCGCCCGATGACCAGAGCACCGTCACCCGTGACGGTGCTCTTCTCGTCTCCGGGAGCCTGCTGGCCCGGCGCTGCCCCGAGTGCAGTCGAATCCCTGGAAGCCGTCCAGGGTGCTTCGAAAGGGAAAGCATGCGCACTCTCGTCCTCAACGCCGGCTACGAGCCGCTCGCGGTCGTGTCGTTCCGACGGGCCCTCGTGCTCGTCATGACCCAGAAGGCGACCGTGCTGGCCGCCGACGCGGAGCACCCCGTGGTGGGCGCCTCCTTCGCGTACGACCGCCCGTCGGTGATCGTGCTGACGCGCTACGTGCGGATCCCGCACGCGCGGTCGGTGCCCGTCTCGCGCCGGGGAGTGCTGCGGCGCGACGCGCACCGCTGCGCCTACTGCGGAGGGTCGGCGTCGACCATCGACCACGTGCAGCCGCGGTCGCGCGGGGGAGCCGACAGCTGGGAGAACCTGGTCGCCTGCTGCCTGCGCTGCAACAACGTCAAGAGCGACCGCACGCCGGCCGAGATGGGCTGGTCGCTGCGGTGGCAGCCGGGGGCGCCGCACGGCGTCGGCTGGGTCGTGCGCGGCGTCGAGCGGCCGCAGGAGGAGTGGGACGCGTTCCTCGCTGCGGCGTGACCGGCGGCGGGAGCCGGTGCAGCGCCCAGGAGGCGCGGGGCCGGGACGAGGGCGGGGCCGGTTGGGTAGACTCGGCCGGTCAGCCTCTGTAGCTCAATGGAAGAGCAGTTCCGTCCTAAGGAAAGGGTTGGGGGTTCGAGTCCCTCCAGGGGCACCACTAGGTACAGATTGACGATGGAAAACGAGTCCAATCCGAGAGCTCGCCGTGCGATGTCGACGCGCTTCCGAGTTCGCACTCTTCTACCCGTGGGCAGGCTGCCGGACGGTGATGAGGTTGCGGCCCACTACGACTCACCGTCGGCATGCGGCGCGGGCGTCTGGAGCGCACGTCTTGTAGGGGCCGACGCAAGTGCTTCACTTCGTGCAGGCCGATTGGCGAGTTGGGCAGCAAGTCGAGTTTCGTGGAGTACTCGCGCTCTTCCCCGGCGGGGTCGTGCATTGCGTGACTTGTCCAAGTGACGTGACCGGGGCAGAAGCTCCGCCATGCTTCAACTTGTTTCGACGGAGCGACAGGAGGAAGCGACCGCCACTCGCGCTCCTGCCGGACCCAGTCATCCTGAAGGGTGAGTCTTCGTCTAAGCGGGATGCCTGAGACGACGGCTAGGCCGATGGCGACGCCATACAAGACCCAGACCCAGAAATTCGTACGGTCAAGTGTCGACGAGACCGCCCATAGAACGAGGAACAAGACGGTGCCTCCCCTGTCGTGGAGCAGCCCCGGCCCGCTTGCAGCCAAGGGCCTGCCTCACGAGAAATACATCTCGGAGATACTCCCCGACGAGGCCGCGCGTTTGCTTCAAGAACTCGACATCCAAGTGCCCGCGTTGGCGTTCCCGGGAAGGCCGCATGAGAACTGGTCGAGCTGGAGTGGCGCCACGGACGAGGAAGTCCTTGCCAGCATCCGGCAAGAACAGGCGGCGCGGGCCCAGTTCGAGGTCGTGGCCATGCTGGTGTGTCTGCTTGGTTGCGACGCACTCTTTGAGCGGGGCTATCTGGTGGTGGGCGAGCAATGTGAGCTCGTTCCTGGACGCGAAACGGCCTCGGAGGTCTTGCGAGCGGCGGTGGAGCGACGAACGGGCACGGCTGCTCCGCCCGTACCGTCTTTGGGTCTCGCCCGATAAGCTGCCCGATCCGGTTGGCAGACAGCCCCTCGGCGTTGAGTTCTCATGCTCGCCTCGCCTCAGTGTCCAAGATGGTCGGCCGCATGATCACGCCGCTAGCCTTCAAGTGCTCCGCCGCGACGCCGCGCAAAACATGGAACTCGGGCGCCAGTTGCCGCATCGTCCGCCCTTCGTGGTAGCCGGCGACGAGCGCATCGAGCTCATCCGAGGAGAGCATCCGCGCGCGCCTTGGCACTGGGCCGGACTCACGGATCGGCCCAAGCAGCACGTTCTCCACTTCGCCACTTCGAGGCATCCGAAACAGAAGTGTCACGTGGCTGAATAAGTTATGAGAACCTCACATTGAAACACTAACATTATTGATTTCGTGTACAAAATTACTCAGATGGAAAGCGACCAATCGGTATTGCGATCGGTCTTTTCATTTTACGAAAGAGTGAACAGTCACCTCTTGAAGGGGGTTCGGGTGCGGCCCTGATTTCGGTACCGGTACGTGGTTTTAACGCATTTCGGCGATGATGCTACCCCTGGGGCGCGTACCGGAGGTGTTGTCTTTTTGACGCTGTTCGGCGTCGAGCCAGTAGGTCATACTCAAGTTATGACGGGGGACGTTGAATGACTCAAGCAGCAGCAATTACTCAATCCAGGTCGGCTCACGCGGCAATCGCCGGCTACGAATACCAATTCGATAAGACTGCCATTTCGTTGCTAGCTTCCGATCCGCAGGATCTCTTGGAGATCGAAGGAATCGAAGATGTCGACCTCCATTCTTCATCGGGAAATCAGGCGGTACAGGTGAAGTATTTCGCCGGACAGGACTACGTGTCGCCCAAAACGCTTCGGAAGCCGCTTCACCTCATGCTCGAGCATTTCAAAACCGGAGCGCGATGGAGCTACGTGTTATACGTCCACTTCGGAAACTTTCGTGACATGCCAGACAGGTTCGACGTTGCAGAACTCAAGAAATCTCTGACGTATGTATCCAAAACGAAGGGAACCATTAAGCTCTTTGCTGGGCTTGGCGACGATGAACTTGCGGACTTTTGCTCGCGCGTGCAAATCACGCGGGGAGGTGCATTTGCGGAGCAGGAACGCGAATTGATCGAAGCTCTTATGCACGCGATGGGTTGCGACGAAGACGAGGTTGCAGCAATCCACGTGGCTAAGGCGCGTGAGTTTGTTCACTCGCGGGCGATGAGCGGTGACTCAAAAGTTAGAACGGTTACGAGGCGGAACCTCATCGACCATCTCAACGTCAAGGACTTGCTGTTCGACAAATGGCGGATGGCGGCCCTCGGCGTCGCTCGGTATCGGGCGGCGCAGAAGCGCCAGTTGCGGGCAAGTGGGTTTCACGACCCTGTGAAAAAGCGGGCTGTCTACATATGGCTTACAGAGCTGAACCTTGAGCAGGTGAGTGACTTGTGTCGCGAGCTAGCCGGCAGGTACCTGGGCCGAATGAAGAACGCTCAACCGTGGGTAGTTATTTTGGATGGCGACGCAGAGTTCACGCTTCGGCTGAAGATCGAGCTCATCAGGCATGGTGTGGGTATCAATGACGGTCATGAAAGCCTCGAGTTCCAACCGTCGGCATTCGTCGAGCAACCTGTCGTGAACACGCTTGGGGCGGGGAACAAGATCAAAAAGGCGTCGTTCGCCTTGAGAGTGGTGAGCCGGACGAATTTCGAGACCGTCGACCCGTCAACGTTCAAAATAGCGCGTCTGATATCGATCGGCAGCGAACAGGAGTGGATGACTCGGCTCGCGGACCAGGTCATCACGCTGCGTCACTTCGAGCCGGCCGAATATAAGCAATTAGTGGAGGAAGTCGCATGAACATGAACGAAATGGCAAAGGTCATAGCCGTCGGTCCCGATTCGATCGAGATCGAAGTGAGCTCAACCGCTGAGTACGCGGAACTTGACGAGAAAATTCAAATCGGCAGCTATCTCGAGATTTCTGACGATCTGGAATCGACGTTGATCGCTGTGGTTCAAGGCTTTCGAATCAAGGACGTCATCAGTGCTGAAGACGCGCCGACGGAGCCAAAGTTCGTACTTTCCCTCCAGCCGGTCGGTCGGTTGGAAAACGGGATCTTTATGCGCGGTGGCAAGCAGATCACTATCCCGCCGCAGAATGTCACAATTGCGGGCAGGGATTTGCTCGAAAAAATCTATAGCTCCGTCGAGGAGGATGACAGATTCTCATTTGGAAGTCTAGTTCAGGATGAATCTGTTCGCGTCGCGTTGCATGGAGATAAGTTCTTTGGCAAGCACATCGGGGTAGTGGGCTCTACGGGCTCGGGAAAGTCGTCGACCGTCGCCGCCATTCTTCAGGAGGGGCTGCGCGCCGGAGACGGTGAACGAGCCGAGGGCGTTCTCAACAACTCGCACGTCATTATTTTCGACATCCACGGGGAGTATTCGCCGGCTTTCCCAGGCGCGCGCGTCATCGGTGCCGAGGAGATCAAGCTGCCCTATTGGCTCATGAATGCCGAGGAACTTGAGGAAATGTTCATTGAGAGCAACGAGCAGAATTCTCACAACCAAGTCTCCCAATTCCGAAATGCAGTGATCGCGAATAAGCAACGGAACAACCCGGACATCGATCCGGTGCGGGTGTCTTACGATTCTCCGGTTTACTTCTCGTTGGAGGGTGTGACGCAGTACCTGGACAATCTTAATTCGGAGATGATCAGTAAGGCGAACGGCGAGAACGCTCCCAAGTCAAAGGATGGAACGCTCATTCCAATCCGTGAAGACGTCTACTTTGACCGGAAGGTCGATTTCGTCGAGCAGTCTGGATCCGTCGCCACAAAAGCGACCGGCGGACCGTTCGCAGGCGAATTCAATCGATTCCTTATGCGTCTTGAGAGCCGCAAGAATGATCACCGTCTCGATTTCCTGCTCGCGCCGGAGAAGGCGAACGGGAGCGAATATAGAACCGATGACCTGTCTGATCTGCTTAAACAATTCATGGGCTATAGCGACGAGAAGAGCAACGTCACAATCATCGACCTCAGCGGAATCCCTTTTGACGTACTGAGTGTCGTGGTCTCCCTGATAACTCGCCTAATCTTCACATTCAGCTTCCATTTCAAGAAGCTGCACGCGGGTGACGATTCCGAGCTTCCGTTCCTGCTGGTTTACGAGGAGGCGCACAACTACATCCCGCAGAGCGAGGGCGCGAAGTACGGATCCGTAAAGCGCGCGATTGAGCGGGTGGCGAAAGAGGGGCGCAAATACGGCATCTCGCTGATGATTGTCAGCCAGCGCCCGTCAGAGATTTCGGAGACGGTCTTCTCGCAATGCAACAATTTCGTCGCGATGAGGCTAACCAACCCGAACGACCAGCGGTATGTCAAACGCCTTCTGCCCGACAACCTGTCAGCGATTACCGATTCTTTGGCTTCGCTCGAGCAACGCGAGGCAATCTTGATCGGAGATGCGGTTGCGCTTCCGTCGCTAACTCGGATTGACGAAATTACTGACAAGCCAGCTTCCAACGACGTCAAGTTCCACAAGGAATGGAAAAAGGACTGGTTCGACGCTGCGTTCGATGGCGTCGTCGAAAGATGGAGGGAATAACGTCCTTGACTGTTTAGTCTCCGGTTCAACTGTTCTTCGGTGCTTCATGCGGCCATGAGGTTGAGAGATGAGCAGCATCGTTCTCGCCGTGCTCTATTCGTTACTCTATGGCTCGAGGAGCATCAGTTTTTCGCGCTCCTTCCGCCGGCCGCCCAATGGGAGGTCCACCGCCTCTATGCTCCGTCCCTCGACCTGACCGACGACATGGTTCTCGCCCGTGTCTCCGAGGCCTCGAAGCGCGAACCGTCCCTCGCGAACAGGGTCGGCAAGCACTAGTCGCATGTCTCGCGCATTTACTCCGCGTATGCGAGAGCAGTGAGGGAGGAGAAGTGGCCCTCGATCCGCTCTATCCTCGCCCGCAACCTGGCCGCCATGGCCGGCCCGGACATCAATGGCGACGACAACCGCGTCTTCGTCCGCGCCGTCATGCGCCCTGAACGGGAGCTAACAAACTGGCATTCGTGCTTCGCGAGCTGGTGGAGCAGGTCCGCCGGGAGGGTGCCGCCGGCGAGTCCGACGATAGGGCCGGCTAGTCCTCCGACCCGTCCCGGCAAATCATGGAGCGGACTGTCTTCGGGTCCCGCCCGATGAGTCGCCCGATCCTGTTCGCCGACAGCCCGTCCGTGTGCAGTTCAAGCGCTCGCTTAGTCTCCGCGTCGAGCAGCGTCGGCCGCATGGCCACGCCCCGATTCTTCAGGTGCTCCGCCGCGACGCCGCGCGAGATCCTGAGCTCGGCGGCAAGCTGCCCGACCGTCTGGCCTTCGCGGTAGCCGGCGACGAGCGCGTCGAGTTCTTCCGCCGACAACCTCCGCGCGTGCCCTGGGACGTGGCCGGACTCACGGATCGGCTTACGCAGCACGTTCTCCATCCCATCGCTTTGAAGCATCCGAAAGAAAAGCTTCACGGGGCTGCATAAGTTTGTGAGCACCTCGCTTTGGCGCACTCCTCGCTGGCGCTAGTCGCGCCCCTTCCGGGCCTCGAACCCTCGCGGCCCGAGATCGCTTCGCGATCTCCCCGTCCAGGGGCACAACTCGCTGGCGCTAGTCGCAACCGGCACCCGGCACCCGGCACGCGGACGACGCCGAGACCCGCTGCCTAGGCTGGGGCGATGGACCGCGTGACCCGGTACGACCGTGACGGCCTCGTGTTCGAGACCACCGACTCCGGACCCCTCGAGGGCGAGGTCGTC
>Ga0265798_10011837_pt1 | contig 10591 bp, 12 predicted proteins | sample P3T30metagenome_FD_192430 | JGI IMG/M metagenome (GOLD analysis project Ga0265798, IMG submission 192430) | Plant litter microbial communities from East Loma Ridge, Irvine, California - P3 T30 | ecosystem: Environmental > Terrestrial > Plant litter > Unclassified | place: USA: California... | reverse complement strand
GACCAGGGCGCGGGCTATGCCGACGTCGCCAACGAGATGCTGCGCATCACGCTCGATGACGGCAAGCCGCAGGCGTACAGCGGCTTCATCCGCGAGCGCTTCGCCCGGCGCGAGGTGCTCGACCTGACGACTCCGGCCACGGAGACCGTCCGCCAAGCGGACCAGAATGCGGGCCAAACCCGCATGCTGCGCCTGGCGCCGCTGGTCTGCGACGCCCCCGGCGCCAGGCAGGACCGGCGCGCCTGCTGCGGTACCATGAACCTGGCCGAGTATTACAAGGTCGAACGGCTGCTGGAGCGCGAGGCGCGCGCGCTGGCCGACTGGTGCGCGGCGAACGGCCGCCTGGCGCCCGCCGGCGAATCCGCGGCCGACACGATCGCCAGGGTCGCCGGCGTGGCGCCGACGGCGAGCCGGATCGACAGCGCCGCCAGCGCCACCGTGCGCGCCGGGCGCGCGACGGCCGGGGCCCTGCCCGCCGCACCGGAGGGCGGCACCACATGGAGGACGGACGCATGAAAATCAGCGCCAGGGCCAGCGGCGGTTTCGCCGGCGGCTTCCGGCTCGTCGAACTCGACACCGCCTGCCGCGCCGACGGCGGCAGGCTCGAAGCCCTGCTCGACGATCTCGATTTCTTCGGCGCGGCGCCGCCCGCGGCCATCGGCGCCGACCTGCGGCGCTGGGAAATCACCGCCGACGACGGCCAGCGTTGTCATACGGTGACATTGACCGAGGACGGGCTGCCGCCCGGCGCCGGCTGGCAGGCCCTGCTCGACCACCTGGGCAGGATCTGACTCTCCCTTTCGCGCCCACGGAACAGCCTGATTTCCTGGCAAGCTCCGGGGCGCGGATTAAATTTGCTTATGTGTATTGTGTATAAACCGGATTTGTCGTAGCAGCGGAATTGCCCTAAAATACAGTGCTTTGCCGCGTCCGGCGGGCTATTCCTGCGCGCAACCGCCGCCGCTCCCACTCATTGATAGGACTGTTATGACCCACGTTGTCACCGAATCGTGCATCCGTTGTCGCTATACCGATTGCGTGGATGTATGCCCGGTAGATTGTTTCCGGGAAGGCCCGAACTTCCTCGCCATCGATCCCGACGAGTGCATCGACTGCGCCGTCTGCGTGGCCGAATGCCCGGTGAATGCGATCTATGCGGAAGAGGACGTGCCGTCGGACCAGCAGCAATTCATCAAGATCAATGCCGACCTGTCGCGCAACTGGCCGTCGATCACCAAGACCAAGCCCGCCCTGGCCGACGCCGACGAGTGGAAAGACGTCAAGGCCAAGCTGGACCAGCTGGCCCGCTGAACAATTCAATTCCCGATCAATCAACGATCCAATACAGCCTCGGGATCGGGTAAAACCGTAGCGAGCGCCGGCAGAAGTGGCCGAGAAGCGCAGCCGTACTCAAGTACGGCGAGCATCGCAGGCCGCTTCTGCAACGCGCAGCAGGTTTTAAACGATCCCTTCAACCAGGAAGTAAGAATGACTATCAGTGCCACCCCTGAAGCAGGCACCATCGCTCCCAACAGCTCCTTTGCCGGCGCCATCGAAGCCGATGCCGTGATCATCGGCGCGGGCCCGGTCGGCCTGTTCCAGGTGTTCGAGCTGGGCCTGCTGGAGATCAAAGCCCACGTGATCGATTCGCTGCCTGCCGTCGGCGGCCAGTGCGTGGAACTGTATCCCGACAAGCCGATCTACGACATCCCGGCCGTGCCCGTCTGCACCGGCCAGGAACTGACCGACAACCTGCTCAAGCAGATCGAGCCCTTCGAGCCGACCTTCCACCTGGGCCAGGAAGTCACGACCGTCCAGCGCCGCGAAGACCAGCGCTTCAACGTCGAGACCTCGACCGGCACCCGCTTCATCACCAAGACCATCTTCATCGCCGCCGGCGTCGGTTCCTTCCAGGCGCGCACGATCAAGGTCGACGGCATCGAGAAGTTCGACAACAGCCAGCTGTTCTACCGCGTCAAGGATCCGAGCCTGTTCGAAGGCAAGAACCTGGTCATCTGCGGCGGCGGCGACTCGGCCCTGGACTGGGCCCTGAACTTCGTCGGCAAGGCCGAATCGGTCGTGCTGGTGCACCGCCGTGACGAATTCCGCGCCGCGCCGGCCTCGGTCGCCAAGATGAAGCAGCTGTGCGACGAATACGAGATGCAACTGATCACCGGCCAGATCACCGGCTTCGATGAGAAAGACGACAAGCTGACCGAAGTGAAAGTCACCGGCGCCGACGGCGTGACCCGCCGCGTGCCGCTGGACATGCTGATGGTCTTCTTCGGCCTGTCGCCGAAGCTGGGACCGATCGCCGAATGGGGCCTGGACATCGAGCGCCGCCAGCTCAAGGTCGTGGACACCGAAAAATTCGAGACCAATGTGCCGGGCATCTTCGCCGTGGGTGACATCAACACCTACCCCGGCAAGAAGAAACTGATCCTGTCGGGCTTCCACGAAGCCGCGCTGGCCGCTTTCGGCGCCGCACCGTACATCTTCCCGGACAAGAAGATCCACATGCAGTACACGACGACTTCGCCGAAACTGCACAAGATCCTGGGCGTCGAGACGCCTGTGTTCGACTAAGGAATTTTCGGACACGTCTGCCGTTCCGTAACCTCGGAAGGACAAAAAAGCCCTGCATTAGCAGGGCTTTTTTCTTATGTAGTGCATTTAACGAACTGGCCCGGGGGATCTATGATACTAATGTTGCATCGCACTATTGTCAGATTAGGCGAAACTGGTGTTGCCCCACGCCAAACCGAATAAGCCTATAATACTTATCACGTTGCGCAAACGTTTGCAATTGCGCACAGTGTCAAGAAGGAAAAAAATTATGCTTTATCAACTGCACGAGATGCAACGCTCCTTCCTGAACCCGCTCATGCAGTGGGCCGATGCCTCTGCCAAACTGTTTTCGAATCCAGTCTCCCCATTTGCGCACACTCCGTTCTCGCAGCGTATCGCTGCCGGCTACGAATTGATGTACCGCCTGGGCAAGGACTATGAGAAACCTGCTTTCGGCCTGACCTCGACCACCATCAACGGCCAGGACGTGGGCATCATGGAACGCACCGTGCTCAGCAAGCCTTTCTGCAAGCTGCAGCATTTCAAGAAGGACATGAGCGACACGGAGTTCGCCGCGCTGAAGCAGCCGGTCGTACTGGTCGTCGCCCCGCTGTCGGGCCACCACGCCACCCTGCTGCGCGACACCGTGCGCGCCCTGCTGCCGGACCAGGACGTCTACGTGACCGACTGGGTCGATGCGCGCATGGTGCCGCTGTCGGACGGCCCCTTCCACCTCGACGATTACATCTACTACGTCCAGGATTTCATCCGCCACCTGGGTCCGGACGTGCATGTGATCTCGGTGTGCCAGCCGACCGTGCCGGTGCTGGCCGCGATTTCGCTCATGGCCAGCAACAAGGACGACAAGCTGCCCAAGTCGATGATCATGATGGGCGGCCCGATCGATCCGCGCAAGTCGCCGACGGCGGTCAACGACCTGGCCATCGAGAAGCCTTTCTCCTGGTTCGAGAACACCGTGATCTACGCCGTGCCGGGCAACTTCCCGGGATTTGGCCGCAAGGTCTATCCGGGCTTCCTGCAGCACGCCGGCTTCATCGCCATGAACCCTGGCCGCCACGCCCAGTCGCACCGCGAGTTCTACCAGCACCTGCTGCGCGGCGACGACGACTCGGCCGAGGCGCACCGCAAGTTCTACGACGAATACAACGCCGTGCTCGACATGCCGGCCGAGTACTATCTCGAGACCATCAAGACCGTATTCCAGGAATCGCGCCTGCCCAAGGGCACCTGGGAAGTCGGCGGCCAGCTGGTGCGTCCGCAGGACATCGAGAACGTCGCCCTGTTCACCATCGAGGGCGAGCTGGACGACATTTCGGGCGCCGGCCAGACCCACGCCGCGCACGAACTGTGCACCGGCATCCCGCTCGACAAGCAGCAGCAGTTCACCGCGCCAAAGTGCGGCCACTACGGCATCTTCTCGGGCCGCCGCTGGCGCGAGATCATTTGTCCGATGATCGGGGAGTTCATTCGCAAGAATGCCTGATGCTTCGAGGGTTCATGAAAAATGCCGCGGCTGGTCCGCGGCATTTTCTATTGTGACTCGATAAACTTGGGCCCCTGCCTGCGCAGGGGCGACGTGCCGATGGCGCGGTGGCATGCAAGCTAGCCACCGCGCATATCCCGTCGCCCCTGCGAAGGCAGGGGCCCAAGTCCTGCGCAAACCTTAATGGTTGATGATCAGGTCCGCGATGAGGCCGGTGGCAATCGCCGCCAGCACATAGTCGCCGCCGGTCTGCACCCAGTGGTAGCCGCGCGGGGGCTGGCGCAGGCGGTGTTCGCGCCAGTTCTCGACCACGTACTGCCTGTTGCGGTAGCGGTCCGGCAGGCGCTGGCCCTTGCGGAAGTTGTGATCGGGGCCGGCGCCGCTCCAGCGCTGGTTGTCGCGCCCCTGGTAGCGGTCATCGCGGCGGTCGTCGCCACGATGATCGTTGCGGTCGTTGCGGTCGTTGCCGCGATAATCGTTGCGGTCGTTGCCGCGGTGGTCGCCGCGGTTGTCGCGCTGCTCATGGCGGTCGTTACCGCGGTCGCGGTCGCCATAATTGCGATCCTGGGCGAAGCCCACGGCGCTGGCGCTCAGCAGGGCTGCCGCCAGCGTGGACATCACGAGAGTTTTTTTGTTCATGGAGAACCTCCATATGTTCATTGACTGGGTCCAGTAGACCACTGGAAAGACCGCATCTCCGTTAAGTACGCCACCTAAGCGGGCGGAAGCCCTGCAAATCTTGCACGAAGGTGGGCTGGTTCACTTTCGACCGGCTTCGACGCACCGCGCCTTTTAGCGGATAATGTCGGTCTATCCAGTTCCAAAAACGCATCGCCGTGACCAAGACGCTCGCCGACCAGATCGAAGACCTGCTGCCACAGACCCAGTGCACCAAGTGTGGCTACCCCGCCTGCCGCCCCTATGCGGAAGCGATCGCGCGGGGCGAGGCCGAGATCAACCAGTGCCCGCCGGGCGGCATCGAAGGCGTCGCGCGCCTGGCGTCGGTGACGGGCCGCAAGATCATCCCGATCAATCCGGCCAACGGCGTCGAGCGCCCGCGCCCGGTCGCCTACATCGACGAAAGCCTGTGCATCGGCTGCACGCTGTGCATCCAGGCCTGCCCGGTCGACGCCATCCTCGGCGCCGCCAAGCAGATGCACACCATCGTGCCGAGCCTGTGTACCGGCTGCGACCTGTGCGTTGCGCCCTGCCCGGTCGACTGCATCAGCATGGTCCCGCGCAGCGACGATCCCATGCACGAGCCGACCGGCTGGGCCGCCTGGTCGCAGCAAGAGGCCGACGCCGCCCGCGCCCGCCACGATTTCCGCAGCCTGCGCCTGCAGCGGGAAAAGGACGAGAACGATGCGCGCCTGGCCGCCAAGGCGGTGGAAAAGATGCGCGCGGTGACGGCCGAAGCCACCAATACCCCGGAAGAACTGGCCGAAAAGGAGCGCAAGCGCGCGATCATCGCCGCCGCCATGGAACGCGCGAAGCAGAAAGCGGCCGCCAGCGCCCCGCCCGCGCCCCCGGAACAGAAAGATTGATGCATCGATGAACGCCGCCAAACGCCTCGAAATCTTTACCCGCTTTCGCAACGCCAATCCGCACCCGACCACCGAACTCGACTACACCACGCCCTTCGAACTGCTGATCGCGGTGCTGCTGTCGGCCCAGTCGACCGACGTCGGCGTCAACAAGGCCACGCGCAAGCTGTACCCGGTCGCCAACACGCCGCAAGCCATCCTCGACCTCGGCCTGGACGAACTCAAGACCTATATCTCGACCATCGGCCTGTACAACAACAAGGCGAAAAACGTCATCGCCACCTGCGAGATCCTGGTGAACCAGTACGGCGGCGAGGTGCCGCGCGCGCGCGAGGCGCTCGAATCCCTGCCCGGCGTGGGCCGCAAGACCGCCAACGTGGTGCTCAACACCGCCTTCGGCGAGCCGACCATGGCGGTGGACACCCATATCTTCCGGGTCTCGAACCGCACCAGGATTGCACCGGGAAAGAACGTCGACATCGTCGAGCAGAACCTGCTGAAATTCGTGCCCAGGGAATTCCTGCACGACGCCCACCACTGGCTGATCCTGCACGGCCGCTACACCTGCGTGGCGCGCAAGCCGAAGTGCTGGAACTGCCTGATCAACGATCTGTGCGAATTCAAGGACAAGACGCCGCTGCCGGCCGACGTCTAGGCAGGGTGGACGGCGCGCCGTCCACCCTGCCCGCACAGGTTCTTGCCGGGGCCTAGAGCAGCACCAGGTTATCCCGGTGCACCAGCTCGGGCGCCTCCACATAACCGAGGATGGACTCGATCTCGCTGGAGGCATGGCGCATGATGCGCTTCACTTCGCTGCTGGTGTAGTTGGTGAGTCCGCGCGCGATCTCGCGGCCGTCCTCGTCCAGGCAGGCGACCAGGGCGCCGCGGCCGAATTCGCCGGACACCGTCACCACGCCGATCGGCAGCAGCGACTTGCCCTCTTTTTGCACCTTGTGCACGGCGCCATGGTCCAGCACCAGTTCGCCGGCGGTGTGCAGGTGGTCGTGCATCCACTGGCGGCGCGCGGTCATGCGCGCGGTCGCGGCCAGCAGCTGGGTGCCGATCGGCTCGCCCCGGGCCAGGCGCAGCAGCGCATCGTCTTCGCGCCCCCAGGCGATCACGGTGTGGGCGCCCGAGCGCGCGGCGCGCCTGGCGGCCAGCACCTTGGTCAGCATGCCGCCGCTGCCGATGCTGCTGCCGGCGCCGCCGGCCATCGCCTCCAGGGCCGCGTCGCCGGCCTGGGCCTGGGCGATCAGCGTCGCTGCCGGGTCCTTGCGCGGGTCGGCCGAATACAGGCCCTTCTGGTCGGTCAGGATGACCAGGGCGTCGGCCTCGATCAGGTTGGCGACCAGCGCGCCGAGCGTGTCGTTGTCGCCGAACTTGATCTCGTCGGTGACCACGGTGTCGTTCTCGTTGATGATCGGCACCACCTTCAGGCGCAGCAGGGTCGTCAGCGTCGAACGCGCGTTCAGGTAGCGTTCGCGGTCGGCCAGGTCGGCGTGGGTCAGCAGCACCTGGGCGGTCTGGATGCCGTGGGTGCGGAAGCTGGTTTCGTAGATCTGGGCCAGGCCCATCTGGCCGCAGGCGGCGCAGGCCTGCAGTTCGTGGATATCGGTCGGACGCTTCGCAAAGCCCAGGCGCAGCATGCCTTCGGCGATGGCGCCGGAAGACACCAGCACGACTTCCTTGCCGAGCGCGCGCAGGGAAGCGATCTGCGCGGCCCAGCGTGCGATGGCCGCATGGTCGAGGCCGCGGCCTTCGTTGGTGACGAGCGAGGAGCCGACCTTGACGATGATGCGGCTGGCCTGCTTGATGACGGATTCGGGTGGCGTGCTGGTAGCGGAGTCGTGATTGGCGATCATGGCGGAGTCAGGGCGAAGTCAGGGCAAGAGCGGGCTTCCTCGCGGACGCAGTGCCAGCAGCCCCAGGCCGACCAGCAATTCGATGCCGCAAATAGCCAACAATACACCTTGCGGCAGGCCGATCGCAAACGCCGCGACGAAGCGGCCGAGCGGCTGCGCAAGGATGAACAATGCAGTGAGGTCGCCGAGGATGGGCTGGTCGCCCCGCCTCGCAGCCAGCAGAGCCAGCCCCGCGGTGGCGAGGCGCACTCCGACATAGATGGCGTAGAACTGGCTGTAGCCGTTCACGCCGACGAGAAACAGGCCGAAGCGCTCGGCGATCCGGTCCGGATCGAGCAAAGCCGACAGCGCGGCCAGCGAGCTGACCGTCGCCGTCGCCTGCAGCAGCTGGGCGCGCAGGCGGTAGAGCGTGGCTTCGGAGACTGCCAAGATCAGCGCGTTCCGTCAGTCTTCGATGATCTTGAAGCGGGGATCGTCCGGATCGATGGACGAGATGGCGCGCGCCTCCTCGGTCATCTGGGTTTCTTCCGAGCGCTGCTCGGTGTGGCGCTTTTCTTCCAGGTGCTTGTAGATCGCGTGGATCAGGTCTTCGCAGCCTTCGCGGTTCAGCGCCGAGATCTCGAAGACCGGGCCCTTCCAGGCCATCTTCTTGACGAAGTCCTTGACGACCTTCTTGCGCTCGCCTTCCGGCACCACGTCGAGCTTGTTCAGCACCAGCCAGCGCGGCTTGTTGAGCAGCTCTTCGTCGTACTTCTCGAGTTCCTTGACCAGGGCCTTGGCTTCCTTGACCGCGTCGGTCTTGTCATCCATCGGCGCGATGTCGACGATGTGCAGCAGGAGGCCGGTACGGCTCAGGTGGCGCAGGAACTGGTGACCCAGGCCGGCGCCTTCGGCGGCGCCCTCGATCAGGCCCGGAATGTCGGCGATCACGAAGCTCTTCGCGTGCGAGACGCGCACCACGCCGAGGTTCGGATGCAGGGTCGTGAACGGGTAGTCGGCGATCTTCGGACGGGCGTTCGAGACGGCCGTGATGAAGGTCGACTTGCCGGCGTTCGGCATGCCCAGCAGGCCCACGTCGGCCAGCACCTTCAGTTCCAGGCGCAGCGCGCGGCGCTCGCCTTCCTTGCCCTCGGTCTTCTGGCGCGGGGCGCGGTTGGTCGAGGTCTTGAAGTGGATATTGCCCCAGCCGCCCTCGCCGCCCTTGGCCAGCTGTTCGACCTGGTCGTGTTCGGTAAGGTCGGCGATGATCTCGCCAGTGTTATCGTCGATGATCAGCGTGCCGACCGGCATGCGCAGGTAGACGTCCTCGGCACCCTTGCCGTAGCAGTCGGAGCCGCGGCCCGGCTCGCCATTGCGCGCACCGTGCACCTTGGAAAAGCGGAAGTCGACCAGGGTGTTGACGTTACGGTCGGCGATCGCCCAGATCGAGCCGCCGCGGCCGCCGTCCCCACCGTCGGGACCGCCGAACGGACGGAACTTCTCGCGGCGGAAAGAGGCGCAGCCGTTGCCGCCGTCGCCGCCGATGACTTCGATTCGTGCTTCGTCGATAAACTTCATGTTGAGACCACCAAAAAACTAAAGGCTCTACCGTTGGCAGAGCCTCTCGATTGAAGGCTTGCGCCTTACAAATAAGCGCCGTCGGAAACGGCGCGTGCTCGCTTAATCGAAATTAAGCTGCAACTGCTTCAGCAGCAACGACGGTCACGTACTGCTTCGAACCGACGCCTTGCTTGACGAACTTCACGGTACCATTGGTCAGGGCGAACAGGGTGTGGTCCTTGCCCAGGCCGACGTTGGTGCCCGGACGAACCGTGGTGCCACGTTGACGCATGATGATGCCGCCGGCATTGATTGCCTGGCCGCCGTAGACTTTCACGCCAAGGCGTTTGCTTTCTGAGTCACGGCCGTTGCGGGTAGTACCGCCGCCTTTTTTGTGTGCCATTTAGATGCTCCTTGATGACTGATGAGGGTGCGCGGCGATTAGCCGTTGATCGCAACCACTTGGATTTCGGTGTAATTCTGGCGGTGGCCTTGACGCTTCTGGTAGTGCTTACGACGACGCATCTTGAAGATACGCACTTTGTCGTGACGACCATGAGAAACAACAGTCACGCGAACCGAAGCACCTTCCACCAGCGGAGCACCAAATTTGATGCTCTCGCCCTCGCCAACGGCGAGAACCTGATCGATAGTGAGTTCGGAACCAATGTCTGCCGGTATCTGTTCTACTTTGAGTTTTTCGCCAGCGACAACTTTATATTGCTTGCCACCGGTTTTTATGACCGCGTACATGATTTGAAACCTCGTTGATTGTTAATAAAATTCCCGCAGATCCGGCGAGTAACGCAGCCAGGGCTCCGGGGAACAGACGATTATACATAAACTGGTGCACGGCGTCAAAGCCGACGTAGCAATCCGGCGCCCAGGTAACACCCTGACAACAGGACGCCAGGCCGCGCCAGTGCTGGTGCTCGCGGCTTCCGGCGCGCCGGCTGGCGGCGTTTCCCCGGCCGGCAAAGTGAAAAAGCCGGACTTTTGCTTGCATGTCGTATAATCGCGGCTCAACAAAACCGATCCTCCGCCTTCAACGTCAGCAGGTCCGCCTTGTCCGCCGCTACCCAACACGCCCAACAACACTCCATCACCAGCACGATCGCCGCCGACATGGAGGCCGTGAACGCGGTGATCCGCCAGCGGCTGCAGTCGGAAGTCGCGCTGGTGAACCAGATCGCCGAATACATCATCAGCGCCGGCGGCAAGCGGATCCGCCCGGTACTGGTGCTGTTGCTGGCGAACGCCTACGGCTACCGCGGCGCGGCCCACCACGAGCTGGCCGCCGTGGTCGAGTTCATCCACACGGCAACCCTGCTGCACGACGACGTGGTCGACGAATCCTCGATGCGCCGCGGCCGCCAGACCGCCAACGCCATGTTCGGCAACGCCGCCTCGGTGCTGGTCGGCGACTACCTGTATTCGCGCTCCTTCGAGATGATGACCGCACTGGACGAGATGCGCGTGATGCGCATCCTGTCGCGCGCCACCACCGTGATCGCCGAAGGCGAAGTGCTGCAGCTGCTGAACATGCACGATCCGGACGTGAGCCGCGAAAGCTA
>Ga0265798_10011835_pt1 | contig 10594 bp, 8 predicted proteins | sample P3T30metagenome_FD_192430 | JGI IMG/M metagenome (GOLD analysis project Ga0265798, IMG submission 192430) | Plant litter microbial communities from East Loma Ridge, Irvine, California - P3 T30 | ecosystem: Environmental > Terrestrial > Plant litter > Unclassified | place: USA: California... | reverse complement strand
GGATATCGCGAACGTCATCTGAGTCTTCAAGAGTGGAACTTTGAGCAGTTCCAGAAATCGAAGGAAGTTAGGATATGTAGGCGGATTGCAGACGATCTGGGATTAGCTTTGGCCTTTCTGGGCAATCATGCCAGCTCACAAATCCCCTGCTTATTAGCTTGATCAGTTTCATCAGAGATGTAGACTCACGTGTCGACCATACAGCTTTCTTTGCCCTCACCTGTATATCAGCTTGTACCTCGCCGAGAAGAAAATAGCTCACGTTTGAACTCGACAGTATTTGTATGTCCACCTAATCGCGAGTCTTTCTCGTAAATATTGACTTCATGGTCCGAGTACTCGTTTAGCAGCTAAGAATTAGCTTGGTGACCGTGAGGCCCACCCAGCTTACCCATAATGCTGATATGCCCGACACTCCTGAGCCTACGATTGCGATCCTCATACTGCTCACAACGTAACTTAGCTTGACAACGACAATGCTGTTCTGCTCATCACAATGCGATCGAGTATACTGTATGAGGCACGGTGCCTCGAACTGACGTGTCATTTGTTATATAAACCGGATCACTCTCTTTGACCAACCGCGGTACGTTGAAATAAGCGCTTAGTTACCCTAAATCAGCTAACTGATTATAAATTCTGGCGCCATTTCTTATCGCATCTTTGCTTAACTCATACACCTACTCATACTACCTTTATCAATCACCTCGAACCTCCCAATACACACCAACAATGGCCTGCGCATGTTCATCAGGAAACGGCTCGTGCTGTAAATCTTCTTCCTCCACCGTCCCCGCTGCCCCAGTCGCCAACGCGGTCCCATTACCTCATAAATCTACCAAATCAACTTCGAAACCGGTCTGGGAGGTTTCCAACAACGTCGAGGAAGTCCCTTCTACTCGAGCCGAGACGCTTGATCAGTTGCTGCTACCTACTGATCCCCTCAATTCAAAGTGTTCAGTCCACGAGCGAGAGGGACAGTGTTGTAAGGATTTGAAAGGTGAGGATGAGAGGTATCTTATTTCGCCCGAGGTCGTGAGGGATGTGTAAGTCTTCTGAGTACTACTGTTCAATGCAGGGTTAGAACTGACTGGCAGAATTGTCGGATTGTCGGATGGATTGACTGTACCTTTCGCGTTGACGGCGGGATTATCAGGATTAGGAAGCTCGCGACTGGTTGTCACTGGTGGTCTAGCCGAACTTTGCGCAGGAGCAATTTCAATGGGTCTAGGTGGATACTGTATGTCCCTCCTAATCATATCGAGCACGACTGACGGAAAGTGGCATCACAAGCAGAGATGGATCATTACCACTACCTCCGTCGCCAAACATATGCCCGAGTCGCCAGATCCTGTTCAGGTGAAATGGAACGTGAAGTCCATTCCATCCTCGGTCCACTTGGGGTCAAAGAGGGATTATCTCGATTAATCGCAAATGACCTGAGGACGGTCGAAGAGGATTCATTCGAGAGTTCTAGTTCACGTTCATCAAGCTCGGGGAGCTGGTGGAAGATCTGGAAGAGAGAGGGTGGAATCAGGTTAGAAGAGGAAGGTGGAAAACCAGAGACTGATGCTGGAGAGATGGGATTGACTGCTTTCCTACTCAAATTCGGTGAAGGCATGGGTGAGTCCTCGACTCATTTATAGAAACGCACGGCTGACAATATTAGAGGAAGTGCCAGCATCCCGACTGTACATTTCCGCATTAACAATCGGTCTATCGTACTTCCTAGGAGGTCTAATCCCACTCTTACCCTACCTATTCGCAACATCAGCAGAACAAGGTTTGATAATCAGTTGTATCGTCACCGGAGCTGTCTTGCTTCTTTTCGGAGCATTCAAGACTTATTTCACGTATGTCCTTTCTACCTTCTAAAAGAAAGGGGCGACCAGCTGACAATAAGTGGGGCCACTGGTGGAGTCGGTGGATACGTTTACGGAGCGACATCGACTTTGTTTGTCGGTGGTATTGCCGCAGCTGCCGCTTTTGGACTCGTCAAAGTCTTGGATCCCAACGCCGCCTAGTTGTGTACCATGTACCGACTTGCCATTCTCAATCCATCATAAAACATCACTCGCGGACCAATATTGAAACCAATGACCATGTCCGTATGTATAACAGTGAATATCCTCCATCCCTTCATCGGTCACCAGTGCCGAAGCCCGGTGACTCACTCTGAACTTGCGTCACCTCGCGAGCTTGGCTCTCTGTCCGTTGAGAGCACCAATGGCAAGAGTTCCCTAACGTCGGCGAGTACTACGTCAACAGGTAACAAAAAAGCAGCGCGAGTGCTTGGGTCGATCATCAAGGCTCCCATATCAATGATGTGCACAATGAGACCTGAAGCCTATATGAGCCTGAGGCGTCCATGAGTGAGCCTTGACCGTTTACTCAGCGTCACTCATGCCAGGGCGAGAAACGGCAGCGTGAAAACACGCGAAGTTTGATTTTGATAGTGGTTTTCCACATGCCCACGCAATATCAGTTCATTCCGGCAGATTCCGCGATCCCCCTGTCGACCAAGAGTAAAAAGGAGTGAACCACAACACCTAACAGGATTCGCAAGTGGTCCCCCACCTTGCTACTAACTGGGCGATATCCAGGTTGTCTGCGCAGATCGGACGGGATGCGGAATTTTCTAGATTCTATGGTCGTGGATGATGTAGGCTGTAAAAGTGGATTTATAATCTGTTTGGCCTGTGTCGACGTGCGTTTCTGCGGCCTTCTTGACGCCTAGGATCTTCATAATGGAGAGGAATGACCAGCTCATGAGCTTGTACCAATAACAGGTCTTGCAGAATGTGAACAGCTCAGGGGTGACTCAAGATCACTCATCCAGCGAACCTTTCACGCTTCTGATGTCAAAGGATCCTACGGTCGCGTTTCAAACAAAACTCGTACGATAGCCTTATGTGTTGCTCCTTGCAGTCGACAGCTCCGCTCGTGACTCTCCTTTCTCAACGTGGAAGTTCAGTGTCACATATATGGTCCGCATTCGGGTGGGGAGAGTTGTCTTTACTGTTTCTCTCTCTCTCTATCTCTCTATACATCTCTCTATCTCTCTCTATCTGGCTTTCCTATCTATCTCCCTACCAACGACAACGCATTATGCCCACACAATCACAGGACACTCAACAAGAATCTGTCAACGGCAACGCCGCAGCCTCGATACAGTATCCTCACCCCGAAGCGGCCTCTCAGCCGCAAACCGTCAACCGATGTTCTATAAAGCAGGAACAGACGGAGTACGAGCCAGTGCCAGTGGTTGCGGCTTGGCCGGAGCTGAAGTCTACACGCGAAATACCGCCGAAAGAAACCATTCAGTCCGAAAAGACCATTCATTCCTTCATGTATCCATCGGCCAAGGAGGGACAGGAGGAGGAGGAGCAACAGGAGGGGGAGAAGGAACAGGAGGGGGAGGAGGAACAGGAGGAGGAGGAGGAACAGGAGGAGGAGGACATGAGTCAGGTGTACGCTTCGAACGCGAGCCTCTATGAAGCCAAAACCGCTGCAACCCTCGAAGGAGGCGTCTTGACGCACAAACCGACATCTTTTCAGTCTTTTGAGCCGTGAGTCAAGCTATGTATAATTTGGCAGCGGGCCAGTAAGCTGACAATGAGGTTTATATCCACTGAAACCACCTACATAAAGAAAAAGGGATGAGCCATTTGTCCCGCCGCCCACGTTCAAGCTGTTTTTAACTTTTCACACCGATTATACATTTGATTGTCGACGCCTATACCAGAGCGCGTGTTCATGCATGATATAAGGTACGAATCTCGCAGCACATGAGTGGTTGCGCTTAATCTGGACGCATTTGCGAGGCTCAAGGCCATGTGAGCCAGGCGATAGGTTGTGAAAGAGAATAACCACCCGCCCGCAGATCTCTCTGAAGACGCCAGATCTTGCCCTGTGAACACTCTATGAGTGAGTATGATGTGCTGCAGGTGACATGAAGGGCCCACGAAGCCTCAACCGCTGTGAGCCGTGCGGGATATTATAGATCAATAGTGCAATTAGTGATTGCGCCTGTTGTTTGATGTGCGTCCGGATGTCGAGACACCCAGAGCAATCTAGAGTTTTGATCCAGTGTTGCCTGCCAAAGCAAGAAAATTAGCAGACATCTCTCACGCTCGAACCTTCACTATTTAAGAGCGTAATGGCTTGTCGCCAGCACAGTCAATCTGAGCTACAGCGCGGAATCAGTAAATATGAGAAAAATTTGCCACCCTGGTCCCACCTTTCATTGAATAGTGTGTCATCATGGTGAAAAAGCTATGCAGCTCGACCGTCCTGTTATCATTGTCCTTTCATCAGCTTGCCTTTCGATGGTCTATATGTGGGAATCACTTATCTAAGAGTTCCCTTGACGGCCCATGTCTCCGATCTCTGAAAATGTGAGAACTGGAAGTTGCTTTAGGCGTCCTTTCAAGTACTACTGCGACCTCGGATCAACCAGCGCCATACTGTGCTGATCAACGTCATGCTGTGCATATCTGATAGGAGTGGATCGGAGACGATGGTAATGACCATTAGGGGAACAACCTGAGGCAGCTCCGCCTTGCTCGGATCGATTGTGATGGAAGGTCGTGGAGCAGTCCAGGCTATCTATCTTATCTGGTTTCCTCTGAATTGTACATTGAGACTACCCACCTCTCCGCAGTCAGTCATACCTATAAAGAGCCCTGCAAAATACAAGAAGCCGCACTATCTATCACCTTCTTATCCATTTCCCAATTCAGCACAAACACTCAACTCAATCATGTCGAAACAAAGCTCGTGAGTGTTTGCAAGATTTCTAGGGGCTTGTTCTCGCTGACCGCATTCAGACAAACTCCTTCGCTCAAGAGCACTGGCCCCCGAAGTGTCAAACAGAGCACAGCCGTGGTACCTCCGTCCCTCAAACGTCCGCGACCAGTCAGCAACAAAACCCCGATGACTCTCAAGAAGACGCCAACACTTACCCTGACGGCCACCCATTAGCTCTCAGCGACGACGGACAGAACTCATTCGGAGGATATGGGATAAAAGAGAGTGCTCAATCGACCGCTGCTGCCAAGATTACGGGCGAAAACGCGGGTTTCTCCAAAAAGAGCAAATAGCGTCGACGTCAGCAACTCATCGCGTGTGTCCTTCTGTACGCTTGTCATTGTGTACATAGTAGGTGGTGTTTATTGAGGAGAGTGGGATGAGAGGTGTTGCAGCATGCACATATGGCGGAAGACTTGATCGCATAGATACGATGGCCTGACGTGATACAGCAGCTACCAAAGCTTGCTATATCCATACTTGACCACTGCGTCAAAACTCCCGGATACGTCTGAGTCCTAATGTTTGTTCGAGTGAGGACACTGGAACATACTGTAACCCCGCGAGCCGCAAGGCGTTTCTTGCCACCCAGTATTCCAGACCCGTCTGACCTTGTCACTACCACATAGAAGGCAGAAAGTGATAAGGCTGAACGCACCGCAACGTACCACAGGTCATTGAGACTGACATATGTAAAGGGAGGGAACCCTGGAAAAAAGTTCCAGATCGCCCCCTGGCTCTCTCCCCAGAGGTCTGCATGTAAAGTATCTACAATAAGCTCAGAATCTTCCCCGATTATTGATCCCGAAGCCTACCAATTCTGGGTCTGCGCCACTCTCTTGACACCTCCGTCAATTCTAGCAGAAACGTGGAACATTTGATTGGCATGGACGTCACGCCACCGGTCCCACACCTCTCATGATTTGGTGTTTCATCGACGTGGACCGGATGACGGCGTACGAACCCAAGCTTCCCAGCCTTCCATTGATTTCACATTCCCTATGAAAGGAGATCATGCGGAGGTAGGGACGCCAGTGGGCTTCCAAATATGTCCACTTTAAATATTAAGATATCCACTTTGCCCTTATTCAGTTTGTTCTCACTTTTGCACTCTGCCGCTTTCAAAACACTCTTAACTATGCCAAAGCCCACAATCCACGAAGAGGATCACACCAAGTGCACCATGACGTACGTATTCCGAGACTACAGTATCATAGAAAGCGATCTAATCCAGTATAGGGATAATCCGCCTCAGACTCGGCTGTCCAATCAAGCGTCCACAATCTCGCCGTCCACAATTCAGCCGCCCACGATGCAAGCGTCCACGATCCCATTGTCCACGACTAGAGCGTCTCAACCAAATGAGCAACAGGCGAGTATTTGGTCAAATTGGCCATCAGTATCCTTTTATAGGCCCGAGAATCCTTTGCACGAGCTGTGAGTTCCGGCAATGGATCGCAGCTAACAATCAGCGGACACAGCTTCGGCAGCGCGTCGTCGCAGCTTGGGGCAATAATAGCGAAAATCAACAAGCCCAAGAAGTGATTCCCGTCTTTTCGTAGTTCCAGGGGACATGGGTGTTGGAGACGCCTAGAATGTGGTCAAGACACACGATACAGTATCGTATGCAAATAGCTAAACTCTACATCATGGGCATATCACTCGTCTCTATTTATCGGTAACATCAAGAATAGCCCCTTCCTCAACATGTACCCCCGGAGCAGGTCCCTCATTTCCACTAACAGTATGTTGGCCCTCGAGCACGAAGTCCTGTTCATCAGCCTTCCGCTTCTCAGTAGGCGTGTGTGAACAGGGAAACGTACCATTTTACCGTTATCCCTATCTGGAGACACTAGACGTGCGTATTCGAGATACAACCTAAACATGTATGCTTGTAGATCGTCCCTTCGCCATGCTGGTTGTCAGCTCAGTTCTGTTTGGAGTAGTGAGCTTACTCTTCTCAACCCAACATTGACCGTTCAAGGCTATTCTTCGGGCTACCTCATCATGTGATCCTTTACCACTTGGCGTACCCCGGAAGCTGGTCATTAGCTCTGCCGTCTGTACTTGTGCATTGACGTACAAGTTCATAATGGAGTAGAGATCCGAGTAATCCATCTTTGATGGTACGTATGCGAACCACTCTGGTAGTGTTTGGGTGTCTGTAATCAGTGACTGCCTGTGTATGAATTTAGGGACTCACTCCACTCGGGGAAGACACTAGCCTTGATGACCATACTATTCGATCAGCTACGTAATAGAAACCTAAGCTGATACGTACTTATGAGCAGCCATTAACCTAGGGAACCTTGAACTCCAAGCATTTCCATCAGTCTACCATCAGCTCTAGCCTTCACATAGAAGGGTGACTCACATCAAAGATATACTTGAACTGATTGCTCTTCTCGGCAGCATCCTTCTCGGCGAAATCAATCTCGGCTTCCATCTCTGAACAAGTTCCATCATCCCAATCACACTGCCAGTGACCTCCAGCAAGCTTGGCATCCATGTAATATTCTCCTAGATCTTTGAGCCGGTACTGCTGAACTTGAGCCTCTCCAGTGGACCCTATTGGGGTAAGGACAGAGGTGTATGCTCCTGATTTATCGTTTGCTAGGAAATGGAGTCTTTCTCGGTGAGATTGACGCCATTTCGCACCATCCTTCTTGTTGTGTTCCAAACCGGTTGCCAATCCTCGCTATCCTATTAGCGCACTTCATCAGGACAAAGATTAGACGTACCCAATATAGTTTACCGGATTTCTTGTTCCATGCGGGATCCGGTCCGACATCGTCTCGTCGGCCATCTCGACCAATGGGTGTGACAGGAATATCACCATTCAACCCAGTCTTCGAAGGGACAAAGATGGGGAACAACTTGGTATGAGGCTTGGGGTGGGTATCGGCAGTCTTGACTTGTAGCAGCATACCGTGGTTCTCCATGTACTGCAAGTCAGCACTCACATCCGGGAAATGTGGGGTAACTTACGGAGGGATGCTCGCAGATATCCATAGCAGCGCCGTGGGCCGCGACGAAAGTATCGACCTCGGCTGATCGTTAGCTGACTGTTTGGCGTTTGAGGAAGAGGTCAGCTTACGCAGCTCTTCAACACCCTTGTTGAGGGGACTGTCGGGAGCACAAGCTTTATGCCAGTCCGACTCGAATCGATCTTCCTCATTGGCGTGTTTCGATACTATAAGTCAGTTGACAGGTCTATGTCTAGCAATCTACGCACCTGTGTGGTCCTTCGCAGCAGTCAACAACTCCTGCTGTCGCTTATAATCCAACAACATAGTAGGCTGATCATGAATAGTGAAAGTAGCCCTGATGATCAGCCCCTCCTTTTCCCCGAAGCAAAGGAAATGACGTACCTGAGCGACCCAATGTCCTTGATGAACGGCTCCATCAAGTTGATCTGACTGTCTGCCCTAGGTCTTGAAGCCCACCATGTGTCTCGAGAATAATCGTCGTTCCATTGTAGCTCGACTTTACCATCATGTACGACTAGTGTGAATGTCTCTGGAATCTTTTCGGCTTCTCGTGCTCGTTGTTGCATCGTCTCGATTGGAAGACCGTAGAATGGCATTAGCGAATTCATAATTCTGCCCGTCAGTTCTCATTCTCATTCAAACCATCGTGAGATTGACTCACGCGTCGTATTCGTCCGGTAGCATGACATTTCGGGTTTGAGCAAAATGCCACCTACAAATCAGCTCCATGTCCACAGCGTTACCGTATAGCTGGTACTTACCACTTGTCGAAACCTTTTGGAGGCTGCCTTCCCCATCTCTCCTTGTAAACTTCCACAGCCTGTTCTAGCGTCTTACTCTGCTTAGCGACCATATCCTTCCATTTCCTCTCTCCATCCCTAAGCAGACCAAGGATAGGATGAGTCATACCCTCCAACTTTCCTTTTCCACCATCTGTCATATTCCCGAACCCATCAATTTCCTCACCATCATCACCGCCCATAAACTCTAATGGACTCTTGACAATTCCAGCACTAACCCTCTCCAGAACCAATTGAGTTGCCCGCTCCTTCTCTCTTGGTGACAAGGCGTCGAAAGGCGACAAGAAGAGACAGTTTCCATCTTCATCGAATTCCACGGGCCTGTCTAGGGTACTTGGATTCAAGATTGGAGGTAACCATTTCGAGGGGGAAAAGATCGATGCATCGGGTTCAGGATGTTGTAAACCCGGTGTCAAGGCTGGTGGGAGTGTCGTCGGGGCGAAAGTATGTAGGAAGAGGATAACGATAGCGACGCAGAGGAATAGGATTATGAACCGACGCGGAACAGGTAGGGCGAAGGGGAGGCCCATGGCGGGCGGCGTGTGGATCTGTCAAGCGGTCTACGCCAATTCGATCAAATTTGTTGTCGATATGTTCTATCCGGTGCCGATCAGTATCTTTCCACTATTGCTATAGTGGTATCAGATGATCGTTGAGTGTAATAAAGAAGCTCAATAGCAAAAACAGCGCGTTGCCGTTCACCGCAATTCCACACGTCCCCCTTTTAATTACAACCTGGCCAGTGCCTGAGTCAGATGTCACGTGTACTCGTAGATCAGGAAAGATTAGGCGCGCAACAGTCATCCTACCGTAACTTGAACTAAATCAACTCTCGCTGTATTACAATCACGTCTATTCTATTCTCAAGCTCTAGCAACACACATCCCGAACACTCAGAACAAAGATGCCAAGCTTAAACTTCTGCGGAGAGTGGTAAGTCAGCCATGTAGTGCTCCATGACACGCGGCAAGCTGACATAGCAGTAACAATCTCCTATATCCCAAAGTAAGTAACAACCATATCCTACCGTGACTAAGCTTGATTCCTAACATCCTAGTCAGATAATAATTCCAAAGTCCTTCTATACGCATGTAGGAATTGTAATTTCTCTGTAAACGCCAAAGCGGAGGAGAACATGGCTCCTTGTGTGTACAAGAATGATTTGCTCACAGTGGCGAGGTAAGTTTAGAGCAGCGCGTCCTTTTACTTGGTAGGAAGCTGATGGAAAGGGAACAAGCTGGAGAGACCAAGGATTTGGAGACAGATCCAACGTTACAAAGGAGTAATATCCAATGTCCAAAGTGTCTTAATCATGGGTAAGCTGAAACGTCCAATATGGTTGGACGATAAGCTGACTCTTAGGGCGGTATTCTACCAAGATCAAGCAAGGAGGATTACGACAAACATGACGTTATTCTATCACTGCATTCACTGCAAGTTCGGTTTCCGAGATCCCAACCTCAAACAGCGATAGGTCGTCTCGCGCAGCTTCGGAAATCAGGCATAAATTGGACTTTGTATCAGTGTTGTACAAATAATGGCATAGCATGAATATCATAATATACAAATTATCCGCTTTGAATGGTATGGCAATGTAGGTATCTATTTGTGATTTAAGCTGATCCGCTAATCCCGACTGTCTAATTTCCAGGCATGATCAAGCCCTCTTTCTTGAGATGTCGAATATGACTTCTCAATACTTCTGCCCCTCCTTGGGGTAATTGTTCGCTTGCGATCTGACTATATCGAGCTTTAGCAAGAGTCGTAGCTGACCCTACAATGAGAAGTGCCTGCCGTATCAGCTTCCGGACTAATATCGGTCAAAGACGAGGACTCACCCGCCTGGCTCTAGTAAGAGCGACATTTAATCTCCTCCAATCTCCCAAGAACCCGACCCATCCACCCGGATTACTCCTAACCATAGAAACAATCATCACCTCCTTCTCCCTTCCCTGGAACCCATCAACCGTCTTAATCTCAATCTTTTCCAATTCC
>Ga0265798_10011834_pt1 | contig 10594 bp, 10 predicted proteins | sample P3T30metagenome_FD_192430 | JGI IMG/M metagenome (GOLD analysis project Ga0265798, IMG submission 192430) | Plant litter microbial communities from East Loma Ridge, Irvine, California - P3 T30 | ecosystem: Environmental > Terrestrial > Plant litter > Unclassified | place: USA: California... | reverse complement strand
AAATCGACGAATTTGCCAGCTGCGTCTCGACGATTATCATCTGAAGATGTCGTTCAAGGCAAAACGGAAGAAGAGGCAGGATTGAATCCAGAAGAAGTCGAACACGAACAGGAACTCAGTGCTCTTGACCAAGTAGTTTACATGCTTGAGAAGCTTAGTCTAGTGGAAGCTCTTTACCCACACCACACTGCCCTACGCCAGATCAAGCCGTTATACGATACCGAGAAATTCCAAGCTAAAGTCAACGCCCTCTCTGCCTGGTCGACTATTGTTCAACAGCTCCAAACCCAGCTTCAGATTCTACAAAAGTGGACCGGTTCAGACGATATCGACATTACTCGACCTAATACTACAAAGGAGAAAGCTCTAGTCACCAAGAACAGGTATCACCCTCTAGACGCCAAGGCAAGAGCTCAAGCATCCATGGACGTTGCCGATGACTCTACTTTCCTGGAACGTGTCATGAAGGAAGATAATCTGCAGAGGACATTCGAGAAACGAATTTTCGTCGACATCATGTCGCTCATCATTAATGCGAAAGATACAGTCGTTTCATGGTTACAGGCTTTCCAAGAGATGGGCTTACCAGATTTCCAATACGAGCTAGTCCGATTAATTGGTTTCCCCGGTCGACTAATTACCGAAGCTCTCAAAGTTCGTCTGGACGCTGCTGCCAAGCTGGTCGACCCAAACCCGATCGTCATCAACGATATGATCGACAATTTCCGTCTATCGATCAGTTTAGCTGTTCTCATCAAACGACAATATGACGATATCGTCTCGCCAGATCCAGACAAGAGGTGGCAGATCCCACCCTGTATGGCTCCTGATTACGATGCCGTTCTACTCGATGCTATTCGAACATTCTTCAAACTTCTTCATTGGAAATTGAAGAGCGGCAATCGAGCAATGTATTTCAAGGAAACAGAAGTACTGGAAGACGAATGGGAGTTCTTGTACGAAGCTGCCGAAGCTGTTGAAGGAGGAGATCTAGTTGTTGCGGAAAGTTTCTGTTCGTTAACCAATAAATTGATGGTCCGAGTCGCCAACTTTTTCGAATCTCAATTGGGTGTTCCGATCCCAATCACGGCGGAACAGGCGCCGAAGAAGAAGAGGGATATTACTCCCCGGGAACTATCAGAGTTGCAACCTGATATGGATGCGAAAAGGACCGAAAGGCGACAGATGACCCCAGAGGAAATGTTGGTTTGGTACGGCAAGATTCTAGAGGCTGTCAAGATGAGGTATAGGAAGTTGCAGCGATTCGCTTGGTACGTCATTCATGTAGTCAGAGCTGATGAACAGGCGACTTACTACTCGACATGATAATTCCGCCGAATACAGTCTAGGGGAAGACGATCTCGAAACGTTGATTGGTCAATTACAAGAGACTGGTCATTTCCTGGTCTATACAAGAACATTTGAAGATCACGGCACTTATATCCTCGCCGACGGATCACTTTGGGAAGATACGTCTGCCGTCAAGCAACTCATCAATCGTGCTTTCGCGCCTACTTTACCCGATGTACGACCTCGTCGAAAATCAGCAAGCTCAGAAGTTGGCGGCGATCACCCCGAATCCCCCGGAGAGGAGGTCGTACCAGACATAGAGAATGCGGAAGAGGATGATCTTGCTGGTTATCTACTCCTACTATCGCCTCGGCAGAATTTCGCTTGGACAGGACCCGTCATGCTCCTGGATGTGGAGTTCATCGACTTCGAAATGCGAGATGACCGAATTCGATTGGTCGCTGATGGACCTGCGACTCGATTGGATCTCTGTAAACATCTATTCGCGGAATCATTGATTGATGTCGAAAGTGGTGATCCTGCTCTATCAGTAACATGCTTGGCGGAACATCAAGCCCATCTCCCAAGGGTTCAGAGGGAATTGAAAAAGATTGCTAGGTCTACACAGAGGTTGAATGAGAGTATCATCCAATCTGCTGCTCAGGTCAGGAATACGTTGGAAGGCTCAAGTGGGACACAAGAAATGGTTCAGAATTGGTTCGCTTTCGCTTCGGATCACGGTCGACGTATTCAAACTTATGTTCCCGCATCATCTTGGCCACGATTCAGTCGATTGTGTATGCGCCTAGCCATTAGCTGGGTCGCATTCATTTGCGATAGTTGTGATCCGACCGATCGAAGGACTTTTAGGTGGACCGTCAACGCTTTACGAACCGCCTATGAAGTTACTGGTGGAAAGAATATCCTTCATCTCGACCCCAGGGAATTCGCTCTACTTCGAAAAAGTGTCGCTGCCCTCGTATCTTTCCTTATCCTTCATTTCGATATCCTGGGCGCGAAATCTAGTATGGAAGCTAAACGAGAAGCAGAAAGGGCAGAAGCTATGCGACGACGACAACGACTCCAGGAAAATTTCACAGACGATTTCTTACCTCGCGATCCATCTGCAGCATCTCGTGGTCAGGTATTGGCTGAACGATCTATCCGATTAGTGCGAGAGGAGAGATTACGATTAATCGCCGCACTTGAAGAAAGTCGAGTCGGGTTCAATGACGATCAACACCTCATCGGTCAAGTACTTGATGAACAAGTTTCGGAAGATCGGGCTCTCGTATTCTTGGCGGCTTCCGCATCGAATATCGCTCTCAGATGGCAGCAAGGGGCCTTTATTGGTGGTGGAGCCAATGGAAATGTTTACATTGGATTCAATCTCGATTCAGGTGGAATTATGGCTGTTAAAGAGATCAGGGTTCAGGATTTGGCCAACTCGCCGGCGCTTTACAAACAGATTAAAGACGAGTCCGATGTCATGAGTATGCTTTCTCATGATAATATCGTAGAGTACTACGGTATTGAGGTAGGTCTCTTCAGTGGTCGTAAACTCCAGGCTGACATACAGGTACACCGAGACCGAGTTTATATCTTCGAGGAATACTGCGAAGGAGGCAGTCTTGCCAATCTACTCGAGCATGGTAGAGTCGAGGAGGAAGACGTGGTCACTGTGTATGCGATTCAGATGCTCCAAGGTCTCGCATACCTCCATGGAAAGGGTATCGAGCATCGTGATGTCAAGCCTGATAGTACGTCACTTCTCCCAATGTGCCAAGAAAGAAGCTGACTTGCAGATATTCTACTTGGCCCCAACTCGCAAATCAAATTTGTCGATTTCGGAGCCGCCAAAGTCATTGCCAAAGGAAACAAGACGATCGCTCGTACAAAGGTCATCAATCGCGCCAAAGCTCCTGGAACCGATGCTCCTGGAGTCGTCAGTAATCTCGCGGGTACACCCATGTACATGGCTCCGGAAGTTATCAAGAATGAAAAGTCTGGTCGACTTGGAAGTTCAGATATCTGGTCACTTGGGTGTTGTATACTCGAGATTGTGACTGGTCGAAAGCCATGGAGTAATCTGGATAATGAATGGTGCGTCTTCCTTACAATCAGTCGATGGTGGAGATGGCTGATCAACAGGGCGATCATGTTTCACATTGGTATTGCGACTCAGCATCCGCCTTTACCGAACTCTAGTGAAATGTCCGAAGAGGGAATAGCATTCATTCAAGCTTGTGTTACACTCGATCCAACGGCAAGACCATCAGCAGCCGAATTGATCGGTCACCCTTGGCTGGCGCACTTCCAGGAGGGTGCCGTGAGTGGTCTCATGTTAACGGAGAATTCCCAAGCTAATGAGCAGGAGTTCGAGGGCGAAGAAGGAGCTGCGAGCGCGGAGTCATCGACATTGGTGGATTCTTTGGAGAGTCAGCAGAGGTATCATGAGAAATATCAGCAGGACCATTTCGAAGAGGCGATTGATGAAGGGGAGGAGGGGGAGGAAGGGAATGAGGTTTCATTGAACGAAGAATGATTGGTTTATTCTGGGATTCCGGGAGGGGTGAGAGTATACATTGTGTATGATTGTAAACATCATTATTGTATTTAATGCACATCCGTCTACAGTCTATCATACATGCTATAGAAGTATGACTGCATTATCGGCCGTTATCACCGAAGGATGAATGTTGGATGTGGCACTTGGACCGGTTACTCCTCCTCTATACCGAAAAGTCAATACCGTGTTTATCGAGACTACAAAGTACATCGAATCGTGAGTTTTCCGTGCGGCATGCGCTCAGTAGCTAATAGCAGACAATGTCTTCTGGAAACAACAACGAACTCGAATACCTAAAAGGTCTAGTTTCTCAGGTCAGCCCCCCATTTCACTTCTTTCATCAGTACGAAAGCTGATTCCGTAGCTACAGAACAAGATTGTTCAGCTTGAGAACAAGACTGGAAATGCTGTTTCCAACGCTATTGATTCTGCCCAGTCGGCTGTTGGAGGTGTTACTGGTGCTGTAGCTGGAGCTCCCAGGATGGTCCTCATTGGTCCCCCGGGTGCTGGTACGTTCACTGTCCTTCCCTCTTCCATGACTTCACCTCCATCTCCAATTCATTCACCTACCTCTTCAACACTGCACGCAATGTCGAATTGTCTCGCTCTGCCTCATGGCCAAATGAGATCTTCGCTGACAATATAGGAAAAGGAACACAAGCCCCAAACATTTCATCCAAATACTGTATCTGTCACCTCGCAACCGGAGATATGCTCCGATCTCAAGTCCAGAGGCAAACTCAGCTCGGTAAAGAGGCAAAGAAGATCATGGACCGAGGAGACCTCGTTTCGGATGAGATTATGGTTGGAATGATTAGGGATGAATTGGCATCCAACCAGGAATGTAAAGATGGGTACGTCATCCATAGCAGCGACAGCTGCGCCTTCCTCCTCCATTTTCCCCCTCCCTTTTGTCCCTCAATATCTGGAAATGAGAGGCCTGGACCAGCGCTTATACCCAGATTCATTCTTGATGGTTTCCCACGAACTGTCCCCCAGGCATCCAAGTTGGACGCTATGTTGGAAGCTTCCAAGACCCCTCTGGATCACGCTGTTGAACTCCGAATCCCCGATGCGCTCCTCATCTCTAGGATCACTGGCCGACTCATTCACCCAGCTTCTGGAAGGTCATACCACAGGGAATGTACGTTTTCAAAATATCATAAGGATATGAAGAAGAATGTGGCTAACAATACAGTCAACCCCCCAAAGAAGGATATGACAGATGACAAGACTGGAGAACCCCTAATCCAACGATCAGACGATAATGCCGAGACCTTGAAGAAACGATTGGGCACATACCACTCCCAAACTGGCCCTGTTGTTGATTACTACAAAAAGACTGGAATCTGGACTCCAGTCGATGCTGCCCAGAGCCCTAAATTGGTTTGGGGAAGTATTAGCGCTATTCTCGCTTCCAAGAAGCAGTAGAGAAGAGATGGCTAGACAAAATACATTTAGCATGAATTTCATCGTCATTCAGGTAACTGCTGAATTACAATTACTCGCACTGAACAGACTATACACCGAATAAATACCTGTGTGGGTATCCTCGGATCGCCCAGTTTTCCAAGTCAAGCTCGGCCCGCTATCGGACCCTCGTCTTTCAATGTCGCGGGAGTCCCAGAAATACGATACTTCAACTCTGGGCGAATTCTCTGACACGACAGGCTTAACCAGCACAAACGGGACCGAGGTCACTTTGACCCTCTTGGACGCGTCGGAACACAAATCATGTATCCACGCAACGGTGTCCGGACCCTCGTTCTCGGAGTTTCGTATCACTCCTTTGATGACTCAGCTCACAGTGTGACCTCGGAACGTTCAATCCCACCCTGATCGACCTGGGTACAGGGGCTGATACATACCTTTCAAGTGTTATCGGGAGTTTGATCCCTTACTTTGTCATGTCACAAAGTTATGTCATTCTAGTTCCCGCCTTCTACAAAGGGTCCTTTGGCGTGTCACCTTTCAGCTCGGTCAACTTTGAAGGTATGTTTTTGATTCCCAAAGCTCGGTCAACATCGTATATATTGATCGCCGACAAAGATTGATATTCCCCTTCTTTTTCTTTACCACCTTTACTTCCTAGTCTTTGTACTTATTGGCGCAAACGGGATTGATTCCTCTGCCTCATCTTCACCCTCTTTTGCTTCTTTCCATCTCATCATTCTTGTCTTGAAACAACCAAGCCCATTATGGTATACTCTGTAAGCCAAGCTTTCACCATGACCATTTAACCGGACTGATTATCCAGAGCAACACCCTACTCCGAGCGACTGCTGCTCTTGCTTCACTAGCCGCTGTTAATGCTCATGGCTATATCGTCAGCTGGACTGTCGAAGATGGTCAACACCCTGGATTTGATCCTTCATGGGACACATCAGCTAAACAGCCTGATACCGCTCAAAGACATTACTTTGAGCCACAGAGAGGTAAGATATATCGTTGTTTCTCTTTACTGATACAATAGGCTTCCCCGACCTAAACTCCAAGGATACTGCTTGTGGAGCTCGATCTACTGAATTCACCAGTACTGTTGTCGAAATCTGGCCTGTTGTTGCTGGTAAAGAGGTTACTGCTCTATGGGATCAATGGCCAATTGCCCACAAGGGACCTATTCTTCAGTATATGGCGGCTTGTCCATCCAGTACGTTTCCTCTTTCACTTGTCGTAGCGAGAGCTGACGAGTAGGTGGATGTGACGGTGTTGACGCAGCGGGGTTGCCTTGGTTCAAGATCTCTGAAGATGCCTACGATGGTACTCAATGGGCATCCGATAAACTCAACAGCAGCGGTGCTAGCTGGACCTTCAAGATCCCTGCAGAGGTCGCTCCTGGGTAAGTACTCTGCAATCTCGGCTTGTGATTGATCGTGGCTGACCAGCAGAAAATACTTGATCCGACACGAACTCATTGCTATGCACTTTGCCGGCGCCCCTCAAGTTTATCCAGTCTGTATTCAAGCCAACGTCGAATCGAGCGGTACCTTCGTCGCCACCGATACCGTCACATTCCCAGAAGCCTACCACAGTGAAAGTCTCAGCCTAGACTACGAGACCTTCAATGTCAATCAAAGTGACACCAAAAAGTTCACTTGCCCTGGACCTGCCGTAGTCAACTTTTCGAGCGGAGGTCAAGCTGCCGCTCCTGCAGCTTCCGCTGCCAGCGCATCCGATCCTCCAGCCGCTTCTCCATCTGGCGATGCTGAGCCTGTGCCCGCCTCCGTCTCCCCCGACAACTCCGCCAATGCTGGTAAAGAAACCGATATCGCTACCGCACCGGGTTCTGCTCCAGTATATTCCGACGCTTCGGCTTTGCCTTCTGCTTCAGCAGAGGTTTCCGCTTACGACCTTCCTGCTCAATCCAGTGTCGTGCTCGCTGCTACTGGCACCGGTACTGGCGCTGCTTCCACTTCGGCTACTCGTGGACGAGGCCGACACAGCGGACGACCCAGACATCCTAGGTAAGTCATCTTGCTTTGTGATACTGGTGACACAGCGGCTGACGTCTAGATCCTGCGGGGCACCCCAAGGTACTGCTGTTTGATCTGCGAGTTGGGACACATACATAGCCTTTGATAGGCTGTGGTGTGATGCATTCCTCGCTCCTAATCGGTGCTGGACTCAGAGATCTGTTAGCCAAATGTCATCTTTCGTCATGCACCTCATTTCCCCCCTTGTCGTCAGGAGATGAGTCTGCTGCTCTTTAGTACTCGGGATAGGCCATACCGTCGAGTTGATGCCTCAAGAAATGAACCCTCCTTTCAGACCGCTGCGCAAACACACACCGATGGGCATATTCCTTCTTCCCCTCTCGAGTCGCCTGTTTCAGACACAAAGCTCTAAATTCATTGTTCGAGGTATGGTCTCTGACCCGTTTCCGAGAGACAAGTAGCCGACTACGCTGAGGAAGAGCTAAAATAGCACATTCAGCATGAAACTAAATACACAGTATCATCAATTGACCAATCTACAACTATTTTGCTGCACAACTTATACGGGCGAATTCCAGCAAGCGTCTCTTGATCATTAGCCCTCCCCCAGCAACCCAAGCAATACCCGCCTGGCTTCCTCAAGAACTCCCCTACCCCCAATACCGACCAGATGAGCAGTATAAGCAAGTACCCCCGCACAAGCGTTTTTACCCCTTATATCCGGTAATGCAAACACATCACCTCGGCACTGAGCAAGCATATCGCCGAGGTAGATTTGAGCAGCACGACGAGCTAGCGAAGGTTCAATGATGACTTCGGATGATTGGCCGTGCTTTAATGTATGGCTTTTAGCCGTTGGGATAATATATGGTGCTTGGAGGGCATCGGGCCCATCTAGGACCGTCGAGTATGCCCATATTATCACTGTGATCAGCAAGCCGACAAGCCAATGCTTGTGCTCCAAAGCGTGGGAGATGACTTACAGGAAGAAACATACTACTCGTCAGCTTGACGTTGATGTAGAGTAGGAGGGAACATACGGTACACCAAGGTATAAAAGCAGGAGCAGTAGCCCATCGATCTTCAGCACTCCATCTATATATTTGATGTAATACTACTTATCAGAATCGCGAGATCGCTGGCGTGGATCTGACTCACATTCTATAGCTGTATAACAAGCATAAGCCCCATCTTGGGATTTAGCCCATGCGTGGACATAGGTATTTGCTGCTGTCCACTCTCCGGGAGAGATTGATCGGCCGGCGATATCTACCATTAGTCATCAGTCCTCAACTCATACGAGAGGTGGAACGTCAGCTAGAGGACAGGAGCAAGAGAGAGATATGAAGCGGAAAGTAGACATGGAACGTACTGGCGGCACCGGCGAAAATCCTGATCATCTCCGTATCGCTCAACAGAAGTATGGAACCTATCATCAACGTCTTGTTCGTCAAGAGAAAAGGAAGGGAACGCACCAAGCTGAGCAAAAGGTATTCCAACAGTATACAAAGCTTCCTCCATTCCACCCGCTGAATATCTCGCTTCGACATATCTAACCCAAACCCCAAATGCCCTTCTCAAACTATCTTTCCAACCCGTAATCTTGTTTTCATGGACCATACTAAGTTCCCCTAAATCACGCCAAAGCAAGGTCCACGAAACATTGATCAGACCATGTATGAGGATCCAGAGGGATTGATCATTTAGGTTGGGGGGGATATTGCCTCGTCCTGCTAATTCCCTCAATGCGGAGCGGAAGGACGGGGTAGGGATGGAGAGAGATGATCGGAGGTGGGTTGACCATTCATAAGGGTCTTTGGCGGTCCATGAGGCGGAGGAAGTTGGAAAGGGGATTTCCATGAAATAGCAGTGAATCTGTATGGGTCAGTGACCGCACCTAAACTTGTTGGACCGCAATTGACTTCTGGACGGAAAGTGGACAAGGATGTGCCGAGAAGTAATAGCAAGAGCACTCACCATGAGGAAATGCCGATACAACGCAGCATTCTCTAAATCCATCATAAATGCAAACCAGCCCAGTCTCTTCCTCTCCTCCTCCCCCACCCAGTCAAGCCAGCAAGTCAGGGGATCATCGCTTGGTGCATTCTGGCGGTTGAATCTGTATCATCAGCTACCTTGCCGCCTTCCTGCCGAGGAACTTACCTAGGAAGTAAGGTCCCAGCTAGTCGTATCATGTAAACGGAAGGTGAATGGAAGATCTGTAATCAGTACTCAGCAATTAAGCGATACCGAGGAAGGAGGATGGGATTCAAAGCGAAGAATGATGGTAGGAAAGGAGAAGCAGAGAGGAAGAGGGCAGGGGGCGTTGAAAAGGGAAAGAGAAGAGGAGACTTACTTGAGAGATGGCATGTTCTTTCAGCGAACAATATGATCTTGAGAAATGATTTATCAATAGCAAAGTTTGGAGATTATGAACCGATGCTTTAGGTTCATCCTCTACCATCTTTCGTCAGTACTAACCTCATTGGGTATGGATCTTCCCTGTCACCTCCCGGAAGCGACGAGAAGGTAATCCTAGAGACAGAAGAAGAAGGAGGATGGAAGACCCACTTCGAAGATCCGATTCCGTAGGCGTTTATGGAGGAATGAAGCGATTCTCAGTCCTTCCTTATCCTCTGCAAATGCCGTTCCGATACATATCAGCGCCAGTAATAGATCGGGCGGTAGACGGCGATAGAGGAGGGAAGGCTGGTGAATTATTGGATAAAGTGGTGCGAAGTGCCTATTCGTTAGTCTATCCCATTCAGGAGATGAGTGAATTGAGAAGGGTCAGAGTGAGTGAGAGAGACGGGAGAGGGCGTACATGAAGTATAACTCTAGATAGAGTCTCATCCGGTGGATACTGAATGCTGGAGATGAGAGGGCTTCTTTTCCCGGCCGCTGTATGTCAGCAAAGGAGTCGACGGAGATCGCTCCAGACGGTACAGGTCACCGAAAGATATACAGAGAGTGAGCGTGGATGAGTGGAGTCGAGAAACTAACCTCAAACATATCCATCATATCCGCTTTCACATCCTCATCAATAACTTCCTTATACCTCTCCCTCTCCCCTCCACCACGCACTGTGAAGGTCGGGATACTAGTCTTCCCAGGTATATTGGGTATGTATAATGGATGAACAGGCTGTGGGTACCGTTTGTGCTGTCCTGATGGTCCAGCCTCAGCATTAGGCATTGATACTTGTTCATTTGAGGTCCGCGCTGGAGTATGGACCTGTGTCGCTGACGTCGTAGTCGAGGGTTCGTAGTGATAATAAGCTGGGTTCTGGTCTGTCGTATCG
>Ga0265798_10011833_pt1 | contig 10594 bp, 10 predicted proteins | sample P3T30metagenome_FD_192430 | JGI IMG/M metagenome (GOLD analysis project Ga0265798, IMG submission 192430) | Plant litter microbial communities from East Loma Ridge, Irvine, California - P3 T30 | ecosystem: Environmental > Terrestrial > Plant litter > Unclassified | place: USA: California... | reverse complement strand
GTGCATGGCGCAGCTTCCAGGCCGAATCGCCCGCGCGCCCTGTCTGGCTGGGCGATCTGATCGATAGCTTGGCAGCCGGCCGCAGCCCGGATGTCGGTGCCATGGTTGAAATGCTCGAAAAACAGCCGCCCACGCAGTGGCTGGACGCCTTGCAGCGCATGACGACGGACGTGGCGCTGATTCAGGCCGGTGCGGCGGCGCGCTATTACCCCAGTGCGGCAGCGGCGCTGGGCCGAATCGGCGAGGGCGCCGGCCGGGTGGCGATTGTCGAGCTGAGTCGCTGGTTGCAGCGTCAGCAGGGAATCTCCGGCCACCCCTTGAACGGCCGCCTGTTCGCCCATGAAACCTTGCTGCGGGTGGTTGAAGCCGCGCGCGGCAGATAAGTCATCGATTCACGTTTCTCCACACCATGAAAACGCGCTTTCCGCTCAGCCTGGCCACGCAAGACGACTTGCCGGCGATCGTCGACATCTACAACAGCACGATCGCCTCGCGCCAGGTGACGGCCGATCTGGAGCCCGTGACGGTGGCCAGCCGGCAGCCCTGGTTCGACAGCCACCAGCGTATCGACCGCCCGTTATGGGTGCTGCGCGATACCTTCAGCGTCGGGCATGTGGTGGCAGGCTGGATGAGTTTTTCCGACTTTCACCCCCGCGCCGCCTATGCGGGCACTGTTGAGGTGTCGGTCTATCTGCGCGAGGACTACCGCGGCCAGCGTCTGGGCACCTTGCTGCTGCACGCCGCCGTCGAACAGGCACGCCAGATCGGTGCGCATACCTTGATCGGCCTGGTGTTCGGCCACAACCAGCCCAGCCTGGCCTTGTTTGAGCGCTTCGGGTTCACGCGCTGGGGCAGCTTGCCGCAGGTCGCCGAGCTGGACGGCATGTCGCGGGATCTTGTCTACGTGGGCAAGCGAGTAGGCTGAGGCAGCCGTGCCGGGCCGCAGGGGCAAGCCTTGGCCAGCCAGGCGGACGGGTTAAGCTTGTCGACTGTCTCGCCTGGTGCCGCCTACCGCTTATGTTTGCCGATTCCCACTGTCATTTGAATTTTCCCGATCTCGCCGCACAGCTGCCCGAGATCCTGACCCGCATGCGCAGCAATCGCGTGACGCAGGCGCTGTGTGTCAGCGTCAACCTGACCGACTGGCCGGGACTGATGCAGATGGTCGAGAACCAACCCGGCCTGTGGGCCTCGGTGGGCGTACATCCCGACTATGAAGACACGCCTGAGCCCTCGGTGGACGAGCTGGTCAAGCTGGCATCCACGCCCAAGGTGGTCGCCATCGGCGAGACCGGGCTGGACTATTTCCGCCTGACCGGCGACCTGGAATGGCAGCGCGACCGTTTTCGTCGCCACATTCAGGCTGCACGCCAGACACGCAAGCCGCTGATCATCCACACCCGTTCGGCCGCCGACGACACCTTGCGCCTGATGCAGGAAGAGGGCGCGTCGGAAGCCGGCGGCGTAATGCACTGTTTTACCGAATCTCAGGCGGTTGCCGATGCTGCGCTGGCGATGAACTTCTATATTTCCTTCTCGGGGATCGTGACCTTCAAGAGCGCGCGGGACCTGCAGGAAGTTGCCCGTACCGTGCCGCTGGATCGCCTGCTGATCGAGACCGACTCGCCTTACTTGGCACCAGTCCCGTTTCGGGGCAAGCAAAACGACCCGTCGAAGGTCATCCACGTGGCCGAAAAGATTGCCGAGCTGCGTGGCATGACGGTTGCAGACGTAGCGCGCGCATCGACCGAGAATTTCTTCCGTTTGTTCAACGGGATAGATCCGGCTCATCACGTTTGACCTGAGCTTTTCCGGCATGGCCGGATCGCTGAAATCCTGCAAAAAACCTTGAGAAATCACTTTAACAATAGTGTTCATATCAAGGAATATTGCTTAATAAAAACAAAGACTTGAGAGATAAAGCGAATGTCATTTATATCGAGTAATTTCTCATCATCCGGTCGCCTGGGCCTGGGCGCGTTAATGATGGCTGCGATGGTCTTCGTCACGGGCTGCGCAGGTACCAACACTGCGACCGCCGCTGGCCAGTTCGACGATTTCTTCATCGACGTGCGTAACGATCGCGCCCCCAAAGTAAAGGACGCCCTGTCTCGCGGCCTGTCACCCAATACGCGCGGCGCTGACGGCAGCCCTGCCATCATGGAAGCCATCAAGGAAGATGCCTGGGGCGTGTACGACGTGCTGCTGAACGCCAAGGGCGTCGACCTGAACATCCAGAATCCGGCCAAGGAAACGCCGCTGATGTACCTGGCGATCAAGGGCGATGTGCCGCGCGCGACCGACTTGGTGAAGCGCGGCGCGGAGGTGAACCAGGCCGGCTGGACGGCTTTGCACTATGCCGCCACCATCGGCAATGTCGAACTGATCAAGCTGTTCATTGCGAACTACGCCTACATCGACGCTGCCGCGCCCAACGAAACCACGCCGCTGATGATGGCTGCCCGGGCAGACCACTTTGACGCCGTGAAGCTCTTGCTGGAAGAGGGCGCGGATTCGACGCTGAAGAATCAGCTGGGCATGGATGCGGCGGATTTCGCCAAATCGATGGGCCACACTACCCTCGCCAATGCCTTGCGCGAACGCATCAACAGCGACCTGAAGCGCCGCGGAGGCAAGTGATGATTCGTGAAATCGTACGCATGGGCGACCCCCGGCTGCTGCGCATTGCGCAGCCGGTGCAGCAGACCGGCACGCCTGAACTGAACCAACTGTTCGAGGACATGTTCGACACCATGCACGCCGAAGGCGGCGTGGGGCTGGCCGCACCACAGATCGGCGTAGACCTGCAGGCGGTGGTGTTCGGCTACGAGCGCAGTGAACGTTACCCGGACGCCGTGCCGGTGCCGCGAACGGTTCTGCTCAATCCGGTGATCACGCCACTGTCTGAGGAAATCGAAGAAGGCTGGGAGGGCTGCCTGTCGATTCCCGGCTTGCGTGGGGTGGTGCCGCGCTACAAGCACATCCGCTACCAGGGTCTGGATGCGGACGGCAACATCATCGACCGCGAGGCGACGGGCTTCCATGCACGCGTTGTGCAGCATGAATACGATCACTTGGTCGGCACGCTGTACACAATGCGTATTACCGATTTCACCCGGTTTGGCTTCACCGACGTGCTGTTCCCGGCGACCGAGGCTTGAAAAAAGCACCAATCGCCGCCTAATTGGCGCGATTTGTGCAAAAAAATACGCAATCTGCGTCGATCAGGCGCCTTGACCCTATAAAATTAAAATAAAAATCCAATCTCGGCAGCAGCCGAACTGCTTTGCGGGGTCAGATGATCGATGAAGTTCTACGCTCGGGGTCGATGAGCGGCGCGAAGGTGCCCGCTCGTTCGGTTGCAGACATTGCCTCGTGCCTGTCCACGACGGTCAGGTTCACCGGAGGGAACGCATGACACTGCTTCTTATCGTCATGCTGCCTTTCCTGGGCAGTTTGTGTGCGGCAGTGTTGCCGGCGAACGCGCGCAATGCCGAGGCGTGGTTGGCCGGTATCGTGGCCTTGGCCTGCGTCGGCCTGACCGCTTCGCTGTATCCCGTCATACAGAGTGGCGAATCAGCACGCATGGTGCTGCCCTGGGCACCCTCGCTGGGTTTGAGCTTCAGTTTGCGCATGGACGGGTATGCATGGCTCTTCGCCATGCTGGTCACCTGCATGGGTGCGCTGGTTGTGCTGTATGCGCGCTATTACATGTCGCCGGCCGACCCTGTGCCGCGCTTCTTCGCCTTCTTCCTGGCGTTCATGGGCGCCATGCTGGGCGTGCTGCTGTCTGGCAACCTGGTGCAGCTGGCGGTCTTCTGGGAAGTGACCAGTTTCGCGTCCTTCATGCTGATCGCGTACTGGCATCACCGTGCCGATGCCCGTCGAGGCGCGCGCATGGCGCTGACCGTGACGGGGGCGGGCGGTCTGTGCCTGCTGGCCGGCATGCTGATGCTGGGCCACATCGTCGGCAGCTACGAGCTGGACGTGGTCCTGCAGGCGGGCGAAGTCGTCCGCGCCCACCCCTGGTACCTGACGACGCTGGTATTGATCGCGCTGGGTGCCTTGACCAAGAGCGCGCAGTTCCCGTTCCATTTCTGGTTGCCCAACGCCATGGCTGCGCCGACACCGGTGTCGGCCTACCTGCATTCGGCCACCATGGTGAAGCTGGGCGTGTTTCTGCTGGCCCGCTTCTGGCCGGTGCTGTCGGGCACGGATGCGTGGTTCTATATCGTGGGCGGTGCTGGACTTTTGTCTTTGGTGATAGGGGCTTACGCCGCAATCTTCCAGCAAGACATGAAGGGCGTGCTGGCGTATTCGACCATCAGTCACCTGGGTCTGATCACGCTGCTGCTTGGCATGAACAGCACCATCGGCCTGGTGGCGGCGCTGTTCCACATCGTCAATCACGCGACCTTCAAAGCTTCGCTCTTCATGGCGGCCGGCATCGTGGACCACGAGACTGGCACGCGCGATCTTGGGCGCCTGAGCGGCTTGCGGCGGGCCATGCCGATCACGGCAACGCTGGCCATGGTCGCGGCCGCTTCGATGGCCGGTGTGCCCTTGCTGAACGGCTTCATCTCGAAAGAGATGTTCTTCACCGAAACGGTCTACGTGGCCGGCAACCTGAGCATTCGGGTCTTGCTGCCGCTGGCGGCCGTGGTGGCCAGTACCTTCAGCGTGGCGTATTCGCTGCGTTTCATCCTGCAAGTCTTCTTCGGCCCGGCACCCTCGGCCGACTTGCCGCGCCCGCCGCACGAGCCGCCGCGCTGGATGCTGCTGCCCAGCACCTTGCTGGTGATCACCTGCCTGGTGGTGGGTGTGCTGCCTGCCTATACCGTGGGGCCTTTGCTCGAGACGGCCGCCCGCGCCATTCTGGGCGGGTCGCTGCCTGCTTACAGCCTGGCGCTGTGGCACGGCTGGAATACGCCGCTGGTGATGAGCTTGCTGGCCTTGCTGGGCGGCATCGGCCTGTACCTGGCCTTGCGCCGCCATCAGCGTGATTACCCGGGGCGCGCGCCGGTGATCTACCGCTTTGACGGCAAGCGCAGCTTCGACTTTCTGATGGGTGTGGCCACGGGCGGCGCCGGGTATGCGCTGCGGCTGCTGTCGTCCACCCGCTTGCAGGTGCAGCTGTTCCTGCTGGTATTGGGCTGCCTGATCATCGGGACCGCCTTGTGGTGGACCGGTGACACCGCCGGGCCCCGCCGCGAAGTGACGGAACTCGATCCGGTTTTCCTGCTGATGTGGGTGATCGGCGGCGTGAGCGCCGTCGCCGCGGCCACCCAGGCCAAGTATCACCGCCTTGCCGCCTTGATGCTGTCGGGCGGGGCAGGGCTGATTACCTGCCTGACCTTCGTGTGGCTGTCGGCCCCCGACCTGGCGCTGACCCAGCTGACGGTTGAGGTGGTCACGGTGGTGCTGATTCTGCTGGGCTTGCGCTGGCTGCCGCGCCGGATTGCGCGCGACGACGAAAACGAACCTGCACGCGCCAAGCTGCGGCGCCTGCGCGACCTGGTGCTGGCCTGCGCGGTCGGCCTGGGTCTGGCCACCATTACGTATGTGATGTTGACCAGCCCGACAGTGCCCGGCATTGGCCCGTTCTTCATCGAGAACGCCTTGCCGCTGGGCGGCGGCACCAACGTGGTCAACGTGATCCTGGTCGACTTCCGGGGCTTCGATACCTTGGGTGAAATTACCGTCCTGGGCATCGTGGCGCTGACCGTCTACGCCTTGCTGCGACGCTTCCGTCCGCCACCAGAAAGCATTGACCGGCCGCACCAGCAGCTGGATCAGGACGAAGCCGACGACCATCCCGCGCCTGACGTCACGGCCATGCTGCCTGGCAATGCGATGCGCATTCCAGCGGTCAATGTGCGCCTGCTGCTGCCGATTGCCGCAATGGTGTCCCTGTTCTTCCTGCTGCGTGGCCACAACGAACCGGGCGGCGGCTTCGTCGGCGGCCTGGTGATGGCAACCGCCGCCATCCTGCAGTACATGGTGGGCGGCACGGTGTGGGTGGAATCGCGCACGCGCATCCATCCGCAGTACTGGATGGCCTTCGGGCTGCTGTGCGCGGTGGCGGCAGGGGTCATGGGCTGGTTCGCCGGCATGCCCTTCATGTCTGCGATCGCCTGGCACCCCGTGCTGCCGCTGGTTGGCGAGGTGCACTTGTCCAGCGTGCTGATCTTCGACATCGGCGTCTACATGCTGGTCATCGGCGCCACGGTGCTGATCCTGGTGGCCTTGGCCCACCAGTCCTTGCGCAGCCAGCGCCGGCCCACGGCCGGACGTGCGGGCACCCAGCTGACCGACGGAGAAACATGATGGGATTCACGATTTCAATGGAGCTGGTCTACGCCATCGCGGTGGGTGTGGTGGCCGGTTCCGGCATCTGGCTGGTTCTGCGCCCGCGTACCTTCCAGGTCATCATGGGGCTGACGCTGCTGTCCTATGCAGTCAACCTGTTCATTTTCAGCGCCGGCCGCCTGACGACCGGGCGCGCGCCGGTGATCGATGCCGTGCGCGGCCTGGACCCGGCCCTGTATGACGATCCACTGCCGCAGTCGCTGGTGCTGACGGCGATTGTGATCGGCTTTGCCACCACGGCATTGTTCCTGGTGGTGCTGCTGGCCGCACGCGGTTTCACCGGCACCGACCACGTCGACGGCAGGGAGTCCGAGTCTTGAGCTGGATGACCCATCTTCCGATTCTGCCCGTCGCCGTCCCGCTGCTGACCGGGGCGTTGATGATGCTGCTGCGCGAGTCGCAGCGCGGCGTGCGCGAGGCGCTGGCGATCATCGCCGTGCTTATCCATGGCTTCTGCGCCGTGATGCTGCTGCGTGCCGCAGGCGGCGCCTGGCCCGAGATCTGGCCGTCCGGCATCGTGGTGTACCTGCCCGGCGGCTGGCCGGCGCCCTTCGGCATCGTGCTGGTGGTCGACCAGCTGGCTGCGGTGATGGTCGGCCTGACCTCGCTGCTTGGCTTTGCCACGCTGGTGTATTCGCTCGCCCACTGGGACCGGGTGGGGGTGCATTTCCACACCTTGTTCCAGTTCCTGCTGATGGGCCTGAGCGGCGCTTTCATGACGGGTGACCTGTTCAACCTGTTCGTGTTCTTCGAGGTGTTGCTGGCGGCGTCCTACGGCTTGCTGCTGCATGGTTCCGGCGTGGCGCGCGTGCGTGCCGGCCTGCATTACGTGGCGATCAACCTGGCGGCCTCATTCCTGTTCCTGCTGGGTGTAGCACTCATCTACGCCATGACGGGCACGTTGAACATGGCCGACCTGGTTGGCCGCGTGCAAGCCCTGTCTGAAGCGCAACGCACCCAATTCTCGGTAGGCATCGCCTTGCTGGCCATGGCTTTCCTGGTGAAGGCGGGCGTCTGGCCCTTCAACTTCTGGCTACCCAGTGCCTACACGGCAGCATCGGCGCCGGTGGCGGCCATGTTCGCGATCATGACCAAGGTCGGCGTGTATGCGCTGGTCCGGCTCGACACCTTGCTGGCCCCGGCCGGCGTGTTTGCGCCGCTGGGTGGCGAATGGATGGTGGCGGGCGGGCTGGCGACGCTCGGCTTTGCCACCCTTGGCTTGCTGGCCTCGCAGCAACTCGATCGTGTGGTCGCGTATTGCGTGCTGATGTCTTCGGGCATTGTCCTGACTGCCTTCGGCTTGAACGATCCGCGCCTGAATGCGCCGGCGCTCTTCTATATGGTGAGCTCGGTCACCGCCACCGGTGCCTTCTTCCTGCTGGTGGAAATGGTGGCGCGCAGCCGGGTGTTCGGGGCTGACCTGCTGGCCGTGTCCTTCGAGGCCTTCGGGGTGGAAGACCCCGCCGATGCCATGCGCAGTGACGACGTGGTCGGCGTGGCCATTCCGGCTGCCATGGCATTCCTGGGCCTGGCTTTCGTCAGTTGTGCGCTGCTGGTGACCGGCATGCCGCCCTTGTCGGGCTTCATCGGCAAATTCGCCATGTTGTCGGCGGCCATTTCATCGGCGCCTACTGCGGTTGATTCGCTGGCGGTGTGGGCCTTCGTCGCGATGCTGCTGTTGTCTGGCCTGGCGGGCGTGATCACGCTGTGCCGGATCGGCATGCGTTCGTTCTGGGGCGCGGAAAAGCGCACCACACCGCGCTTGCGCGTGATCGAAGCCGGACCGGTCGCCTTGCTGGTGATGGCCTGCGTGCTGATGTCTGCCGCAGCCAGTCCGATATTGACGTACCTGGATGGCGCCGCCTCCAGCCTGTCCAATCCGCAGGGGTATATCGATGCGGTAATGGCGGCACGGCCCGACCGGGCCGATATTCCGGGAGCCACGCGATGAGCCGTCCTGGTTCGATCTCCCGTTCGCTCCCGTGGTTGCCGCTGTTCCTGTGGGTCTTGTGGCTGTTGCTGAACAATTCCGCCTCGGCCGGGCAGCTGATTCTGGGCGGCATGCTGGCACTGCTGATTCCGATGGCGACTGGCGCCATGCGGCCCTTGCGTTCGCAGCCGCGGCGCGTCGGCGCAGCGCTTGGGCTGATGGCCCATGTTGCCGTCGATGTGATCCGCTCGAACATCGCGGTGGGCCGCATCGTCCTGGGCATGGCCGGCCACGACGTGGTGGCAGGTTTCATCCGCATCCAGATGGACATGCGCGATCCGCACGGACTGGCGGTGCTGTCCTGCATTCTGACCGCCACCCCCGGCAGCGTCTGGACCGACCTGAGCGAGGACAACGTGCTGACCATCCACGTGCTGGACGTCCAGGACGAGGAAACCTGGACGCGGCTCATCAAGGATCGCTACGAGCGACCGCTGATGGAGATTTTCGAATGAACCAGATCCTGGGATATGCCCTGACTTTTGCGCTGCTTGCGCTGTGCGCAGCCATGCTGTGCACGCTTGCGCGCCTGCTGATCGGCCCGACCGCGCAAGACCGGGTGCTGGCGCTGGACGCCTTGTACATCAACGCCATGTTGCTGGTGCTGACGGCAGGCATCCGCTATGGCACGACCTTGTACTTCGACGTGGCGTTGCTGATCGCGCTCTTCGGCTTCGTGGGGTCCACGGCCTTTGCCAAGTTCCTGTTGCGCGGGGAGGTCATCGAGCCATGAATCTGGAAGACGTCCCGCTCTGGGCAGCCTTGCCCGCCTCGGTGCTGGTGGTGATGGGCAGCCTGATTGCGCTGGTGGGCTCGATCGGGCTGCTGCGCCTGCGCGAGTTCATGACCCGATTCCACTCGCCGGCCCTGGGTACCACGCTGGGCACCTTGTGCATTCTGGCGGCATCGATGCTGGTGTTCTCGGCAGATGGCGGCCGGCCGGTGGTGCATGAAATCCTGATCTACGTGTTCCTGACGATGACGGCGCCGGTGACGGCCATGCTGCTGTTTCGCGCCGCGCTGTACCGCAAGCGCGAGCGTCCGCCGGAAGAAACCCTGGAACATGCTGCCGACGCGGCCGAGAAGTTGCCCCGGCACGAACCGGACGAAGCACCGCCGCGCCGCTGAGGATCTCCCGGCTTGGACCGGGCTTGGCCTGGGCTTGGGCACGGCGGTTGGGACGTTTCGGCTTAAGTCTGTCGTCAGGTTTTAAATGAAAATCGTTTACAATAACGGGCTTCGGTGGGAGGAGGCCGGCTGGTGAAAGCGGCCCGGAAACGATTCGAAAGCTTGGTCGGGATTTGACTCGGCACGGGTTTCGAACATTCAGGGAAAAACGATGACGACGTACAAAAAACGCCTGGGCGCACTCGTATTGAGCGCGGCTTTTCTCGGTACCGGTTTGTTGAGCGCGCAAAGCGCCGTGGCCGCCGTCCAGCCCAAGCAGGTCGTCACTGTCTATGCCGATCTGGCCCTGGCCGAGTACCAGGATGCCCTGGCCGGCGCACGCAAGCTACGCACTGCCATCAACACGCTGGCGACCAAGCCAAGCGAAGCCGCGTTGAAGGCCGCCCGCGACGCCTGGATTGCGGCCCGCGTGCCCTACCAGCAGACCGAGGCCTTGCGCTTCGGCAATGCCATCGTCGACGATTGGGAAGGGCGCGTGAATGCCTGGCCGCTGGACGAAGGCTTGATCGATTACGTGGATGCGTCCTACGGCACCAGCTCGGACGAGAACGCGTTCTACGCACTGAACGTGATTGCCAATCCCAAGCTTACGGTCGCTGGCAAGCAGATCGACGCGACCAGAATCAACCCGGCGCTGCTGTCCGAGCAGTTGCAGGAAGCGGGCGGCAACGAGGCCAACGTGGCCACCGGCTATCACGCCATCGAATTCCTGCTGTGGGGCCAGGACCTGAACGGCACGGCAGCCGCGCCGGCCGACCGCAAGGGCTCGGTGCAGGAACGCCATGCCGGTAATCGTCCCTTCACCGATTTCGACACCAAACAATGCACGGGTGGCAACTGCGATCGCCGCGTGCAGTACCTGAAAGCAGCAGCCGACCTGCTGATTGCCGACCTGGAAGAGATGGTCGGCAACTGGAAACCAGGCGGCGCGGCACGCAAGGCGGTGGTCAACGACCCGGCTGCCGGCCTGTCGGCGCTGATGACCGGACTGGGCAGCCTGTCCTACGGCGAGCTGGCCGGCGAACGCATGAAGCTGGGCCTGATCCT
>Ga0265798_10011832_pt1 | contig 10594 bp, 8 predicted proteins | sample P3T30metagenome_FD_192430 | JGI IMG/M metagenome (GOLD analysis project Ga0265798, IMG submission 192430) | Plant litter microbial communities from East Loma Ridge, Irvine, California - P3 T30 | ecosystem: Environmental > Terrestrial > Plant litter > Unclassified | place: USA: California... | reverse complement strand
GATCGGCGAGCCGGGCGTGGGCAAGACCGCGATCGTCGAGGGCCTGGCCCAGCGCATCGTGAACGGCGAAGTGCCCGATTCGCTGAAGGGCAAGCGCGTGCTGTCGCTGGATATGGCGGCCCTGCTGGCCGGCGCCAAGTACCGCGGCGAATTCGAGGAACGCCTGAAGGCCGTGCTGAAGGAGCTGGCCCATGACGAAGGCATGACCATCGTCTTCATCGACGAGATCCACACCATGGTCGGCGCCGGCAAGGCCGAAGGCGCGATGGACGCCGGCAACATGCTCAAGCCGGCGCTGGCGCGCGGCGAGCTGCACTGCATCGGCGCGACCACGCTGGACGAGTACCGCAAGTACGTCGAGAAGGACGCCGCGCTGGAGCGCCGCTTCCAGAAGATCATGGTCGACGAGCCGAGCGTGGAGGCGACCATCGCCATCCTGCGAGGCCTGCAGGAGAAGTACGAGCTGCACCACAAGGTCGAGATTACCGACCCGGCGATCATCGCCGCGGCGGAGCTGTCGCACCGCTACATCACCGACCGCTTCCTGCCCGACAAGGCGATCGACCTGATCGACGAAGCCGCTTCGAAGATCAAGATCGAGATCGACTCCAAGCCGGAGGTCATGGACAAGCTCGACCGCCGCCTGATCCAGCTGAAGATCGAGCGCGAAGCCGTGCGCAAGGAAACCGACGAGGCCTCGCAGCGCCGCCTGGAGCTGATCAGCGAAGAGATCGCACGCCTGGAGCGCGAATACAACGATTTCGAGGAGATCCTGAAGGCCGAGAAGGCCGCGGTGCAGGGCACGACCCACATCAAGGAAGAGATCGAAAAGATCCGCCTGCAGATGGAGGAAGCCAAGCGCCAGTCCAACTGGCAGAAGGTCTCGGAGCTGCAGTACGGCCGCCTGCCCGAGCTGGAAAAGCAGCTGAAGGATGCCGAAGCGGCGGGTGAAAACGCCGAGAGCGACGGCGCAAAACCGCGCCTGCTGCGCACCCAGGTCGGCGCCGAGGAGATTGCGGAAGTGGTTTCGCGGGCGACCGGCATCCCGGTGGCGCGCATGATGCAGGGCGAGCGCGACAAGCTGCTGCACATCGAAGAGAAGCTGCACGAGCGCGTGGTCGGCCAGGACGAGGCGATCGAAGCCGTGTCCGATGCGATCCGCCGTTCGCGCGCTGGCCTGGCCGATCCGAACCGGCCCTATGGTTCCTTCATGTTCCTGGGCCCGACCGGCGTCGGCAAGACCGAGCTGTGCAAGGCGCTGGCCGCCTTCCTGTTCGACACCGAGGAAGCGCTGATCCGCATCGACATGAGCGAATTCATGGAGAAGCATTCGGTGGCCCGCCTGATCGGCGCGCCGCCGGGTTACGTGGGCTATGAAGAGGGTGGCTACCTGACCGAAGCCGTGCGCCGCAAGCCCTACAGCGTGATCCTGCTCGACGAGATCGAGAAGGCCCACCCGGACGTGTTCAACGTGCTGCTGCAGGCGCTCGACGACGGCCGCATGACCGATGGCCAGGGCCGCACGGTGGACTTCAAGAACACCGTGATCGTGATGACCTCGAACCTGGGTTCGCACAAGATCCAGTCGATGGACACCGACGAGCCGGCAGTGGTGAAGCTGGCGGTGATGGCCGAGGTGCGCGGACACTTCCGCCCCGAGTTCATCAACCGTATCGACGAGATCGTGGTCTTCCATGCGCTCGACGAGAAGAACATCGGCGCGATCGCCAAGATCCAGCTGGCAGGCCTGGAGCAGCGCCTGGCGAAGATGGAAATGTCGCTCGACATCAGCGACGCCGCCCTGCAGAAGATCGCGGAAGCCGGCTTCGATCCGGTGTACGGCGCCCGTCCGCTCAAGCGCGCGATCCAGCAGCAGATCGAGAATCCGCTGTCGAAGGCGATCCTGTCCGGCCGCTTCGGACCGAAGGACACGATCCGGGTCGGCGTCAACGGCAGCGAGCTGACGTTCGGGGAAGAGAAGACCGTCGAGCTGGCGAAGTAATCCAGCAGGCAGGATGTGAAAGCGCCCTGTCCGGGAAACCGGGCAGGGCGCTTTTTAATGTTTGTCGTTCCCGGCACTGCCAGAAACGACTCCCCGCGGAGGCGGGGATCCAGGTTTACGCCGCTTCGCCATCGCGCCCAGCAGCGCCAGGCCGCCCAGCATCATGGCGTAGGTCTGCGGCTCCGGTACCGGCTGCAGCGGGATATTCTCGGACAGCAGGCTGCCGACCTTGCGGCCGCCGTCGCCATTGAAGAAATTGACCTTCAGGTGAGGCGAGGAGAAGTCGGTGGCGCCGCCGTTGAAGGTGAACTTGAAGACCATGTCGTCGGACAGGGCGACGTGCTGGCCCGAGAAGCACAGGCCACTGCCGATGTGGGCGCCGCCGCCGCAGCCGTTCGCGTTCAGTTCATTGCTCGACAGCGTCCAGTTGGCCGCGCCGCCGGGGGCGGAGCTCAGGGTCACGTTGTCGAAACTGCCGATGTCCTTCAGCTGCAGGGCGCCGATGGTGGTCGCCTTCGACCAGTCGCCGCTGCGGTTGGCGGCGTCGATTTCGAGGGTCAGCACATTGTCGGTCCAGGACGACGTGAAGGTCACGCCCTGGAACTCGAGGGTGCCGGCCTGGGCCGAGGCCATCGCGCCCGCGGCCAGCAGTACTGAGAACAAGGTCTTTCGGATCGTCGTTTTCACTTCCTTCTCCTTTTCTTTGTGTCTCGGGTGCCGGCCCTTCGCGTCCTGCGAACGAACCGGCGATACGGATGAGTCCGCGAACACAGGTTAGGTGGAGGAGGCGTGCCCCTCTGTTAAGCAGCTAACTCAGCCTTTGTAACAAATATATTGACGGGAAAACAAAAACGGCCGCACAAGGCGGCCGTCGGCGGGTGTGGCGGAGATCAGGCGCGACGCTTGCGGCCGGCGGCCAGGCCCATCAGGCCGAGGCCGCCGAGCAGCAGGACGATGCTCTGCGGTTCCGGCACGGCGGCCGGGCTGGCGCCGCCGCCGGCTTCGCTGGTGTCCTGGCTGCCGGCCTGGAGCTGGCCGCGCGTGTCGCCCGTGGGCACTGCAGGCGGGAGTTCTGCGCTGGCCAGGATGTCCTGGGCCGGGATCTCGAGGAGCGGGCTGTCGATGAGCGGGTTGTCGGCAGCGGTGCTGGTGGCGGTTTCCGTGACCACCGGCGTCGTGACCGGCGCGGCAGGGGTTTCGGTGACGGGCGCCGGGCTGGCGCTGGCGCTCGTGGCCGGTGTGTTCGGCGTGCTTGCAGGCGCTGCAGGGACGACAGGCGTGGTGGCGGCGCCGCCGCCCGTTTGCGTACCGGTGGTGGTGCCGGCGGTGGTCCCGCCTGTGGTCGTGTCGCTGGTGCCGGTGCTGGCAGCCGGCGATGCCGGCAGGGTCTGCGACAGCAGGCTGCCGACCTTCCTGCCTTTGGCATTCACGAACTCGACCTTGACGTGCGGATCGACGGCCTGGATGTCCTTGCCGCTGAAGGTGAAGCTGAACACCATGTTGTCGGCGAGGGCGATCTGCTGGCCGAAGAAGCACAGGCGGCTGCCAGCCTGGCCGTTGGTGTCGCCCGAGCAGCCGCTGGCGTTCAGCTCGGAACTGGAGGTCGTCCAACCGGTGGTGCCGCCCGGCGCCGTTGTCACGCGCACGCCGGTGTAATTGCCGATGCCATTCAGTTCGAGGGCAGCCAGGCCTTTCGCCCGGGTCCAGTCGCCGTTGCGGTTGGCGGCGTCGATCTCCAGCGTCAGCACATTGCCGGACCAGGCCGAGTTGAACGTCACACCCTGGTAGGTGAGCAGACCCGCATGGGCGGTGGCGATGCTGCCGGCGCCGAGCAGGCTGCCCAGCAGGATTTTCTTGATTGTCGTGTGCATGAGCGGCTTGGTCTTCTGTAATGACAGGCAGGCCACATACTGATGAATTTGATGATTATTGTCAATTTTTCTTTCTAAACTACATCGATAGGTGGTCTATATCAACAAAATCGCAACACTTTCGCCGATGATGGTCGACGTTTTGCGCTCAGGAATGGCCGCAATTTTTCATAATCCGGAATGCTGTTTGTGAATATGAAAACTGCACAAAAACTGCAGAGCTCCCCGTTTCCATTCTGAGAAATTTGTTTCCGTATCATGAAACGATCAGCGTAAATGATTGATACATAAAGTAATAAAAATGATCCTGTGTCTTATATAAGAGTATTTGTGCTGCGCACAACCGGGCTTATGATGTTCCCAACGACGCTTCCCACCAAATGGTTTTCATCATTCATCATCAGGAGAATCAGCATGGCAACTCGTGAACAGCAAATCGCCGCCCTGCAGCAGGACTGGGACACCAATCCGCGCTGGAAGAATGTGACCCGCAACTACACGGCCGAAGACGTCGTGCGCCTGCGCGGCTCGGTACAGATCGAGCACACCCTGGCACGCCGCGGCGCCGAAAAGCTGTGGGACCTGATCAATAACGAACCCTACGTCAACGCCCTCGGTGCGCTGACCGGCAACCAGGCCATGCAGCAGGTGAAGGCCGGCCTGAAAGCGATCTACCTGTCGGGCTGGCAGGTGGCCGGCGATGCCAACCTGGCCGGCGAGATGTATCCGGACCAGTCGCTGTATCCGGCCAACTCGGTGCCGATGGTGGTCAAGCGTATCAACAACACTTTCCAGCGCGCCGACCAGATCCAGTGGTCGGAAGGCAAGGACGACATCGATTACTTCGCACCGATCGTCGCGGATGCCGAGGCCGGTTTCGGCGGCGTGCTGAATGCCTTCGAACTGATGAAATCCATGATCGAGGCGGGCGCCGCCGGCGTCCACTTCGAAGACCAGCTGGCCTCGGTCAAGAAGTGCGGCCACATGGGCGGCAAGGTGCTGGTGCCGACCCGCGAGGCGGTCGAGAAGCTGAATGCCGCCCGCCTGGCGGCCGACGTGATGGGCACCCCGACCATCCTGGTGGCCCGTACCGATGCCGAGGCGGCGGACCTGCTGACTTCCGACGTCGACGCCAACGACCAGCCTTTCTGCACGGGCGAGCGCACCGTCGAGGGCTTCTTCCGCGTCAAGCCCGGCGTCGAGCAGGCGATCTCGCGCGGCTTGGCCTACGCGCCTTTCGCCGACCTGGTGTGGTGCGAGACCGGCAAGCCGGACCTGGCCTTCGCCAAGCGCTTCGCCGAAGCCATCCACGAGAAGTTCCCGGGCAAGATGCTGGCCTATAACTGCTCGCCTTCGTTCAACTGGAAGAAGAACCTGGACGATGCGACCATCGCCAAGTTCCAGAAAGAGCTGGGCGCGATGGGTTACAAGTTCCAGTTCATCACCCTGGCCGGCTTCCATGCCCTGAACTACGGCATGTTCAACCTGGCGCACGGCTATGCGCGCCGCGGCATGTCGGCCTTCGTCGAGCTGCAGGAAGCGGAATTCGCCGCCGCCGAGAAGGGCTTCACCGCGGTCAAGCACCAGCGTGAAGTCGGCACCGGCTACTTCGACGCCGTGACCCAGACCATCCAGCAGAACCAGAGCTCGACCACGGCGCTGCATGGTTCGACCGAAGACGAGCAATTCTTTGACGAGAAAAAAGTGGCTTGATCAGTTTCCTCCGTTGTTCGCGGACCGCCGCAGCGCTCGAAAAGCGCTGCGGTTTTTTAATTTTTGGGAACAGGTCGCATCTAGGCGATAATGGCGGCTTTCTTGCCTCATCCCTGGAATTACCATGTTCAGCTACCGCCACGCCTATCACGCTGGTAACCACGCCGATGTCCTGAAGCACTTTGTGCAGGTGCAGTTGCACCAGTACATGAACCAGAAGGACACGGCCTACACCTATATCGACACCCATTCCGGTGCCGGCGTGTACGCGCTCGACAGCGCGCAGGCAGTCAAGAGCGGCGAGTACCTGGAAGGCATCGCGCGCCTGTGGGAACGCGACGACCTGCCGGCGGCGCTGGCGGACTATGTTGGGCTGGTGCGCGGCATGAACCCCAGCGGCAAGCTGCGCTACTACCCCGGCTCGCCCTACGTGGCCGAGCAGGTGGCGCGTCCCGAAGACCGCCTGCGCCTGTTCGAACTGCACCCGGCGGATACGCGCCTGCTGGTGGAAAATTTCCGCAAGCTGGAAGCGCACAAGGCCGAGCAGGGCGAGCGCGCCCGCGGCCGCCGCATCCTGATCGAGCACGCCGACGGCTTCCAGAGCATGAAAGCCCTGCTGCCGCCGCCTTCGCGCCGCGCGCTGGTGCTGATCGATCCGCCGTATGAGGTCAAACTCGACTACAAGCATGTGCGCGATGCGCTCGAGGAGGCCCTCGGCCGTTTCCCGTCGGGTATCTACGCGGTCTGGTATCCGGTGCTGCAGCGCATGGAGTCGCGCCAGTTCGCCGACCGCCTGAAGCGCCTGCCGGCCAAGGAATGGCTGCACGTGACCCTGACGGTGGCGACGCCCGGCCCGGACGGCACCGGCATGCACAGCAGCGGGATGTTCATCCTGAATCCACCCTACACGCTGGAAGCGACGCTGCGCGAAACCATGCCCTACCTGGTGCAGGTGCTGGGCCAGGACAGCGGCGCCACCTTCCGCATCGAAAAGGGCACGCAGGTGACCGGGACCGCCAATCCGCGCGGCCTGGACACCGGCCCGCGCAAGCCGATCGGCAATGCGCGCCGCGCCAGTCCGCTGTCCGGCGCCGGCAGCCTGCGCCTGCCGGGCCAGCCCTACGGCGATCGCGCGCCCAAGGCGGCGGCCAAAGGCGAAGGGGAAGCGCCTGCTGCCCCGGCCAAGAAACGCACGCCCGCCTTCCGTTACGCCGACCAGGCCAGGCAGGCCTCATCGTCTGCCCGCGGCCCGAAGCGCAAGTAACGATTTGATACGATATCGAAATGTAAAGACTTTCGACTCTGTAGTATAGTTCAAATGGTGCCGGGTTCGCCCCGGCCCCGGCGCGCGTGTGCCTGCCGAAATTGATTTTCAGGAGTTTTTACGATGCACGCGGATGCAACGGCTGTCACGTCCATGCCGTCCGATGAATTTTTTCTGGCGCGCCAGCCCATACTCGGGCGCGACCAGAAGCTGGTGGCGTTCGAGCTGCTGTTTCGCGCCGCCCCGGAGCACGAGGACGCGCAACTGACCGATTATGCCGCCGCAACCGCCACCGTCATTTCCCATGCGTCCCAGCTGGGCATGGAACAGGTGGTGGGTGAGCAGCTTGCCTTCGTCAACGTCGACGAAGTGGTGCTGATGAGCGACTTCGTCCGCTTCCTGCCGCCGGACCGGGTGATCCTCGAGATCCTGGAAACCGTGCTGCCCACCGATGCAATTCTGGCGCGGGTCCGGGAGCTGAAGGAACTCGGCTTCAAGTTCGCCCTCGACGATGTTATAGGCCATTCCGAGCAGGTTAGCAAGCTTCTCGACTTGGTGGATGTGATCAAGATCGACCTCAAGGGTGTCAGCAGGGATGAGCTGGTCCGCCTGGCCACCAGCCTGCGCGGCGCCCGCCAGAAGCTGCTGGCGGAGAAGGTCGAGACGGTCGAGGAGTTCCGCCTGTGCCTGGAGCTCGGCTTCGAATATTTCCAGGGCTATTATTTCGCGCGCCCGGCCATCCTGTCGGGCAAGAAGATCACGCCGTCCGAACTGGTGGTGCTGCGCCTGCTGGAGCTGATCGGCTCGAATGCCGACAATGCCGCCATCGAAGCAGCGGTCAAGCGCGATGCGCTGCTGAGCATGAATCTGCTGCGCCTGGTGAACAGCCGCGCCGCCGGCCCCGACCGCCACATCGAATCGGTCTCGCAGGCCGTCGCCCAGCTCGGTCGTAGCCAGCTGCAGCGCTGGCTGCAGATCCTGCTGTACAGCACGCCGGACGGCCGCGTCGAACTGAATTCGCCGCTGCTGCAGATGGCGACCACCCGCGGCCGCCTGCTCGAACTGATGAGCCAGGCCCTGCGTCCGGGCGACACGGCCAGCGCCGAGACCGCGTTCACGGTCGGCATGATGTCGCTGATGGATGCGCTGCTGGCGATCCCGATGGCAGCCATCCTCGACCGCGTCGACGTCTCGCAGGACGTGAAGGCCGCACTGCTGGACCGCGCCGGCGACTATGGCGCGATGCTGAGCGTGGCCGAGGAGCTCGAAGGCAAGCAGGGCGGACGCAACCTGACGCGCGCGCTCGGCAAGCTGGGCCTGTCCGTCAAGCAGATCCGCGAGATTGAACTCGCGGCGTTCGATTGGGTGCGCGGTTTGGGTGCGCACGCCAGCACCCACTAATCTTCACTGCCCCAGCAACAGGAACACGGTCGGCTTCTTGTGGAAGTCCGGCCCCTTGTTCGCCGCCAGCGCCGCCTTCCACTTTGCCGCGCTCAAGGTGCGCACCGATTCGCTCGGCAGCGACAAATCCGTCGCCACGCAGACCAGGGTGCCCGGCTGGCAGGCGTTCACCAAAGCTTCCAGCATCGCTGCGTTGCGGTAGGGCGTCTCGATCAGCAACTGGGTCTGCTTTTCAGTACGCGAACGCTGTTCCAGTTGCTGGATGCGCTTGGTGCGCTGCCCCGGATCGGTGGGCAGATAGCCGTTGAAGGCGAAGCTCTGGCCGTTCAGGCCGCTTGCCATGACCGCCAGCAGCAGCGAGGACGGGCCGACCAGCGGACGCACCTGGATGCCGTGCTGGTGGGCCAGGCGCACGAGGTCCGCGCCCGGATCGGCCACCGCCGGTACCCCGGCTTCCGACACCAGGCCCATGTCGTGGCCTTCGAGCAGCGGCGCCAGCAGGGCGCTCAGCGCGGCCGGCGGCGTGTTGACGTTGAGCTCCGAGATCCTGATTTCCTGCAGCGGGCGCGCCAGCGGGTGATCGATCGCGACCAGTTTCAGGAAGGCGCGTGCCGTCTTGGCGTTCTCGGCCACGAAGTATTCCAGTTTCGAAGCGATGTCCTGCACCTGCTCGGGCAGGATGTGGGAGAGGGCGTGCGGCGCCGCGTCCAGCGGGCCGAGGGTGTTGGGGACGAGGTAGAGAGTGCCTGGCATAAAATTTTTTGTTATTCGAAAAAGCGCACGCCGGCGCGGCGCAGCATGCCGGTCAGGGCGATCAGCGGCAGGCCGGTGAGGGCGGTCGGGTCGGTGCTGTCGATGCGTTCGAGGATGGCGATGCCGAGACCTTCGTTCTTGGCGCTGCCGGCGCAGTCGTAGGGCTGCTCGATGCGCAGGTAGGCGTCGAGTTCGTGGTCGGGCAGGTCGCGGAAGGCAACGAAGGTCTGCACGTTTTCCACCTGGGCGCTGCCGTCGCGACCGTCCCACAGGCACAAGGCCGTGTGGAAGCTCACGCGGCGGCCGCGCATCTTCTGCAGCTGGGCCAGGGCATTCGCGTGGTCGCCGGGCTTGCCGATCTGTTCGCCGTCCAGCGTGGCGACCTGGTCGGAGCCGATGACGAGCGCACCCGGGTGCTGGCGCGCGATGGCGGCGGCCTTTTCGCGTGCCAGCCGCAGCGCGGTCGCTTCCGGCGCTTCGCCGGGCAGCGGGGTTTCAATGATCTCCGGAGCGATCGCCTCGAAGGGCAGGCCGAGCCGGGACAGCAGTTCGCGCCGGTAGGCCGAGCTGGAAGCGAGGATCAAGCGCACAGGAGTGGAACTTGGTATCATGTCGGCCAGTCCAATATTCATAAGCAAAACAAATAGATAGGCTTTCCCGGGAAGCAAATCTTATGGTTCCTGCAGCGAGGCGGGCCGGGATGCGACGCCGCTGCGACTGTGGTGCGGAATTCTTTGACTGAGCGGGAAGAAGCCTGTTATTATCGCAGGTTTTCCGGGGAAGCTTTTCCAAATGAGCGCTTTTGTCATCGACGCCTTCGAATTTTGTCGGAACAACGGCTATCGAGAAGGTGTAACACCGGTGGCTGACATGCCCCGCCTTGCAGCCGACTGCGCCGACGCGTCGGGCCAGCTCACCTGGTCGATCCAGGGCGGCCAGACCAGGCAGGGTTACCCGTCGATGACGCTGTCCGTCTCCGGGACTGTCCAGCTGGTCTGCCAGCGTTGCCTGGCACCGTTCGGCTACAAACTTGATTCGTCGACCATGCTGGTACTCGGCAAGGACGACGAAGAGGCGGATGAGATCGAGGAAATCCTCGACGATGAAACCATCGACGTGATCGTCGGCAGCCACAGCTGCGACATCATGCAGTTGCTGGGAGATGAAGCCCTGCTGGCCCTGCCGCAGGCACCGAAGCATGAGGTGTGCCCCGATACCAAGCTGATGGACTCCCTGAAGCTTGACAAGGTATCGCCGTTCGCGGCACTGAAGAGCCTCAAATCAGAATAAATTAGCAGTTGAAAGTTTTGCGCTGCGGATGCCGGTAAAGCATTCGAGCGCACAAAAGACGTGTCAAACGCGTGCAGCAGTCGAGTATGGCAGCGGTAGCAAGATGTAGGCAGCGTTAAAACATGTCGGCAATGAAGTTAATTGCCGCTGGGATACTCGATAAGCATGGTATTGCGAGTCGAATGTGTTAGAATTTTAGAACTTATGTTTAGGAGTCATCATGGCAGTTCAGCAGAATAAGAAGTCCCCGTCGAAGCGCGGCATGCACCGTTCGCACGATTTCCTCGTTGCACCGAATCT
>Ga0265798_10011831_pt1 | contig 10594 bp, 11 predicted proteins | sample P3T30metagenome_FD_192430 | JGI IMG/M metagenome (GOLD analysis project Ga0265798, IMG submission 192430) | Plant litter microbial communities from East Loma Ridge, Irvine, California - P3 T30 | ecosystem: Environmental > Terrestrial > Plant litter > Unclassified | place: USA: California... | reverse complement strand
GTGATTGGGACAAGCCTCTGGCCAGCCGAGCGGGGTACGAAAAAGCCTTGACCGGTGTGCTGCAGGCTGCATACGGCTGCCTCAAGGTTGCTGGATGATGTTCTCACAGCCCTGTATCGACGTGCAGTTCCGGTCAACTCGCAACGGCAAAGCGTATTTTCAAGCGAATCATGACCCTGGATACCGATGAAACGATAAGCGCTTCTTGGTTCCTGTGCGAATCTTCGGCCTGCGCGCCCATCATCTTCTGCCTTGCCGCGAGACTCGTGCTACACGCAGTGCGCTTCGCAGGATCATCAATTCCTTACCTCCTCACGCCACGGCAACCATGAGCAACAATGGACGATTGCACCTTAGCTAGCGCTGCTTCCCGCAGCGTCCCAAACTCCGTCCGTGCGACATCAGTAAGCCCCACCTAGATGCAGCCCGATCGCCTCGACTGCACATCATGGATCGCTATCGCATACGTGAATGTGTCGCACAGCTGGTCGACCATAGCCCAGAGCAGGCCGTAGAGATCCTTACTAGGTGCTGTGAAGAACGGGAAAGAACCCTCCAGGAAGTGTTCTCGTCCCTAATACAATCAAGACCAAAGCACAACGAGTCTTCCTTACCTGTCGGGAACAACATCAATGTCACATTCCCACCACGTGTTCCGCCCTCTTCACATGGATCGCAACACACTGGAACTCCGCCTCCCCGCCAGGGGCCGCCACGCCGCTTTCCCTCGACATCATATCCGATAAGCCCTCCTGCTACAGCATCATCAGTAACATCTCACTCTACCAGGGACGAAAACAGCTCGGGAGAGTACATCCTGCTTCCTACTCTCGTCGGCACCAAGGTCGTAGACCACAAGGTCCGAATGAGACCGGCCTTGATCAAGCACAGCGTGATACGCGGTGACGTTGTTGGCAGACGACAACTCGAAGACTCTTTCAATATAAGTCAGGCCGGTTTAACCCACGTGGAAGTGCCACATCGCGTAACCGGAGAACTTCGACTGGTACCAGTCTCATGCGCCATTGAGCTTACATGGCGCCAACCTCATTCCAATTCCACACACGAAACTTTGTTTTACGTGGTACCAAAAGAAACGCTTGACATAGACATCCTTCTTGGCTACGACGATTCGGGTCAAGAGATTGCAGGTGTGTATACAGTGTAGCGATAAGTGGATTATGCGCTTTGGCTGACTAGATGCGCGCTTCTGCCAGAATACACACCTACTATTGTCCCTCAGTCCCCAGCTCGGCAACCTTCAACTTTCCAGAATTACAAGCAGGAACTCCGCCCCCTTGCCCCGACACCACCTCCAGCATCTTTTCATCGTTCGGCAGTAACCTATGACGGCGCAAGTTCCATCCACCGTCATGACGACCGATACGACCCACATCAGGTGGGAGAGCCACCTATCTCCCGGCAGCAGTCTTACGCAAGAAATATGGAGGGCCAACAGTCTTCACCAGCGCCTACGGTCATGGATACGCATATCGAACATCCACATCCGCTTCGACCTAATTTTGGCCCTGGCGCGCCGGCTCGTGATGCTGATCCTAAAAAGGCTACTGATAGGATCAGATTGAGTGTTATATGGGACGCGACGACTCTGAATGTATGGCTAGATCTCAAAGAGTACGGCGAAGACTTCTACCAAGCCTTCCAGCAACAGGCTGCAAAACAGCGCAAGGACATACTCGATCGAACCACTATGAGAATTCAACTAAAGAAAGACAAAACCCTACCATATGAGGAAGCCTATCCGCTCTCTCTTGATGAGGACGAGTTGGAAGCAGATTGGGAAACGACCTGCGAATGGTTGAACGCGAACAAGAGAGACAAGATGCCGCATATCTATGGGGTAGTTGAGACAGATGGAGGGTGAAGGATAAGTCTTTACCCGGCTTCTCAATCTGTAAAGCCATACGCATTATCACACCGACATCGAGCGCTGCTTGGACAGACGAGCGCTTCCGAGGAAGTTGTCGAGGTGCTACCGCTCCCGATGTATGCGACGGGGCAGTGTGCGTCCACATGCAACACGGTTATGAGTGTTAAGGTCAGTGTAGCCTGCAAATTTAAGAAGAGATCAGTAAGAATTAACGAGGAACAGTGGGAGTAAATGAGGCTCACGGCACGAAAAGAGGTTGCGATTGACATCGCCCAGAACTACACAAATTGCCTACTTACGCAAACCTCTCAAACCCGTCCAGAGAACTATCTATATATTCGGGCACATCAAGTACAGCCAGTGATTTCGGAGGAGGCGAGAAGCGCCTCGACCATGAGGAAGCTGTCAGAAGCACCCTTAGAACACCACCAGATGTTTCTTCATCTGGCTTGTTGAACGATTTGCCCAGCTTCCTTATGCTCTTAACGAAGTCATCCATTTCGTCCTCCCACTTTGAATCATAATACTCGATACCGTCGATCAGGATAAACATGGCGCTATAGTCCTTCCGCAGATCTCGTAGAAGATGCGCGAGCGCGTCCGTGTACGTCTCGAGGTCAAGCTCTTTCATCTGCGCCTTTTCGTCGTGTCCAAGAAATGACAGTAAAGGCCGCCCTCTCTCGCCAGTATGCCCATCTTTATCGCACATCGCGAGCAGTTGGACGAATAATGCTCTTGCCATGATCGCTGGTCCGGAGCTTACGGTGCTTCGTCCACAGAAGAAGGGAAGGACCAGCGTGCGCGGCGCCTGTTCCAGCTTCTCGTAAAGGAGTGATATGAGGAAGCTCAGCGGCGATGTTGGCTCGAATGCGCCGTGGCCCTGGACGCACAGTATCTGAGATTTGTCTGGCCCTCCCAACCAGTCTCGGAACTCGGTGGTGTTGCCCACCCAACCGGCGCGGTTTTGGAATTTGGTTGAGCTGTTCAATCCATGCTTGCGCACCATAGGGACTTCTGATACATGTGTATGCTTGGCCGGCTTTAGTCGCAATTCTTCCATAAATTGCTGCGGGGTGGTAGCTGCTTTGGCAACTTGCTCTTCAAGCTCCATTATCCTTTGTTCTAAGCGCGAGTCAGCATGTGGCCTGCAGTAGAAGACTTCTGACTTACGCTGACTTGCGGCGTTCAGTTCTTGCTGTCTCAAGACTTCAGCATAGCGCAATTTCTCGTCATGCCCTTTCAAAAGTCAGTGTCAAGAAACAGGGACTCAAAGCTTAGACCGAGGGCTTACATTTGGCATTTTTCACCACGTCGTCTAAAGTTTCCATAAGTGCATTCATCCCTTCCCCATATGTCTTCATTGTGTCTTTGTACTCCGCCCGAAACTCAGTCAGACTTCCATCAATGCCGTGCATTGTTGAATTAGTTTCAAAGTTTTGGGCATTGGTCTGGAGTACTGTAGAGAGTGTAGCGCGTTGAACCCAGGCCGAATATAATTGAGTCTCCTCCAGGAAGCGAGTTTTGGACTGGCGAATACGTTTGAGGCATTCATCGATCGCCTTTGAGTAGTTACTGTTCTTCGAGATACTGTCCCTGGTGTGTTCTATAACGTCAGTACTGAGTTTAGACGCAGTCGTCAATTGCGTGGTCTACTCACTCCAGGAAGACTGTGTATACCATCTAATAATTTCCTCCAGGGCCAGAAGGAGATTGATATAGATGTCGTTCACACACAACTGTATGGTGTTACGTCCGGGATAGAGTGTCTGGTATTGTTCGCACTGATTGACAATTTCGGGCACTTCCTTCAACAGTTCCGCCATCTTCTCGCGGATTTCGGCATGTTGCGTCATGGCCTGTCGTGGTGTTAGCTCCTGACTTGTGGTGTACCTAAGTAATTGGCTGGAAGTCACGAACCGTCAAAATCAATGTTAGCCCTCCACAAAGGGTTTTATATTCCCCATCAGGCAGCAGGCCGACAAAAGACTGTATAGACGTCGCGTTATCTCCAACGCGTCGGAATGCGCGGCGTATGTGTCCCCATGTCGTATCATCCTGATGGGAGTTCTTTACCACCAGGTCTATGTGCTCAGTGATCTCTTCCCAGTCGTGATAGGAATTCAAGTCAAAATTCGCTATCGCCTCGTTTTTGGATTTCTTCTTCGATTTCAGAGCTGCGAGGGCGTGGGCGAAGCTCTCCTTCGTTGCAACTACTCTCAGTTTGCTCTCCCGTAATGCTTCTTCTTCGTGGTCGAGCACCGCCCCACCAAAAGCGAACGGAGCAGCTACGAACTTTTGAGAGCTCGGATCGAAATTGCATGGCAGCTCGCCTTCGGCATTGCGGAATCCTGCATCTCGATTTTCGATGAAGTCGACTGATATGGGCTGCATGGAAGGCGCGGGGAACCCGCCGTCGGCCCGTTGGTGGGGCGGCATGGTGCCTGCGCAGAATTGGCTGCGTAGAATCGCACTACTTATGGTCGCCGGCAGCGCAAACGAACCGCCTATACTTCATGCCATGAACTTGGGCGCGTACTTCAACGCCCCCGAAGTGGGCGCCGGCAGATACCTGAGTTTTTTGACGTGGCTGAAGGCCCCAAGGCTGACATGCGCACTTTGCCAATGAGGTCCGCGGGTACTACACCCACAATATGGCGGTTCGCATCTGGCGTCCAATTCCGGCGACTGCATTCAGCTGCCAATATCGACGCGGGATCCTTTTGGGGGCCATGTAGCTGCCTGCGTTTTCGTTACTGCAAGCTACCCACAGGTGCCGCCACCGCCCTTGTTCCACGCATCCGATCATGGAACAGCTCGTAGGTAAAACAAGATTGCTTACCCGCCAGCATGCTGGAGCACGGCATTCTGACATGGCGTTTAGATAGGCTTATTACCATGCCACTCAGACGCAGTCTCATTCCGCGTCTTCTCCAATCACACCAAATCGCCCCCAATGGCCGAGGATTAAGGGCTTGCCGACGCATGCTCTATAGACGTCACTCTCACGTCTTCTAGACCTTTTACAACTGTAGCTGGAAACGAACGATTGGTGCAACAATCAGAGGTGGTCGGGGATTGAACTAAAAAGGGAGGTATCACTCGCTTCACCGGTTATTAGACTGAGCTTTGCGATGTTAATGCACGCAGCGACTGCAAGGCGTCATCTGGACTTCGGGTTCTGCTCTCTCTGTACGATGGTGCAGGATAAGGCATTACCAGATAAGCCATCTTACTAACTGGTCCGAACATGAGTTAACCCCACATTGGTGAACACCTCTCACTCGTGCCCTCTACACGCTGTCTGATTCATCGTCGACGTTTTGTATGTGGCGCTTGGACAAAGTTCGCTCAACAACTCAGGTCAGATTCATGCGCCACAAGGTAGGTCTTATTTCGGCGCATCTACTCGAAGTATCGTCATAACATAAACATCAAGAATAACAGAGATTTTCTAACATTCGATCAATCCAGATCGTTTCGTATCATTGATAGATTTGGAAGAGAGGTCGACGCTGTAATGACTGGCTCTGACGACTCAGGAGTGGTACTCTCCGCGAGTGATGAACAAAATGAACCGAGTACGTCGCACATCTCCTTCTGCTTTGTCAGTTGCTGAATACACGTCAGGTGAGATTAGCGAGTCCGAAAAGGTCCCTACGATGACTTCAGACGATGTAGTCGAGTCTCGCAGCGATGCGACACCTACTAAGCTCGACGAGAGCTCAGCAGCACCGGCGCCAGAGATGAAGGACGACAAGTCGCAATCGGAGGATGCCAGCGTTGCAGAAGCATCCCCTGACGACAAAGGCAAGGCTTCCATCAAATCTGAACATAACGACAACGATGTTTCAGACGCCGACAAAGAAGACCTCAGTGACGGTACGGATGTCGATGAGTATCTGGAAAGATACAGATCAAAGTACGACAACATGACTGCGCGTATCAAATTAGCACCGAAACGCGTAAAGCAGACTCACCAGTATACGTCAATCTTGGAAGAAAGACTTTCACTCCTGGAGGATAGAGCCATGGCTTTTGACAAGAAACTGCGCAGAATAGAAGACGGTAAAGACGAGCTTCCACCACCGCCTGATGAGGATGAAATTTATCTGAAGCCTGAGCTCCACTTTCTACTTTCGAAAGGGCTGAAGCCCGTACCTGGCGCACCAAAAGTAAACGAGACTCACGAAATCGACGTTTTCGTTGGGGAACCAGAAGTCCAGAAGGGTGAGAGGTTTCGACGACGAAAGACGCAGTCCACCGCCTTGGAAGACGATGGTGCTGATGAACAGGAAGTCGCATTTGATCCAGCCTCGGACCGCACACCTCAATCCATCGACGATAAAAGGCTTAAGGATGAAATCGGAAAGGCCAAGAACAAGCAATTTCCAAACCGAGTTCGTTTCAACGCCGAAGGGGTGGTGTATCTGTTCCGGAAGTACCTTGGCGGCAACAATGGCTCATTAGACGATATCGTGCTACGGCCTTTCAAGCCTCTACTTCAGAACAAGGAAGAGATACTGAATGTCATGTTTGAAGTGATTTCAGTGCTGACTAGAATCGTCAATCAACGCGGAAGGAAGGGTGCAGAATTGGCCGCAGATCCCAAGAGTTCCGAAGAAGCCAAAGATGTAGACGCTGGAGCTGAGACACAATGGCCTAATGTCATTCCCGCCTTGATAGACAAACCTGGGCCCATTGTGTTACAGGAGCTCAGGAATGCCCCTGATGCCATCACAACAGAAGATTGGGACATTGTTCTCAAAGAGCTCGATCTTTTCGACGAGCAAAACGGGTGCTCTGGGGAGAACATGAAAGGCTGGCCAAACCTGGCAGAGGTTGAAAGATCCTTTGGATGCTTCAAGAGCCTGCTGGATGATTACCTGATACCTGGCCACCTGGAATATCGAGAGCGTAAGGCCAAGAGAGTGCGGTTCTGTGATCTATGGCATGTGTTTCAAACTGGAGACCTCGTGGTTACCAAACGCTTAGCGAGCTTGGACGAGACCGAAACCCAGGATCGGCTAGGTATGAGGGTTCTCATGACAGCTGGTGGCCGAAGGGTAATCATGTCCAAACTCCCCGCCCCGGTCTTACCATCTTCTGTCAATCTATCAACCCCCAAGGACAGGATTGAACCCATAAATGGTGTCAACCCATTCTGCATCCATGCGTATTATCTGGACTTCAACGGCTCCAGAATGGTTCCTGTACGACGACGGATTGTGATTGCTCCATACAATGGCGAACGAAACATCTCGGATCTAGAGGTTGTTCCCATCGAATATGCGACTTCTGCATTAGATTCGCTCGAAAAACGAGGACAAAAGTTCGTCAAGGCTGTTACAGCCACCACGGCGCCTTATGTGGATTGCAAGGGTCTTGAGCTTCGCACTCGTGAGGAGCTCAACGACAGAGTCATCGTTGATATGAAGAGTTATTTTGGTACGAACCCTGGCGAGATTCCATCGTACCAGGAACCAGAAGAGCTTGACATATCCGAGACTAGCGATTGCCCGCATGGAACGGGCTGCAATTACGCGTGCCTTTCCTGCTACCACCGAACTACGATTGTGCATGATCAAATGACAGATCTTGCAGCCTATCAGGAATACATTGATGAGAAGCCCGTGTTCAATCCGCTGTCAGAGACGCCAAAAGCTGGTCTCATAGAGCCTTCGGATTTCAGCATTTGCCATTACCGTGTCTTTGCCTACAAGCTACGTTCGCGTGAGTGGGGTAGGTCTAGAACTCCATCAATGTGTCAAATTCGCGCTGATACTTAGCAGTGCATGTGAACGTCAAGCATCTTGAGCCACCGCAAGAGATCGACAGAAACAGAGGGTTCGAGAAGCTAGTCCTGTCGGAGGACCACAAACACATTCTCGAGTCTCAGGTCCGAGAGCACTTCCGTAAGAAAGGTTCACAAGCCGTTGGGGGAAGTTCGGAGAATGACATGGACTTGGTTCGAGGCAAAGGACAAGGCCTCATCATCCTTCTTCACGGTAAGCACCCTCTCGTAAATGTTGAAATATGTGACTTACCATACTTAGGGGCTCCCGGAGTTGGCAAGACTGCCACTGCCGAATGCATTGCTGATCTGATGGAGAAGCCGCTCTATCCTATCACATGCGGCGACCTCGGAAGCTCGGCAGAGGACGTCGAGAAGAATTTGAAGAAGCACTTCACGCTGGCTAGCCGCTGGGATTGCGTGATGCTGCTAGACGAAGCCGATGTCTTCCTCGCCAAAAGGAAACTTGAAGATCTCCAGCGCAACAGTATTGTATCGGTATTCCTCCGTATGCTGGAGTACTACAAGGGTCTACTCTTCCTGACTACCAATCGCGTCGGTACTTTTGATGAGGCTTTTACATCCCGAGTGCATATCTCCCTGTTTTGTAAGTGATAGCAGCCTGTTTCAACAATCGCACTAACATATCCTAGACCCCAACTTCGACAAAGAGACCACGCTTAAAGTGTGGAAGACTTTCATCGACCAAACCAAGTTTGTGCTCGAAAGTAGCGGTCGTACCAATGTGACCGTGGATGCGGAAGGTATCGAGAAGTTTGCCAAGAAGCACTGGAAAGAAAACAAGCAGGCTCGCTGGAATGGGCGACAAATCCGCAACGCTTTCCACACTGCAGTCGCTATGGCCGAGTTCGGTGCACGAAGTCGAAATGCTAGCGAAGACTATGACGACGGCAAAGACGTGAAGATAAGCGTTGGTAGAACGGAGTTCGAAAAGATTGCCAATACCGCTAAAGAGTTTGGTGTTTACATGACCGAGACAATGGGGGATCCTGACTTCGTAGCATCGAGAGATGGATTGAGGAAACAGCAGAGGGAGCCGAAAGAGAAGACGAAAAAGAAGAAGAAGAAGAAACAGTCCAAGTCAAAGAAGCAAAGCGAATCGAGCTCTTCAGAGAGCGAGAGTGAGGACGAGGAAGAGTCTGACAGTGATTAAGAGGCTGGAAAGGAGGTACGCAAGTGGACACTCTTTTATAGTGCGGTTTCCTTAATAAATCGGTGGTCTTTGCAACATCTCTTATCTCCAATGAGCCAACTGCATGTTGCCCAGCGTATGGCATAGCGCGGCAGTGTCCGTCAAAGGAGGACGGCGTGCAGCCTTTAAGCTTCGGGGCTCGCGTGCCTGGTCTGAGCGCCTCACGTCATCCCTCTCACTTGCCGAGGCATCGCGTCGCTCGCGCACCTCAACTTCATTAATCTCTTTGCACAACCACGCACCACACCACAGACCCAGTTTGAACGATGTTCAGAATGCATTAGATTATGCCATTATCCCGACGCTATATACGCCTACGCAGAGCTAGTAGCTGAGGCGACAGGCAGGCTAACCGGCATGGGAGTGCCGGAAGCCGAAGCTGTTGACGATGAGCCGCCGCCACTGCCACCACCACCGTTCTTCTTCTGGACGACCGCGGATACGACTTGACCAGCGGTGTTGGTCACGATGTCGACGAGCGCGTTGAGAGGCTCGTAGTTGAAGGTCTTCTGTGTCATTCCCTGGCCAACTTGCTTTGCGCTTCCAGCGACTTCGGTCATGTTGAGCTGTGCATTGGGTTAGTGGTTGTGAACCACTTTGTTATAAGGGTATGCTTACCTTGAAGTTTCCGACAATCTGCTGAAGGGCGTCTCCGCCGCTTCCCACGACCTCTTGGACGATGTTGCCGAGGTTGTCGACTAAGAAGTTGAGCGTCTTTCCGTTTTGCGTGATCGATCCGAGCTATATGCTGTTAGTTGTTTTCTGACATCGAGCCATTCGGATACTTACAAGGCCATCAACTGCACCGATCACTTCCCCGACCAAGTTGGTGACGTTTCCGATCAAGCCGATCAAGAGAGGGTTCAGGTCCAAAGAGTCGAAGACGCGCTCAACGATAGAGACCAGGTTGCCCAATCGTACAATTAACTCGAGTTCAACATCTACATCAGCAATAGTGATGTTGACCTTCTCCACGGCGACCTGGACACCAGCATTGATCTGAACGAGACCGGCGACCTTGGCGTTGAGGTTAAGATCTGCCTGAAGCTTCTCGACACCTAGTTCAATCCTTCCAACGTGCAGTTCAGGGACGCGGAGAAGCACATCTGGGGGCGAAGATCCAGTTGGCGCAACCTCTGGCGGTCTCGTAGTAGTTCCGTTGCCTTGCGGTGGGGTGCTGCTTGTAGGTGCCGGGGTTGAAGGAACGCCAGATGACGACTGCGCAGAAATGAGTGTAGCGAAAGTAAGAAAAATGCTGATGAGCAGTAGGCGGATAGAGAACGACATGTTGGCGTGAGCGGCGACGACAGCAACAACAACGGCAATAGTAACGAGCGAGACAGCCGTACAAGTATCAGCAAACCACGACCCACGTACCGGTTATAGCGAAGGAATCCCGTTGCAAATCAGCGGGCACGGCAATCATGCACATGGAGTATTGCAAGGATTCCCATAATGGTAATCTCGGGTAAAGCCCCCTATGCAGCCGCGCAGGGGTTCCTACAAGGCTGGATCGCACCATCTGGAGCAGTGCTAAGGCATGAACATGTAGAAATCCTGATTCCGCATACGAACTGCCGGTTTTCTGGATTTTCTATCGAATCGCAGGTGTGGGAATGGATCTCCTTAATTTCCGTTTTTCTTGCTAGCGTAGGTGGATGACGGGTAATGGAAGATGGTGCTATGCACATGATCCTTG
>Ga0265798_10011830_pt1 | contig 10595 bp, 9 predicted proteins | sample P3T30metagenome_FD_192430 | JGI IMG/M metagenome (GOLD analysis project Ga0265798, IMG submission 192430) | Plant litter microbial communities from East Loma Ridge, Irvine, California - P3 T30 | ecosystem: Environmental > Terrestrial > Plant litter > Unclassified | place: USA: California... | reverse complement strand
GTATCTAGAAGGCAAGGGTGTTTACCGGCTTCCAGTGTCAGAAGTTGAGAATGTGCTGCTCCTACCTGGCGTTTTCCTCGCTCTTGCTGCATCATTAAATTTTTCAGTTTACGAGGCGCAAGCAAGATTGGCTGTTCTTCGGAGCATAGTTTTCGCTCAAGCCTTTAAGCAGGCAGATGAAATCTGCCTGCGATACACACGGCGACGGGTTGACGCTGAAATGAAGAAGATCGGCTTGTCTGGGCCGAACATTACCACTCTCGATGCTGAGTTTCGACAAGCTGCGGCAAGCGTGGACCCCGCAGCCATATTCAATGACGCTAAGGCCAAACTAAATGCCGCCATTGCGAGTCAGGATTATGATACGGTCTTGCTAGCCTACGACAATAAGGGCCTCCTTAGCGAGGTAGCGAAGCAGTTGGGTTACCAGCAGAAGGCCTTGGAGGAGTTTGTCGGGCGGACGTTGAGGTCGGATGATAGTTCCGTGTTGCATTCAGCATTAGAAGACGATCTTCCGACTGTGATTCCCCGTCCGTAGCTCGCCAGCTACCTTAGATCGGCAGAGTGTCAAAACCGAGCGGTTGTGACACCATGCTACGAGATACTGGATGCCGATAACGGATGTTAATAATCATGGACAACGAGAAAAAGGATCATTTGCTCACTCTCCTCCAGATCGAGAGTCAACATCGTCAAAGAATTGATAGTATTTGGACTCAGTTTAAAGATTCTATGCTTGTCATTCACGGCCTGGTTTTTGCCGTTTTAGCAAGTTTAGTTACTGTTCCTGACCTTAATGCGAATGGACGGATATTCCTCGTAGCATTCACTGTATTTTTGGACATGGCCGTTATTTTCGGGAGCAGGCGAGAAACGGAGAAAGCCGCAGCTGAGGTGCAAGATGACTTTGCTGCAGATTACTATGCGCTGATGGGAGTTGCCCCGCCCCGTTTGCTGTACAGCCGAGCATTGAAAATGAAAAAACAGCGGCTGCAAAACAAGGGCGGCACCTCGCTCCTTCCTGCTAATCAAAACGATCTTCCAGACGCGCGACAGGATAGCGCCATCGCAACCGTCCCAGATGAAGCTTCTAACACAGTCCTATCGCTGCTCGCCGAAGACCATCACGGCCACCCTCCCTCTCGCGCTGACTGACTACCCTGGCCTTCGCCCCCACCCGCGGGCACGCTCCGCACACAGCCTAAGGCATACTGCCTGCCTAAATCCCTTGCTAGCTGGCAGTAGCTGCTACCTGATCCGCTAGAAATCGTTGGACAGCTACGGGAAGTCGACCATACCCTGTCATAGAGAGGTACCATGGCAAAACGAAACCTTGTTCATCCCGTTCTGTTTTCAAAGCAGTTCAATTTTGGACCTGGACTCCTCGCCAAAGCGGGTCTTTTAGACCCGATTTGAACAGTGATACTCGACTATTCATAGACCCGTTGCTGATAGTAAAAAGCAAAAACATCCTTATCAAGGCCAAGGGGCGATCTACTTTAGAGCAAGCTCTCACAAATGTTGTTGGCCTTATTGATATGTCTCAAAATGAGTCTGATGCGCCATGGAAAGGCGCTTACAAGGCATTAAACCTCTCAGAACGTTCGGAAACTGGTTTAGGTTATGGTGGTGCTAGTACCACTGGCAGCTCAAGACCTCCGGAACTTCGACATAAAATACTGACAACCGCAAAAGAGATAATTATGCTTGGAGAAAAAAATCCAGCAATGATCTCTTTGATGGGTTTGTTTGAGGAAGGCGTAGGTCCCGACACTCTCAGTGACATGACCACTAATTTTCTCCTTCCCATCCTTTGCGAAATTACAGAAGGTTTTGCAAAGGCAAACAATCTTCCTGTCAAGAAGTTTGGATCGGTATATAGCAACCGCCTTCTTCCTGAAAATCCTTTCGCACCAGGCAAACCTGTTGTTCTTGTACCTCGGGATATTTTACGAGATTTACCACTCGCCACTGACTGGGCTGATGTCAGCAAGGTTGTGATGGAAATCGATGAGATACGTGACGCCGTAAACGCTATGTTTGGCGGCATTATTGCCGGAACAGTAAAAGAGAAAAAAGAGCAAATACGTAAAGCGGCGTTTGAGTCCCCTAAGAACTTACGCGCAGTGATCGACGCGGTGTCTTTGGCGTCTGAGAGCTACGACGAGAAAGCAGATTTTGACGGCCTGTATCAATTTCGTGACGCCCTTAGCTCAGACCCTTCAAGATTTATGGGAATGCTACGCCCTGCCTCTGTAAAGTCAGCGGAAACCTTGACTGCTTTAGTATTTCAGATGATAGGGCAATTCAAGGAGCTTGTTGAAGCTAACAACATGTGGGAATTACTATGGTACGGGGACGTCCCCCGTAACGAACGCGCAAGTCAGCTTCTGTTCTTTGCCGTCTGCACAGTGATGTGCGCGATTAACGGCGTTGACATATCCCCAGAAACTAACTCTGGGGGAGGCCCTGTCGATTTCAAGTTTTCTACTGGTTTTCATGGCCGCGTTCTCGTAGAAATGAAATTATCAAAAGGCACAGTAGAAAGCGGATACAATAAACAATTGGAGGCTTACAAGGCCGCGGCGCAGACACGATTAGGCATGTTTGTAATTATAGACGTAGGACGTATGGGACGAAAGCTTGTCAAAATTCGCAAAGCAAAAGCTGAAGCGGATGCACGAGGCGAACCCACATCGGAGATAATCGTTATCAATGCTATTCGCCAGATTTCTGCGAGTAAGAGGCGGTAGGGGCATTTGCCGATGTCATTTACCCCAATCTCATGCCGCGGCTCTGCGCAGGCTTCTCGCTACCGCTATGTTCGGCCGTTCGCGAGGACATGATAGCCGCCTGCCGCTCGCCGGTCCGCATCTCGATCGCCTCCGCCAGCTTCTCCTTGCTGTCGGTGTAGATCGCCGCATGCTGCTTAGCCCGGCTGATTGCGACGTAGGCAGATTTCGCATCGACGGTGTTCGCACGGAAGCTCTCTAGATGCGTCATCGACCGGTCGGCCGTCGCGCCCTGGCTGCCGTGCACGGTCCCGACCCACCCGTGACGCACATGCCGATCGCCGGCTTGGTCGACCGACAGCATATGCTCCCGCCCTCGCGCATCAATCGCGGTCAGCGTCCGCTTCTCGGCATCGATCCCGACCACCGCCGCGGTTGCACCGTTCACGCGCCCCGCCTCGCGGTCATTGCGGGTGAACTGCACCCGGTCGCCGGTGGTAAACTCGCGGGTGACCTCCGCAAAGCTCTCCGCCTGGCCACGACCCCATTTATCAAGCCGCCAGTCGATTGCACGGCCCTCGCGGTCGTGTAGCTCGATGCGGTTGGCGTCACGATCCACGCGGGCAATCCGGTAGGCCTGCCCCTTTTCGATCCCGTGCCGCTCATAGTCGCGCCGGAACGTCACCACATCGCCGCCCTCGTAGCTGCGCGCGTGGCGCGCCTCTTCGCGGGTCAGCCCCTTACTCTCCAACGTCGTCGCGCTGATCGTCTCGCCGCTCAGCGTTCCGTCCTTGCGCAGCTCGGCGCGGATCGCCTGGGTCAGCAACTCACGCCCTTCGCGCGTCGTATCCATCACCAGCGTACGGGCACGCTGATCGGGGGTGAGTGCGACATAGTCGCGCGCAATGGCACCACGTCGGTCGCCAGCATCGGCGATTTCGGCCACCTTGCCCCCACCACGGTCCAGCGCCTCCAATGCCCGCCGGCCGTTGCCGGCGATCGTCGCCTGCACCGCTTCGCGGGTCAGGTCGTTTTCCTGCCGTACGATCTTGTCGAGCACGAACGTCTTCATGCCGGCGTCCTGGAGCTGCCCGAAGGCGCGGCCAGCCTCCACGCTCCCTAGTTGCTTCACGTCACCGACCAGCACCACGCGCGCATTCGCCCGCTCGGCCATGCCCAGCACGCGTGCCATGTCACGCGCGCTGACCATTGAGGCTTCATCGACGATCCACGCCTCGCGGCCCCGACTGGCTTCCGTGACAAGCTGCTCACCGGTCAGCACCGCCTTGGCGACCGTCTCGCCCTTGGCGCCGATAGCATCGCCCAGCACGCTCGCCGCGGCAGCCGTGGGCGCAAAGGCCCGGACCTCGTAACCTGCGCTGCGCATCCCCTCAGCATAGGTAGCGAGCACGGTGGTTGTCTTGGCGGTACCGGCATAACCCTGCACACCCGCCACTCGGTCTTGCCCCGTCAGCAACCCGATCGTCGCCGACTGCTGGCCTTCCGTCCATTTGTGTCCCCGCGCCTCGGCGAAGAAGGCGGCGGTGGTGACGATGCGCGCCGCCTCCTGCCGATCGTGCGGTATGTCGGCAGCACCGCGCCCGCTATGTTCGACCGCGAGCATTCGGCGCTCGGTCGCCACTGCATCGCGCGTGGTGAAGCCTTGGCCGACCGCGCCCCGCTCGCGAGCAACCAGCTCGCCACCTGCCTTGGCGCGATCGACAGCCATAGCGATCTCAGTTGCGTTGGCCCGGCCGCCTGCGTGCTCGCCAGCCCGTGCCTCCAGCGCTGCGGCACCGAACACCGCCTCACGCTCGGACAGCTGCCGTGCCGCGGCTGCCACCGCCAGCAAGGCTGCGGCTTCGGCACGGCCGGTATCGGCTAGCCCGCGCGTCGGCATTTTAGCGGCACGTGCCTCGCTTTCGGCGATGGCCGCTACTCGCTCGGCCGCGCTGAACCCAATCGTATCGGCCTGCTCACGCCAGCCTGGCACCAGCGCCTCGCGCGGGATCTCCTGCTTGGCCTGGCGGGTGGCGAGGGTCAGCGTCGCCTTCTCGGCCGCGGTGGCATTGGCGCGGGTCTTGCCACGTTCGGCGAGCGCCGCCTCCACCTGATTGCCGCGGGCGCTGAACTCCTTGATCGCAGCCTCCGGTACCGCGGCCAGTTCGAACATCGATCCCCTGGTTTCACGCAAACCATAGCCTAGCTCACGCGCGCTTTGCGCCAGCGCCTGCCGATAGACCGCGCCTGCATCCTTGTAGATGCGGTAGAAGGCCAGGCTCTCGACGCTGCGCCAGCTACCATCCTTGTCCTGGGTCGCGTTGAGGATGACCGAGTGGCTGTGAAGCTGCGGGTCCTGCTCACGGCTGGTGTTGTGACGGAAGGTCGCAACCGCCAGCTTGCCTGTCTCGACAGTACGGATCTCGCCCCCTGTACGGATACGCGTCGCGGCACCGTGGCGTTCGACATAGGCAAGCGCAGTCTTTACCGCCTGGTCGTGCGCGGCGATCAGGCGCCGGTCGCCGGCAACCTCAGCCATGATCGACACCGATTTTGGCGCGGAAAACGTCATGTCCCATCCAGGCCGGTGCTCGCGCTCGCCATTACGGATGGTGCCAAGCTGCTGGCCGTTCGGCAGATCCCCCTCCAGCCCGCGCTTGAAGGCGGCACGGTCGACCTCGCCTTCCAAACCTAGCACCTTCGCGCCCTCGCCAAACCATGCGCTTGGCGCCTCGCCGCCTTCGGAATAGTAATCGTCGGACTCGTAGTAGCTCGCCGCCTGGCCCGCGCTCTTCAGCCCGGCGACGCTGGCAACCACCTACAGTGCTCCGCCCGCGGTACGATCCGTCGCCGGTTCCTGCGCGGGTGCCGATGACGGGGCAGTGCTCGGCCGTGCCGGTGATGCCGATAGCGGTACGGTCGGCTCGGCGATATCGGGCCGCTCCATATGCGCGCGGTCGATCGCCACGCGCGCGATCGGCAAGCTGGAGAGGCGCAGGAAACCGGTCAGGGGCGGCAGGTCGCCAATCTCGCTGTCGAGCACGATCGGCTTGGTGGCGCGCATGGTCGATAACGATCCCTTGTCGCTCCAGGCGTCGCTGTCCAGCGAGGCGGAGGAACGATGCTCTTCGATTTCCGAGCGGCCCAGCAGCTCGGTCGCCCACTTGGTGCTCTCGGGGTCGCCCAAGCGCATGACAAGCTGCGTACCGGCCTGGCCGACGATCGTGCCCGCGGCATTCTGTCCGTAAGTATCGCGAAGCTGGCCGATCGCCTGAAACGCGATAACTACCGCTGCGCCGAATTTGCGGCCTTCGGGCAGCAGCGTGAGCAGCCCGGATGCGCGGGGCAACGCAGGTAGCTCATCCAGCACCAGCCACGCGCGCGGGGCGCCGCGGATCGGCCGGTCGAGGATGGCGGCGACAGCGCAGTCCAGCCAGCAGCCGAGCAAGGGTTTCGCCGCAGCGAAATTACGCTTGCGCGAGGCGAGGAATATCCACGGTTTCGCGCCCTCTATGCCGGGCAGGGCCTGGTAGAAATCATCGAAGCTGATCGTCGGCCCATCACCCGACGCCGGCTTCAGCGTGCCAACGATCTTGGCTGCCTCGGCGAGGCAGAACAGCACGCTCGCCGTCGCCTTGTCGGCATCCTTCTGGAACACGCGCGCTGCCTCGGTGCCACTCGTCAACGCTGCCAGCTCGTCGGCTGTCATGTCGCGGAGCGCACGGGTCAGCTCAGGAACATTGCCCCTGCCCTGCTCCCACAGGCGACGGATGACGGCTGCAATGACTAGCCGCGCCTGGTCGTACCAGACGTCGTCACCGGTCGCGTTGCCGCCTGGCTTGGCAACGATAAAGCCTGCCAGCCGGTCGGCGTCGGACGCAGACCGCACGTCATCGAACGGGTTCCAATAGGCGCAGCGGGCGTCGAACGGGTTCAGGATGAGGTCGCCGCGCTCGAGCCGGTAGTAGCGCGCGACATAGCCGCCATCCACGTCGTGCACGAAGGCATGTTGCCCGCGCCGCTCCACCTGGTCGAGCAGCGCCCAGATCGCGGTCGTCTTGCCGGTGCCGGTGGCTCCTGCAAACAGGAAGTGCCGTGCTTCCTCGCCTTCCGGCACGGGCACGCCCCCAATCGTCACCGGCCGCTCGGCGGGAGCGATCCGCACAAGCCGTGCAAGGTGGCCTGCCTCCACTCTCTCGGCGCCGCGCACTGTTCGGTCGCGGCCAGCGCGTTCGCCTTCTTTCAGCCAGGCGCCGCGACGCCAGCGATAGAGCGGCACGCCGATCGCAATACCGCACAAAAGGGCAAAGAAACCCATCCGCCATAGCAGCCGTTTGAAGCCGCGGGCGGTAGGACTCTCGGGGTCCAGTATCTGATCACGGACGTTAACCCGCATCCCGGCTTCGTAGGTGCGCAGATTGCGGTCGAAGGGGTGCAGCAGCTCGGCGCCTTGCGTCTTCAGGTACAGCGCCGCCCCGCGCCGGGTGAGATCGGGTGCGGTTTTCCATCCCGCCAGCGCGCCGACGCCGGCGCATAGGAGGAACAGGATCGCCGCCACCTGAGCGCGGGCGTTGATCCCTGCCCAATGCCGATTGCGGCTCGCCTGACCGCGGGAGAGCGTTTCCGCCCGGCTAGCCATCGTACCGAATCCACAAGGCCATGCGAACGCCCCCGTCGCACCGATAACGCGTTGCTACCGGCTTCCTCGGATTCGCATCCTCTCATCACCCCGAACGAATGACAATCCGGTCTATCGGTGTCGTTCGATCACGTTCCAGAAAGCGGTCAAAATTCGTTCTGTACGGTCCGTCTTATCGAAGCCGGCCTGGTAAAGCCGGGCACAGAAGACGTTCATCACCAAGTCCATGCCAATCCCGACCCGGTCGCACTCATCCAGCATCTTGCGAAACTCAGGCGGGAGGACGGAATCCCATGTGGCTTTGGAGAGGGCGGCAACGGCCTCATTATCGTTCGCACTGTCCATGACGAAATCTTCTTCAGCGATAACTGTGTCGCTAATCCTAATCGCTTTCGATCAGAGCCGCAGCCCCTCCTGAAAGCCCGCCAGGGTGGGGATCGGTAGGGCAAGAGGTGAATCACGGAACGGCATAGGACGCCTCCTGATGGGGTGTCCTATTTGAACAAGACAGCTCCTGATTTCCATCCCATCCTCAGAGGCTGGCGTAGACTTCTTCAGAAAAGCTCATCGAGCATCAGGTGGAATTGCAGCTTGCGCCGATCGGGATCGGCAATGCCGTATTGTTCGAAAAGACGGGCCTGCAATGACGGACCGAACTCTCCAAGGCTGTTCCACGCTATCGCCAGATCCTGGTAGCGATCGGCGATCCCGACCCGCCCGGTGTCGATGCAACCAACGACCTTGCCCTCATGGATCAGGAGATTGTCGAGGGAGAAATCGCCATGCGTTACCACCGGATCGGGCGTGAGCGGCAAAAGCTCGTGCATCGCGCTCCAGACCTGTTCGGCGGTCCAGCCTCGCCGCTCCTCATCGAACTCATCGACCTCTACAAGGCCAGCATCAATCCGCATTTCGGCGCGGTACAGCCTGAGCGCATGATCGCTGTTGAAGGGGCATTCACCGACCGGGATCGCATGGAAGCGCCGCAGGAAGGCCGCCAGCGCATCGACAACGGCGAAGCGGCTGTCGGGGCTGGATGCCAGCGCCTGATACGCTGTCTGCCCCTGCAGCGCCGTTATCAGCAGCCATGACTGATCACGGGTCCGGACGAACTGAACCATAGCGGGTACAGGAACATATCCCGCCAGCCAGCACAGCCTGGCCATTTCGTCGGTTATGTCATCTGCAACGGCACCATCGCCGTGTTTAAGAAACAGGTCAGGAGCGTCAGGCCTGCCATAGAGCCGATAGACCACCCCGCCGGACTGGCCGACAGCATCGCGCGCCCACTGATAGCCGGTCACGTCTGCGGCCAGGGTCGCAGGAACCCGTACCGGGTCACAGACCCGCTCCCGCACACTATCCGTCATGTGATTGCCTGCGCCACGCTGATCAGATCCCAACGTCACAAAAAAAGGGCCGGCAAGCCGACCCGATAAGTTTTAGGAGAGGATGCCTGAAAGGCACAGCCATGCTCTGCCGATCACCTCTCTCATGCAAGCCTTTATTGTGCATCGCAGCAGGATTTTTCATGCTGAAGTTCGTGCTATCGAAGACGAATAAGCGGCACATCCCTGCCACCTGTCACCCTCCCTGTTTCTCGCCGGGCTCCTGACGTGCCCTGGCAAGCTGCCGATCGAATATCTGGTCGGCATCCCGCGTGATCTGCGCTTTGTGTTCGGCACTTTCGCCCGGCCCCGCTAGCGCCGCAGCGTAGGCTGCCCCAGCCGCGTAGAGAGTCCGCTGGGTCAGCCTGTCGCTCAACTCGGCACGTTGCGACAGCCGATCGATTGCCTCGCGTAGAGCGTCGATCTCGCCGGCAGAGACGCTGGCCGGTGCCGCCTGAGCTGGCTCTGCTCCCCTGCCCCCGACCAGTATCGCAATGCCAAGTTCGAGCGCGCGGACGGTGGCTTGATAGACCGGCAAACCAACGTCGGCCGCGTAGCTTTTCAGCGCCGCAGCCTGGGCATCCGTTACTCGACCGGTCAGCATCACGCGCGCCATCGACAAGTCCCCACCGTATGCGCTGGAGAATACGCTGTTTTTGGCCCAAGTATAGCGTTGACGAACGCTTTGCGATGTGATGCCATAGTCATATCCAACGATGCGACCACGCATCGACCACGCTTTGGGGGCTGCATGCGTGCGTAAGGTGTGGAATGAACTGAGCGAGACATCGTCTCGCCTCTTCTTGCTTTCTCTTAGCGGTACTGTTGTGGCGCTGAGCAGCTTTGCCTCGGGTGCACTCTTAGCGACGACGATGGCGGCCGTGCTGACGTGGCTGGCAGTGTCGTGGCAGCAGCATGTCGACGTGCGGGTCGAACGCCCTACTGCCGTTGTCCGCGCCGCATCCACCTCGTCGCTGTCGCAGCAGCAGGTACAGTCCGGAACGGAAGGCACGAACGTCGATGCCAAGATTGAAGACTCGGCTACGGTTGGAGCAGGGAAATAGGCCATGCTTGAAAGCTACGACCCGCAATGGAAACCCAAGTGGGAGCGTGCCAACGCACGGCTCAAAGCCCTTAACGATAAGCCTGCCGCTGAGCGCAGCTCTGCTGACATCGTTGAGCAAAGGAATCTTGCGAACCTGCTGGGCCGTATTTCGGAAGCCGGTTGTCGCACGGCCAACGATCTGATCGATTTGTATGCGCCGTATTTTCTTCTTCCCGCTACTCGGCTCGGCTTGTCATTTGAAATACCCCGCCTGCCCGACAATACCGATTACGATACGGCACACGCGGTGCTGCGGGCGTTCGAGGAGCATGTTGGTCGTGGTGTCAGGAAAGTGGCGAATGGGCTGGCTGAACCGCTAGATACGCCCGTTTCATTCCCGGAGCGTCGTCCTTTAGCAACTTGGTGGGAAAGGTTGTTTTCTCGGATTCGTAGATCACGTTCGTGATGCCCAAACCAATCTGAAGCACGAGACGGCGAGACGCTGCCCCTGGCCGACATGGGCCAGCGCAATGCGCATGCAATGCACCCGATAGCGTTACCGCATCGCATGAAATACCTTGCCTGCAGCACTGCGCAGCCCTTTGTGATCGTCGGAAATGACGAGCTTCACCCAGCGCAGTCCGCGATCGGCGAGCAAGCGCAGGAAGCTCTTCCAGAAGGGTTCTGCCTCTGGACGGTTCGCTCGCGACGCCGAGGACTTCACGCTTGCCAAGCGTGTTGACGCCGGAGCGCCACTATCACCGCGGTCGAGACGATCCGGCCCGCCCTCG
>Ga0265798_10011829_pt1 | contig 10595 bp, 11 predicted proteins | sample P3T30metagenome_FD_192430 | JGI IMG/M metagenome (GOLD analysis project Ga0265798, IMG submission 192430) | Plant litter microbial communities from East Loma Ridge, Irvine, California - P3 T30 | ecosystem: Environmental > Terrestrial > Plant litter > Unclassified | place: USA: California... | reverse complement strand
GGCCTCGGTGAGGTCGCGCTCGAAGTTGTCGTAGCCCATCTTCGGGTCGCGGCCGGCGGCGCGGTTGCGCGCCTCGATCTCCTCGGCCGTCGCGTAGCTCTCGTAGAGGTGGCCGGACTCGGTGAGCCTCCGGATCACGTCGAGGTAGAGGTCGGTGCGCTGCGACTGGCGGTACGGCGCGTGCGGGCCGCCGACGCCCTCGCCCTCGTCCCAGTCGATCTCGAGCCAGCGCAGCGCCTCGATGAGCTGATCGTAGCTCTCCTCGCTGTCGCGGGCGGCGTCGGTGTCCTCGACGCGGAAGACCAGCTTGCCGCCGGTGTGGCGCGCGTAGGCCCAGTTGAACAGGGCCGTCCGGATGAGCCCCACGTGCGGCGTCCCCGTGGGGGACGGGCAGAACCGGACGCGGACGTCGGTGCCGGAAGCGGTGGTCACGGGGTGGGTCGTTGCGTCAGTCATCCTGATCACGATTCTAGGGCTCGGGCTGCGGCTCGCCGTCGGTGCCGGGCGCGACGTCCGCGCAGTACGGCTCCAGGAGGTCCCACCGGTCGTACTGGTCGCCGGGCGGCACGCCGCACTCGAGGAGGACGGCGCCCGCGGAGCGCGTCGGGTCGAGGCCCTCGAGGGTGCCGGATCCGCGGAAGGCGCCGTCGCAGCCGGTCACCGTCACGTGCGCGGACTGCGCGGAGCCGAGGTAGCCGATCACGTAGCGGGCCGCGCGGTCGAGCACGGGGTCGAACGACGTGATCTGCAGCGGCCGCCCGAACCGCGGCCCCACGAGGTCGCGGTCGCGGAGGTCCGCGCCGAGGAACGCGGCCCAGGTCTCCGGCGGGGCGAGGCTGTCGGCGATCGGGGTCGCCGATCCGTCCCGCGGATCGAGCTCCAGGCGGAGGGCCGGTCGCAGGGCGATGTCGTTCCGGGTGACGCGCTGGGTGGTGGAGCCGAGGCCGGGCTGCTCCCCCGCGCTCGGGATCCGCACGGTCATCACGCGGACGGCCAGCAGCTCGTCGTCGGGCCCGGCGGAGGGCTCCGCCCAGTCGATCGAGAGGTCGCCCGTCGTGCAGCCCGCCGGCAGGCCGAGCTCCGCGGCCCCCGGAGTCGGCGACGCGGTGGGCCCGGCGGAGGGCGGCGCGCCGGATGCGTCCGGCGTCTCCAGCCCGTAGTCGGACACGTCGTACACGCACCCCGAGAGGAGCGCGACCGCCGCGGCCGCCAGCGCGAGGCGCGTAGGACGACCGGGGCGGACCACGGTCAGGCGCGAGCGCGCGCGGGGTTGGAGAGCGTGCCGAGCCCAGAGATCGACACCTCGACGACCTGGCCGTCGGTGAACGGGCCGACGCCGGCGGGCGTGCCGGTGAGGATCACGTCGCCGGGCAGCAGGGTCCAGACGCGCGAGGCGAACGCGATGAGCTCGGCCACCGAGTGCACCATCTCGCTCGTGCGGCCGCTCTGCCGGAGCTCCCCGTCGACGCGCGTCTCGATGAGCGCGTCCTCGAACGTGCCCTCGGTCTCGATCCACGGGCCCAGCGGGCAGAACGTGTCGTACCCCTTGGCCCGGGCCCACTGGCTCTCGGAGTGCTGGATGTCGCGGGCGGTCACGTCGTTGCCGATCGTGTAGCCGAACACCGAGCGGGCGGCGTCCTCCACGGTGGCATCGCGGGTGATCCGTCCGATGACGACGGCGAGCTCGCCCTCGTGCTCGACCCGCTCGCTGTCGGCGGGGAGGCGGATCACGTCGTCCGGGCCGATGACCGACGTGTTCGGCTTCAGGAAGATGAGCGGCGTGGTGGGCGCCTCGCTGCCGTGCTCGGCCGCATGGGCGGCGTAGTTGCGTCCCACCGCGACGACCTTGGACCGCGGGATCACCGGCGCGAGCAGCCGGGCGTCGGCGAGCGGCACGCGCTCCCCAGTGGTCTGGTAGCCGCTGAACATGGGGTCGCCGGTGAGGACGACCAGCTGGCCCTCCTCCTCGTCGAGGATGCCGAAGCGGGGGTCGTCACCGGTGCTGAATCGCGCGATCTTCACGGTGTCGACCCTAGCCGTGCGGGCGGCGCACGGCCGCCCGCACGAGCGGCGCGAGGTGCGCTACGCGTCGAGGCGCGTGAGCCATCCGTGACGGTCCGGGATGCGGCCGTACTGGATGTCGGTGAGCTCCTGGCGCAGCGACATCGTCAGCTCGCCCGCGGGCGCGTCGATGTCGCCGACGTAGAGGCCCTCGCCCATCAGGCGGCCGATGGGCGTGATCACGGCCGCCGTGCCGCACGCGAACACCTCGGTGATCTCGCCCGACGCGACGCCGTCGACCCACTCGGACAGCTCCACGCGCCGCTTCTCGACCGTGAGGCCGCGGTCGCGCGCGAGCTGCAGGATGGAGTCGCGCGTGATCCCCTCGAGGATGCTCTCCGAGTCGGGGGTGACCAGCCGGCCGTCCCGGTAGACCAGGACGATGTTCATGCCGCCGAGCTCCTCGAGGTAGCGACCCTCCTCGGAGTCGAGGAAGAGCACCTGCGCGCAGCCGTGCGACGCGGCCTCGGCCTGCGGGAGGAGCGAGGCGGCGTAGTTGCCGCCGCACTTCGCGGCGCCCGTGCCGCCCTTGCCCGCGCGGGAGTACTGCGTGGACAGCCAGATGGAGACCGGCGCGACGCCGCCCGTGAAGTAGGCGCCCGCCGGGCTCGCGATGACGTAGTAGCCCACGCGCTGGGCGGCGCGCACGCCGAGGAAGCTCTCGTTGGCGATCATGAACGGGCGGAGGTACAGGCTCTGCTCGGGCGCCGACGGGACCCAGTCCAGGTCGGCGCGGACCAGCTGGCGCACCGACTCCACGAAGTCCTCCGTGGGGAGCTCGGGCAGCGCGAGGCGACGGGCCGAGCGCTGGAGGCGCGCGGCGTTGCGGTCCGGGCGGAACGTCCAGACGGATCCGTCGGCGTGGCGGTAGGCCTTCATGCCCTCGAAGATCTCCTGGCCGTAGTGCAGCACGCTCGCCGCGGGATCCAGCTGGAGCGGGCCGTACGGGACGACGCGGGCGTCGTGCCAGCCGGCGTCGAGGGTCCAGTCGATCTGGACCATGTGGTCCGTGAAGTGCTTGCCGAAGCCCGGGTCGGCGAGGATCGCCTCCCGCTCGGCGTCCGCGCGTGCGGTCGCCGACGGGGTCTGCTCGAAGGCGAGGGGGAAGGCCGTGCCGGTGGTGCTGCTGGCGGTGCTGCTGCTGGTGGTGGCTGTGCTGCTGGTGGTGCTCATGGGGTCCTTCAGCGGTTCGTGGAGAGGGCGCGGATGACGGCGTCGCCGACCTCCGCGGTGGAACGGGGGGCCATGTCGCCCGCGGCGCGCGCCGCGATGTCGGCCGTGACGGCGGCCGTGACGCGCGCGGACGCCTCGGGCAGGCCGAGGTGGTCGAGCAGGAGCGCGACCGAGAGGATCGCCGCGGTCGGGTCGGCCTTCTGCTGCCCGGCGATGTCGGGCGCGGATCCGTGGACCGGCTCGAACATGCTCGGGAACGCGCCCGTGGGGTTCACGTTGCCGGACGCGGCGAGGCCGATGCCGCCCGATATGGCCGCGGCCAGGTCGGTGATGATGTCGCCGAACAGGTTGTCGGAGACGATCACGTCGAATCGGGAGGGGTCGGTGACCAGGAAGATCATCGTGGCGTCGACGTGCAGGTAGTCGACCGTCACGTCCGGGTGCTCCGCGGCGACGCGGTCGACGGTGCGCTGCCACAGGGATCCGGCGAAGGTCAGCACGTTGGTCTTGTGCACGAGGGTGACGCGCTTGCGGTCGCGCCTCTCGGCGAGCTCGAACGCGAACCGCACCGTGCGCTCCACGCCGTGCGCCGTGTTCACGGACACCTCGGTCGCGATCTCGTGCTCGGTGCCGCGCCGCAGGACGCCGCCGTTGCCGGCGTACGGGCCCTCGGTTCCCTCGCGGACCACGACGAAGTCGACCTCGCCGGGCGCGGCCAGCGGAGAGACGACGCCGGGGAGCAGCGCGGTGGGCCGCAGGTTGACGTAGTGGTCGAACGCGAAGCGGAGCTTCAGCAGCAGGCCGCGCTCGATGATGCCGCCGGCGAGGCGCGCGTCGCGGGGGTCGCCGCCGACGGCGCCGAGCACGATCGCGTCGTGCTGCGCGAGCGCGGCGAGGTCGGAGTCGGTGAGGATCTCGCCGGTCGCGAGGTAGTGGCCGGCGCCGAACGGGTACTGCGTGGTGTCGAGCGACACGTCCTCGGGGACCGCCTCCCGGAGCACCCGGAGGGCCTCGTGGACGACCTCCGGGCCGATGCCGTCCCCGGGGACGACGGCGAGCGAGATGGTGCGGGGCATGGATCCTCCCGGGCCTGGTGGGTTTCCGGACAGGCTACCTGTCCGTCGCGGGGCACCGGCGCTACGGTGAAGGCGTCCGGCCACTCGACGGGCACGATCCAAGGAGCACCGCATGAGCATCGGCCTCGGAATCTTCCTCGTGGTCGTCGGCGCGATACTCGCGTTCGCCGTCGACCTCACCATCCCGGGCGTCGACCTGCAGCTGGTCGGCTACATCCTGATGGGCGGCGGCGCGCTCGTCATCATCATCGGCGTCGCGCTCCTCGCCCGCCGCCGCACGGCCGTGAGCGAGACGCGCACGCGCATCGACCCCGCGACCGGGCAGCGCATCACGCGCAGCGAGCGCACGGACGACAACGTCGTCTGATCCGCTCCCCCGGATGCCTCGGGCCCGTCACCTCGCGAGGTGACGGGCCCGACGTGCGTCCGGCCGCCGCGCGTGCACGCGGCTCCCGGGTCAGTCGTGCGAGCTGGCGCGGCGCAGGCTCGTGAGCGAGAGGACGATGGCGCCCACCATCAGCACGGCGCCGATGATCGAGGTCGTCACGACGCCGCCGTCGAACGCCGTGTGCGCCGACTCCAGGAGCGCCGCGCCCACGTCGGACGGCACCCGCTCCGCGACCGACACCGCGCCGCCGAGCGTCTCGCGCGCCGCGACGGCGTCGCCCGCCGACAGCCCGTCCGGCAGCACGAGGCCCGTGCGGTAGCTCGCGGTGAGGATGCTGCCGAGCACCGCGGTGCCGAGCACCGCGCCCACCTCGTACGCCGTCTCCGACACCGCCGACGCGGCACCGGCCTTGGCGGGCGGGACGGCCGCGATGATCAGGTCGTTCGAGATGGTCTGCGACGCGCCGATGCCCGCGCCGAGCAGGCAGAACGCGAAGACGAGGAGCCCGACCGACGCGCCCCTGCCGGTCGCCGCGAGGATCACGTACGCGACGGCCGAGAACGCGAGCGCGATCGCCACCACCTTCGAGGGGCGGGCGCGCGCCACGATCGGCACGATCACGAGGCCCGACACGATCACCACGACGGATCCCGGGATGAGCGCGAACCCGGCGGCCAGCGGATCCAGGCCCGCGACCAGCTGCAGGTGCTGCGTGACGAAGAAGAGGAACCCGACGAGCGAGACCACGCTGAGCAGGTTGACGAGCACCGCGCCCGTGAACACGGGCTCGCGGAACAGCCCCACGTCGAGCATGGGGTTCCGGGCGCGCGACATGCGGCGCACGAAGAGGATCCCGGCGACCACGCCCACGACGGGCGCCGCGATGGCGAGCGGCGTGACGCCCTCCGTGGCGAAGGTCTTGATGGCGTACACGATGGGCGCGACCGTCGCGAGCGACAGCACGATCGCGACCACGTCGATCGGCCCGGGCGACGGGTCCTTCGACTCCGGCACCAGCACGGGCGTGAGGATCAGCAGCGGCAGCATCACGGGCACGGCCACGAGGAACACGGATCCCCACCAGAAGTGCTCGAGGAGCACGCCGCCCACGAGCGGGCCGAGCGCGGATCCGCCGGAGAAGCCCGACGCCCAGATGGCGATGGCGAGGCGGCGCTGCTTCCGGTCGGTGAAGATCGAGCGGAGGAGCGACAGCGTGGAGGGCATGAGCATGGCGCCGAAGAAGCCGAGCGCGGCGCGCGCGGCGATGAGCTGCGAGGCGTCCGTCGCGAAGGCGGCCAGCGCCGAGACCGCGCCGAAGCCCGCCGCGCCGATCATGAGGAGGCGACGGCGGCCGTAGCGGTCCCCCATGTTGCCCATCGCGACGAGGAGCCCCGCGAGGACGAGCGGGTACGCGTCGATGATCCAGAGCTGCGCGGCGCCCGACGGCTCGAGGTCGCGCGCGATGGACGGCATCGCGAAGCTGAGCACCGTGTTGTCGATGGAGACGAGCAGCACCGGCAGCATGAGCACCACGAGCGCCGCCCACTGTCGCGCGCCGGCACGGCCGGGGGCGGTCACGGGGACGGAGGCGGAGGCGGTGCGTGGCGTGGACATGACGGGGCTTCCTGACGTCGGGAGGCGACGGCGCGGGGCGCGCGGACGGGGCCGCCGGAGCGACCGAGGCAACTGTACCGTCCGGTCGGTACAGCGGGCAAGCCGCGGCTACGCTGGGTCCATGCCCGATGCACCGCCCGCGCCCGACGCCCCCGACGCCCCCGCCTCCTGCCCCGGCTCCGGCTCCCCCGAGACCGGCTCCTCCGAGACCCGCTCCCCCGAGACCGGCTCCCCCGCGATGGGCGCGACCGCGACCGGCTCGGCCGCCACCGCGCGCGACCGGATCCTCGACGCGTTCGAGGAGCTGCTCGTGCAGCAGGGCGAGCGCGGCACGACGCTCGAGGCCGTCGCCGCCGCGGCCGGCGTGTCGAAGGGCGGGCTGCTCTACCACTTCGGCGGCAAGGAGGCGCTCGTCGAGGGGCTCCTGGCCCGCATGGCGGCGCTCGCCCGGGACGACGTCGAGCGCCTGCGGCAGGCGGAGCGCGGGCCGGTCGACCGGTGGATCCGCGGGTCGCTCTCCACCGCCACGCCCTTCGACCGCGCCTACGTCGCGACCTCGCGGCTCGCGCAGGGCAACCACCCGCGCGCCCGCGACACGCTCACGCACCTGCAGGACGAGTGGGCCGCCGTGATCCTCGAGGCCGTGGGCGACCCGGCCGTCGCGCGCGCGGTGCTCCTCATCGGCGACGGGCTCTACTACAACTCGGCGCTGCAGCCCTGGCTCGGCGGATCCGCGCCCGCCGACTCCGCGCTCGACGAGCTCATCGGCGTGGTCGACGACCTGGTGCGGCTCCGTTCGACGGGCGCCTGACCGCGGCCGCGACGCGTCTCTCCGCTCCCCGGGGACGCGCGAGGGCGGCCGCCGCGGCGGCCGCCCTCGCGGATGGTGCGTCGACGCGTCAGTCGGCGATGTCGATCTCGCGCAGCGACGTGGCCTGGATCGCGACGCGCACCTTCTCCAGCACGCCGTCCGGCACGGGCGAGTCGACGCTCAGCACGCTGAGCGCGCGGCCGCCGGCCTCCTGTCGGGCGATCTGCATGCCCGCGATGTTGACCTGGGCGTCGCCGAACTCCTTGCCGTAGACCGCGACGATGCCGGGGCGGTCCTCGTACTTCATGACGATGAGGTGGCGGCTGAAGGGCACCTCGACGTCGTAGCCGTCGATCTCGACGAGCTTCTCGATCTGCTTGGTGCCGGTGAGCGTGCCCGACACCGACACCTGCGTGCCGTCGGACAGCGCACCCCGGATGCTGAGCACGTTGCGGTACTCCTCCGAGACGGCGTCGGTGATGAGCCGCACGTCGAGGCCGCGCTGCTCCGCGAGCAGCGGCGCGTTGACGTAGGAGACGTTCTCGCTGACGACGTTGGTGAACACGCCCTTGAGCGCCGCGAGCTTGAGGACGCTGACGTCGTAGCCCGCGAGCTCGCCGCGCACCACGACGTCGATGCTCGTGAGCGCCTCGTGCGCGAGTCCCGAGAAGACCTGCCCGAGCTTCTCCATGAGCGGGATGCCGGGGCGCACGTACGGGTCGATCACGCCGCCGGCGACGTTCACGGCGTCCGGCACGAGCTCGCCGCCGAGCGCCAGGCGCACGCTCCTCGCGACCGAGACGCCGGCCTTCTCCTGCGCCTCGTCGGTGGAGGCGCCGAGGTGCGGCGTGACGATGATGTTGTCGAGCTCGAGCAGCGGGGATCCCGTGGGCGGCTCGCTCACGAACACGTCGAGGCCAGCGCCCGCGATGCGCTTCGACTTGAGCGCGGTGTACAGCGCATCCTCGTCGATGATGCCGCCGCGGCTGGCGTTCACGATGCGCAGGGACGGCTTCGCGAGCGCGAACTGCTCGGTGGAGATGAGGCCCGTGGTGTCGGGCGTCTTGGGGATGTGGATGGTGATGAAGTCGGAGACGCGCATGAGCTCGTCGAGCGGCAGGAGCTGGACGCCCAGCTGCTGCGCGCGGGCCGGCGTGACGTAGGGGTCGTACGCGACGAGCGTCGCGCCGAAGCCCGCGAGGCGCTGCGCCACGAGCGTGCCGATGCGGCCGAGGCCGACGATGCCGATGGTCTTCTCGTAGAGCTCGACGCCCGTGAAGGACGAGCGCTTCCAGAGGCCCTGCTTGAGCGAGGCGCTCGCATCCGGGATGAAGCGCGCGAGCGAGAGGATGTGGCCGATGGCGAGCTCGGCCGCCGAGATGACGTTCGAGGTCGGGGCGTTCACGACCATGACGCCCGCGGTGGTCGCGGCCTTGATGTCGACGTTGTCGAGGCCCACGCCCGCGCGGGCGACGACCTGGAGGCGCGGCGCGGCGGCGATGGCCTCCGCGTCGATCCTCGTGGCGGAGCGCACGAGCACGGCGTCCGCCTCCGCGAGGGCCGCGAGCAGCGCCGGCCGGTCGGTGCCGTCGACGGATCGGACGTCGAAGTCGGGCCCCAGGGCGTCGACGGTGGCGGGCGAGAGTTCTTCGGCGATGAGCACCACGGGCTTGGTCAAGGGGGTCCTTCGGGCTGGGGGCGGCTGGGACCATCACATGCTAGTGGCCCCACAATGGGCGGATGAGCGATGTGACGTGGGCGGCGATCCAGCTCGCCGTGCGGATCCTGCTGGCCCTCGTGTTCGTCGGGATGGGCGTGAACCACTTCGTGCCGAAGGCCGCGGCGGTCATGGCGGACATCATCCCGCCGTCCTTCCGGCGGCCCGGCGTGCCCTCTCCCCTGGCGCTCGTGCGGTTCACCGGCGTGTGCGAGATCGCCGGCGGCGTGGGCCTCCTCGTCGAGCCCCTGCGCCTCGCGGCGGGCGTCGCGCTGGCCGTGTTCCTCGTCGCCGTGTTCCCCGCGAACGCCTTCGCGGCGCGGCACCCCGAGCGCTTCGGCCGGATCGCGATCCCGCTCGTGCCGCGCCTCGTGGCGCAGGTCGTCCTGATCGCGCTGGTGCTGTTCGCGGGCTGGCCGCTCTAGGCGCCGCGAGGCGACCCCGTGCGCCGCGTCCGCCCGTCCCGCGGGCCGGCCGAGCGCGCGGTCGGCGTCAGAGCATCGGCACCAGGGTCGCGAGGCCGACGGTGAGCGCGCTCGCGGCGGCCAGGCCGGCGAGCATCACCAGCACGCGCGCGGCAACCGGGCGCCCGCGCGTGGCGCGCGCGGCGACGACCAACGCGACCACGGGCACCAGGATCGCGCCGACGAGAGCCGCCGTGGTGCCGCCGCGGAGGGTGCCGCCGAAGGCCGCCGCGATGTCGCGGAACGCCGTGTACTGGTCGACCGCCTGCCACACGAGGATGCCGTGGGCGACCGCGCCGAGGAGCCCCACGATCCAGCCGGCGCGCGTGGGCCGTCCGCGGCGCGGCCGGGCGGCGACGGACGCGGGCGCCCCGGCGGTCGTGCGCTCGGCGCTCACCGGGCCACCAGCCAGGGCCACGGGAACAGGATCACGGCGCCGACCGCGAGCACGAGCATGCGGCTGCCGAGGCGCATCCCGCGCCCGGCGGCGATGACGGCGGCCACCCACAGCGCGGGCGCGAGCACGGTGAGGGCCTCGGTGGCCTGGGCGACGCCGACCTGGAAGGCGGATCCCGCGCTCGACGGGTTGTCGCGCACCACGAAGAACCAGGCGATGGCCTCGAGGAGCGCGACGGCGCCGAAGAACGCGAGCCCGACGACCTCGGGCGACGCCTCCGGCGCGGGCTCCTCGTCGACGACCAGGCGGCCCCGCGGGGAGGTGCCGTCGTCCGGGTCCGGGCGGGTTCCGTCGGCCGCGGCGGCCCGTCGGGCGGCCGTGGCGCCGAGGGCGGATGCGCGGCCGGGCTCGGCGGGGTCCGCACCGGCGGACGGGCGGCGGGGCGCGGCGCGCTGCGGCTCGGGCGAGCGGGCGAGCGTCGGATCCGCCTCCTCGCCGGCCCAGCTGAGGGCGTCGTCGTCGTCGGGGGTGCGGGGCATGCGTCGATGGTACGGGCTCCGCTCCGGGCATCCGCCGCACGGTCCCACGCGCCCGGCCCGGAGCGGATCCGCGGGACGCACGGGAGGGCCCCGGACGCGCGGACGCCCGGTCGCGCGAGGCGACCGGGCGTCCGGTGGTGCGGGTGGGGCGACGGCTAGCGGGCGACCGAGCCGTCCGTGTAGTCGTCGTCGGCCTTGTTCCACGCGAAGAGCTTGCGCAGCTCGCGGCCGGTCGACTCGATGGGGTGCTCCTCGCCCTTCTTGCGCAGCTCGAGGAACTCGGGCGCGCCGGCGTCCTGGTCGTCGATGAAGCGCTTCGCGAAGGCACCCGACTGGATGTCCGCGAGGACGGCCT
>Ga0265798_10011828_pt1 | contig 10596 bp, 7 predicted proteins | sample P3T30metagenome_FD_192430 | JGI IMG/M metagenome (GOLD analysis project Ga0265798, IMG submission 192430) | Plant litter microbial communities from East Loma Ridge, Irvine, California - P3 T30 | ecosystem: Environmental > Terrestrial > Plant litter > Unclassified | place: USA: California... | reverse complement strand
TTTAAAAAGGGATCGACCGTGATATTGATGATATTCGCTTTTACTGAAATTGAACCAAGCGCTATTCCGGATAAACTAAAGTTAAGGTTGTTGGTGTATTCGCCTGCTTTCCATGCAAACGATGATGGATTTGGAATCGTATAACGTATGTTAACCATGCCACCAGACAAGAGGCCTAGTAAACTGGAATAGATTGGGGTAAGGCCAGTAGTCAAGGTCGCTTCCTGTGCAGCATCTACTGAAAGCAGATTTAGTAATTGCCCACCTGTTCCGATTACTCGAGCCCTTACAAGATTAGCATTTAGAGTCGTTGTGGAAGTTCCTTTTTTAAAATAATTATCTGTAGTTCTTATGCTGATTGTTGGTGCCACGCTAAGTACAGATATATACTCGATAGATTGATTATCAATATATACGGGTCCCTGACCCATGTTGCTTTGGGTAAAGTGGAAATTTATCTGAGCATTTGCCGACGGCGTAAATATAACCGCAAGTAATATGCTGCCCAGTAGCTTAATTAAGTACAACGTCTTTTTTTGCAACTTTCAGATTGGTTTGTTCGCCACTATCCAATAAGGCAATGATGAGGTAGGAGCCTTTTAAGTTGGCTGGCATGTCTAAGTAAATGGATTGTTCATCGCCGGGCAACATACTTATTGGCTTTTCGGGGAACTTCAGCTCCTTGCCGGATTTTTTTTCTGTAACCTCAAATCTTAAAAACCCATCGGTTACCACATTGCCAGTATTTTTAACCTTTACTTCAACACGGTGTATAGCCCTACTGTCAACTATAACTTCTTTTTCCGTGACATTCATGAACTCCAGATCTTTAATCTCAGTCATTGGAGGCGTATAATAAACGTGGATCCCAAATTCGAGTTTAACCATTACACCAATGTTGGTCTTGCCATTTGATGCCTGCCGGGACGGTTGGGCATTGAGTTGGGTAAGGAATAGCATAGAATGTGCTATTTCAGATTTTGCAGATGCGCCTTTAGGAACATGCAGTAAAACAGTGACTTCCTTTCTTGAGTGCGGTGGAATTTGTATGATGTTGGGTTGCACTTCAACCCAGCTGGCATTACTTGAAGGTAAGCTTCCGGCTGGAAAGTATATTTTGTTTCCAATACTGTCCCGCTTCCAATCGGATGTGGACGATTTGAAAACGACAGCCTCTGAACCATTATTGTGAAGTAATACTGTTTGTGAATGTGTCTGTTCCGTTCCTGACCCTTTGAAAAAAATACGTGCGGGAGAAACAGATATTTCTTGTGCAAGAAGGAGTTGATGCGCTCCAACACAGAAGATCAGAATTAAAAGCACACGGCGCAGGGTTGCTAATAACGTCATTCAGAAAAATTTAGGTGAGGGATGATTTAACGATTGGCATCCAGGCGGTTTGTCCGCCTGGATGCCAAGTTTTATTGAGAGATAGTGTAAGTAACTACAGTAGTATATGTATCTGCGGTTTTACCTAGAATTTTATCAGTTTTTGAAACGGTTGAGGGAACAGTGTACACAACGTCAATGTCTTTTCCAGCAGTTGGAGTAGCCGAGGTAAGCAAAGGTGTGTTCGTGGTTCCAAGCTGACCTACAGGTGTTAAAGTGCCACCAAGATTGCCATTGTTTCCGGTTGCAGGGATGGATATAGAAACCACACCAGGTTCAAGTATATCGTTATTACCTGTGCCTCCACTAAGATTGCCTGCAGCGTTCACATTTAATGTGTATGCTTTGTTACTAGTCACAGTAAGATGTGCCGGGTGAGAAGCCGTAACACCATTTACATAATCTGAGGCTTGAAGAAAGCGAAGATGAACATCCGCGTCGTTTACAGCGATTGACATGACATCATTAAGCTGTACGTGAACGTTGGTTGTGGCAGTTTGTGCTTTTGCGCCTACTGCTATAAAAAGCGCAAACGCTGCTAAGAGGTTAAATTTTTTCATTTTTTCCAATTTTGGACTGTGGTGTTTTTTGTACAATAAATAATTAGTTGTATACTTTTTTGTGCAAAAATATGCACAAATTGGGAAAAATTCATAATTTTGTGAAAAAAAAATAAATACAACTTGCTCTCAACAAGACGAATACTAACAATTGTGCGGTTATTTAAGTTTATTGGCACGCTCATTGCCATTTCAGGCGGCTTTTTAAGTTCATTTGCGCAAGCGCCATCCGCTAACTATTATTTTGAAAACGATACTGTTCAGATCGCCTATGGGGAGACGTTTAGTAACATGCTGCATTTTGAAAATCATGGAAACAATCCGGTAGAATTTACTAAACTGAACATTACTTCTGGTGCTCTACTGAGTTTGCCAGACACGATTACCGTAATGCCAGGAAGGACCCGAACTTTCCCAGTAAAATATTTATCCTCAGCGGCTACAGTTCAAAGTGCAATACAGAAGTTCAGTGCGGCGTACGCGAGCCCGGGAATTGTTCTTAACGAGGAGGCAACATTTCAGGCAGTGCTTAGCACCGAAAGCAAAATGTCTATTGCGGCCCTTGATCCGGTGTCATACTTGAACGAAGCAACAAACCGGGTAAGTATTAGACTCCGGTGTGCTAATAATGGCTACACATCGGTTCAGATGATGTTGAAGGTGTCATCTTATCCGGTGGGTCTTCAGCTGACAACGCCCACACAACAGGCAATCACCATCAAGGCTGCATCGGAACAATTGGTTACAATTGAAGGTATCAATCTTCATAAAGACAAGTTTGCATCAGATTACAATATCATAGTCCAAGCAGTCGATGAATCAGGAAACAACCTTGCAACCAGTTCTATTAAAGTCATTTCGCTAAGCAGTAATAAGATTCAAAATCTTGGCCAAAGCTACTATTCCGGATTGCAGACCAATACGACTGCACTTAATTATACCACAACCAATCAGGGTTATTCATTTTATAACCTGCGGGCAAACGGAAATTTTCAGGCGCCGGATAGCACCGGAATAAGTTACAATGCAAACGTCAACTTCTACGATCAGGAGCAAACAGTGGATCTTTATGACAGCTGGCTTAGTTACCGTAACAAAGATTTCGCTGTACAGGTTGGAAATGTTAATGACAACCTAGATTATCCGATATATGGGCGTGGAGTAAAAGCGTCAGCTTTTCTGGATAAAAACAATAGCATAGATGTTTTTGGGATGCAAAACAGTTACATGCTACTTTCAGCAAACGGCCAGAGCTCAGGTGCAAATATCTTTGGCACAAACTATAACTACAGCAGTGGATTAAACAACACCTCAAAACTGACACTCTTATATAGCAAGGATCCAAATTCAGGTCTGTCCACTTATTTTTCTAATGGGAGTTCCTCGATTAAGTTATCCGACACCCAGCATTTAGAAATTCGGGGAGGGCTAAGTAGAGAGGCTTCCAAATTCAACTCAAATTTTGGTTACGCATCCGGAGTAAACTACAACAACCGTTCGCAGAGGTTGGATATTGGTATGAATAACTATTATAGCACCGCCTACTACAGCGGCATACAGCGTGGCGTATTGTCACTCGATGAACGCTTTTCTTACAACCTGGACCCAATGGCCACTGTGTTTGTTCGGTATAATTATAATAAGAATGCCCCAGGGTACGACCAAAATCACATCTTCTTTGCAGGTTACGGAACCAAGACAATCTCCTATGAATCGGGCGTTAATTTTGCTTACCGAAGGATAAACATTGGGCTTAAGCCATACATACTTAAGCAGGAAGTCAACCGATCTTATCTTTTGGCTGGCACTGATATGAATCTAAAGGCGAGCAGCTACCGCACGGAACTTGCATTAAATTTCAATGCTGCAGGTAAACAATTTAATCTTCTCGGTGATTATGGCCTCATGACTAGGATGTCATCCGGCGGAAATAAAACACTAGGAGGCCTAAAGGTTAATGCCAGTATGAGCAGCACATTTTACAGTATGTCTGCACTTGTGCAAACTGCTCCATATTACCTGACTGATCAAGTGACAACAGGGAGCGCAGATCAGAATTTTAGACTTTATGCAATTGGAACTGGTGTTCATGTCGACGGCTTTAAAGATAAGATGGACCTGTCGGCAAACTATTATATTAGCTACTTGGGCCATAGTAATGTTGGCTTAAATAACTCGCTCACCGGCAATATTAGCTTTCGTATAAAAAAAACATGGAATATAACAGGTCAGGTATCTTATAACAGCAGCACCAATTTTCCTGGAAATTATAATATGCAAAGTCAACTAGGTATTGTAAAGCACTTCTCAAAATCAACATCGCCAGGCAATGCAAAACTAGCCGTTGAGTTTTATGGTGACGATAATGCTAATGGTGTATGGGATTCAAACGAAGAAGCTGTGGAGGGGGTCATATCGAACCTAAGTGCTGAGGGAAGTGTAGGTTCAAGTTTGGCTACCATCAGCAGCAAAAGTGGAAAAGTCACATACGTGAATTTGAAAAAGACGGCTTACAGCCTTCATGTGAGCCAAAGCGGTGATAGGCACCTCAGCAGTCCACTCAACCTTTTACTGACAAAAAATGAAAAAATGCAGGTCCCCCTTGTTAGGAGCGGCTGGTTAAAGGGCCACATTCATGCGTTGAAACAGGAATATATTGCTTCAAATACTATATTGGAAGGCGTGCGCATTGTAGCTAAAGATGCGAACAATCAGACCTTTGAAACATTTACAGATGAGGAAGGTGGATTTCAGATTCCACTGCCGCTGAATGAATATACTATTATTGTAGATCTAAATCTTGAGAAATACGCCGCTGTAAACACCAAAAAGGTTGTTCAGATTTTGCGGAATAACAATCCGGATGTTCAGTTTGAAATTATGGATATAAGCAGAAAGGTGGTTGTAAAAGAATTTTAAAGCATAATCCTCCATAATATGCTTCAATAAACTTTTTAGATCGGTTCGTTGTTCTCCTGCCCTTTTGCCCGCTCCTGCAGATATAAGAAAGGCAAAATGCGGTTTCCTATACTTGTCGAAGTAAAGGCTTCCTTTGTCAAATTTCTGTTTCGGAATTTATCAATACCCCCTATAGTTTAGTGACCACGGTAGGTCAAACCTAAGTGCTCCACTTCTATCATTATCAAATAAGAAGAAGATTTTTGAAGTTTGCGGTTTAGGCTGCATTGAGGAACTTTCTCAAAAAACGAAGCTTAAGCACTCCCCTATCAGAGTTGAGCCCCATGGTATCAATAGCATTATAGTATACCGACCTAAATTGAGTGTATTCTTTTTTAGCCGTAAATTACTTAGGATATCCCAAATACAACAAAAAGAGAGTCCTAATATTTAAATTTGATATATAGATATTATGATATATTTATATCTAAATATCACGTTCTAAATAATGCTTTGTCTAAGGGTAAGAAGATCGAGTCTCAAAAAACGAAGCAATGTCCTAGTACCCTTGGGTTAGCTGCGACTGATTGGAACGAGAGCTTTTGGAAGAGCAAGCAGATTATTTATCTTACGATTGAGTATTATTTCTAATCAATTCCCGCTTGATCTCTATAGCGATAGGCGCTACCTCGACTAGTTCAAGGGACTTCACCATTTTAAGTGTGCCGTTTTTATATTTAAGAAAGTGTGGTGTCCTTAAATGCAACTGGTAAGCTTCTTCACTGGCGTATACTTCAAAAACTGTAACCTTAGTGGGATGCGCTTTGTCGTAAACTGCCTGTAAAGCGAGCACGCCTGGTTCTACTCGAACAGCTATCTTTGCATGCTCGGCAAGTGCTGCCTTGTATTCGTCCACATAGGCTGGATCAACCTGGATATTTGCTATCCTTACTTTCCTATTGTCTTGCTGAGCGGTAGCATTGGTCTTATCTAAGGTGAGTAGAACCATGATTAAAGCGATTGTTAATAGACTTGTGAACTTTATTTTCATTTGTATTTTACTTTAGTTGATCCTATCGATTTCATGCCTTTTTCGTCAATCCTGCTATCCTGGTCAATGTTTTCGTTGGAAATGTTTTTCATAAAGCTTGATTAGTCGTTGACAACACATTGAAAGATGAAATTTCTCAAAAACGAAGCCTTTGCTCAAAGCACAGTACTAAGCTACGATAGATAGCCCAAAAAGAAAGGCCCCAGAATCTATGATCAAGGGGCCTTATCTAAATTAACGCTCTCAAATATTAAAGCGCTTAAAACTTCTAATTATTGTGTGAGGGTGAAATTTAATTCACTTTTCAGGAGCTACAAATCAATCGCAAAAAAAGAACTTGGCTATTAGGCTAAACTGGAATTGGTAATCAATAGATTATGAAGAATATTGTGCCATCCAAATTGTAGCATAACCACAATCAGGATCTTTCACAACGTGTTCAAGAACCTTAAAATTATGTTTACTCAACAAATCCTTATATTCCTCCTGATCCAAGGATGCATGAAATAGGTTTTCTCCGCCGTTCAATCCCCATGCTTCTCCATTGTTAGGTCCAGAAGTAAAAAGCAAAATTCCGTCACAACAAAGGTGTTCTTCAAAAAGTTTAAACATTGCTGGTTGATCAGTAGCCGCCAAATGGAAAAAGCTATGCCATGCCACTATTGCGTTGAACCTTTTACTTAAATTAAGAACGCGCATATCCTGTAGAATAAACTCAACCTGAGGAAAGTTAAATTTAGCTATTTTAAGCATTTCACAACTTGCATCGACTCCGGTGACATTGAGATTTTTACTAAGGAGGTATTCCAGAATTGGCTTGCCTGTTCCGCACCCCAGATCTAAAACACTGCCCTCATTAGGGAGAAACTCTATTAATTTGTCTAAGTAGTTCCTTTCAATTAATCCGACATTCCTATTTTTAGAAAACCAACTGGCAATCTTGTCGTAAACTCTAAAAACGTTCTTACTCTCACCTTTTTCCATATACGAACAGACAAGCTACTTAGATTAAACCCTGAAAAGACATTTTTTATTGTATGCACTTAAGGACTTTAAACACAGTCTTTCTCATAAAAGAAGGCTTCTGCCCTAGCTGTATTACTTTGGACGACAAGTATATTGACAAAATGAAAAAGGGACAATGATTTGTGATCAAGATCCATAATCTAAATTAACGCTCTCAAATACTATAGTAATTAAAGGTCACAATTATTGTGTGCCCTTATATTTTATCATCATTCCTTGCCAACACTTTTTCCTTTTGCTGTAAGTTGAATTGACCCTTATATTCAAACAATTTTCACCTTGTAATATAGTGGTGTAAGCGAATAACTTTTCATTTTTGGTGCTGCTGAAGTAGTTCTTTAACGCTCAGGAGAAATAAGTCCAAGTCGAACGGTTTCTGAATGAAGGCGTCCGCTCTCCCTTCATGCGAAGCAACTTTTAAATTGGAATGAGCAGACATTATAATGATTGGTATGGAGGATGTTTCATAGTCCGTTTTAAGGCCTTTACTTATTTCAATTCCATTGCCGTCAGGTAACATCACGTCAAGAATTATGAGATCGACATTTTCCCTTTGATTTCGTTCAAAGAAGGCTTTAGCACTTTCAAAGGTTTCAACCGTATAATTCGCATCCTCGAGGATGTACTCTACTATGAATCTGATGTCTGCATCATCTTCTACAATTTGAATCAATCGGTCCATTTAAACATAACGCTATTCGATAATCACAGTTCTTAAAATATGCTCTTATGAGATTAGGTCCTCTCTAAAGGACCGTTTTCAATGAACAATCACGAACAAAGGTGCGCATTTCCTAAGTAATTTACTAAACCAATAAGTCGTGTAACGCTTTATGTGTTGTTGTTAAACTTTACAAAAAGATCTTTACACGGGACTGGCAACATTCATTATTCGTTTTATTAACATTGTGAATGCAATTATTAGACCGGCACCAATTTAACACAGGCGAAGAGTTTAGGACGATTATGGACCCCTTGCCAATTATGGTTCGGGTTTGCGACAAAAATGGTACGGTACGCTACTCTAATGCTGCATTGAAGCAATTTACCGGCGATCTTCCTTTATGGTCTTCAGGAATCCATGAAGATTTCCGTCCATCGTATGAAGAGCTGTTTGTATCCCATGCGGAATCGCAAACCGCATTTAAGACAAAATATAGATTTAGGGACAACAGTGGAGCTTATCGTTGGTTAGCCGAACACTCCATTCCCTGGTATTCAACAGAGGGCACCTATCTTGGATGTGTCTGCTATATGATGGACATCGATGAAATGATTGCTACTGAAGTTGAACAAGTTAGTTTGGAAGCACTTCAGCGCGAGCAAGCTTTGAACGAAGAACTTGAAGCTTCCAATGAAGAGCTAAACCTTACCAATGGGGAACTCCAGTTTTCTCAGGAGAAACTTCGTCAGGGTAACGATAACCTGGAGCAAATCTTGAACATGCTGCCAGCATCCGTAGTTGTTATCCGTGGCTATAATCTTGAGGTAGAGATGATCAACAACAGCAATCTCAGTTATTGGCAAAAGACCAAAGAACAGGTGCTTGGAAGACCATTTCTAGAAATTTTGCCTGATCTTACTGATCAGCCATTTGCCAGCCAGTTACGTCGTGTGATGGAGACGGGTGAGATCATCGACGTAAAAGAAAGCCCTGTGCTTTTTACAAGCCCGGATGGTAATACAAGGGAGACATATGTCGACTACACCTATCAGCCTCTTTATGATCTGGAAGGTAATCCTACAGGTGTACTGGTGATGTCATTTGAGATAACAGACCGCGTGTTGTCACGAAGACTATTGGAGAAGTATGCGGAGGAACTCACTTCAGCGAATGCACGCTTGCTTATCAGCAATGAAGAATTAGCCAGGAGTGAAGCGCGCTTCAAGTATTTGATCCAGGAAGCCCCAGTTGCAATAGGTGTACTCCATCAAAGGGATCTTATAATTGAGTCAGCGAACTCAAAGATACTGGAAGTCTGGGGAAAGAGCTCCGAAATTGTAGGAATACCACTGAGCAAGGCTCTTCCAGAACTACAAGGGCAGCCGTTTTTAGGTATTCTTGATGAAGTTTATACTACAGGAAAGCCTTTCTACGCTAATGAAATCCGGTCGTTATTGGAACATAACGGAGTCTTGAAAGAGATCTTTTTTAACGTGACGTACCAACCTGTTCTAGATATTTCAGGATCAACCTCGGATATTATGGTCGTAGCCGTTGATGTAACCGAACAGGTAAATTCCCGAAGACAAGTGGAACAAAGCGAACAGCACTTCCGTTATCTTGCAGATTTGGTACCAGCAAAAATTTCAAATGCAATGCCAAGCGGGGAGGTTACATTCTTTAATAAGCAATGGCTAGATTTTGGGGGGATGGATTTTGAAGACATGAGAGATTTTGGCTATCACCAGATGATGCATCCAGAGGAGGTTTCTGCATTCCAGGCAGGCCTTGCCCAGGCAGCTGAAATTGGCGTTCCCCATGTATCGGAAATGCGCTTTAAAAACACTCAGGGAAAATATATCTGGCATTTAAATATTGCCTCGCCGATTCTGGACGAAGCAGGAAACATCAAAATGTGGGTAGGTTCGACCACAGACATACAAATATTAAAAGAAGAGGCGCAACGTAAGGGCGACTTTGTAAGCATGCTTAGCCACGAGTTAAAGACACCTGTAACCTCGATTAAAGGACACATTCAGTTGTTATTACGTGCAGTAAATAAGGAGACTACCTCTGAGTTGACAAATAAGCTCAGACCATCTCTTTCCAGAATTGACAAACTGTTGGTACAATTAACAGGGCTCATCGCAGATATGCTTGACCTGACAAGAATCGATTCAGGTAGGCTTGATCTAAAAAAGGAATCGTTTTTACTTGAAGGACTAGTAATGGAGGTGGTTGAGGACTTCAGGCTCAGCCATCAGCAGCACTTCTTTCACCTGGATCTGGAAAGTGGGATTGAAGTGTTCGCCGATAGACATAAAATCAGCCAGGTGCTTATAAACCTTATTGCGAACGCAATAAAGTACGGACCGAATAGTAATGTTGTAGATATTTCAATGTTAGCTGTAGGTAACGAAGTGCTTGTGCGGATCAAAGACTATGGGATTGGAATTGATCAAAAGGACCAAAAAAAAATATTTGAACGTTTTTATCGCGTTGAGGGGCAGAACGAATCACACTATAGTGGCTTTGGCATTGGGTTATACCTGGCATGTTCCATTGTCGAGTTTCATGACGGCAAAATAACAGTTGAAAGTGGTAAAGGTAAGGGATCAACGTTTATTGTACACCTTCCTCGCTGCTCGGCTTAGAAGTAACAATTTAGCACGCTTAATATAGATTATAGCAAATGATGATCTGGATAAAATAGTCGATCTATTAGAATGACCCAATATACTCCTGATGTAGTCTGTCTCAAAAAAGGAAGCTTAAGAGTTCCCGTACTCGAATTAAGCCGGCTGATATCAATAGGATCATAGTATACCGATCTAAATGAATTTCTTCCAAACAATTTATTATTAGTGGTCTTAAGCTACCAGAAGGGTCACAACTGAAAATGATAATGAAAGATTATAGAGGTAAATCGTATAAAGCAATGTTCTAACGTTAGATACTTTTACTCCAGACTTAAATCCTCTAATAGAGTGAGCCAAAAAAAAACACTT
>Ga0265798_10011827_pt1 | contig 10598 bp, 10 predicted proteins | sample P3T30metagenome_FD_192430 | JGI IMG/M metagenome (GOLD analysis project Ga0265798, IMG submission 192430) | Plant litter microbial communities from East Loma Ridge, Irvine, California - P3 T30 | ecosystem: Environmental > Terrestrial > Plant litter > Unclassified | place: USA: California... | reverse complement strand
CATCGCGCCGCAGCGTCAGGGCCGGGCTTCCTCCGAGCGCGCGCGGCCGGAAGCGCAGCGTGCGCGCCCGCACCGCCACCTCGTAGTCGAGACGGCGCGCGCGCGTCTGCAGGAACGCGAGGTCGGTCTGGTTATGCTGCAGCACGTAGGGATGCGTGACCTGGCTGTCCTCCACCTCCGGTGTCAGCCCGGCGTCGCCGGCGAGCGTGGCGGCGATATCGCTGTCCTTGACGTTCGTGTACGAGCGGGTTTTGCGCTGGCGCAGCATGCGGTGCAGGAGGTCATAGCCGCGCACGGTCAGGACCGGCGGCCGGGCTTCAGGGAACACCGGCTCGAGGCCCGTGATCTCGCCGCTGAACAGGGGTTGCAGGTTATCGCGGTAGCCCATGTCCACGTCAACCGGATTGCCTTCACGGAATAACGCGTCGTCCATCCATTTGACGTCGGTCCGCACGGCGTCCCAACCGCCCAGCGTCAGGGTGAACATGCCCATCGCATCGGCTTCCTCGACCACCGAGACGCCGATCAGGTCGGCAGCTGCCGTCTCTGGCAACGGGGCGCCATTGATCCGTACCCTGAAGTCGGGTGCGAGCGTGTCGAATCCATCGCGGCTGCTCATGGCATTGCCCTCGAGGGTGAGACCTGCCGTAGCGCCGGCAAGACGAGGACGCTTCCAACCTGCAGGTTCAAGGGATCGTCGATGGCGTTCGCATCCGCGATGGCGCGCCACCTGTCGGCGTCGCCGTATTCCTGGGCCGCGATGGCGGCCAGCGTCTGCCCTTGCCGCAGCACCCAGACCTTGGCCACGTCGGACGACATGATGTTCTGCCTCTGCAGGTCGGCCGCGTTGGTACGCCATTGACGGAAAATGCAACGGGCGGTGGCGCGTACCGGCGTGCCGTCCTCCATGAACAGCGTGTATTGATGCACGAGTTGTTGCAGCACGCCCTGGAAAAACACGCCGGCGCTGCCCCACTTGAGCTGGCATATCGGCGGACGGTGCTTGTCGCCATGGGTTTCCACGGTGGTGAGGTGCACCAGTTTGCTGGTAAAGGTGGCGACGCTCTGCTTGACGGGCTCGGGGCTGTCATAGGTGTCGAAGCACAATTCAACGCTGAGCACGCTTGGCTCGGCGGTCGTGAACTGAAGTTCCGGGCTGTCGCGACGGACCGCTTCCTGGCTCTGCCATTGCGCGCTGCGGGAGATCGTCAGGCGCTCCGGGTTGAACATCGCGGCGATGCAGCAGTCGGCATTGTTCTCGTCGAACTGCAGCCGGCCTCCCGGCAGCTCGACCAGAATCGTCAGTTTGTCCAGAGCCATACGCCGGATCCTCTCCGTTCCTGTTCGAGCAGCAGCCGGTCCATGACCGACTCCCAGACCCGTTCGGTCAATTCATCGAGATCTGGCCAGCGTGCGTCCGCGCGGGGAAGAAGACCGGGCTGCGGCGCCGATCCGTCGCCGGGCCAGGACCGTGGACGGCTAGACGGCGCGGGATCGGGATCGGGATCGGGATCGGGCCCGACTGGAATGATGTCATGCGCTTCGTGATGGACAGGATGGCGGTGCGGGGTCATGGTGTCGGTGTCGAAAGCACCGTCGCTGGCGATCGCGTTCCAGGCAACAGCGTGGCCCGCAGGCACGGCTCCCTCATGCCTGGACTGGCGCAAGCGCAGTGCCGCCGCCAGGGGGCGTGGTTCAGCCGCGTTACGGGGCCCGGATCGGCCTGCCGCTGGCGTGACGAGCGCCGCACGCAGGTCCATCGGCGCGGTCTGATCATGTGCGGTTGGCTTGCGCGCGATGAGGTCAACGTTGGCGTTTGCCGGACGCGCGTGCGTAATAACGTCAACGTCAACGTCAACGCCGGCGTGTGCCGGACGTGCGTCGACGTCATCGTCTGCGCCTGACGGGTGCCGGCGCGCTTCAGCGACGCTTGGCAGTTGGGCTGAGGTCGCCCCTGGTATCAGGCGGATAACCGACGCCGGGATCGGCTGGGCGGCTGGATTCGACGCGGTTCGCGCCGCCGCCGGGCTGGACCGCGAACGTGGATGCTCCAGCGTCGAGACGCTCGATGTGCCTGGCTTGAGGAGCGAAGGGCCCGGTGTATGCAGCGGCCCCGGGACGTCCACATTCACGTGCGTATCCAGCGCATTCTGACCTTGCCGCCCCTGCCCCGAGGGCTGGCGGTTCCAGGATGCGACGACCTCATTGACGGCCATGGATGACGCACCAGCACCGGCCGGCCTGTCGCCCGGGATGTGCAGATGCGTCGAGAGGCGGCTTTTCACGGTCCGGCGGGGTAAATCGCGCCAATGAAGCAGCGGCTGGGTAGCGGTCTCGGCATGCGAGGTGCGCATGTTCAGGGTCTGAGTCTGAGTCTGAGTCTCAGTCTGAAACTGGGACTGGTTCTGGTACTGGTAGAGGGATAGGGACTGGCGAACATGATGGCCTGCATCCGATGCGGCCGCTGGCGCAGGCGGACTTTCCACTCCTGGTGCGCGCACCGTGGATGCTGCTGCGGCCGTGACGTGCGCTGGTGTGAGCCTGTATGTGTGTGCGCTGATTGCAGGATCAACGCCCTGCTCAACCTCGTGACCTGCAGTCCGGCCCGCGGTCACGACGTGAGCGAAGGCGGTTGTCGGATCGATCGTCGCCTCAGCGGCGAGTACTTGTCTGCCCGGCCAACCGACGGCGGCGCCTGGCGCTGCGGGCACCCCGGGCGTTGGAACGGGATTGCCGGTCAACCGTATGCGGTGTGGCGCTGGCATCCATCGCGGTCCGGCATGGGTGGTCCAGGTCGGTGCCAGCTCCCCGATCTGCCCGATCTGCCCAATGTGCCCGATTTGTGCTGCTGTGTCCGTCGGCCGCGACCCGAGGAGGCGCCCCCCGGGACTGACGTCCGCACGGGCCGGCCCCGAGCCAGGATACGCCCAGCCCGAGGACGACGCCACGCGCAGGTGCGCCGTTGGGTACAGCGCCGCTTGCAGCGTCTCAACCGGCCCACCAGGTACGGCAGAGGGTCTCTCAACAGGAACACGCGTCGGTGCGTCGTGCTGCCCAGAGACGTCCGTCGTCGGCGGCTTGTCGCCATCCAGGGCGCTGGCTGACGGGCCCGGCTGCGCCAGGTCGTGTCGCCCGGTCTGCGCGTCCCACCGCGACAGTTCCCATCTTGCGCTGGGTTTCCGGGGCCGGATTGCCGCCGCAGCTGGCTCACTGGCAGCGGCCGCGTCGTTCTTCGACGCGCTGGACGGTGGCGAGGATGCGCGCAGCTGCGCGCCGGTCCGCGCGAAGGCAACCGTGGCGGCCATGGGGCGCTCATCGGGCTCAACATGGGGCTCAACATGGGGCTCAGCATCGGGCCCAACATCATGCTCAACATCGGACCGGCCCGCTCCGACATGCAAGACCAGCCGCCCGTCATGGAGAGCGCCCATCCGTGACGGGAACGGCTCGTGTGCCGATGCGCCCACCGACCCTGCCTCGTCACCCTGCCCGTCCAGGTTTCGGCGATGCCAACGCAGCACCCGGCTGGCGCCGCGTCCCATGCCGCCGTCGGGTTGCGCCCACAGCCGCTGCGGGCGACCGGTGAACCAGGCGTGCCGCGCGTGAATCCGGCCCGCCAATCGGAAAACAGCGGTTCCCGGCCCGGTAATCGAGCGCAGCGCGGCGCAGGCATGCCGTCGCCAGCACTCACGCCCCAGCCCGGCCCCAGGCTGGGGCGAGCCGGGTGAGCGTTTCCCATTCGCCATCGGCTGGACGGTCGGTCCATTCATGGTGCGACTCCCCGATGCACCAGTTCGACGGTCTCGAAAGCCACCGCGGAGACATCGGCGCGCAGATCCGGACCGGTCCACTTGACCGGGCATGCCTGGCGAAATGTCCACGAGCGCAGCTCACCGCCCTGCCGGTCGTTCAGGTGAATCGCCACGTCACGCCGCTCGATCCTGCCCTGCAGGACACCGGCATACCAATCCCACAGGTAGGAAACGTCGCCGAGGCCGCGCTTGAGCGTCAACCGGGACGGATACCTTGCCGGCCCTGGCAGTTGCCATGCATGATCGTTGACGCCGCCGACCCGCAACGACGCGACCTCGCTTTCCATCAGCAGGCCGGCCACCTCGCTGAAGCCGGCCACGCGCTGCTGCCCGATCTCGACCAGGAAAGCGAAGCCCACGTAGGGGTCGTGCCGCCTGCCGCTATTCGATTGTCCGGTACTGGCCATCGTCGTCGTCCCCGCTGTTGATGCGCTCGTTGATCCTGGCGGCTTCGTGGGTCCACTTGCGCCGTTCCAGATGGTCGAGCGCCATCAGGTCGGAAAAACTCCAGTGAAAATAGTAGGCCAGATAGGCTACCTCCCCGTAAAGCTGGTCGAGACGGTAGCCTATGCCTCCCCCGTTTCCTGCTCCTCCATGTCCACCTCGAAGTGCTTGTCGCAACCCGGGCACACCACCTGCATCCGGTTATGGCCGTTCCCGTTGATCCGGCGGTACATGTCTTCCAGATAGGCGAAATCCCCGGCAAACAGTTCTTCGATGACACGCGGGGTCACCTGTCGCACCTCCCCAAGTCGCGTGACCACACGCGACAGGAGGATCACCGCCAGGTAGCCGGGATTGACCTGCACGCGCGGATCCTTCATCGGGGCGATCTCGTCGCTGGCGGTCGCCAGCCGCATCACGCCGTCGCGGTGCAGGCCCGTCTCGCCATCGACATAGCCGCGCGGCAAGGTAAAACTGAACTCGGTCTGCAGCATCATTTGACTCTCTCCAGGCCCTCATGGGAGATCTCGAGCGTTTCGATGGCGACCTCGCTTGCCGTCGCATTGAAATGCGGGCCGGACCAGCTGCTTGGCCAGGCTTCCAGGCAATGCCATTCCGCAGTCGCGTTGCCGTCGATGTCCTGCAGGATGATCTGGATCGACTTGCGGGTATCCTGGATCTCTCCCTTCAGGATCTTGTTGCGCCACTCCCACAGCTGTTTGTCATCCGTGATGCCGCGCTTGAGGATGAGGTTTGCGTACTTTCGCAATCCCGGCAGCTTGCTGATGGTCAGGCGCGGGTCGTCCCCTTCACGGTAATCGACCGTGTCGGTGGCGATATCGAGCCCCGATACTTCCCTGAAGCCGGCGCTGGTGATGCCGCCGATCTGCACCAGGAAACGGAATCCCCGAAAGGGATCCTTCTTGCGTGCATCCGTCGCCGCAGCCATGACTGTTTTCTCCTTCAAGCAATGACCGGCGCCGCGGCGCTGAATGCGCCGCCGAAATGCCGGGTGATGCGCACCACGATGAATTCGGCCGGTGCTACCAGGGCAAGGCCAACTTCGGCCACCACGACGCCGGCCTCGATGGATTCGGGCGGGTTGGTCTCGGTGTCGCATTTCACATGGAACGCCTCCGCCTGGCTGTTCCCGGCCAGCGCCCCGTGCTCTAACAATGTCCGGCAATAGCTGCGCAGGCGTTGCGCCAGGTGGTCCCACAGCCGGGCGTCGTTGGGCTCGAACACCAGGTCGCCCGAATCGCCCTCGACCCAGCGCATCAGCGTGAGGTAGATGCGCCGGACATTGACGTAACGCCAACCCGGCTCCCTGCTCAGGGTACGGGCGCCCCATACCCGCAGGCCCCGGCCAGGCAGGCTGCGCAGGCAGTTCACACCGTTATCGTTGAGGGTTGCATAATCGGCATCGCCGAGATCGACGTCGAGTCCCAGCGTCTGGTACACGGGCTGGTTGGCCGGCGCCCGGTGCGGCCCGGCCAGCTCATCGGTTCGCGCATAGACGCCTGCGACATGGCCACATGGCGGCACGGCGACCATGTTGCCCGCCGTGCCCGCATGCGGCCGACCGCGTCCGTGCGCGATACGCAGCCAGGGAAAGTACAGGGCGCCGTCGCCGGAGCCGAGCGCATCCCATTGGCGCAGCGCAGCCAGCACACGCGCTTGCTCGGACCGGAGCGCCGACCCGGCGCCGCGCCGATCCGGCGCCGTCCCGTCAGCGCCGTCACGTGGGCCGCCTCGCGGCGTGTCGAGGATCGCGAACCGGTTCTGCATGCGCCGGCAGTGGGCCAGCACGGCCCCTTGGACTTCGTACAGCAAGGCTTCGTCGTCGCCGGCCGCCAGCATCAGGTCGGGAACACAGACCAGGTCGATCATGTCGAGGTCTTCCATCAGCCCGCCAGAGCGCAGCGGCGCCGCCAGCAGGGCCGCCAGCGCCGCCGCCGCAGGATTCGGGCCGGCCGCACCGATGTCGACCGGAACCACCACGCACTGCGTTCCACCGTTGTCGAAGAAACCACGTACCGCATGGCCCAGGTAGCCAGACGTGGATGGTGCGAATACCTGGTCGAACTGATCCCGGCGCTGCAGGATACGAACGCCGCCATCATCGGCGCGCTCGTTCGGGCGGTACTGCGCGTACCCGATCAGTGCCGGTACGCCGGTGTGGAACACGGACGTGCGGTCCCGCTCCCAGCGATGCTCGTAAAGCACGCCCGGGGCCAACGCTGCGCCGCTGGCGCTGGCGGGAGAAATGCCGTCGACCATGGCCTGTTTTCTCCTCAGCCTTGCGGTTGCCCGCTCGATTGCGTGAGCCGGAAAATCACGAACTCGGCCGGCCGCACGATCGCGACCCCGATCTCGGTCACTACCTGCCCGATGTCGCGCACCTCCGGCGGGTTGAGTTCGGCATCGCATTTCACGTAGAACGCCTCTTCGGCAGTGCGCCCGAACAGCGCGCCATTGCGCCAGACATTGGTCAGGAAGGCCGTGACGTTCAGGATGATCTTGCCCCACAACGCATGGTCGTTGGGTTCGAACACGATCCATTGGGTGCCGCGGTCGATGGATGCCAGCAAGAACAGGAAAGTACGGCGGACGCTGACATACTTGAATTCGTTATTGGCGTCGCCGCCAGAGGTGCGCCCGCCATACACGGTAATTGCACCATTGATGTTGCGGATGCAATTCACACCCTGGGGATTCAGCAGCGCCTGCTTCGGCTTGCTGACGTAATACCGCACGTTCAGGGCGCCGCGCACCTGCACGTTCGCAGGCGCCTTGTGCACGCCGCGCTCCTCGTCGGTACGGGCATATACCCCGCAGATGTGGCCGCTGGGAGGAACCATTACCCGGCCGCGGTGCTTCGGCTCCACGTTACGGGCCGGATCGCTGTCGAACAGGGCCCGCGCCGGATCCATTACCTCGATATGCGGGAAGTAGAAGGCGGCGTTCTTGTTGGGCGGGGGCAGCTTCTCGCCGCCGGTACCCAGCTGCCTGACATCGAGGTCACCCTGGGCGTCTTCCACGGCTTGCTGGCTGTCGAGCACCGCGAAACAGGTCTTGCGTGTGTCGCAGAACGCCAGCAGCTCATCCCAGGTCGCAAGTTCGGGCGCCAAGCCCGGCACCGCGATAATGGACAGTTCCTCGATCGACTCGAACATGGTCAACGCCCGTTGCAGCTGCTCCGGTCCCTCCAGCCGGGCCACGAAACAGCGCGTCCCACCGTTCTTGAAGAAGCCGTTGACCGCATGGGTCAGCGCCCGGTGCTCGGGCGACATGGGCGTGCCGTCGATATTGTCCGCGGAGAACGGACCGAAACGGGCGGTGTATTCGGTGAAATTCGTGCACAGCTTGGTCACGCACGGCTCGGCAGTCACGGTGAACTGACGCAATATATATGGCAGCAGACCGGATACTTCATCGGGCGCCGGCTGGGTCCGCGCTGGCGCGGCCGCGCCCGGCGCCGCGCCGCCCGGTTGGCCGGCGACCGCCTCCAGTCCCTCGACCGCTTTTTTCAGCCCCTGGGCCTGGTCGCGCAGTTCCTGCACCTGCGCGTCGAGTCCGGCGTGGGCCTTTCTGGCGGTGGCCAGCGCTTGCTTCTTCTCCTTCAGCTGGCGCTCGTCGTCTTCGCTGCGGGCCGGGTTGGCCTCCAGCGCAGCAATTTCGCCCGGCAGGGTTGCCGTCGCCCCCTGGCTGGCGTCGCGCTCCCGCGTTTTTGCCTCGAGCGCGGCGGTGATCTGGTCGAGCGCCGTGCGCTTGACTTCGATGGCGTCGGCGATGGTTTTCTCGGGCACCGCGCCCTGGCGCAGGGCAAATCGCGCCGCGACCGGGTCGAAATTCGGATTCGGTACTGGATAGGTGATGGTAGAGGGCACGATGCCGATGAAGCCGACGGTGTTGGTGCCGACCCCGGCAATCGGCCGCTCGGCCGACGGGACTTCTTCGCCATACACGCCCGGCGCCAGATAAGAGCTTGCCATTTGCACACCCTCCCCATCAAGTTGGTGTTGCGTGCCCGCCCGCCCGGCGGCATGTGATGTCGGCGACAGCGACCGGCGCCCCGTCCGCAGGCGCGCTGTCGACCCGGAAATTGGCCGTGCCACGCGCGTCGCCCGCGGCCGCAGCGCTGGCGACATACTGGCCACCCGGGCAATCGAGAAAGTAGAACAGGCCGCCCGCCCGTGTCACCGTTTGCCCGCGCAGCATGCACGCCGTTCCGTCGAACCCTGGTTCTGTCCACAGGGCGACTGCGGCGCCGGGCACGGCCGCTCCGTGCTCATCCAGCGTCCGGCCGGCCACGCGGACGACATGGCGTCTTTCTTCAAGCGCGCCGCGGCGCACTAGCGGGCCCACCATGCGGCGGCCGCCGTTCACGACGCGCCTCCGGCGGCCAGTCCCATCTTGAATACCTTGTCCGTCACCAGCGGTACGCGCTCGGGCGTCCCGACATCGATCGCCAGCGTGACCGTGTAGGCCAGCGAGGGCTTCGGCCGGATCCCGAGCGCGCGCCAGAACTCGCCCATGGCCTGGATGAGGCCCGGCTGCAGGGTGCGGGTGGCGAGCGGCAGGCGCTGGCCCACCAGTTCGCCGGTCAAGACGTCGTCGGGCAGGACATGGTGGCGCAGCAATGCGCGCATCACGCCGCCGAGCAGGCGATGCTCTTCGCCGGCCGGATCGACGGCGTCGGGACTGGACCATGCAGTGACCAGGTAGGACACGTCGACCCTGACCGGGGGCAGCCACTGTACCGCGCTGCCGTCGGGGCGCCTTTCGAGCCACGGCGTACCGTCACGCAATTCGAGGTTTTCGCGCAGGTCGTACAGGAACAGGTTAATGGCAGGGAGCGTGACCGACTGCGGCGGAAACCGGTCGTCCGGCGCGGCAAAACTGATTTGCAGCGCTTGCGCGAAGTTTTCCCGCAGCTCGCGCCGCAGCAGCGCCGCCAGGGTCTGATCGAGGTCGTTGAACACTGGGCCTCCCGTTGTCATGTCCCCAATGTAGTAGTCGACGCAATCGGCCTCTTGATCAGCATCAAACTCACCGGCGGCCAGGATTGGAACGGGCGGCTCCTTTATCCAAGTAAATTGCAAGATTCATGCGCTGGCCAACGGGCCGGCAGCAGAAGTTGCCGATGACTGCTTCGCCTTTGTGCTACGTCAAACTTCATGCAAAAGGAATGGCTGGGTTCGCCGGAAGAACTGCCACCTCCACACGCACCTTTGCGCTACATCAATCGCGAATTGGCGCATCGATCAAGTCTAGGAGGGCAGCGCGCCGGTTTCACAAGCGGAGCCCGATTCCAGTAACCCGGCAGATGTCTGAAGCAGATGTCTGAAGCAGATGTCTGAGCGCGCGTCGGATTGGACAGCCGAATGCCAGTCCTGATCGGGAGCCTGTCAACACAACGGTCGAACCGGCTCGCTCAATACCGCAGTCAACGCCAACATGGAAAGCTGAACGCTCATGCTTCTGGCCCCTCGCATCAGGTTCAATCCAACCGGAACGCCATGCGCGTATCTTGCGCGTGCCGCCGGTACCGCTCGACGCGCCTGGAACTTCACGCTCGAGCAAGCCATGCGCGATAACAGTTGCGAGGAGAGTCTGATGATGATGCCAACGAATCTGCGCGCGGCCGCCCTCCGGCTCTTGCTGGCTGTGCTGATTGCCGTCGCGCCCGCCGGGCGGTTCGCCCGCGCTGACACTGCGGACAGCTGGTCGTTGACGCAGTCCGCCCCCGGCGTCGTGACCGCCAGCGGCAGGCTGCCGGGCGTCAACCACGCACAACCACGCGATTTTTCGTTGCGACTTCCCGGCGCGCAGGACGTGCCCGCGAGCGCGGTCGCTATTCAGGCGGCGGGACCGGCCCCGGATGTCTGGCTGGTGCTGTGCATCGACCGCAGCGGTTCGATGGCAAGCGGGTTTCCCGAAATGAAGGCCGCTATCGACGAAGCATCGCGCAACGCCCTGGCTGCAGCCGGAGGCCGGCTGCGCATCCAGGTGCTGCCATTTGCCACTTCGGTCGAATCCGCCAGTGAGTTTTCCAACGCCCCCGATGACATTGCGGCCGCAGTCGGCACCCTGACGCCGCAGCGCACGTCCGACAGCATCTCCCGCCTCTACGACGCGGTCGCCGCAGGTCTGCGCAGCCTGGAGCAAAAACCGGGTGCGGCGGTCCGGCGTCTGGTGGTCATCTCCGACGGAAAGGATGAAGGCAGCGTCTCGCAGCTGGAAGACGTCGCGGCCGAGGCGCGCAGGCTGGCGGTGGAGCTGGACGCAATTGCCTACGGCGCGCTGGCGGACAGCGCATCGACCAGCCTGCTGCCGCTG
>Ga0265798_10011826_pt1 | contig 10599 bp, 8 predicted proteins | sample P3T30metagenome_FD_192430 | JGI IMG/M metagenome (GOLD analysis project Ga0265798, IMG submission 192430) | Plant litter microbial communities from East Loma Ridge, Irvine, California - P3 T30 | ecosystem: Environmental > Terrestrial > Plant litter > Unclassified | place: USA: California... | reverse complement strand
GGGCGAACATGTCCACCGCGCCGGAGCGCACCTGGGCCAGGGTGTCGGTGTCGCTGCCCAACTGGCTGCTGGGGAACACCTGGATCTGCACCGCGCCGTCGGTCTCTTCCTTGATCGCCTTGGCCATTTCCCGCGCCCGGACGTTCATCGGGTGAATCATGGGCAGGTTGTTGGCGAACTTGAGCTTGAAGTCCGCCGCCTGGCTTTTCGAGCTGTACAAGCCCAGGCCAGTGGCTGCGACCGCCGCCGATGCGAGGGTGGCGGTCTTGATGAAACTGCGGCGCGAGAAATCACTCATGTAGCTCTCCTGACCTTCTTGTTTTTATTGACCGGTTTGATGACCGGGCTGCCGTGGCTGGCGCTGGGGATGCAGGGTGAGAAAGCAAATCGGGTGCCACCCCTGCCCCGTCGGCGCAAAAAGCGTATCCAAGGGCGCCCGCCGGCAAGCAAGCCCCTGTTTTTCTTGAACAAAACTGTACCGACTCGAATGTATCCGCACGTTTCACGCCTAAAGCGCCGTACAGCCTGATGTAACAGGTGTCTCCCGCAGGTGTCGCCTGCCGCGAACGAAGCGACACCTGTGGCGACACGACACCTCGCCACGGTAACAGCCAGCCCGCCACGGGCCGGCGTTTCAAGCCCTTGGCACCGCTCTTGCTATCGACCTTGGCAAACAACATCAATCCAGATTTCATTCGAGGAAAGACCTCATGGGTTCGCCAGTCATCAGCGGTTGGTACCACTCCCCCTTCGGCAAATTCGACCAGCTCGACCCCGAGCAGATGATGGCCGATGCGGCCGTGGCCGCGCTCGAGCATGCCGGGCTGGACGCCGAACAGATCGATTCGGTCCACGTCGGCCATTTCAACGCCGGCTTTCTCTATCAGGATTTCCCCTCCGCCCTGCTCGCCAACCACATCCCGGCCCTGCGCTTCACCCCTTCGGTGCGCGTGGAGAACGCCTGCTCCACTGGCTCGGCGGCGATCCATTCGGCGTTGCAGGCAGTGCTCTCAGGCCAGTCGCGCCACGCGCTGGTGGTGGGCTTCGAGAAGATGAACACGCTGCCCACCGAGGAAGTCGGCAAGATCCTGCTCAAATGCTGCTACGCCAAGGAGGAAGCACAGATCGAGGGTGGCTTCGCCGGGGTGTTCGGCACCATCGCCCAGACCTACTTCGACCGCTACGGCGACCAGTCGGACGCGCTGGCGATGATCGCCGCGAAGAACCACGCCAACGGCGCGTTGAACCCCTATGCACACATGCGTCGCGACCTGGGCTATGAATTCTGCCGCGAGCCGTCGGCAAAGAACCCGTTCGTGGCCGGGCCACTCAAGCGCACCGACTGCTCGCTGATCACCGACGGCGCCGCCGCCCTGGTCATCAGTCGCGACGACCATGCGCCCGGCCGTGGCCAGGCGGTGAGTTTCCGCGCGGCAGTGCAGGTCAATGACTACCTGCCGCTGTCGCGCCGCGACCCGACTTTCTTCGAAGGCGCGGCGCGCGCCTGGCAGCAAGCGCTGGGCACCTCTGGCCTGAGCCTGGCCGACCTGTCGCTGGTGGAAACCCACGACTGCTTCACCATTGCCGAACTGCTCGAATACGAAGCCATGGGCCTGGCCGAACGCGGCCAGGGCGCACGGGTGATCGCCGAGGGCATCAGCCGCAAGGACGGCCGGCTGCCGATCAATCCTTCTGGCGGGCTCAAGTCCAAGGGCCACCCGATCGGCGCCACCGGCGTGTCGATGCACGTGATGGCGGCCATGCAGCTCAGCGGCCAGGCCGGCGACATGCAACTGGCCAAGGCCGACCGCGCTGGCGTGTTCAACATGGGCGGCGCCGCGGTGACCAACTACGTGAGCATTCTGGAGCGCGTGCAATGACCGGCATCGACAATGTGATGAACCTGGGCGAACTGCTCAACCAGATTGCCCGCCGCTACCCGGATGCACCGGGGTTCATCCGCGGTGACCAGGTGCACACCTGGCGCAGCATCTCGCAGCGGGTCGACAGCGTCGCCGCCGCACTGCGCGCGCGCGGGCTGGGCAAGGGCGACAAATTGCTGGTGCATTCGCGCAACAACCTGCCGCTGTTCGAGAGCGCCTGGGTGGCGTTCCGCCTGGGCGCGGTATGGGTACCGACCAACGTGCGCATCACCCCGCCCGAGGCTGCCTATCTGGGCAGTTCCAGCGGCGCGGTGGCCATGTTCTACGACGACGGCCTGGCTCACTACGTGGATGCCGTGCGCGCCGAGTCGCCGGCCCTGGTGCATGTGATCGCCCTTGGCGAACCCCGCGAAGGCGAACTCAGCTACGGGCAGTTGCTGGACGAAGGCGCGCCGCACGCCAGCGCTTTCCGCCCCGCCGACGTCAACTACCATGACCCGTTGTGGTTCTTCTACACCTCGGGCACCACCGGCCACCCCAAGGCCGGGGTGCTCACCCACGGGCAGATGGCCTTCGTCATCAACAACCACATCGCCGACCTGATGCCCAGCCTGACCCAGCACTCGCGCTCCCTGGTGCTGGCGCCGTTGTCCCATGGCGCCGGCATCCATGCGCTGGTCAACGTCGCACGCGGCGCCGCCTGCGTGTTGCCGGCCGGCGATCGACTGGACTGCGACGAAGCCTGGCGCCTGGTACAGGAACACCGGGTCGACAACCTGTTCACCGTGCCGACCATCGTCAAGATGCTTACCGAAGACCCCGCCGTCGACCGCTACGACCACAGCAGCCTGCGCCAGGTGATCTATGCCGGCGCGCCAATGTACCGCGCCGACCAATGTCACGCCCTGCGCAAGCTGGGCAAGGTGCTGGTGCAGTATTACGGGCTGGGCGAAGTCACCGGCAACATCACCGTGCTGCCCGCCGATTGCCACGATGCCGAGGATTCCCCGGCCGCCAAGGTCGGCAGTTGCGGCTATCCGCGCACTGGCATGCAAGTGGCGATTCTCGACGAGTCGGGCCAGGAACTGGCGACCGGCGAGGACGGCGAGATCTGCGTGCGCGGCCCGGCGGTGTTCAGCGGCTACTACAACAACCCGGAGGCCAATGCCAGCTGCTTCAAGCACGGCTGGTTCCACACCGGCGACCTGGGCCACGTCGACGAGCACGGCTATCTGTTCATCACCGGCCGGGCCTCGGACATGTACATTTCCGGCGGTTCCAACGTTTACCCGCGCGAGGTCGAGGAAGCCCTGCTGACCCACCCTGCTGTCAACGAAGTGGCCGTGCTGGGCATGCCGGACGCGAAATGGGGCGAATGCGGCTGCGCGGTGATCGTCACCACCGGCCCGGTCAGTGACGAGCAGTTGCTGGCCCATCTGGAACCGCGCCTGGCTCGCTACAAATGGCCCAAGCACTTTGTGCGTTGGGACGACATGCCCAAGTCCGGCTACGGCAAGATCGTCAAGAAGCAGATCCGCGCGCTGCTGCAGGAACGCGAGGAGGTAGCCTGATGAACCCCCATTTCGAACAGCGCGACGGCGTACGGGTGTTCGTCCACGGCGGGCCGGCGCAGCAGCCGCGGCGCCTGGACCGCAGCGTGGCCCAGGGTGAAGAGTTGCGCATCGTGTTGCCCCTGGCGTGCAACGTCGCCGAAGGCTTGCTGGCAGCCCTGCGCGGGCGCCGCTACGGCAGCGCGGTAGGGCGCATTCTCTGTGGCGGCGCGGCGCACCTGAGCTACCACCGCATGGTGGTCACCGACAAGGCCGAGCGCCCCTACGACTACGGTGCGCCGGTGGTACTGGACGGCTACATCACGTTCATCAGCGGCGCCATCACCGTGGGCCGCGATGCGCAGAACATGCCGTTGCTGCATTGCCACGCCGGATTCCTGGATCGCGACGGGCAGCAGCACGGTGGCCATCTGGTGCTCGACAAACTGGTGGTCGGCAGCGAAAACCTGGTGATCCGCCTGTGCCTGTTCGATCAGGTCGCCTATCAGGCACAGCCCGATGCCGAAACCCACTTCAATCTCTTGCACCCGATCGACCAGGAGGCCTCATGAACGCCAGCGCCGTACTCGAACCCGACCTGTCCGCTTCCAGCATCCAGACCGGCCGCCTGGGCCGACTCGTGGTCGCCCGGCTCAAACCCAACGAAGACATCGTTGAAAGCGCCGAGGCGCTGTGCGCCAGCCACGGGATCGCACTGGCCGTGATTCGTGGCGGGCTCGGCAGTTTGATCGATGCACAGCTGGGCTATCTGGGCCGACACGGCATGAAGACCCTGAACGTGCCGGGACCGGGAGTGGAGATTCTGAGCATCAGTGGCGAGATCGTCATCGGCGAGAGTCGCCTGCAGGCCGTGGTTGCGGACGCCGACGGCAACATCTTCGCCGGACGGCTGGAGCGCGGCCGCAACCTGTCGTTCATCACCGTCGAGTTGACCCTGCAGGAGTGGCTGCCGGACTGACGCCCCCCCGTGGCCCTCACGTAGGAGCGGTCAGCGGCCGCGAAAAAGCTATCGCGGTGGATCAGGCCGACCGCGTCAACCTTTCGCGGCCACGGACCGCTCCTACAGGGTCGTGCACAATCTCGTATTGCCCGCTCTATCATTCCTGCCAGTGGCGACATTTGGAGGTCTGGCCGACACCCGGGTTGAACGCGTTGCAAGGGTCCAGCTGCTGGTAGAACGCCTTTAGCGCCGGCTTGGCCGGGTACAGATGGCCGACGTTGTGCTCTGCGGGGTACTCGGCGCCGCGCTCGTCGAGCAGTGCCCACATGCGATGCTCCACCGCCAGGCAATCACTGCCCTTGCGCAGGATGTAGTCCTGATGGAACACGTGGCAGAAGAAATGCCCGTAGTACAGCTTGACGATCATCTGCTGCTCGATGTCGTCGGGCAGCGTCTCGAACCACTGTCGATCGTTGCGCGCCAGGGCGATGTCCAGGGCCACGATGTCCTCCACCTCGCGGTCATGCACCGCGCGGTAGCGAACCGCCGCACCGGCAGCGGCAAACCGATGCAGGAAGGCCTTGCTGCCCTCCTCTGCGGTACAGCGGAAGAAGTCTCCCTCGCGCCCGGCGAACAATCCTTCGAGCAGCTTCTGGGTCGGTGCCACCGAGCCGGCTGACACCTTGAGCATCAGGTAATGCTCGTAACGCTGCCGGAAATCGCGGATGCGCGGTGGCAGGTGATCGGGGAAGCAGCGCGCGGCGACCTGCAGGACCCGGTCGGCGAGGTTGGCGCGCAGCCAGGGAAAACGCTTGAGAAAGGTGTCGGCGCGGCTCTTGAGGGCAAACATCCTGGGCAGGCGCTGCGTGCCCAGGTGATGGATCATCAGGAAGGTGTCCTTGCCGTACTCGGCAGCCACGTCGTAGGCGTCGCGGTGCATGTACTCGCCGGCAATCGGCAGTTCGTCGAACTGCTCGAGCATGTGCCGGCGAATCTGCGTGAGGTCGGCGGTGTCGTTGCTGCCGATGTAGAACACGGCGGTGTCGCGCTCGGCGGCGAAGGTGTCCAGGCGCACGGCGAACACCGCCAGCTTGCCGGCACTGCCGCTGGCCTCGTGCAGGCGCTGGTGGTCGGCGTTGAAGCGCGCCGGAGTGGGCGCGTCGACCTCGCGCACATAGGCGGCATAGCCATGGTCGGAACCGAGCCCGGCATCGGCCTTGATGTCGGTTGCGGTGTAGCGCTGGGCGTCGAGGTTGCCCAGAATCTGCTCGGGCGTGTCGCCCAATTCGACGCCAAGGTGGTTGACCAGCTGCAAGGTGCCGTCCGCGCCGAGCTGGGCATACACGGCCATCTGCGTATAGGCCGGGCCGCGGCGCACCAGCGAGCCGCCGGAATTGTTGCAGACACCGCCGAACACCGACGCCCCGATGCACGAAGAACCGATCACCGAATGGGGCTCGCGGCCCAGCGGCTTGAGAACCTTTTCCAGCTGATCGAGGGTGGAACCGGGGAAGCAGATGACCTGCCGACCCTCCTCGATCACATGCACCGTGCGCATGCGCAAGGTACTGATGATCACCACTTCGCGGTCGTAGCCGCCGTCGGGCGTGGAACCTCCGGTCAGACCGGTGTTGGCCGCCTGCATGATGACGATGACGTCCGCCGCCACGCAGGCCTTGACCACCTGCCACTGCTCCAGCAGCGAGCCGGGGCGGACCACCGCCAGTGCGTTGCCGCTGCCGAAGCGGAAGCCCTGGCGGAAGCGTTCGGTCTCGGCCGACTCGGTCAGCACGTGGGTGGCGCCGACGATGCCGCGCAGGGCGCTGATCAACTCGCTCATTGCGGCACCACCGCGACCGCATCGACTTCGATGAGCATGCCGTCCAGGGCCAGGCGCGGCACCGGGATCAACGTGCAGGCAGGGGTCATTTCGCCACCCCACGCCTCGCGCAGGGTGTCGCTCCAGATGGCCAGGCGCTCGTGGTCGTGATCGACCACCAGCACGGTCAGCTTGGCGACATGGCAATAATCGGCACCGACCGAGGCCAGTGCGGTGCGCAGGTTGGCCAGGGCCTGCCCGGCCTGCAGCTGGAAGTCCGGGGAGATGCTGCTGTCCAGGCTTTCACCGCCCTGGCCGGCGATGAACAGCAACTTGCTGCCAGCGGCGACCTCGGCCACATGGGAGTAGCCATAAGGCGCCGGGTCGAAAAGGCCGGGCGGGTTGCTGAGCGTGAGCGGGGCGAGGTCGGGCATGGGCAGGCTCCTGTTGGCTGACAGACCTTACCCTAGCACGGCTGGCCGGGCACATCGCGGCTTCTTCAGGCGTCTTTCGGCCAGCCGCCACCGAGGGCCCGATACAGACGCACACGGTCGATCGCTGCCGCGGTGGCGCTGTCGACCAGCTGGGTTTGCGTGGCCAGCAGCGCACGCTGTACACCCAGCACATTGATGAAGTCGGTGGCGCCCTGGTTGTAGCGGTCGCGGGCAGTGCCCAGGGCCACGGTGTTCTGCCGCACTGCCTCGCCCAACGCCGCGTGGTGCTGCTGTTCGGCGGCATAGTCGCTCATGGCATCGTCGACCTCGTGCCAGGCCGCCAGCACCACCCGTTGGTAGTCCAGCGCCGCTTGCTGCTGCTGGTGCTCGCGCAGCTCGAGGGTGCCGGTCAGTCGCCCGCCCTGGAAGATCGGCAGGTAAAGGCTGGGGCCGAACGACCAGCTGCGCGAATCCCAGCCGCCCAGGTCCGAGCCGGCCAGCGCCTGAAAACCGAAGCTGGCGCCCAGGCTGACCCGCGGATAGAAATCCGCTTTGGCCACGCCGATGGCTGCCGTGGCGCGATGCAGGGCGGCTTCGCTGCGCTGGATGTCGGGCCGGCGCCGCGCCAGCTCCGAGGGCACCCCCATGGGCACGTCCGGGGCGGGGTTGGGAATGGCCTGCGGGGTGCGCAGTTCGTCGGCCAGGGCCCGGGGCGGCTCCGCCAGCAAGTAGCTCAGGGCGTTGATCAAGCGGTCCTGTTGCGCCTGCAGCATCGGCAGCGAGGCTTCGATGGTTGCCACCAGTGCGGCGGCGTTGGCGGTGTCCAGGTTGGTGGTGACACCGTTCTCGTACCGGGTCTGCGTCAGGCGCTGGCTTTGCCGGGCTATTTCCAGGTTCTGCCGCGCCACCGCCAGACGTGCCTGCACGCCACGCAGGCGGATGTAGTCGGTGGCGGTGCGCGCCGCGATACTCAAGCCGACCGCATCGCGCTCGGCCTGGCTGAACTGGACGTCGGCCTCGGCCATCTCCACGCTGCGCTGGACATGGCCCCACAGGTCCACTTCCCAGCTGGCGTCGAGCGCCCCGCTCCACAGTTCGAAAGGCGCCCGGCCGTTCTGGCCGGACGGATCGTTCAACCCCTCGCCACTGTTGCGCTCGCGCTGGTAGCCGCCACGCGCGCTGAGCCCGGGCAATTGCTGGCTGCCGCTGACCTGGCGCAGGGCCTGGCTCTGCTGCACGCGGTTGCTCGCCGAGCGGATGTCCAGGTTGGCTTTGGCCGCACGGGTGACCAGCGCGGTCAGTTGCGGGTCGCCCAGCTGCTGCCACCAGGCGGCGTCAAGCGCCGCGTCGGCGCGCGTCCCGGCGCTGTCCTGCCACTGGGTTGGCAACGCTGCCCGAGGACGCTGGAAGTCCGGGCCGATGCTGCAGGCGCCCAGGCTGCTCAAGGCTAGAACCAGCAATGCACGTTTCATTTCAGGGCTCCTGGGTGGTATCGACCGACGCGACCACCGACAGGCCCACCCGCAGACGGTCAAGGTGCGGTTGGTCGGCCTCGAACACCACCTTGACCGGGATGCGCTGCACCACCTTGGTGAAGTTGCCGGTAGCGTTGTCCGGGCTGATCGGCGCGAACGACAGGCCGGTGGCCGGTGCCACGCTGTCGATATGGCCGCGGAAAACCTGGTCGGGAATGCTGTCGACACGAATGTCCACACGCTGCCTGGCGTGCATGTGCGCCAACTGGGTTTCGCGGAAGTTGGCGACCACGAACGCCTGGTGCAGCGGCACCAGGGCCAGCAGGGGTCGGCCGGGCGCGACGTAGGCGCCCACACGCACCGAACGCTGGCCGATCATGCCATCGGCGGGTGCCAGAATCTGCGTGTACGACAGGTTCAGCTCGGCCTGCTGCAACGCCGAGCGGTCCTTGTCCACTGCTGCCTCGGCCACTTCCAGTTCGGCCTTGAGCACGTCCAGGGTACGCTGGGCCGCGACCCGCGAGGCCGCATCGCGGTCACGCGAGGCTTCCCAGCCCTGCAGTTCGGCCTCAGCCTTCTGCCGCTCTTCCTGGGTGCCGGCGCCGGCCTGGGACAGGTTGCGGTAGCGCTGGGCGTTGGCCTGGGCAAACTTCAGCGAAGCGGCAGTGGCACGGGTCGCGGCGCTGGCCTGGTCGATCACGGCCGCCTGACGCTCGATGCTGGCGCGCAGATTCTTCACCTGTGCCTGTGCGGCACTGACATTGGCGTGGGCGGCCGCGACCGATGCCGCGTAGTCGCGCTCGTCCAGACGCGCGAGCAACTGCCCGGCCTGGACCGATTGGTTGTCCTGCACCAGCACCTCGGTGACCACTCCGGCCACACGTGGCGCCACCAGCACCGAGTCGGCGCGGATGTAGGCATCGTCGGTGCGCTGCACACCATCGCTGTGCAGCACGTGATAAAGGCCATAGGCCGCGCAGACGAGGATAGCGGCGCCGATGAGGGATACAGCGGTTCGGTTGTTCATAACGGATTTCATGACGGTACCGGGGGTTGCGGTGGATAGGCGCGTTTGGGCAGGGTTACCAACACCACCAGCAGCACGGCGATGAAGGCCAGCAGCGCGAGGAACGCGTCGCTGTAGCTGAGCACGAACGCTTGCGCGCGCACCCGACCGGCCATCTCGGCGGCCGGTTCACCATAGAGCGGCATCAGGCTCTGGTAGCTGTTGCCGAGCTGGTCGAGCAAGGTGTTGGAATGCAGGTGCTCGCGGGCGGTGACGAAATTCTCCAGCACCACGCCGGCCACCACCGAAGACAGCCCGCGCAGGGTGTTGACCATGGACGAGGCGAACGGGCCCTCCAGCGGATGAATCACGCCGGTGGCGATCATCAGCAACGGCACCACCACCATCGGTTGGCCAAACGTGTGCAAAGCCTGCAACAGATAGAAGTCGTCGCGGATCCACTCGCCGGTGATCTGCGAGCCGCCGAGCAGGGCCAGGGTCAGCAGGCCGAAACCGGCCGCCATCACGTAGCGTGAATCCACCCAGTTGCGGTTGATAACGAACGCCACCAGTGGCGCGACGAGCAGCTGCGGCAAGGCGATGCACAGCGCGGTGGGCATGGTCTGCAGTGGCCGATAGCCCTGGATGTGGGTCAGGTAGCCTGCCGGAATCGCGCTGCCGGCCATGCCGACGAACAGGAACAGGCACAGCGTGGTGATGCCAAAGGCGAAGTTGCGCCGGCCCAGCAGCTGCAGCTTGAACAGTGGCAGCGGATGGAACCACTCGTTGAGCAGGAACAGCGGCAGACAGACGCCGGCGCCGATCAGCAGCAAGGCGATCAACGGCGAGTCGAGCCAGTCGAGCCGTTCGCCCTGGGTCAGGCCGATGATCAGCATGCTGATGCCCGCGGTCCCGAGCAAGGCACCGCGCCAGTCGGCCTGCTTGAAGCGCTCCAGGCGCAAGGGATCCTGGGGCAGGCCATAGGCAATGCAGGCGGCGCCGATGAGGCACGCTGGAATGATCTGCCAGAACACCATGCGCCAGTCACCGCCCTCGGTCCACAGCGCGGCGAGCGGCATCGCCAGGTTCGGCCCGAACGTGGCGGTGAGCGCATAGGCCGACAGCCCGTACAATTTGATGTGCCAAGGCAGAAAACGCAGCGCGGCGGTCATCAGCAGCGGCGGCAGCGCCCCGCCGGCGAGGCCCTGAAGCACGCGCAACAGCAGCAGGCTTTCCAGATTGGGCGCGAACGGGCACAGTGCGCCGAAACCGGCGAAGGCCACGGTGACCACGATGGCGAAGCGGCGCAGCGAAAACGTTACCGCCAGCCAGGGCGCCAGCAGCATCGCCGAGACCTCGGCGGCCGCATAGGCAGAACTGACCCAACTGCCTTCATCATGGCCGAAACCGTAGATGCCCAGCAGGTCGGCCAGGGTAATGTCGGTGACACGGTCATTGATGCCGGACGTCA
>Ga0265798_10011824_pt1 | contig 10601 bp, 17 predicted proteins | sample P3T30metagenome_FD_192430 | JGI IMG/M metagenome (GOLD analysis project Ga0265798, IMG submission 192430) | Plant litter microbial communities from East Loma Ridge, Irvine, California - P3 T30 | ecosystem: Environmental > Terrestrial > Plant litter > Unclassified | place: USA: California... | reverse complement strand
GCAGGTCAAGTTCGACGTCCTCGCATGAAGAGGGGAAGGTTGAGGTGAAAGCTTTGATAAGGGAAGTGATGATAGTCCTGACGGCAGCAGAAGTATATCGGCCTACACGTCAGTCACCTGAGATCTTTGAGGAAAGGGGGGACATACCCTCAAAGTTCCACTTCAAGACTTCCGGAGCCCAGGGTCCAAACGCATACTCGAACCTAGGTTTCAAAGCGTAAGCGGCCAACCTCTTCCTCTCTGCCCTTTGAGCAAGTTTGGCCGGATCAATATGTCGAGTCTTGTGTGGTGAGATGGTTGGAATTGATGATAATTCAGGTTGAACAGGAGTGGTCGGTCGATCATTAGGGGAGATGGGGATTGAAGCCATTCGCTGTAGACCTAGGAAGCTGTTGTGTGCGAGTCCAGGTGAAGGGAGGGGGGTATGAGCTGGAGTTACTGCGAATGGGGTGGGTGCGGAGAAGTTGGGACATGGGTATCCACCTGGATGTTAGTTTGGCTGTGGCGAGATTAGGTGCAGGGGCGGCTACGAGGAATGTATGAGGAACTGTGAGGAAAGGGGGACGAAGGAACTTACCTTGTACTTCTTGGATCCTGAGGTTGGTCCATTCTCGTCCGGCTGCGATGATAGATCGGTGGACCATGTGGGTGGACAATGAGAATGTATCTTCCTCCGGGTTGCCATTCGCGTGAAGCCTACCATCAGTATCGACCTTTGAGAATGATTTCAGCATGGCAGACTCACCACTTGAATTCGACAGGGTTGACATTATCCAAGATCTCAACCAAGCAATCCACCCTCTTTTCATCGTCTTGACAATACTCTCCACCTCTCAAGATGAGGGTACAGACGTTAGGGAGGTAGATTGTATTTCCTAGGTTTGATTTCCCAATGTTGGCTTCGTCGACGAACCGAAGATCAATCTCCAGGGTGTGGATATCTTGACCTTGACAGGCGGCTCTGCGGAATGAGCCGGATGTAGGGTGAAAGTACGCGTCCCAGTCTGCGAGTGATTTGACAGATGCAGTCGTATATGACATTGTGGTAATAGGATTGAATAAACGATGACAATGAAAGGTATAAAGATAGAATCAAAGTGATGTTTTCTTGCTTTGTTGTACCAGAATGATAGATGATGGATGGAAGAAAAGAGATTAAGGGCGGGGAAGGACCCCTATATATATTTTATGATACCAGATGGATGAAACGTTCGGATCTTGTCGACGTCACTTTGAAAATTCTGGGGGAAGATGTTTATTTTTCTTCTTTTCGGGCGGTTTCGAATTGCGGTAATGGGTTGCACGAGCGGCAAAGGGTCCGTGTGATGTGTGTATGTCAGCTTAACTTAGATCCTAGTAAGCGAACCCTTCCTGTCAGCTACGTCTTATCTTACATGTAGCAGATAAGATAGAGGCTCGAGACTTAAAGGAGACTACCCACCAGTGCTATGTATGGTATGTCTCTACAAGTTTATGTTTGCGCTTATGGATGCGCTTAGTTTGCCACGCTTAATGTGGGTATCTATGTTTCATTTTCTGATTCAAGGGGCAAAGGGGTAGAGGGGTCAAAGGTATCCTTTCTGACGCTTCTACGAATTGCCGATACTTTAGTTCGGGCTCGGGCGGGATGATGCTGTGTATGGGGAAGTGGATTTGAGTGGTGTGGAGTATGTTACGGCGATGTTGGGTGGAGGGACTTGGATCAGTTGCAGTTTAATTCAAGCGAGTAGACGCTATACGTAGATCTTACGTCAGATTGCAAGGGGAAAGAGGAGAACAAGAAGAGTGGCGCTGCAAGGCACAATCCAAGATGACGCCACTAGCAGACCAACTTAATCCAGCCCGTTTCCCCGAGGTACTAGTAGCTTCTTGCATCTATAGAAACTTGAATGGAGCGGAACTTGTAGAACCAGGTGAATACCTTAACACCAGTTTAAGTGGAATCGCGAAAACGTTTTTAAAAAGGTTACTTGGAGACTCCGATGATTCAAAGGATGTATTGCACACACACCTTAACCCTTTCTTCGGTGGAGGTGATTGACCGGTGACATGACATCTGATATATCTATACATTTGAGTGTACGAGCTAAAACGAAATCCTCCTAGCAGTAAGGTGAAATGTCATTAGAGTTGACGCCCACTACAAGGAGACATGATCGACCACCACCTCCTTCAAGGTCAAAGCGTTCCTTAGCACAGGCGCGTACTGGGACTTCGACACCTACTCACGGACTAGGACTAGGCCTCGGACTGGATGCCGACGGTCTAGAGAGGGCAAGTAAGAAAGATCTAGAAGATGCATTGGAAGAAAGATGTGTGGAGAATGAGAAGGTAAGTGCTATTATACATGGAGCTGAGGATAGTTGCAAGAACGAATTCTGGAGCTAGAAGAGCAGGTGCGGGATCTAGAAGGGGACAAAGAGGGTATGCAGCGCGGTCTAGGGGCTATTCAAGAGAGATGTGAAGAAGCATTCAAAGAGCAGGTAGGACATTCGCTCTGACTGGGGTGGTGAGCTGAGATCAGACCCGACTGGAGATGGACGTGGAGGCTCGTGATGACCTACTTGATCGCTTAAGGAGCAGGCTAGCTATGTTGGACAGGGAATTAAGGGAGTCACAACGGATTGCTCAAGTACATGTATGTCATAATCTGTATGGAGCTAATGTAAAGGAACGAACCTTTGAATCGGAGCGTACTGCGCTCCAAGCTCAAGAAGCGCACCTCAACTCTCGGATCCGTCAATTGCAAACTACCACCAAGTTGGTCGCACCCTCCTCATCTCCCTCCGAGACGCTTCAGGAAGAACTAGACTCCCTTCGATCCTCCCATTCAACGCTTCTAGGACAACTCGATCGATTGAGCAATGAAGTACAGGAGCTAAGGGGCGAGAATGGACGGCTGAAAGAGGAAAATGAGGGATGGGAGTATTTGGTAAGGGAACAGACCTTTTCTAATCGACTATTCCAACGTGAGGAGAAGGTGGACGAGAATGGACGGTATTTGAAATCTCAACTGGACGTACTAGATGAAGAGATGGATGAAGAGATGGATAATCTTCATTCGGAATTGGAAGCTCATTCACCTTCCGACCACATACTCCCTAGGTCCACCTCAAGCTCTCGTCAACCATCCGCTAGGATGGGTAGGAAAACAAGTGGACCTTCGATATATTCAGAAGGAACAGGTATGTCGAGGAATATAAGTGGGGTGTCTTCAATGTATACCGAAGAACCAGTTGAAGGGATGGATTTAGCTGCCGAGCTGGGTAGGGCGGATCCTGGGCCCGTCATCTTAAATGCGGTTGGCGAGGAAATGAACGTAGAAAAGGAGAACAAGAGATTGAGAGAGGAAGTCAAGGCTTTACAGCTGTACTGCTCTAAGGTATATTTTTCCAATAATCGAGCTGATGATAGATAATCGATCGAATTATATCGCAAGACGGATTCGAACATATCCTCAATGTTGATTATAAAACGAAAAGAGTCGGTCGATCTGGTAATAGGGGTAGTCTACTGGATGTCGTCAAGATGATGCAAGGCGATGTCGCTCCTGCTCCTGGGATGCCTATGGTGGAACCTGTTACGGAGGTCAAGGCTCGTCCGGTCAGTATGGCTAGGGGTAATAGTGATGTTGGGGAGAAGAAGGTGGAAGAGGACAAGAGTGCTAAACGTGTTAGTCTTGTTCCGAACGGACTAATCAGCTGATGATAGGCTCGAAGAGAATTCTCGTTAGACTTGAGAACATTCGGATTCAAATCACCCACTTCTACCCCTGAACCGAAACCCCTTCGACCACTTCAACTTGTTCCTTCGCCGGCCACAACACCACAGCTACCAGCACGAAAACTCGATCCTCACCCCGAAGATGAAGATGATCGCCGAGAAAGAAGTCGACTGGAAGCAGCCCTGAAATTGATGGGAATCGATAAATCATCACACCCTTCCCCGATTCCCGCCCCCACCACCGGACAAAGTGTGAAACGATCATCCTCTATCAAAACCAGTGGAACTACTCCATTATCACGCCTATCATCCGCTCTTGGCTTTTCGGATCAGCTTCCGCCCGACCCAGATCCATCGCCTGAAAGAGTGGATGCCGCACTGAAAGAATATGACGTCAAGGAACAAGCTAGGCGATTGAGTCTGAGTACTGGGAGAGCCGAAGGGGGTTATACGAGCCCACCGAGGGTCACTCGGCGTATCACTGATACCGAGGTTGCTAGAAGGCGCGGGAGTGGAAGTATATCCACGTTATGGTCGGTGAATGACACGCCTAGTCCAGATAGACGCTAGTAAATAACATGTGTCGAGGCGATGATCTAGTCTATTTTCTAATTACCTCGTGACCTCGTTGGATCACGGCATGGATGCAAATACATGCGGCAGACCGAGAACGGTCGCCGGAGTCGCCGGATCTTAATTAGGCCAGACAGCTTCCGTTCCACCTAGTGTTGCTTGCAAAAGCCGTAAATCGGCACGTACGTAACTGAAACATCCAGCCTGGGGCATTACGCCTCCTGATCAAATGGCTTGGTTGACCCTAAATTCCAAGGAATCGATAAAGACTGCGAGTTCCCCCTGATTTCGGTGGAGAGTTCAGTGTACCTGAGCGACAATTACGTGATGTCAGCCCAAGATGGCAAGATGAACGCTAGATGCTTGCCGAAGCATCAAGATCGAGACAAAGCGTCAACATCTACGTCTGGCTATGGAATGGCTTGTACAGAGTACGGCATCCCGCTTATTCGTCCGCATCTGTATATCGAGATAATAGTACACACCATATCGCCACCTACTACCAGTATTCATATCCTATAGTTTCAGATACACATTTCACAGTATCATAATCAAGAGGCCAGCAAGCAATCTAGGGAGTAAGCAAGAAGGGAACACTGGAATCGAGGCTTTTTTAAGGTCCGAAATTCGAAACCGCAAGCAATTAGGGCTTGTGTATACATCGTCCTTTGACTGGGATAGTTTTCTTTTGGATTTCATTCTGGGCTTTCGAGTAGTCGTCTACGACTGGACTAGTCACATTGGAGTAATACAGGGATTGAGAGATTAAAATTCAACGGAAATCACTCGGATCCAAAAGTAAGTCCTTCTTCATGTTCTGTCAACAACGGGAAGGAACGTGGATGACATGATGTTTCGGACATGGGTGTATTCGCGTCTTCGGATCATGTCATTTGGCCCATCTAGCATCCTACCTCGTGTTGTTTACGTGCGTGGCTGACAGACAGCTTTTAATCCACCACGACAAGAACCAAAGGATAGATACAGAGGCGAAGAAGTATAGGACATAAAGGCGAATATACCGATAAAATGGTGAGTCTCATTCTCCGTTCCATTCTCGATATATTGGGGGTATTTCTAGATCGAAAGGATGGTGTTTATGGCTGGGGGACTATGTGGATATCAAGGGGGAAGATAGAGGGAATAGGGAAAGGAGACACGCTCAGACCTCGTTTCCTCCTTTCTTTGTCCGATACACACACCCTTTGGCTCCATTGGATGTCTGGCCGTTCGGCATGTTATTCATCTTCCCTCCCCTTCTCTCACATCTACATCCATACTGGATAGTGATACCTCTACCACGCTTTCATTACATCATCCTCCCCATTCCCTCTCGATCATCCACTCCAGATCAGCGACATAGGATATCAATATATAACCAAAGAAAGGTGCTGACCACATTCCCTTCCCTTGATTACACCCACACTCAAACGTCTTTTTCAACTCATTCGCCGGTCCTCCTTTCACTTCTCTTCGAATACACCACAATAGACGGCGACAACTACAACCACAACAACGGCAACGATACGCCACAACATTCCACAACCTCCATCTGAACAGTCCCGACGACCAATAGCTCCCTTATCACGCTTGAACCTGAAACGAAGGAGATCATCTTACCCACCGACCACCACCCCTTCGTCTGAGCTGGACCAGTTTCCATTCAAATTCGATACTTCAATCCCAATGGCCATGACCTCTTCAACAGATAAATGGTCAGCAGATCCAAGTTGGGAATCTTTATTGAACTTCACCCCTGGTACACCATGCGATGATCCTTTTGAGAACAAGAATATATTCAAGTTCAACAATGACGCTGGACCTTCATCAGCGGCCATGTCGGGAAACAAGATTGTTCAGATGGGAGAAGAGATCGCTTGGAAGACTATTTTAGGGAGTGTTGTTGAAGTTGAGGCTGTGGGTGGGGTGACTGTTGCGCGGTTACTGCAGGAGGTCTGGAAGAGGGGTGGCGGTGATGCTGTTAGTCTACCGACGAATTGCACTGAGCTGTGCTAAACTTTAGGTCACGAATCAATGCCTTTGGCCCAGTATCATCATCTCGTTATCAATCGGCGACTCACCACAAGAACGTATATCAAATCCCACCGCCCATGCCGCTCTAGCTCTACAACAGCTCTACAATCTGACATTACGCAACTGGGAACCAAGTATCTTCGCAGGACTGCTATCTCAATTCACCGCTACCACCACTTCCTCCTCCTCAGGACTAGAAGACCGATCTGGAGAGGTACCTATATATGGTGCCGCAACCCCAACAAAGCACTTTGAATCTGGTCAATGGACAACCTCGACCCCTGGATTCGATTGGTCACACATCCTAAATGTCTCTAATGCCGCATCGCCATATGACCCAAGAGACGATACTGGCAATCTCCGTCGGACTTCTTACGAGAGTAATGGAAGAGGGATTGTTGAATTATTGGCAGAGATGGAAGAGGGTAGAGAGGCTAATGAGAGAAAAGCCAATCTAGCGATCGAAAAGGAGATGGAAGTGAGGATAATCACTCCTGGTCAAACTACCTACACTCCTGGAGCAACCGATAAAAAGGTTCTTGGAGCCGATACGTACCTCCCAACTCCAGAGACCGTTTCATCAAACTCGCCCGCAAGTCACCGGCAGCATCAGAGTCAGAGTGGAAGTGGACCATCTACCGCAAGCTCAAGTTCATTCATCGTTCCCCTAGAATCCGATCATGCGCACCTAGAACCAGAACAAGCGCTATCTCCATACGTAACAGGTGGATCTGTCGGTACGACTTGTTCCGCTGTCTCTAGAGCTTTATCGACAGGCTCAAGAGCACCTCACCCTACTTCCGTTACTATCCCTACAAACTCTTTCGTACCCCCTCCGCCAATGTGTATGTTCTTCAACCCATCCTTCAAGGATATCACGCAAGGGAAAATTGGAGCTTGGAAGGGAGAGTTGGAAATCAAGGGTCCTAGTGGAGGGGTGTTTTCCGTTCTGATCATCGGAGAGACCGGAACTGAGGATATTTGGTATGTCCTTTTACTTGAATCAATGATTTGTCGCTGACGAATAGGCAAGCATCGAGTTGGGGAGATAAAATCACTTACCCACCTCCATCGATTCCTCAAACTGGAACCAACTTTACCTCTCACATGACTCCCGTTGCTCATTTGGCAAGGGAAGGATATGTTCCTTCGGCAATGGCTATGGTGTTGTGTAATGACCCGGATATCCAAGGTTTCTGTAACATGGTCCAAGGTCTTCATCAGGAGGGAGTGGTAAGTCTTTTCTTCCAAGTACTGGATGACAGAGCTGACTAGCAGGCATTCCACCTACCGAACTCGAAGAAACTACCACTCATGTTCCTACCCGCTAAATTCGATAGTACCGATAATCTCCAGCGACTGGGTCTTGCATACATGACGAAAGGTGGCGGACCGATTCCTGGACCCGTCAAAGTCTCGACCACCACTACTACAACAGCTGGAACAGGAAAGGAGGAGTTGAAAAAGAAGAGAAGAAGACAAAGTGCACCTACTCCAGCACAAGGGTTCAAGGGAGCCAGCAGAGTTGCTACCGACGCAAGGAAGAAGAGGATATCACTTGGATTAACGAAAGTTTCCGAGGATGGTGGAGAGGAAGGAAAGGAATAATCAATATACACGAAACGACTCCAATATACACGGACAATTCTAATGACAATAACGACGAGAAACGAACACACAACTGTACACGACAAAGCCTATATACACGAAGGTTGGCTCTTTTTCAAAATCAAATCACTCATCAATTCAATCACAAAGGGCGATAAATACACGCGACCCTTTCAATTTCAATTTCTCTGCATAGCGACGAGGTCAACCTTTTATTAAATACACGAAAATTAAGTTGATTGTAAAATTCACTCGTTTTTATGCATGTCTCGCACTCTCCATCTATTTGACTTGTTTGCATCTCATATGGTCTTTTGAGTATTATCAGTGGATAATCCCGGTGGAATACATAGACAAGCCACATGATTATGGATACCCTGATGATCGGGCCTAAGCGAGTATACGGATCTCAATTGGTTGTATTCCCATCAATCGATTTTCCAGGCCAAGTGTTCTAGACTTCTGGAGTCACAGTGACCAGAGTTGTATCGCGATTCTCCTCTTTCTACTTGTATATACTAGTACTACATAATATAATCAACGACACGGCACGCGTGAGGCATTATCATCCCCCACCCACCCACACTCTCCGGATCTACCTCGGCAGCTGAAATCGGCACACTACAATTACCCCATCATCATATACAAACTAGCGCCATTCCAATTCACTCATTCCTTGCCATTACCGGTTCGGTACCTCTGAGTGTGCAGCGACCGCCTCATTACACCATCCACATGTCCCTCGGGCATTGGGCCTACATATTCTTTTGTATGCGTGCCGTTTAATCAATATTCACACCACGATCAAAGAGTACGACGCTTTAGAGGTTTCACCGAGGGGTATCACCTGCAGTGACGAATCGCAGCAAGTTGCTACTACTACCTACAGTATAGTCGGAGCAAGCCGACCAGTACATCATCATTGTCGGCATTACCTACCGGTCATCCAGGTCACATGTACTCGTGGCTTTTGATTCCCACATCCATCGAACTCTATTAGGATTGTAGATCTGTACATACCAATCACATACACCTTACAAGAACAACACCAACATCGATAAACAATACGGTCGTGCTCTATCATCAATAACGCTGCCGGTAATCACCCGCCGGACCTGGTTCAACCCAATTTCCTCCTAAACCCCGACACCGTGGCGATAGAGGGCACCAGTCCATTCAACAAGAGGGGGCAAGGTGCAATTCAAGAGGCGTCTCTTCCCACCCCAGATTCCAGCCCCAGACTGCAGTCTCCTGACTCTTGGCTTGGACACCAGTAATTCGGAGTAAGCAACAACACTACTCCACAGAAAGTGAGAGAGTTAGTAGATCGGAGATCTTGAACTAGAGGACCTCGGTAACCTGTATGTCACTATTTTGAACCTTAATTATTCATTGGAATGTATGCTGATCTGTTTCTTCTCCGTTATCGATGAACAATCATGTCTTCCCCCACTTCCCCCTCGCTTTCGCTCATTATATCTCCGCCCTCTCCTTCAAATGCACATGACCGTCCTTTACGCCCACTCGAATCGGACATTCGGTCTCAGATCCCGACTTCCCGAGACACTCATGCTAGTAAAGTCGAGAGACCGACTGTCAAGCAAACTTTACGCATAATGCAGTATAATCAAGGACAAGCTGGTGGGTCTGGGTCCAATGGACAAGGACAGGGACAAGGGCAAGAGAAGAACGGACCTCGACCATTACGTGCTCCTGCACCTGGACCTCTCAATATCGGGTACTCGACTCATCAACAAAACATGTCGCAGATGCCTCAATATCAATTCCAGAACCAAAACCAAAACCAAGCCCAAAATCAAAACCAGAGCCAATCGAATCAGAACCAATACGGCGGGAATGTAGGGTATCCAACAAGTTACCCCGCTCCCGGACCAGGAAGGAGGCCGTCTGGCGGGAACGAGATCTCGCCTTTCCAGACTACAGGAACGAGTCTACCTTCTGGATCTGCCAATTCATCACCGATAACCCAATTCAACTATCAGCACCAACAGCCACCTTATATGAGTATCGATAGAACAGAGCCAATGGGAGCTAGGCCATTATCCATGATCCCGTCCGAACCACGTATGGGCCATTATAGTAATTATCCAACCTACCCACAATCTCAACAACTACATCAGGGGTACGATCAATGGCAGCCAGGTCAGAATCAAGGACCTCAACAGGGGAATGAACAGATCTCACAGTCTAGACGAAGTACTTTATCAAATGCGAGCGAACACAATGTATCACGGCCGACTACTAGTGATGCGGTAAAAGTGAAGGATATGGTCAAGATCGAGCCAGCAATGGATGAAGAGGAAGATGAGGAGAAATTGGATCATCGGAAGAGGAAACGGAATAGGACTATTAGGAGTTGTGTTCCTTGTCATAATCATAAACGAAAGGTGGGTCACTATACTCGATTGCGAATGGGACTGATAGTAGTGTGATCGTAAACGACCTTGTGGACGATGTACGGCTCTAGGCCTGGTAAGTTGCATCTGCTGAGTACAGAATTGGAGTATGACTAACGGCAGACTGGGACGTGTGTATACGAAATTGACGAAAATCGGGATATGCAAGTCTACTCCGTCATTACTCGTGCTAAGCTGATCAACAGGAGCGACCCGACTATAGCAGAAAGTGATAGACTCAAGAAA
>Ga0265798_10011823_pt1 | contig 10602 bp, 8 predicted proteins | sample P3T30metagenome_FD_192430 | JGI IMG/M metagenome (GOLD analysis project Ga0265798, IMG submission 192430) | Plant litter microbial communities from East Loma Ridge, Irvine, California - P3 T30 | ecosystem: Environmental > Terrestrial > Plant litter > Unclassified | place: USA: California... | reverse complement strand
CAACCAGCGCAGCCGCAAGCCCAACCTACAGCGTCCAAAGCGCCCGTAGCATCTGCACCCACAAGCAACTTCCCTCAGGAGAACATCCAGCAACTCACTGGCATGTTTGGCTGCTCAGAACAGGAAGCCATACAAGCACTGGAGATGTTCGGAGGCAATGTTGAGCATGCTGCGAGTTTCCTTCTCGGTGGTTAGTCAACGAGACGACCACAGCACCATAAGATCAGGATCGCATGGCGCTCGCCTACACCCGCTGTAGTCTCACTCAGTAAAATTTTAACCCTTTGGAAAGATCTGAACAGTTCAAAGGAGTCTCGATGACGAGGACATGAGTTGACGAACTCACGACATGGCATCGATAGCATGCATGTATTACCAGGGAACACGATTAGAAGCGAAGGAGCTTCATATGCATTAACGTAGTTTTACGAAGATAAGATAAATCAAATGAAGAAAGGCTTTCAATGCCCCTCAACGCGCTTCGTATCATGACAATGCACTCCCATGTCTACCTAATCTTGTACAAGCACGGCTTGAGGACCGCGCCGTCTTTAGCATCGCCCTCGTCATCTCCATCACCAGCACCAAACCTCTTGCCCTTGAGTCCAAACTTCATACCTCCACCCCTCTGCGCCACAGCCCCCGCCTTTTGGTCCTCCTTCGCGTTCTTGCCCTTGCTCGGATGTGCTGCCTTGACAAACTGCATCTTGACAAACATCTTATTGCTCAGATCGATTGCGTCACCTGGCCTCTCAGGTAAAGCATCAAGAACGAATCCGCGCTTCCGCAGCACTTCAATAAACGCAGAAACGTCCGTTCCCTCTTTACCCTCCTGGCCATCTACATTGACCGCGAGTTCCTCCTCGTCTTCCGAGTCAACAGGGCCTTCCTCGGGTGGTTTATCAGCCTTGGCTTTCTTCGCCTTCGGAGGTTTCTTATCCATAGTCTTCTTGAGAGAACCAATGGAGTTGATAGGTACACCACCCTTCTTCTTATCCACACGCCCGAAGCGCGATTTAATCTCAGAGACCCAGAGTTCGCCCTTCCAGCGCAAAATGCGGTATGCTTCGTCAATGAAGTCGAGCCAGTTTGTGCCCATGAGGGCGAGGCAGAAGATGGCTACATCGACGCTGTTTTCGGAGATGGGCAGCGCGGAGATGTCGGCGATTGTTACGAGGTCGGCGGAAGGACCGGTGGGCTTGGAGAGGTCGAAGGAGTGGAATGTTAGGTTGAGCGATTTGAGATGAGGTTGGAGGCGGTAGGATAGGGAGGCTGTTCCGCAGCCTAGATCGGCAACGGTGCAGTGGCCTTTGAAGTCTCGAGGGAGAGGCTTCGCGTCTCCACGGGGTGGTACGATGGCTGTGGTCTCTTCTTCCTCGAAACCGGGGCCTCTGCGGACTGCGTTCTTTGGCGGCCCTCTCCTGTCTTTCCGTATGTCCTTGTTCCGTAGCTTGCCTCGAACTACTATGCTGTTGACGTAGCCGTCTACGGGGTTCGATGGCCATACTTCGACTTGTTGTGCGAAACCGCGATGGTAGTCCTCGAACATCGATGGGTCTTCCTTGAACAGAGACGCGCTGTCCGCAGAGGGTTTTGTGTAAAGCGCTTCGTTCAAGTGACGGAATCGCGCACTGGCGAGCTTGCTGCGCATCGATCGCTGGAGAGGTGTGAGGCCCTTGGGCTCGGGAAGGAGGTTCTCCAGGACTGGAGTCACGGAGGCGGGGTTCGTGCCGTTTGCGTTTGCGGCGAGGAGCTTATCGGCCTTGGACTCTTTCCTGCGCTTCTTCTTCTCGCGCTTTGCCTCGCTGTCGGCTGTTGCAGGTTTCTCTTCAGCAGACTTCGCAGCATCTGCTTTAGCCTCTGCAGGCTCAGCTACCGCCGCCGTAGCCGCATCCACTTCTTTTGCGCCATCTGCGTCTGCCTCCTTGTCTTTGTTACCTCCAGCCTTTCCCCTCTTCCTCTTCTTTCCACGCTTGTCTTGCGCTGCCTCATCTGTCGCCTCTACACTTGCTGCCTCTGGCTTCTTGGTCTTCTCGGCCTTCTCCACCTTCGCGCCCTTTCCATTGGCTATGCTGTCCCATTGCTCTGCAAGATTGTCCGCATTAACCTGCTGCTCCTCGCGCTTCTCTTTCCTCTTCTGCGCCTTCTTTCCAGGTTTCGTGGAATCTTTCGGCTTTGGCACTTCGACCTGGGTCTTCACCTGCGCGGCAACGTTCCATCCGGGAACGGCGAACATCGTGACTGGTGTTTGGAGGCGAGTAGATTGTTGCAGGGTGAGATCTGGAAGTCGCGCTGGAAAGTACCTGGGACGGCTCGAAAATTTGGGCGGCGGAAGGTTTTGCCGACCGGGAAATGTGGGGCTCCCGCGCGGAGTTCGAGCTCCACTCTGCTGGAACCATTAATAGCTTCTCAACGATGGTACTCATTAACCACATTATCTTCCAACCATGCATCCCCAGTCTTCCCTCTTATTGAGACTTTGCAACCATTTTCATGGCCTGTTCTAATCTGAGAAAGTGCCTCAAGAGTCATCGGTACGTCCGGAGCCGTGAGAAGGTAGGCAAGAACGGACACAAACGGCCGCTCTTTGTTTATTGGTCGCCTGTTGGATCCACTCCTTTCGCCAGTCGGTCAGGGCGCATCGTGGGCGGATGCATCCGGATTCAACATCACAAAATCTCCGCCTCAGATCATGCTACTCATACATGCAGTGGGTGCTGTGTATTCCAGATATTCACTGATCATGGCAATAAAACAGATTACGCAACGGATAGATCTCGATTTACTGTTCTGATAGTGTAGAGGAAAGTACATATTGAAGTGGAAGCCACCACCAATCGAGTCGATTCCCCTCGCTTGACACGTGCACTTACAGTAACGGTGCATCTCATGCTGTAGGGATCGCAGCACCTTTCTTCCCATCACCGAGGTTGGCTTTCTGTCATGGACGTCAGTAAACAATGTCCGGCGGAAGGAAGGTAAATCTTGGAGAGAACTCACCAGCAATGGAACCGAGCATACCACGCTCAGCGCAGCAGCAGCAAGAAAGAAAGCCCAGATACTGGTCATGGCGCTGGCTATCTCGGGAATGACTAAAGCTTTCTCTTCCTCGGATAGTGCTTGGAAGGCCTTGCTGCTTGATCCCGCGATCAAGTTCCCGATATCTGTGGGGGAGACCTCCGGGAGCGCCTTGCCGACTTTGTCGACAGCTACGTTGTGAAAGAGGCTGCCGCTGATGGCGAGGAAGAGAACCATACCGAGGTCTTGACTAATGGTCATGGCACCAACGGCGTTGGCGATCTCATGAACAGGAACCAAAGACTGCACGATGGCAAAACCTGCGACGATGTAACACCCTGTACCAGCTCCTACAAGGATGCTATAGCCATAGATGTTGGCATTGGGTGTAGCCTCATCGACGGTGTCTGCGAAAGACGTTAGTGAAGTTACTTAAAACGCGGATGCGATGCAAAGTCTTACACATCAGAGCCGTGCCAATAAGGGCCAGTGTGCTCCCTCCGATATACCAGACAGGTATGAAGCCATACCTCGGCATCAAGAAGCCGTTCACCATTGACGCGAAGACCATGAACATAATCAATGGTAGGAGACGAACGCCGGCCTCGAGTGCGCCATCGCCCTTGACGAATTGGAAATAGAGGGGTATGTAGTAAGTCATGGCCTTGGGGATAGGTTAGCATCTTGACTTCATCATTGTTCGGAAGCAGCTTACCAGGATGATACCAGAGGATAGAAACACCTGAAGCTGCATGTTGATCAATGTCGGTTGCTTGAAGAAATGCAGTGGGTATAGTCGATTCTCTTGTGTAACGAGCGGATGAAACTTCAGCGTGACGATGAAGACGACAAGCAAAACGCCCGTGATAGTCCACAGCGCAATGACAGTTCCGGAACTGAACGGATAGATGACCCCGCCGAAGGTGAGCACGACGGTCAGGCAGGCGGAACCAGCGAGGAATATGACGGCGTTGACCCAGTCGATAAGGCGCAGCTTCTCGGCGAGCGTCTTGGATGGATAGGGGTCGATACTGGGGAATAGGAGGAAGTACACTGGTGCGAAGAGAGCACCAATGGGAAGATTGACGTAAAACCCCTAGCAAACGATCAGCCTCAATGGCGAGAATGCGAAGATGAAAGACAAGACGACATACCCATCTCCAAGTGGCGCTACTTGCCGCAAAGGCGCCGCCGACCTAATGATGGAAAGTTAGCATACACCCAGCAAGGAAAGAGTTGTAGGGTTATTCTCACCACTGGGCCCAAGACACTACCAATTCCCCAAACAACAGTACTCCCCGCAAGATACGCTGGCTTCTCCTTCTCATCCGAAAGAACCGACACATACGTCAGCGTACCCGAATACATGCCCGACCCCCCAACACCCGCAATAACCCTCCCAATAACAAGTGTCTCGATATTCGGCGCAGCACCACAAAGCGCACTACCCGCCTCAAACAGGAAAATGTTGAAGATGTAGACCCATTTGATATTAAAGACGCCATAGATCTTCCCCCAAAGTAGGATGAACATAGTGCCGAGGGCGAAACCCGTTCCGATCCATGATAGGAGTTCGAGGTGGCCGAAGTCGGCGATGATGGCTGGTTGGATGTTGGCGACGATGGTGTTGTCGAGGGCGAAGAGGAGGGTTGTTGATAGCATCGCGGAGTATGCGGTTGCCCACTGGATAGATGAGGATGTAACGCGTTAGCAGTCATTCGCCACAGTGATGGTGTGTATGCGTGTAGGTGCCAATGACTTGCTTACCTTCCAACCATGGATATTGCGAGGACTTGACCCGTCTGTTGTCGTGACGCCGTCGGCAGGTGAGCTCTGAGTACTCAAATTTACTGATCCTGCATTCTTCTCGTGATCCAAGTCGTTCGGGCTCGGTTGTGTACTTTTGTAGTCCATGTTTGAGGGATTCAATCAGTCCTCAATGACATGTGCCTTTCGCAGACGTAGATACAGTTTTGCTTGAGCTTTAGATAACGTCGTAAGAAGGAAAAGGAACGTTGAGGATATATGTGAGCTCCATCAGTTGTAACGAGGCTATAACAACCGAGGAGGTGGTCGGGACGGGGCGGACACGGACACGGACACGGAGTCCGAGCGACCCACTTCCTCCTGGACACTGATGCGTTGAAAAGATGGCAATAGAAAGAAGGAGCAGTATACCTATTGGAGAGTATTGCGTCGAAGAGACCCAGTCTGGGTCAGGTGAATGTTAATCACCAGAGTGTGTACGGTAGTCATGAGCGGTTGTGCTGCAAATAACACCGCTTTCGCGCTATATGCATCGAAGAAGAGACGAAAGGTTCTCACAAAGCCACCGGCTCCAACCCATTCTTTTCTTCCCATTCTTGCAGCTTAGCCCCAACGTGCGTTACGCTTTGATGCCAGTATCCTTCCGACTCTTCAATGTGATCTAGAGCGGCGAAAAGCAAGCGCGTTGAAGCGACCACACCACTGGTAGTCTCCTTTCCCCCTTCATTGACGAGTTCGCGATGCAGTGCCTTCAATGCCATAGTCAAAGGCCAGGCGATGAAGATAGCTTGCAACATGATGATATCGCTGCTTTCCTTGCGTGGAGATGGCAGATTTAGCCCTACCGCGCTGCATATTTGGAAAGCGGCGGCGGCAGAGCGACGTTGGCTTTCTGCTATCATCAATGGCGGTAGTCCTTGTTCCTCGCTTTTTCTGATGGCTGATTCATGAAAAAAGATTTCGGTGGCGCGTAAATTCATGTAAAGACTGAACGCTACGGGGTCTTCACGAATGGAAGTCGCGTTGAGATGACGTTTGAGGAGAACGAAGAGGTCATCAGTCTTCTTGACTAGGGCGTAGTAATCGTCCCAGAAACTTGGTCTGTCATGTTGTTGCCCATGGTCGAAGCAGCGTAAGGCCAGCTCGACCATCAGAACGCAGCCAGCGTAAGACGATATCTCGAGACCGGGTTCGGTACCCACGTCTAGAACGGAAGGCATCTTGAGCGGTTGTAGACTCGAATTTAGCAGCCCTGGTGATGGTAAGTTGATTCGAAAGTCCTGGATGCTACATTAGTTCCTGTAAAGAATCAGGGTTCACATTCCGCACCTTGACGTGTCCCAGCTGACACTGTAACCCGCTACGTGTTTTCACGTAGCTTTCCAGTATGTATAAACCCCAGAATGTGCGCCGTCGCTCTTCCAGTAGCACAGGATCTGCAGTATGCGGTAAACTGAACAGAGAGCTATTCTGGCTTTCTCCGCTCTCCTTACTTTGATCATGGCTGACTTCGTCCATTCTATGTAGCCCCAAAAGCCTACAAAGCATAGCGGCGCGTCCTAAAGTCAGCCAACTCCTCTCCAGCTTCCGGCTCCAAGCCTCAAAACGGCCTATCAACAGCAAAGCTTGAAGAAAGTCCAGATCACTCATGTAGTCTTCTCGCTCGCATCTCTCGGCATGATCACGCGCTAGGTCGTAGCATGTATTCTCTCGTTCGGAGTCGTTAGGCGTGGTGTGCGAGCAACCCGCAAGCGCGACAGCATAGACCAAAGCATTCGCTGCAGGGCCACCGCTCACCATCGATTCCGCCATGAACCTATCTTTGTTTATAAACGGAAAGGAATAGTATACGGATGCGAAGTAGCGATTGTGGAGCGAACTTAGATCGGTCGGAGATATATCTTCTTCTGGGCCGCTCTGGGACGCTTTCTGAGGGTGATTGAGAAGTAAATCATCCATCGGTTCGAGTGTCGTCAGCGTCTGGTTCATCCAGTCAAACGTCATGTTGGATTCTACATCTTCTGCAAGAGAAGTAAATAGATCAACATCTGGAACGAATGAGCAATCTGTTGCTGCATCAATGACCGCACTCGTATCTCTAGTACTATCCAGGTCCATCGGAGTACTAGCAGTCGTGAGCGCTAATGTAGAAGCTGGTGGCGCATGGGGCGTAGTCGTCGTAGACGAATTTTGCGTGGTAAGAGCAAGCTGAGCCTCCGTTTTGGCCAGCCGTTCCTGAAGCTGTTTGAGTTGATCGTCGCGTGTGCGACGCGAGTGTACTTGATAGCCACATGGTTGATTGAGACGATCGCACCTTCTGCATTTGGGAAGCGCGCGATCGCACCGAACTTTACGCTCCCTGCAAATTCCGCAAGCGTACTGTGCTGTCGAAGCCATCGTGTTGAATTCGATTGTTTGAGTGATAAAATCTGGTGGCTGGAGGCCGGAGCAGTGCTCAAGAGCAGGGGATGTACTAATCCCAGCCAGACTAGTGTACAGCTCTAGCGCATTTCCATATCAGGCAAGTCAATAAAAGCTGTCGATTGCGGGCGTTTAGAGAGTTACCACAGGCCGCCTAAACGAAACCCCAGGATCACTCGCGGCGAGGCAAAACACCGCATCACTCTGACGACGACATTATCTTTGCGATTGCTTTGAACGCCTGAAAAATTGAACATAGGCTCCGAATTACTTGTGGGACAAAGGCACATCACTGCCGCTGTCGTGTGACGATGGCCATGTCCTCACCACGCGTTTTCCACATCAGCCTCTGGCATGTGTATTGTGGGTATTGGAACCAGCTCGAGGAGTCTTTGTTTGAGAGGCTCGCCTACCGTTGCGACAAGACGTAGATTGGTAAGATATCGAGAGCAGGCCAACCATGCCGCTTTCCTTTGCCTTTTCGAGAGGAGCAGACGGGCTCATCGTACTCCATCCAGCAGGTTTTGGTCATTCAGAGGTGAGGATTTGGTGGTATAAGAAATAACAACAGCAGTGAAAACCAGATATCGAAGTCATATCCCCACCGCCTGTGAGACTGTTCATAGGTCACCATGGTAGATCATGCTTCACCATGGAGGATGCAATCAGTGTCGGCCTCAACACTCAACCCCACGTACATGCGGAATTCGTGATGGAGATTTGTTATTGGAAGACCGCAGGGCGCAGGAAAACCATGGAAGCTCTTGATTTCTGTTTTGTACGCCTTTTCGGGCATGCAACACTCATATATGCCTTTTGACGAAGATTAAACATCGCGTTCTAGTTGAAGAAGAGCAGAAAAACCATAAGTCAATGCGTGGTTTCTTTTGGTGAAAAGAGAAGAAGAAAGAAAGCCAGGAGGAGACCACGATAGTCGTTTCTGATCTTTTCGAAGAAGAGAGCCCATTAGATGTAGAGCCCCATGTTTTGGAGGAAAGCACTTCGAGCACTGAGGTGTAGAGGAAGTAGGAAGAGAGGAACCGGCAGAGCTTGTATAACGTCCTGCGACAGTCGCCTCGGTATGTATCAACGAGGATGTTTCGAGACTTGCCATGTGTTCCACCGTAGTGCTTTTCGAGCAGGCAGCCATCGCAGCTGTCTGGGTCTATTTTGGAGACTGTTGTAGAACGGCCAAGTAGACTTCGGAATGATGCAAATCTGGGTCGCTGGAAGACATAAGACTTTTTCTACTATGTTTTGAACACCTTTGTCCGATACTATGGCGCATGCAGCGCTGCACTCGGCATTTCGAAGTACGAAAAGCAAAGACGACAAAGAGACATGCGAACGTTTGCCAGTAATTTTGGTGATGGGAATTTGACGAACATTTTCTTTTTTAGAAAAAAAAAACGAGAGGCAGAACATATCCGAATTTAGCGTAAAGTTGGTAAATCGGAAGAGACCGTAGAGGAAGTAACGAGACAAGAAGAGTGAAGGTTGGAAGAGCTTTTATATCGCTTGTAGAACACGAGATTTATACCGACACGGCGCCCGAAGTTTGGTGTATCAACTTCCCTGCTCTTTCTCCCAACATATCTCTTGTGACCATGTGTTTTTTGTGTATCGCACGCTTCCAAGTCTAGCCAGCGCAACAGCGGCGGTCTCCATGGGTCCAAATTCGTTGTCTTTTGATCAACTTCCCAGTTACTAGTTTAACTGTCGGCGGGAGGAAAGAAGTCATCAAGACAGACGTGGATTGTTTCAGAAGATCAACTCTGGCTGAACGCCGTCATGACAAGTGAGGAAGGCAGCGCGGGGCAAACATTTTGGGTAGTTGACGCATTTTGATTTGGAGAAAGACAGGACAGACATGTTCCCTGAGTGCAGTGGTTTTGGTGCTTTGAAAAGGAAGCGTGGTATAGGAAGTAAGGTTCGAAGGCGCAGAAGAATGGATTTTATACCCATCTCCTATGATAGCGCCGCGCCGAAAGAGCAGTAGGGGAAGCGTAAAAATTACTGAAAAGCTCATCCGACTTTCGCTTCGGATTTTTCGAAATGTCTCAAAACCAGAGTTCCACCAGCGCCCATTTGCATAGCCCGTGTTCAGTTTTGAGCACCCGAAGATCATAAGAACATACATATGTTGCTTTTGTTTTTCGCCAATTTCGAAGATTGCAACATGAAGTATGCAGTGATATCTTTCTGGACGCATGTACCATACGTAGGGTGGTTTTTAATGTTTCGAGAGAAGAGGGAGAGAGCGGAAGAGAAGTCCATGTGAAACTGGTCGAAATTTTTTGGAAAAGGAGGAGCAGACAGAACATGGGCTATGAAGTCCCGAGTTTTTGGAGTATCACACCCAGACTGCGATAATGAAGGAGAAGAGAGGAAGCCGCAGAGGTAGATCTTTTATACACAGACACACTGTTGCCAAGCCGCTACACCTGATGTCCGCAAAGAAGCTGAGCGAGTGCATGTCCAGCTCGGGTTCGTTTCTTCCATAATACAGACCAGATGATGCGCACTGTCAGTGCACCACCATGTTTCTAGCGAATGTTCTTTTTAGGCGCATGCAATCCAGTCAAGCACAACTTTGGAAACTCAATACCTCTCCGCCCTCTATCAGAGAAAAACCGAACACCATGGAGCCTACGCTGACTTTGGATCACTCACTTTACATCGATGCAGGCTGCAGACCCAAAAGTTTCAGTCATGTTCTCAATTACTACTTCAAAAGAAGCGACAACTATACTAAATGTACGCCGCGAGCTACATGCAGGAGGTTACCCAATTCCCAGAACGCCGCCATTTACCAAAAATGCTCGGGTATGATGCAGAAGAAGAACCACACCCCAATTTACCCCCAATTCCTTCCCTTCCCCGCATCATGCAACACATCAAGGAAATTCGTTCAATCAAGAGTATTAAGTACAAGTTTCATCAAGCAGTCGGGGCGGCGCCATCACCACCAAGACAGAGATCCGAGATAGATCCGGGTGGAGGTGGCGCAGGTCTCGTAGGCGGCTGAGGCGGAGGCCGTGCAGGGAGCGGCGGGGGAGGCCCCGAAGAGCGCCCGGACTTCCTGTTAACGAATTGTTGTAATCGGCTCAAGCTGTCGCGCTCAGCTTGACACTGCCCAAGGATTTGCTGGAGTTCTGCCAGTTTCGCCAGCCTCTCCTGTTCGGTCAACCTTCTCGAACTACAGACTGTCAGCACACCTCAGCTCACACACTCAAGAGATCTAATGGTACCGCGGTGGGGTTCCTGTCCCGCCATTGGGAACACCGCCGTTGGGGTGCGGTTGGAACTCCATCTCGCGCTTCATCATCTCAAGCGTTGAGGGGAAGTATGGCTCGACGCCGTAGGTCTTGAGGTAGCTGGCGGTCTTCTCGATGC
>Ga0265798_10011821_pt1 | contig 10603 bp, 11 predicted proteins | sample P3T30metagenome_FD_192430 | JGI IMG/M metagenome (GOLD analysis project Ga0265798, IMG submission 192430) | Plant litter microbial communities from East Loma Ridge, Irvine, California - P3 T30 | ecosystem: Environmental > Terrestrial > Plant litter > Unclassified | place: USA: California... | reverse complement strand
GCCGGACGCGACGTCCGGCGGCGCCAGCACCGTCTCGGGGACCGCGCCGAGATCGGAGACGACCACAGGCGTGCCCAGCGCCTGGGCTTCCACGGCCGAGCGGCCGAACGCCTCCGGCTCCACCGACGGGACGGCCACCACGGACGCCGCGCGGAACGCCGCGGGCATATCGGTGCAGTGGCCGACCCGGCGCACGATGCCGCCCAGGCCGCGGGCGGCGATCAGCGCATCGAGCTCGCGCTCGTAGGACGTCCGGCCTTGCGGGTCTCCGGCGAGCACCACCGCGAGGTCCGGCACGCCCCGATCCCGCATCTGCGCCGCGGCGTCGATCAGCACCCGATGCCCCTTCCAGGCGGTCAGGCGGGCAGCGAGCAGGATCACCCGCTCGTGGGGTGCCACGTTCCAGGCCCGACGCAGCGCCTCGACCCGTCCGGCGCCCACCGCCACCGGATTGAACACCGCGAGATCCGTGCCCCGGTGGATGACCCGCACGCGATCGCCGGCCTGCTCGGCGTGCAGGCGATGGATCAGGTCGGCGGTGTAGCGCGAGTTGGCGATCACCACGTCGCCCCGGGCCATCACGGAATTGTACAGCACCTTCACGCCGGTCCGGCCGGAATAGCTGCCATGGTAGGTCGTGACGAACGGCAGGCCGAGCCGGCGTGCGGCCCCGAGCGCGACCCAGGCCGGCGCCCGCGACCGGGCGTGGACGATCTGCACGCCCTCTCGCCGACACAGCGCCATCAGCCGCACGACGTTCACCGCCATGCCGACCGGATTCTTCGACGCGGCCGGGAAACGGAGCCAATGCCCGCCCTTCGCCTGAAGCTCGCCGATGAGGCGGCCGCCCTCGGTGGCGACCAGGGCCCGGGCGCCCACCGCGGCCAAGGCGCCGGCCACGTCGACGGTCGTCCGCTCGGCGCCACCGGCATCGAGTTCCGGGATGATCTGCAGGACGCGGGCGCCCGCAAGGACATCGATTTCGGCGGGGAAGCCCGTCAGGCCGCGCGTCACATCACCCATCCGCGCTCGTTCGGCGTGGAGACGCAAGCCTCCCGCCGGCATCTGCAACATGCTGGTACCCATTGCCCCAGCATCGCGGTCGCGCTTTACGGTCTGGTAAACGCAGGTTGAAGCCGATCCGGTCAGGGATGGACTTCTTCAAGCCCGAGATAGGCCTACCGGAGAGATCGATGACCGATACAGGGCCGACCTTCATCAGCGTCGGTGAAGGTGACGCAGCACGCAAGATCGCCGTGCGGGTTCGAGAAGGCGCCGGGCCCCCGGTGGTCTGGCTCGGGGGATTCCGCTCGGACATGACCGCCACCAAAGCCGCAGCCCTGGACGCATGGGCCACCGAGGAAAAGCGCGCCCTGGTGCGGTTCGACTATGCCGGCCACGGCGCCTCCGGCGGCACCTTCGCCGACTGCACCATCTCGTCCTGGCTGGAGGACGCGCAAGCCGTCCTGTCGGCCTACGTGCCCGAGCCGCCGATCCTGGTCGGTTCGTCGATGGGCGGCTGGATCGCAAGCCTGGCCGCCCGCGACCGCGCCGCACGCGGCCAGACGACTGCGGCACTGGTGCTGATCGCACCGGCCCTGGACTTCACCGAGGATCTGATCTGGTCCAATCTCGACGGGCCCGCCCGCGCAGCGTTGACGCGAGACGGCGTGCTCCGGAGGCCAAGCGACTATGCGCCGGAGCCAGATCCGATCACCCTGGCGCTGATCGAGGACGGCCGGAGCAACAGGCTGCTCGAGCACCCGTTCGACCCTGCCTGCCCCGTCCACATCCTGCAGGGGATGCGCGACCGGGACGTGCCGTACCAGCACGCCCTGAAAACGGTGAGCCGCCTTCCCGCCGAGGGTACCGTGCTCACGCTGATCGCGGACGGAGACCACCGCCTGTCACGACCGCAGGACATTGCGCGGCTCGTGGCGGCGGTGGCAGCAATCAGCTGACCGAAGACGGTCTGCCCGGCGTCAGTGCAGGCTGACGGCGTGGAGATCCTGGGCCACGGCATTGGCCAGCACCACGTCGCGGGAATCGGCCAGCATGATCGGCTCGCCGCTCGCCGAGAGGAGTGCGAACAGGTCGAGGCCGGGCATCAGTTCCGGAGCCTGCGGGAACAGGCGACGGACCTCATCGGAACGTATCGGGCGAACGTAGGCGATATGGCCCTCGCCGAGCGCCGCGAGATCTGCCGGGTTGAACTCGGTCGGGTCGAGATCGGCGGGGGTGAGGGGCGATGCGTTCAAGTTCGTCATGTTTAGCCCTCCTAGGGTGGCAGAGCGTCTACCTCCGGTCCCGGAGGCACCGGTGGTTCCATCCTGATGTGGTGTGTTTCGGCGGCCAATCAATCGACCGCGGGCATCGCCGGGCTGCGTTCACGCCGCACCCGCGATCGCCGTTGCACTAGCCACGCGCGCCGATATCGATCTTGCGCACGATCCGGTCGGGCTCCGGGCGGACGAGATCGATGGAGAGCAGGCCGTTGGCGAGATCTGCCCCCAGCACTTCCATGCCGTCGGCCAGCAAAAACGTCCGCTGGAACTGCCGCGCCGCGATGCCACGGTGCAGGAAGTGCCGCTCACGCTCGTCCACCTGCCGGCCGCGGACGACCAGCTGATTTTCCTCGAGCGTCACGTCGAGTTGATCCTGGGTGAAGCCAGCCACCGCGAGCGTGATGCGCAAGCGTTCGGGCTCGCGCTCCGTGCGGGGCAACCGTTCGATATTGTAGGGGGGATACCCGTCGTTGGCGCCCTTGGCGACCCGGTCGAGCGCCTGCTCGATCTCGTCGAAGCCGAGCAGGAACGGGTGCCCGAAAGGCGAGGGTCGAGTCATCGCGGCCGCCATCCTCACAGCGAGGCCTCCGACACGAGGGCTAGCCGCAGCCCGCGGATCTCCGAGCACCTCGACTCCATGGAGCCCGTCCGGGACAGCGCTCCGCCGGGCGGAACGCCGCCGGTAAATCGGATATGGCCAAGCGCGCCAACCCCATCAAGGGAACCGGGAAATTTCCCCGTGGGAAGGAGAGGTGCACCGCGAAAACCATCGAGGAATTGGGATCTTTCGGCAGATTAGGCCAGGATATTCCAGCAAGTCCGAGAACGGCCACGCTTCCAACTAACAGTTTGGAACTGCTCTGATTTTCTCGTCGGGCCTTGATCCAGGAAGCGCCCATAGCTACTGCCCCGACTGGTGATCGTCCGGTTCGGGCGGACACTCGCCGGAAGTTCCCGAACCCGACGGGACGGAGCGGAGTCCCGATGAGCGCGCCTTCGACACCGGCCAGTCATGCGGCGATGCAGCAGGTCGCCGACGTGTGCGGCGATGAGGCCGATATCCTGGCCCTGTCGGTCGCTCGGTTCGTCGCGGCCGGATATATGACCAGCGACATCGCCTGTTGGAATGCCGCCTACGACGGCGCGGAGCAGCTGCTCGGAGCAACGGAAGGCTGCCGTTTCGTCGCGAGCGTGGTTGCGATTGTGCGTGCGCTCCGGGCGGAGCGCGAGGACGACTGGTCCTTCATGCCTGCGAGCTGTTGCCGGGTCACCGGCCACGAATGCGCCCTGGTCGCCCTGATCGGTCGTGGACGACGTCGGCTCTGGGCGGAACTCGAAGAGGCCGCCGCCGAAATCACGGGGCGGGAAGCGGCGCCCCGCTTGGTCGAGGCGGTCCGTGCCGCCGTGGCGACCCTCGACGCGGCGGCGGAGCGCCTAGCGCCGGCAGCCTGCCCGCGGCGGGTCGTGCTTCACTGAGTCGGCCGCTTCGACGGTCTGGTCCGGCGACAGCCGACCCTAAGAAAAGAGGAAATCAGCCTGGTGCTTGCCCTGAGCGTCCCACTGTACCGCCGACGGATCGGTCGGATCGCCCTCGATACGGCCGCGTGCTTCGCACTCTCGGCGCTCCTTGTCGCCTCCGCGCTGGCGCAGGACGCCGGCGCCGATAAGACGCCGCTGAAGCTGCAACTCAACAAGCTGGAGACCGCGGGCGAGGCCTGCCGGGTGACGATGGTGGTCGACAATGCCAAGGGCGTTGGCCTCAAATCGTACAAGGTCGACTTGTTCGCGTTCGATCCCGAAGGCGTCGCCCAGAAGCGCGTCGCGGTGGAACTCGGCCCCCTGCCGGCCCGCAAGACCATCGTGAAGATCTTCGACTTCCCGGGCATCGCCTGCAGCAAGGTCGGACGAGTGCTTCTGAACGACGTTCTGGCCTGCGATGGCGGCGATGCCGCCCGCGAGGCATGCCTGGAGCGGACCGAGACCGAGAGCAAGGCCGGCCTCGCCTTCGACCGTTGATGCGGGCGCCATAAGGGTCTGTTCGACCACACCGCCCGGCGGCGCGCCGCCGGACGGCCAGCGGCTTTCGCCGCCCCTCGATGCGATGGCGGCCCCCGGCCGCGTGACACCACGATCCCAGGAGCCCGCGATGGACCCGACACAAGCCCCGACCGAGGTCGCCCACGACTTCTCGTTCCTCGGCCTGTTCCTGCAGGCCGACCCGATCGTGAAGGGCGTGATGATCCTGCTGGTCATCGCCTCGATCGCGTGCTGGACGGTGGTGTTCGAGAAGATCATCCGGCTCTCCGCGGCCCGGCGTCAGGCGAAGGCGTTCGAGAAGCTGGTGCGGTCCGGTGGCAGCCTCGACGGCAATCACAAGGGCCTGACTGGCCACGTCGTGAAGGCCGCCATCGATGCGTGGCGCGACCAGGACCCGACGGAGACCCGGGCCGAGCGGCGCGAGCGGATCGAGCGGGCCATGCGCGGCGCGCTGGGCCTCGAGGTGAAGCGTTTGCGCACCGGCCTGTCGCTGCTGGCAACCTCGGGTTCGACAGCCCCGTTCGTCGGCCTGTTCGGCACGGTCTGGGGCATCATGAACTCCTTCTCGTCGATCGCACGGAGCCAGGACACCTCGCTCGCCGTCGTCGCCCCCGGCATCGCCGAGGCGTTGTTCGCCACCGCCATCGGCCTGGTCGTCGCGATCCCGGCCGTGATGGCCTACAACAAGCTCGCGGGCGACATCGGCGGCATCCAGAGCTCTTTCACGTCCTACATCTCGTTGCTGGGCGATCGCCTCGCCCGCGAGCGGACGGGGGCCGGACAGCACCGCGCAGCCGCCGAGTAGGTCTCCTGCGGCGCAGGGGCCCTTCGCGAGCGGGCCCGGCGCGCCGCCCCTGATCCAAGGCGCCCAACCGGTCGGCGACGTGCTGCGGCCGAGGACGCCTCGAACCCTGGCTCGAACCGGGCCGAACACCTTCATTCGGAGACGCCGCCATGGCGATGGCATCGCCCCGCGCAAGCGACGATGACGACAACGACGACCTGCCGATGTCGGACATCAACGTGACCCCCATGGTCGACGTGATGCTGGTCCTGCTGATCATCTTCATGGTCGCCGCGCCGCTGATGACGACCGGCGTGCCGGTACAGTTGCCCAAGACCGCAGCCGCCAAGGTCGCGCAGTCGAAGAAGCCGCAGGAGGTCACGGTCGACAAGGACGGCAACCCGTCGATCGCCAAGGAGGTGTTCACCATGGACAGCCTGGTTCCGCGCCTGCGCGAGATGGCGTCGGCCGACAAGGATCAGGTGATCCTGGTCCGGGGTGACCGGGACGTGCCCTACGGCAAGATCATGCAGGTGATGGGCCTCGTCGGGCAGGCAGGCTTCACCAAGGTGTCGCTGATCGCGCAGTCGCCGGGCGGCCCCGCCCCGGCGGCACCGGCCGCCCCCGCAGAGACCGCCCGCTGACATCCATGAGCACGCTGACTTCGACGGATCTGTCGGCCGGGCCCGGCGAGCCGCGCCCGACCGGGCTGCTCGCCGCCTTCCTGGTCGCGTTCGCGCTGCACGCGCTCGTGCTCGTGGCGGTGATGTTCTATCGGCTGACACCGCCGGCGCCCCCCGGCGAGCAGCAGATCTCGATCGATCTGGCGCCGGTGATGACCGAGGCCTCGACCGAGGCTCCGGCGGAGCAGCAGATGAGCCAGGCCGCGCCTCCGGAGGCGAAGCCGGTGGAGCTGCCGCCCGACGAGGCCGTGCAGCCGCCACCGCCCGAGATGACCGAGGTCAAGCCGGACGAAACCGAGGCCGTCACCGAGCCGCCGCAGGAGGCCGTTCCGGTAGAGGCCCAGAGCGAGGTCATCACCTCGACAGCCGAGTCCGCCGAGCCGCTGGCGCCGCCGCCGACCGAGGTCGCCAAGACCGAGGAGCCGCCGAAGCCGACGCCGGATCCGGCCAAGATCAAGGCCGAGCGCGAGGCGAAGCTGCGCAAGATCCGCGAAGAGAAGCTGCGCGAGCAGAAGCGCGAGGAGCGTCTCGAGGAGATCCGCGAAGCGAAGCAGAAGGCAGCCCGCGAAGCGAAGGCGAAGCAGGCCAAGGCCCAGCAGGGGGCCGAGGCGCGCAACTCGGCGTCGGCATCGCGCCAGAACGCCGCCGGCCGGGCCGCCGCGGGCAGCGATCCGAGCGCGCTGCGGCAATGGACCGGAGCGATCAGCGCGGCGATCCATGGTCGGATGAATCCAGGCGCCGCCGCCGGCACCGCCGGAGGTACCGCCATGGTCCGGTTCACGGTGATGCGTTCGGGGGCGGTGTCGGGCGCGGGCCTCGCCCGGTCCAGCGGCGTAGGCCAGATCGACAGCGCCGCCCTGGCGGCGGTGCGGGGCGGCCTGCCGCCGGCGCCCCCCGGCGTGACGCAACCGAGCCTTTCGGTGACGATCCCGCTCAACTATCGCGTGCGCTGAGAGCGAATAGACGGCGCGCGCCGAGGCAGAGGCGCCGGTTTCGATTGAACAGGCGCTCCACGATCCGAGACGAATACGTTCGTCTGTCGAGCACGATCAACAGGCCGGATTCGCCATCCGGCGCGGGAGCGTGCTAATGCCTTTGCGATCACGGCCTCGAACAGTCGTCTCAGGACGGCGCGGCGGGGCGGATCATCCGGCCTTGCCCCTTCACCCCTCGAACAGGCCGGACCCGCTCCAGAGACCGTTCCGGCGCGCGACGCGCAGGACGCGGTTCCGCTGGACCGGGGCGAAAGGCACAGGATGAGCGACGAGACTGAGACCGACCTCGACGAGGCCGAGGACATCCGCGACGCGGAAGCGGAAGCGAAGACCCGGGCCGACAACCGCGCCGAGCGTGCGGAGCGGGCCGAGCGCATGGCCCGCGAGGGCGCGCAGGCGATGGCCGAGCACCACGCGTCGATCAAGGCGATCGACGAGCGGACGCTGAAGCTGCGTTCGCTGCGTCTCGCCAAGGAAGCGGCCGAGGCCGAGGTCAAGGCCGCCGAGGTGCAAGCCAAGGTTGCCGAGAAGGAAGCCAAGGCCGCCGCCAAGATCGCGAGCAAGACTGCAAAAGGTGCCGCCAAGAAGGCCGCGCCGAAGAAAGCCGTCGCGAAGGACTGAGGGCCGATGGCCGACGATCGCAACCGCCGCCGCTTCACCGATCCGCGCGCGGCCGCCGAGGCGGCTTTCAAAGCCGCCACGACCGCCAAGCCCGCCGCTGCTCCTCCACCACCCGCGCCGTCGGCTCCCCGCCCGACGGCGGTACCGGGCGCGCGCGAGATGGTCACGTTGCGCCTCGACAGCGCCGTGTTGGCCCATTTCCAGAAGGACGGCCCGGGCTGGCAGGACCGCGTCAACGAGGCGTTGAAGACCCTCGTTCCAGCTGACGACGCGTAGGGCGGATCGGGACTTTCCGATTGGATAGCCGGGCTCCTCAAAGGCGCCGGGTGTTCGCGGCCGCTTGCGCGCGCCGCCGTTTTCCTCTGGGCCGGCCCACCGCTTGCCGTCGGGATCGATCGATCGTGCTCGAAGTCTTGGCCTGCGGCGTTGCGCTGATACGCTCAGGCTCGCCTCACGGTCCCCGCGTTCACGCGAGTGTTTACGGCGAACCAGCTTCCACGTCGGTAGCGAGCGGCCTCACGCATCGTGCTCCCCGAATGCTAAGCTTTCCGGTTCGCCGCTCCGGGCAGAGGATGCGGCGCGCCCGGAATCTTCCTGTCCCCGTCCAGAGACGGGACATTCCCGAAGGCTTGCGGGCCAAAGGCAATGGCAGACAGTGAACACCCGATCCCGTCGGCAAGCAGTTGCCGTCATCTGCAAGTGCAAGACGCGCAGGTCTCGACCCTTCCCAGGTGTTTGCAGTAACGGGCGGCATATGGCTGCCCCGCCTGGCCGGCAACTATGGTCTCCGCGACGGGGCAGCGGCTGAAGGGTCCGCGGAAACCTGGGATCCGTGGATGAGTATGGCCCTCTGTGGCCCGTCAGTCTTACTTCCGTGCCGCGTTCTCGGCTGCCACCCGGGCGGGAGATTGGCGCATGCCGTCGGACCTGGCCCGCGTCTCTGAGCCGGAACGTCACCCTCGCGGCTCGATCTCCGTCATCGTTTGCCCGAACGCCGGCGACAGCACGCGGCCGAGAATGCGGCCGAGCTGATCGGCCGAGTATGGCTTGTGGATCAGCTCGAACCCGTGCAGCCCGTCCTGGGCCAGGACGTGGCTGTAGCCGGTCGCCAGCAGCACCGGCAGGTTCGGCATCCGGCGCTGGAGCAGCCGCGCAAGCGCGATGCCGCCCATGCCGGGCATCACCACGTCGGAGAACACCACATCGAAGCCGGCGCCGTCCGGCCCGAGCTTCTCGATCGCATCCTCGGCGTTGGCCGCCCAGGTCGCCCGGTAGCCGATATCCTCCAGGATCTGGGTGGCGAAGCGCCCGACCTCGACATTGTCCTCGACGATCAGGACGTGCTGGCCGCCGCCCGCCGGAAAACCCTCGCGGAGATAGGGGACCACAAGGTCCTCCGGCGCCACGACGTCGATCTCCGGCAGGTAGAGCGTGAAGGTCGTGCCACTGCCGACGACGCTGTGAACGGCGACGTCGCCACCGGATTGCTTGGCAAACCCGAACACCTGGCTGAGCCCGAGGCCGGTGCCCTTGCCGACCTCCTTGGTGGTGTAGAACGGCTCGAAGATGCGGCTGAGCATGTCCGGCGCGATGCCGGTCCCGGTATCGGTGAGCGACACTGCCGCGAACGGACCGAGGGCGGCCGCGTGGCCGCGGATCGGCGGCAGGGCGCTGGCGCAGGTCAACCGGAGCGTGAGCGTGCCTTCGCCGTCCATGGCGTCACGAGCGTTGACCGCCATGTTGACCAAGGCGGTCTCGAACTGGCTGAGATCCGCCTTCACGTAGCAGGGTTCGGCCGGCAGGTCGGTGCGCATCTGGATGCGCGCACCCGTCAGGGTGTTGAGCATGTCGGCCACGCCGCGCAGGCGCTCGCCGACTTCGAACGCCTCGGGCTTGAGCGTCTGGCGCCGGGCGAAGGCCAGTAGCTGGCTCGTCAGCTTCGTGGCGCGGTCGACCGTGTCGGACACGGCATCCATGTAGCGGTCGCGCCTTTCCGCCGGCAGGTCGGGGCGGCGCAGGAAGTCCACTGACGAGCGGATGATGGTCAGCAGGTTGTTGAAGTCGTGGGCGACGCCGCCGGTAAGCTGGCCGACCGCCTCCAGCTTCTGCGACTGGCGCAGCGCCTCCTCCGCCCGCTGCAGCGCGTCGGCCTGCTCGTGCTGCGCGGTGGTATGCCGGCCGGTTCCGTAGATCTGCCCGTCCTCGAACGCCCCCGTCCAGGCGAAGCGGCGATAACTCCCGTCCACGTGCCGCAGGCGGGACTCGAACGGAACACTCACAGGAGCCGTCACGATTCCGGCCAGCGCAGCCTGGGCCGCCGCAAGATCGTCCGGGTGGATGAACGCGGAGACTTTTTGCCCGACGAGATCGGCGGACTGCCAGCCGAGCAGGGTCGTCCAAGCGGCATTCACGGCCGTCACGACGCCCGCGGCATCCGCCGCCACCAACAGATCCGGGGAGAGCCGCCACGCCCGATCGAGGGCGCGGGCCCGTTCCGCCACCCGGGCCTCCAGCGTCAGGTTGAGGTCTTGCAAGGCGATCCTTGCCTGGTCGGCGTGGCGGCGGGCCTCCAGGAGATCGCGCTCGTAGCGGCGGCGGTCCGAGGCATCGAACGCGGTGATCCGGATGAAGCGGACGTCGCCCGCGTCGTCCCGGCGGACGACTGCGTTGGCGATGACCGGCAGGGTCGTTCCGTCGCGGCGCACCAGATCGAACGCCACCTCCTTGAACGATCCCTGCAGGCGCAGGAGCGGCGCGAAATGGGTCTCGTAATAGATCTTGCCCGCAATGGTCAGCAGATCGAGGAACCTGCGTCCGACGAGTTCCGCGGGCGGATAGCCCAGCCAGTTGGCCAGCGTCCGGTTGACCCGGGAGAACCGCCCGTCCGGCAGGGCCGAGGCGTAGCCGCACGGGGCGTTCTCGAAGAGGTCTTCGAGGTCGTCGACGTCCGGCCCGGGGGCGCAGGGCGGCGCGTCGCCCTTAGCCGCCAAGGACGAAGGCCTCGATCGCCGCGATGGTCTCCTCCGGGGCGCTCAGGTTCGGGCAATGGCCCGACGCCTCGAAATGGACCAGCGTGCTGTTCGGCAGCTTGCGGTGGACATACGCGCCGACTTGCTGCGGCGCGACGATGTCGTCCGAGCACTGGATGACGAGGCATCGGGCGGTGACGCCATCCAAGTCAGCCCGGTTGTCCGACGT
>Ga0265798_10011820_pt1 | contig 10603 bp, 9 predicted proteins | sample P3T30metagenome_FD_192430 | JGI IMG/M metagenome (GOLD analysis project Ga0265798, IMG submission 192430) | Plant litter microbial communities from East Loma Ridge, Irvine, California - P3 T30 | ecosystem: Environmental > Terrestrial > Plant litter > Unclassified | place: USA: California... | reverse complement strand
CAGCCAGCTGGAACGCCGGACGCGGCGTGCCGGGGATGACTTTCAACGGGACTTCGGTGCCGACCTGCGCACCCTCGGGCAGCGCCATGCGCGCCGGATTGCCGGCCACGCGTACCAGGAAGGTGCCGTCGGTCATTTTTGCCAGCACTGCGACCGGCACCGTGCGGCCGATCAGCGAGGACAGCGAACGATCGAACACTTCCTGGCGGGCGTCGCCAACGGGTATCGCGGGGTGGACCGGATCGGCGGGCCCGACCGGGCGCAAGGAAGGCGCATCGACGCGCGGCAAGACCATTTATGCAGCCGGCAGTTCGTCAGTACGCGCCGTAGGCACTGGCCAGGCGGCGCTGGGTTCCGTTATTCTGGATGAGCTTGGACAGCTGCGCCATCCACGGCATGGTCAGGTCGCGAATGCGGCGGTCGTCGGCCAGCACTTTTTTGATGATCTCGACTTTTCTCTGGCGTGCCGCGCCGGATAGGGCGAGGCTGCCTTCATTGGCACGCAACACCTTCACTTCGTCGCTGCACTGTTTCTCCAGCAGAACCAGCTGATCCCACTCGTTGTCGGTGGCCGCGACCAGCATCTGCCCGGTCAGGTCGGCCACGGTTTCGTACACGGTCAGGATGTCTTCGCAGGTCATGGTCATGGTCATGGTAGAGGCTTTCCTTGCTGAGAATATCAGGCGCTGGCCATCAGCGGCGCGCGGGCCCCGCCGGTTTGGGGTGCGGTCACGGCCGGCGTGGCGCCAATGCTGCTCCAGGCGCCGCGCAGGTCGGCCAGCAGGCGGTGCACTTCTTCCAGGATTTCAGGCTTGTTCTGCAGGTTTGCCAGGAGTAGCTGGCGGCTCATGTAATCGTACAGGGAATCGAGGCTGGTGGCGATCTGCCCTCCCGCGTCGCGGTCCAGGCTGGCGCGCAGGCCGTTATCGATGATGGTGATGGCATGCGAAATGGCGCGGCCTTTTTCGGCGATGTTACCGATCCGCATATTCGCCAGGCCTTTCATGATGGCGGTCATCGCGCCGTCGTACAGCATGATGACCAGCGCGTGCGGTGAAGCCGAGCCGATATTGGTTTCGATGCCGACCTTGGCATAGGCGTTGACGCCGCGTTGTGGGGATCCGAACATGTGATGCTCCTGTAATCTTAAAAGTCTTGTCAGCGAGGCGTTGTACTAGGACTGCGCCGCAATGGCCGCCAGCTGTGTGGTCAGGTAAGTCTGCGTGCTCTGCATCGACGCGATCGACACGTCGAGTGCGGTGTACTGGGCGCGGTAGCGTTTTTCGATGGCGCCGAGCGAATCACTGAAGGTCTGGCGCTGCGTGGCGACAGCCTGGATGCTGCTGTTGATGCCGTTGGCGCTGCTGGTAATGCTGCCGTCCTTGCCGATAAAATTGGTCGCAAGGTTGGTCAGCTGGTAGGCGTAACCCTGGGAGAAGGTGACGGTGCCGCGGTCCCCGGTGACGCCGCCCGTGACGGTCAGCTTCAGGCCGTCCATGTTAGACCCGGCCGCGGCGGTCAGCGTCTGGCCGGAGCCGGTGAATGACTGCCCGCCCAGTGTGCCGGCAATGTCGACGCCCACCGTTGGCGTGGCAGCGCCAAACAGCGTTGCCGGGTCAGTCCCGGTTTTGCTCTTGATGGCGATATTCGACAGCGAGCCGTATTTGCTCGATGAGAGGACCAGCTTGCCGTTGGCATCGACCGATGTTTCGACCGTACTGCCATTGCCGGCAAAGTCGGTATTGCCGTTGATCGCCGCACGCAGCAAAGCGGTCAGCTGGGTTGGCGTGTAGCTGCCGGCGGTGAGGGCCACGTTCGACACGCGGCTTGCGGAAACAGGATCGGTCTGGTCCAGCGTCACGCTCCAGACCGTGTTGGGCGCAATAACGGTGGTGGCGCCCAAGGCTGTGTCGCTTGTCATGCTGCCCTGGCTGGCCAGGGTGGCAATGTTCAAGGCATAAGTGCCGGGGACTGTGTTGGCGCCTGTTGCGGAGACCTTGACGAGGCTGTCCGTGGAGGTGCCGATGGCGGAAAACAGGCCGGCGATATCGGAAAAATTATTGCTGATTGCCGTGTTGAGCACGCTTGAATCGAGCGCCAGGCTGCCGTCTTTCTGGAAGCTGATGCCGACCTGGCTGAGCGTGGTCAGGCCACCCGAACCTTGCACGGCCTTGCCCAGCGCCTGGCGCAGGCGCGTCTCGACCGACAGCGTGGTGGCGTCGCCGAGCAATGCGCCGCCGGTACCCGACGCCGTACTGTAGGCAGTCAGTGAAGAGATGGTGCTGTTGAGCGTGTTGTATGCCTTGACGAACGCATTGACGCCTGTCGACACGGACGTGGTGTCTTTCGCGATCGTCACGGTCGACGAGCCGGTACCGGTCAGGGACAGCGTGACGCCCTGGACCGCAGCGGCCACGCTGTTGCTGGCGCTCGTGACGGCAATGCCGTTGACCGTCAGCTTGGCGCTTTGCGCGGCGCTGGTCTGGGTCAGCGACTGGGTGCCGGAGGGATCGTAAGTCAGCAGGCCGGACAGCGCCGGGTCGGTCGCGCCGCCGTTGGCGTCAGCCACCGTGATCTTCATGCTGGACGTGGCGCCAGTCTTGGTCGAGGTCAGCACCAGGTGATACGGCGTGTCGCTGCCGTCCGAGACGATACTGGCGGAGACGCCGATGCCGGCCTTGTTGATGGCATCGCGGATGCCTTGCAGCGACTGGTTGGTCGAGTCGAGCGTGACGACGCCGCTGGACTGGGTGCCATCCTGGGTAAAGCCGGCGCCGGCATAGCTGCCCTGGCTGCCGGCGGTCAAGCCCGCGGCAGCCGGATTGTTGCCACCGACAGTGACCGGGTTGCCGCTTGAAGATGTTAACGTGACCGCACTGGTGGCGACGTTGCTCGATCCGAGGTTGGGGGTGCCGCTGTTGCCGATACCGCCCGTGGTGTCGCCGATGACGGTTTCGTTGATGGCCAGGTTGCTGCCGTCGGCCGCGAAGAATTTCAGGTTGCCGGCGGCGGCCGTGCCGGTGAAGGTGATCTTGGCGGCGGCCAGCGCATTCGTCGTGGCGTTGGCGGTAGACAGCGTTTCGTCCAGCGAGGCTGCGCTCACGCCCCCGCCGGCGGCCTGGCCCGGATTTTGCGACGCCAGGCTGATGCCATTGACCGTGAGCGAATAACTGCCGCCAGCGGAAGTGTCGACGTTGCCAAAACCGGCAAACAGGGTGGCCGGGCTGGTGGTGGTTCCTGCCGTGGCGGTCACGCCGGTGGTCGTGGTCTGGGCATTGATGGCCGTGGCCAGTTGCCTGGCGCTGGCGGTAGTGCTGTCGGTAACAATGGCGGTGCCGTTGATGGTCAGCGCGCCATTGGTCATGCCGTTCGACGCGGTGGACGCGCCGAGCACGCTGCCGGTCACCCCGAAGGTGCCGGATGAAACGGTGCCGAACTGGAATGAAATGGTGGTGCCGGCGCCAGCGCCAATCGCGGTCGTGACGCTGGCCACGCCCTTCGAGTTGAGGCTCTGTGACTGCGCCAGCTGGCTCACTGTCATGCTGTAGCTGCCCGCGACGGCGTCGGAACCCGCGCTGGCCGTGACAACGGTATTGTTCGACGCATTGGCCGTCAGCGAATTGAACGCGGAAGGACTGGTCAACGTCGACAGCGAATTCTGGAATGTGGCGATGCTGGAGCCGAGCTGGCCGAGCGCCGTCAGCTTGGCCTGGTAGGCGGCCGTCTTGGCGTCATACGTATTGAGCGGGGCCGATTCGACTGCCATCAGCTTCGTGATGATGCCCTCGACGTCGAGTCCCGATCCGATACCAGCTGATGAAATACTTGCCAAGGCGTTCTCCTGCGAAAGGGATAATGTAAGTCATTATCGGCAGAATCAAACGGTACTTGAGAGCAGGTTTTAGGCGCTATTTAACTATTTAAAACTATTTTCCGCTAATCGTTGCCATAGCGTTATCGGTCACGGCGAAGGTGCAAAATAAGGCAGGGCAAAACAAAGACGCGCGCCGGAGCGCGCGTTGTTCATGCTTGCTGATCGATCAGTTTGCCCATTGCCTTGTCGAGCGACTTGGCGATTTCCAGGGCTTCCTTGGTCGGCATCTGGCGTAGCACTTCGTGGGTGGTGCGGTCGACCAGTTTGACCACGGTCTGCTTGCTGTCCTGGTCCACCGAAAACTCGAGATCCTGCGCCGAGGCGCTCATCGTGTCGTTCAGTTGCTTGACCGCTGAATTGACCTGGTCGCGCGTCGGCTCGGCCCCTTCGGCCGCGGCCTTGGTGGCGCTGCCGGTCGTGTTCGTCGCTTTTGCTGCGCTGATGGCGGTGGCGGTGACGGCGCGCTCGTCGGTCCTGGTTTGCCCGGCGGCGATGGTCGGTTGTATGTTCATCCTGTATCCCCTCGTGAAAAATCCCCGCCTGAAAAAGATCAGGCGGGGAGTCGTTTCGTGCTGTTCCTACCGGGTGGGGATTAGCCGCGCAGCAGGGACAGGACGCCGTTTGGCAGCGAGTTCGCCTGGGCCAGCATGGCCGTACCAGCCTGCTGGAGGATCTGGCCGCGGGTCAGGTTGGCCGTTTCCGAAGCGAAGTCGGTATCGGTGATACGCGATTTCGATGCCGACAGGTTCTCGGTCGAGGTTGCCAGGTTCGAGATTGCCGACGAGAAGCGCGATTGCAAAGCACCGTACTGGGCGCGCTGGCCATCGACTGCCGAGATGGCGGCATCGGCAATCTTGATTGCTTTCTGGGCGCCATCGAACGTCGTGATGTCCAGATCAGCCACCGCTTGCAGTTTCGAGGCGCCGGAGGCGGTGGTCGATCCTGCGGCGCCAAGGTCCAGGCCCGATGCATCCACTACCGAGAAGCTTTTTTCCGAGTCCAGCGAGACGCGGCCGTTGGCCACGCCGGAGCCGCCGCCAGCGACGGAGAAGGCGGCGTTGGCCGTGCCATCAGCTTTGAACGACGTCATGCCAACTGCGCCGTCGGCAGCCGCATTGTTGTTCTTGACCGTGATGTCGTTACCAGTAGCATTGGACAGCTTGATGCCCTTGTTGGTGCTGTCGTACGACGCGGTGACGCCGGTTTTGGCGCTTTGGGCGTTGATGGCGCTGATGCCGGAAGCGAAATCGTCGGCGCTGGTGCCGGCGCCGGTCGAAAACGATACGGTGACAGCGGTGGCGTTGTCCGACGACAGGTCCAGCGAGAACGACTTGCCGGCTGCTGGCGTCAGGGTGACGTCGGTGGAGGCGGTTGCAGTGACACCGGTTTGCGACGAGATGCCATTGATGCCTGCTGCAATGCTCTTGGCGCTGTCGCCGGCTGCCGACGTGTAGGTCGCCTTGCCGAGTGAACCGGAGATGGCGGTCGCGCCGCCGGTGACTGCGGTGGCGGCGGCAACAACTGCCGAACCGGCCTTGATTTCGTTGTTGCCGTAGCTGCTGGTCGTGAAGTTGGCGCCGGAAGCCGAGATCAGCTGGTTGGCGTCAGCGCCGACCTGGAAGTTGGCGGTACCCATCGTGCCGTCGAGCAGCGATTGGCCGTTGAACGTCGTGGTGGTGGCGATACGGTTCAGTTCCGAGTTCAGCTGGCCAACCTCGGTTTGCAGCGCCTGGCGGTCGGACGACGAGTTCGTCGCATTCGACGACTGCACTGCCAGTTGACGGATACGCTGCAGGATGTCGCCGGAGCTCGACAGGGCGCCCTCAGCGGTTTGCGACAACGACACACCGTCGTTCGCATTGCGGGTTGCCTGGGTCATGCCGTTGATTTGCGACGTCATGCGATCCGAGATAGCCAGACCAGCAGCATCGTCCTTGGCGCTGTTAATGCGCAGGCCGGACGACAGGCGCTGGATCGATGTTGCCAACGATGCTTGCGACGACGACAGGTTACGCTGCGAGTTCAGGGACGAGATGTTGGTATTGATAACTGAAGTCATGGTATTTCTCCAAACGGGTACTGCGGTATTTCGGGGTGGGCAACGTGCCGCTGTTCACTTTGGTGTGCTTCGTTACGCTGAAGCATTCACACCGCTGTTGTTGCTGGTAACGGAGGCTCACGGAAAAAGTTGATGGTGGAAAACGAAAAAAACGTAAATATTTTTGCCGCTGTGAAAGAAGGCTGGGCCCTAAACGACGCGCTTTCACGCAACTTGAGGGCAAAAAGAATTTTATTTTGCGCCAGCGCGAAGTCGGTGTGGCACGGCGGTCTGGGTGTATTGACAACGTTCCGGCATGAGATTGTGAATTTTCTGTGGAGAATTCCCCACAATCACATGTTCTCCTTGTAGCGATCCATGCACCGTGGCTAAATACCGCGATGCTCAAACTCGGTATTACTGCGCGGCTATTCCTGTCCCTGCTGATAGTCAGCATGCTGACAGCGGTCGGCGTGGGCGTCGGTACGCGCTGGAGTTTCCAGCGTGGCTTCCAGGGTTACCTGAATGTTGCCGAGTCGCGCCGCATGGAAGCCATGGCCGACGAGCTCGCAACTGCCTACCGCGCGCACGGCAGCTGGGATTTCATCAACGGCAAGCGCGACGCCTGGGAACGCTACACCGGCGCCATTGGCCGCGAACGCGCCACCGCCCCGCACGCCGGCGGCGAATCCATTTATGATGCAGTCCCCGGCAAAGCGCCGCGCCGGCTCGGCCTGTATGACGCCAATGGCGATCATCTCGCCGGCAACCTGCAGGCAGGCGACGACCTGCGGCGCCAGCCGGTGATTGTCGATGCGCGCACCGTCGGCACGCTGGCCGGCGCACCGCTGCGCGGCCTGCAGCAGGAAGCCGAGCAGGGATTTCAATTGCAGCAACAGCGCGACAGCCTGTTTGTGGTGCTGGCCACGCTGGTGCTGGCCGGGATGGCGGCGGTGCTGCTGGCGCGCAGCTTCGTGGCGCCCACGCGGCGCCTGATCGCGGCGGCGGCCAAGGTCGCTGCTGGCGACTACGGCGTGCGCGTGCCGCCAGGCGGACGCGACGAGCTGGGCATGCTGGCCCACAATTTCAATACGATGGCTGCGACGCTGGAGAGCAATGAAGCGCTGCGCCGCCACTTCATGGCCGATATCTCGCATGAGCTGCGCACGCCGCTGTCGGTGCTGCAGGCGCAGCTGGAGGCCATGCAGGACGGCATCGAACCGCTCGACGCCCATTCGCTGGCGCACCTGTCGAACGAAGTGCAGACGCTGGCGCGCCTCGTGGGCGACATGCGCCAGATCACGCTGTCGGAGGTGGGCGCATTCGACTACCGGCGCGAGCCGCTCGACCTGGCCGCGCTGCTGGAGCGCGAGACCCAGCGCTGGCGCGAACCGCTGGCGCAGGCTGGCCTGCAGGTGCATGTGGCCACGCCAGCCTCCTTATATATAGAGGGCGACACGGTGCGCCTGCGCCAGCTGCTGCGCAACCTCTTTAATAATGTCCTGCGCCACGCGGAAGGCGCGCGCCGGCTGGATATCGCATTGGCCGCGCAAGATGGCGACGCGGTGCTGGCGTTTGCCGACAATGGCGCCGGCGTACCCGGCGCCGCGCTGCCGATGCTGTTCGAACGCTTCTGGCGCGGCGACAGCGCACGCGGCCGCGCCACCGGTGGCAGCGGCCTGGGCCTGGCGATCTGCCGCAGCATCGCCGAAGCGCACGGCGGCACGATCGTCGCCAGCGGCGCCGAGGGTGGCGGGCTCGTGGTACAGCTGCGGCTGCCGGCGTTGCAAACAACGAAGGGCGACGTTTGAACGACGCGCATATTTTAGTGGTGGAAGACCACGTCAGCCTGTCGCGCCTTCTGGTCGGCTACCTGCATGCGGCCGGCTACCGCGTCACCGCCTTGCACGACGGCAGCGGCGTGCAGGGCGCTGTGGCTGGCGGCGACATCGACCTGGTGCTGCTCGACTGGATGCTGCCAGGCGTGGACGGCCTGACGCTGTGCCGCACGCTGCGCGCCGACAGCGAGATCCCGATCATCATGATGACCGCGCGCGCCGCGGAAGACGACCGGCTGATGGGGCTCGACAGCGGCGCCGACGACTACATCTGCAAACCATTCAGCCCGCGCGAAGTCGTGGCGCGCGTGCGCACCGTGCTGCGCCGCCGGCCTGCCGGCACGGTGCGGCCCGGCCTGCAGATCGATGCAGCCGGCGTGCGCGCGCTGCTGCACGGCCGCGACCTCGGCCTGACCCCGGTCGAGCTGCGCCTGCTGGCGCGCCTGCGCAGCGCGCCTGGCCAAGCCATGTCGCGCGACGACCTGCGCGGCAGCGTCTACGGCGACCACCGGGTCGTCAACGACCGCACGATGGACACGCATATCAAGAATTTACGCCGGAAGCTCGATGAAGCCGGCATGGAAGACGCCATTTCAGCCGTGTACGGCGTCGGTTACCGATGGGAAGCCCGGAGCAGCCAGCCCGGCGTGCCCGGTCAGCAATGATTCAACAAGGAGAGAACATGTCTGATGACAATGAAGTAAAACCAGCGCCGACCCGGCGCAGCCTGATCAAGGGGATGGTGTTCATCCCGATCGGCGTGGCCGGCGCTGCCGGGGCCGTGAAGGCCCTGCAGCCAGCCAACGCCGCCGATGCGGTGGCGGCTGAAGGCAAGCCGAACGACTACAAGCCGACATTCTTCAACGATGTCGAATGGCGTTTCCTGGGCGCCGCCGTGGATCGCCTGATTCCGCACGACCAGCATGGCCCGGGCGCCATCGAGCTGGGCGCGCTGGAATTCCTTGACCGCCACATGCAGACGCCGTTTGCAGCAGGCGACATCTGGTACATGCAGGGCCCGTTCCTGCAAGCCGCACCGGAGTTCGGCTACCAGGGCAAATTGCCGCTGCGCGACATCATTCGCGTCGGCATCAAGAACATGAACGCGTACTGCGCCAGCCAGTTTGGCGGCAAGGCATTTGCCGACCTGGATATTAAAAAGCAGGAAGAACTGCTGAAAGCTGCCGAGGGCGGCAAGCTGAAATTCGACGACATCTCGGCGAAGCTGTTCTTCTCGAGCCTGCTCAACGAGACGCGCAACAGCTATTTCTCCGACCCTAAGCACGGCGGCAACAAGGACATGGGCGCCTGGAAAATGATTGGCTACCCAGGCATGCGCGGCGACTACCTGGACTGGGTCACGGTACGGGACAAGCCGTATCCGATCGGCCCGGTCGACATGAATGGACACAGAGGGGAATACAAGTAATGGCAATCGTTAAAAGTAAAGTAGATGCGGTCATCGTCGGCATGGGCTGGACCGGCGCCATCATGGCCAAGGAACTGACCGACGCCGGCCTGAACGTGGTGTGCCTGGAGCGCGGTCCCGACCGCGACACGCAGCCCGATTTTTCGTATCCACGCAATATCGACGAGCTCGAAGGTTCGGTGCACCGCAAGTACCTGCAGGCGCTGTCGAAGGAAACCGTCACCATTCGCCATGGCGTGAACGACACCGCGGTGCCGTATCGCCAGATGGGCTCGTTCAAGCCGGGCACCGGCGTGGGTGGCGCCGGCAGCCACTGGTCAGGTTGCCACTTCCGCGCCTTGCCGGAAGATTTCAAAGTGCGCAGCAATACCGAGCAGCGCTATGGCAAGAAGTTCATCCCGGAAGGCATGGCCATCCAGGATTTCCCGATCAGCTATGAAGACCTGGAACCGCACTTCGACCATTTTGAGTACGTTTGCGGCACGTCGGGCAAAGCCGGCGTCCTGAACGGCAAGGTCGTCGCTGGCGGCAACCCATTCGAAGGTTCGCGCTCGCGTGAATTCGCGCTGCCGCCGAACCCGGACTACCTGGGCGCGGAACTGTTCTACAAGGCTGCCAACAACGCTGGTTACCACCCGTACCCGATTCCGGCCGCCAACGCATCGGCGCCGTACGTGAATCCGTATGGCATGCAGATGGGGCCGTGCAATTTCTGCGGTTTCTGCAGCGATTACGGTTGCCTGAATTACTCGAAAGCCAGCCCGAACGCCTGCATCATGCCGCTGCTGCGCATGCGCAAGGGTTTTGAGCTGCGTACGCACGCGCAGGTCATGAAAGTCAACCTGACCGCCGACAAGAAGAAAGCCACCGGCGTCAGCTACCTCGACGCGCAAGGCCGCGAAACCGAACAGCCGGCCGACCTGGTGCTGCTGTGCGCGTTCTCGCTCTTCAACGTCCACCTGATGCTGTTGTCCGGCATTGGCGAACAATACGATCCGGCGACCAAAACCGGCACCATCGGTCGCAATTATTCGTACCAGAACCTGAACCGCGTCTCGATGTTTTTCGACGAGACCGTGCAGGCCAACCAGTTCATCGGTATCGGTGGCGGCGGCGCCGTGATCGATGACCTGAACGGCAAGCAGCTCGACAACGCAGCGGCCGGGTTCGTTGGCGGCGGCGTGATCTGGGCGCGCCAGCCAGGCACTGGTCCCGTGCGCGGCATTCCCACGCCACCCGGTGTGCCGAACTGGGGCAGCGCCTGGAAGAAAAGCGTCAAGGAATCATTCCGTCATTCCTTCTATTACGAAGTGCAGGGCTCCTGCATGGCGTACGAAGACGCGTTCCTGAGCCTGGACCCGACATATAAAGACGCGTTTGGCCGGCCGCTGCTGCGCATGACGTTCGACTGGCACAACAACGAA
>Ga0265798_10011818_pt1 | contig 10605 bp, 9 predicted proteins | sample P3T30metagenome_FD_192430 | JGI IMG/M metagenome (GOLD analysis project Ga0265798, IMG submission 192430) | Plant litter microbial communities from East Loma Ridge, Irvine, California - P3 T30 | ecosystem: Environmental > Terrestrial > Plant litter > Unclassified | place: USA: California... | reverse complement strand
CTTACCAGACCGAGAACATGGTATATCTCCCCGTCCAATCACGCAGCGTCTCCGCTGCAGGAGATGAACAGCTCCACTTGTCTGCACGCGACCAACCACCCTGGTCCCACGCTACAGCTACGCTTGTCCCAAACGATGCCCTAGACCCCGCAAAATTTTGTGCTTAAAGGCAGTCTTCAATGTCCCTTACCACCCAAAGCTACGGTCAGCATTTCCCCAGATTCTTTGCTTTGCTTTTCGTTGAGCGCAAGTGGAGCGGTGCTGCAGTCCCCACAATCCTCCTAACGCAATTCAGAGGATCGCCATCGGTCCGATTGGGACGGAAGAAGAGATAGGGCAACATGGCGGAAGAAAAGGACATACAGCCCACCAGCGCTCCTCCACTCGACCACGATACCGACCATGAGTTTGACCACAAGCGCGCTGCCGACAGGATTGTCAATGATGCACGACTTGCGTCCGACAAGGAGCGGAAGATGACGTTGATGCAAGGTATCAAGCTCTATCCAAAGGCGATTGGATGGTCCGTTTTGATTAGCACATGTATTGTCATGGAAGGCTACGATGTCTGTCTGCTCAACAACTTCTTCGGCTTCCCGCAGTTCAAGCAAAAGTACGGCGAGCAGCTACCGAACGGCTCGTGGGAAATACCAGCACCATGGCAGGCCGGACTATCGAACGGAGTCATTGTGGGCGAGATCATTGGACTGTTCTTGAACGGTTGGATCAGCGAGTCGATTGGGTACCGGTACACTGTAATGGGATGTCTACTCCTGATTATTGGGTTTACCGCAATCTTCTTCACGGCACAGACGGTTGTGCACCTCCTGGTGGCAGAAATCCTGTGCGGTATTCCATGGGGTGTCTTCCAGACGCTTACCATTACATACGCTTGCGAGGTCTGCCCGGTTGCTTTACGTGGATACTGTAAGTCAATATCTTAAGCTCGGCCCAATATGTGAGCTAACAGTCTCTAGTGACAACCTATGTCAACTTCTGCTGGGGTCTTGGTCAGGTCATCGGAATCGGCGTCATCCGCTCCATGGTCAACCGAGACGACGAATGGTCATATCGCATCCCTTATGCTCTCCAATGGATGTGGCCCGTGCCTCTTATTGTCGGTGTCGCCCTAGCCCCCGAATCACCGTGGTGGCTCGTTCGAAAAGGCCGACTCGAAGATGCGAAGAAAGCCCTCCTTCGGCTCACTAGTCTGGACCGCGAGACTGACTTTGATGCCGATGAGACGATTGCGATGATGGTGCATACGACTGCTCTCGAAGAGCAAATCACCCAAGGAGCGAGCTACTGGGATTGCTTCAAGGGCACCGATTTACGTCGAACAGAGATTGTGTGCATGGCTTGGGCGATGCAGAACTTGAGCGGTAACGCTTTCTCCGGATACTCGTCCTACTTCCTTCAACAGGCCGGTCTGCCAGCATCAACATCTTACGACTTCGCCATGGGACAGTACGGCATCAACATGGCTGGTGTATTCGGTGCATGGTATCTCATGAAGATTGGCTTTGGACGACGAACACTGTACCTTGCCGGTCTCTGCGGTCTCTGCGTCATGTTGTTTGTCATGGGCTTCCTCGGCCTGGTACCAGAGTCTCAACGCGAAAAGGGTGCCATGGCAACGGGATCTATGATGATTGTTTGGGCCATGTTCTACCAGCTCACAGTCGGCACGGTATGCTACTCGCTTGTCGCTGAACTCTCGACACGTCGCCTAGCCATCAAGACCGTGGTCCTCGGCCGCAACCTCTACAATGTAATCGGCATCATCACTGGTGTCCTAACGCCCTACATGCTCAATCCAGGAGCATGGAACTGGTAAGCCCACAACTCCCATTTTCCACTTGTTTTTTTCTTTCTTTCTTTCTACTAACCACCAAAATTCACAGGGGCAACTACGCCGGTTTCTTCTGGGGCGGCTCCTGCTTCCTCAGCATCGTATACACATACTTCCGCCTTCCCGAACCCCGCGGCCGCAGCTTCGCCGAGCTAGACCTTTTGTTCGAGAAGAAGATTAGCGCGCGCAAGTTTGCGACCACGCCCGTCGATGTATTTGCCGATACCCACGTCGAGGGCACCGCCGTCTTCGACAAGTATGAAGAGAAGGTCGATGCTGCTGTGAGAACCGAGTCTATCGCTGCTGCGTAAGTATCAAGATTTAATGACAGATGTATACAGGGTGCGATTTGAATGACGTGTCTTTGTTGTTGTTGTTGTCGTCTTCAACATCGGAGGATTTCTTCTTGTAGTATGAATGAATCGTCGTATTGGGGTGAATCAAATGACGACGGATCTTTACTAATGCCGTATATATATATATAAGTTATATAAACTTTCACCCAATTGAGGTCTTGAGCACCTAATCTTAATACCATGTTATTCTTATTATATTTTTGCTTGGCAAGGTGCCTTAAAGTAGGGAGTGTGCTATCATCTGAACTCGCTCACTCATTGACACATATCATCATGTTCTTAATCAAAACATCAAACAAGCACACAAGATTAAATTAAAGTAGCAGAGTATGTGCACCGAACAGCCCTGCAAAAGCACAAAACAAGTCTCGCATCTCATCCTCCCTCACCCAAGCCAGCCAGATGAATTAGGGCTGCCAAAGCTACATGTTCCCTAACCACACCACAAGCGAATGTTCTTACTACAAGAAATGTAAAACAAACAATACACCAGAGGACATGATTACAAAGGAAAGAGATGGGCGTCGCAATGAGAGTGCAAGTAAAAACAAAGAGATGAACGGCCAACGCTCAAGGGTATGAAGATTGTGGGGGGGGCAAGCTATGCTAAACATATGTACTCATACAAGACAAGAGAGCAATTCGAGGTTCAGAGAGGTGGGTCGTGTGTATATTCGCTATGTTATGCACAATTTTACTGTCCGCCAGAGGCCAAGTGGTCAGCAGCCTGTGAGAGGTATTAGTATAGAGTCCTTTGGTGTAAAGATAATTCGTATTGCTTACCTTGTTGATATCGTAGTCGTACTTCTCGAGCGCAGAAAGAGCCTCGTTACGTCCGTAACCCATGCCGGTCAACTTCTTAAGAATAGGGTCGTCATGTTCGGTTCCAGAGCTGATAGCACGGCCAAGGGAAGGCATCTGGGGCGACAGGTTTTGCGACTTGGCAGCATCTTCGCTGTCAAGGGTGTCAAAGACGGACTTGCCAAAGTCTGTTGACGCTTGTTGCGAATGCGAACCCTTGTCGGTCTGCGAAGCCTCTAGGTTGGAGAAGATGGCATCCCAGTCCTGGGATGAGGCGGCCGGTTGTGGCTGCTGGGGCTGGCCTCCAAAGGTTTGCGAGAGATGCTCAAAGTCGCTGAAGCTGTCATCCCCACGAGGCTTACCGGTAGGGGTTTGCTGTGAAGCCATGGTGTTCGACTTGGAAGCTGCGGGCGAGTCAAACACAGGGTTGAATTCATCGAGCCCTTCCCTGTTCTGAGAAGAGAACATGAAGTCATCATCAGCACGGTCATCCTCTTTGGCATCGGCCAGATCATCAAATCCAGCATCGAAGTCATCATTGAAGGCAGACTTGCCAAGTTGAGGCATGTTGGAGGACGGTGATGGGCCCTTGTTGGTTTCTGTGCTACCGTATGTCAACGCGGAGTGGTACTGGTCGGAGGGAACAGTCGATGATGGTGTGTCCAGAGGAGGTGGTGATGTAGTAGCAGACTTGGACGAACCGCCGAAGAGAGCCGCTCCATGGCCACCAGGGGGGTTAAAAGACTTCTCCGGACCTTGCGCTGTGTCGGGAGAACCTGGAGAGGTTGGGTTCTCGCGAGCAGGAAGAAGACCGCCGAATTCTGGGGGGAATTGGTTCGATCCCGTTCTTGTCTGGTTCACGCTCGACTCGTAGGTTGGCGGAGACTTTTGTGCTCCGGGAGAGGGCAGGCCGCTCATGTTTGAGTCCAAGCGAGTAGTTGGTGGTGGAGCCCTGTAAAGCTCATCACTGGAGGCAGTACCTGGTCGCTGCTGTTGCTGAGAACGCTGCTCTTGTCCAGCGCTGACACGCTTCAGGTTGGGCGATGCAGACGTGAAGTTGTCGTCAAATCCTCGTCCATCATTGCTGTCGCTGTCGTCATCGTGAGCCAGATCTTCGATTGGAGGGAATTCCTTGTTGAACCTGTTGGAGTTATCCGCAGGCGCAGCCGTGTTAGATGCGGTACCAGTAGTCTGGCGGCTAGGTCCGAAGCCGGCGAATGCTGCGTCAAAGTCATCCTTTCCTCCTCGGGGCTGTTCGCCAGAGGTGCTACCGAATGGGTCTGCGCGGCTGTTGTTCCTGTTGGGACCACTCATGCCGCTCTCACCGGTTTGGTTCTGCTGTAGAGGCGTGATAGCATCTCGCGGGAAAGCTCCAGGAACGTCTACAGAGGCAGATGGTGCTCCAAAGTTCGAAAATGTATCCATCCGATCTTCAGGCTTAGTGGTTGAGCGCTGGGTGTCGCTAGTTACACTGGCCACAGGAGAGGCCGAAAAGTTACGGTTGAACAACGCAGGGTTGAAGTTGTCAGTCTCTGTCCTACCTGTTTCCTGCCGCTCGACAGTCGGCTTCTCCGGTACAGGAGTGCCTACAGGCGAGGCCTGCGAAATGGTAGGCGTCTCGTTGCCAGGAGCACCGGGGCCAGCGTATCTGCTAGCAGGGGCAGTCCCTCGTATAGAGGAACTGAACGAGTCCGATCGCTGACCAGCTTCTCTCAATGGGAGAAAGGCGGAGCCAAATTGACGTGACTCTGGAGGAGCTGGCGGCTCCGCAACACGGGGAGACTCTTGGTAAGAGGATAGCGGAGGCGAAGTAGAAGGTGTAGGAACGTCGGGGCCTTCTGATGAGCGTACCGACTGGCCTGATGGGACCGAGAAGCTGGGTCCTTGGTTCTCGCGAAAGGACACGGGAGGTGCAGCGCTCTGTGGCGTGCCAAACGAGCCGAAAACGCTGTCAAAGTCCTTGTGGGGTCCCTCACGCGCAAATCCAGAGGGCGACATGGTGTTCTCGGCAGCAGGCTGGGGAGTCTTGCGGAAGAATGGGTTGGTGCTCTGGCTTGTTGTGGAAGCTGCGGGGCTGACAACAGCGGGCGTTTGGATTTGAGGGCTCCGTGAGCCGTCCTCGTGGGATTTGGACAAGTCGCTCATCTCATTCTTGATCTTATCACGCTCGCCCTCGTTAGTAGCGAGCTGCTTCTTGTTGATCGCCACCATGCCCTTTTGTTGGCGGGCATCATTTCTCATCTTGTCGAGTTGAGGACGCAGCTGTCCAATCTCAGCGTTTAGTTGACGAATGCGCTCTTTCAAGTTGTTGTTCTCGCGCTGGTCAGCCTCAAGTTGGCCTCCCACCTGGCGGTGTTGGTTCTGGAGATCCTGGTACATGCCCTCAATAGTCGCAAGGTCGACCTGCAGCTTTCGAGTCTCGTTCCGAGAGGCGGCTAGGCGATCCTCCAAAGCCTTGACTGCCTTGACTTCCTGGTCGTACTGAGTCTTGAATTGCGAGAGGCGAAGCTCAAGGTCGCGCTTCTGGGTGGTGACGCTATTGAGATCACTCTCAGTGGCTGTCTTCTTGTTTTGAACTTCCTGCATTTGATTCCGTAGGGTTGTCATCTGGTTGGACATGTTGGCTAGATCGGTAGAATCTTGCGTCAGCTTCTTGTTGATCTCGGCATCAGTGTCCCCGCCTAACAAGTCGTCCATCGCTGACGGTGTCGAGATTGGTTGCGGGCCAGAGGTACCAGACTGGCCTGTGGAGTGTGCGGTAAGAGTCTGACCAAAAGAAGAGCTAGGCATGAACGGCTTGAAGGTGGAGGCAGGGTTACGCGGTTGCGGTTGGAATGGGTGCGGTGAAGTGGGCGAGGTTGGCTTGCTTCCGAAAGGATCGCTCTCAAAAGGCTTGCTGAAGGTGGCAGAACCACCTGTCGATTGAGGTTGCTGAGGAGCTGGCACTGGTGCAGAGAAGGCATCTAATCCAAAGAGATCTTCGGTAGCTGACTTGGCGGCACGAGGCACTGGGGGTGCAGGCTGGGGAGCTGTAACTGGCATGGCCTGGTTGGCGGGTGTTCGAAGACTCGGAGGGATCAAACTAGGCGGCAGCGTTGTGGGAAGCTGGTCTCCTTTCCGTTGCTGGCGGATGAGATACATGGCGACTGCGAACTCGTCCTTGGACAGTTGGCCTTCCGAGTTGATGTCTGCAAGGTCCCATATTCCTGCAAGGACGTCTTCTGGCAAACCAGAGTCACTGAAGAAGCGCACTGCCTGATCTCCAGTGATGAACCCACGGCCCATGGTGTCCACTCCCTTGAACAGGTGGTCGTACGAGGCCTTCTCTTGTGGGCTGATCAACCAGTCGCTACCGGCGGGTTGGGCAGGCGGGGGCGGTGCTCCAAATGGCTGGCGTCCGAGCGGGCTGGACTGTCGTGGTGCGCTTTGCTGACCACTGAACTGACGTGGGATGGCCATGGATTGGTCCGGACGTCCTCCTGGTGGGGGTTGGAGTTGGCCTCGACGAGAGGCGGCTTCGTACAGGCCTGGAGGAAGCGCAGTTGGGAGGGCCTTCATGTTGCCTGTTCGGTACGAGGCCAGCATGTGCATGGCGATGATGAACTCGGTCACGTTAAGGGCTCCACGCTGCTCGGTGTCGGAGAGGTTCCATATGCGACCAAGGACTTCGTTGGGTAACCGCGCCTTCTCGAAGATCTCTTTTGCATTCTCGCCTAGTGAAGATTAGCATGGAAAACTGGGGGCGTGTGGGGAGGCCATACCAGAGAGTACGCCATTGACGGCGCCAGACTTCTCGAACAAGCCTGCATACTCGGCAGCTTTGGCAGGCACTAATGGCGGTACGCGAATTGGGCCGTTGCCGCTCATTTGAGGTTGTATGGACCCAGTGGGTTGTGGTGAGAAGCTGGGGGCGGGTGGAGGAGCGGATGGAATGCTCAAGCCCTCGAATTTAGGCAGCGGCGCGGCTACACAAGAATCAGCATAGCCACAAGTAGAGGTGACAGTCACAGAGGGCTTACGTCTAAACGCCAGCTCGGGCGCAGGATCTCGGCCTGCCTGGTAGTGTCCGATGAGGCGCAGGACCTGGCAGAAACCGGCCATGGTCAACAGACCGCGGTTCTCCGTGTCTGCAATCTGCCATATTTCACCCAAGACGGCGGGCGCGAGCTTGGTGCGCTCGAAGAACTTGACGGCAATCTCGCCGGTTATAACACCCAGCTTCTCTGTGTCCGCCTGCTGGAACAAATACTGGAACACGCGCTTTTCCTCGGGCGTCAGGTTGAGGATGGGCTGGTCTGCGCCGCATTAGCTCGAGATTGCCCACGAACACCTGGCTGAAGAAGCAAACAAGCAAGCAAGCAAGCACATACTCAATTCCCCGCTTTGCGAGGGGTCCGCCATGGCTGTGGACGGTCAAACAATGTGGGGGATTCAAACGAGGAGAAGGCAGCAGCCTGGGGGGGCTATGAGGCTGATGCTGCCGTGTAATGGGCGCGCGCGCGGGGAAGCTGTAGGCGGCCGTGGGAACTCGGTTGGACGAGGCTAGCAGCAGTTTGGAGGGAGGCCTTTCTACGCGACGAGTCGTCTGGACGTAGCAAGAGAAAGGGTTCCGGGTTCCGGGTTCCGGGTCACTATGAAAGCGAAAGGGTAGCAATGGTGTTGATTGATAGTCGGGGTTGGCAGAGAGATGCGCCGGAGCTTCAACCTCGTCGTCGTTGTCGTCGCGGAAGCTACTCTAGTGCTAGTGATGTGGTCGGTGCTCCCATCCATCCTGCATCCTGCACCCTATCCTGCATCCGCCAACTCATCATTGGGCCCCGAGGCACGGCAGCTGTCAACCAAATCCTGTGCGAATCATCCACGCTGTCTGTTGTTTCTGGCCTCATGCAGCTCACGCAGCTCATGCAACTCATGCACCAGCCTAGTCCGCGGGCATCCTGGCCATCCACTCATTCTGCTGCACACGCACGGCCTCCACATATCATGTACAGCTGGCTGCAGAAACGCGACATCTGCAGCCACTGGCTCATCACTTTGTCTGAGACATACGCAATCGCACAAGCACGTGTCAGGTGTGGTGTCGGCTTGGGCCCCGGCTTCCATTGGTGACTCAACAATGGATACTGGGAATAGGGACGAAGAGAGGAAGGGAGAGAAAAAAAAAACACGTAGAATGGAAATCCATGTTGTGGTAGGGTATCAATTGTTGTACACTGGTCTACTTCGTGTCTTCGTTATTACATCTGTTGTACAAGTGGAGTTGTGAGGCGGTACTCATGGCCGCTCGTTGCGCCCTCGATCGTTCTTGTCCCGCCAGCACTTGGCAAACGCCAGAGTAGGGCTGACCTCTTCGCGCCTGCCCCACGCCCGTCCCAGCAACCAGTCGGTAACACTGATAACCTTTGCTGTTCTATCCCAATGCTGGCCCTCTTCTGTATGCTCGATGATGTGGTTGAGAATGCGGCCCTCCTCGTCAAACTCAAATTTGAACAGGCCGGTGAACTCTTGCTGTGGCCTTTTCGAGCCAGCCACAATGCTTGTAATCTTCTCTACCACATCGCTCACCTGCCCGCTCTCCTTCTTCTCAGACTTGCATGTCTGCCACTTGACGATCAACTTTTCGTTACGTATGTTGCTTGCGGACGGTGATGTCCCATTCTTGATCATGCGCTCAGACAGTATCTTGAGCTTAACGTTGCCGAGTACAGGCATCTGGCCCCATGCTACCGGCGCTGTCCATAGCGCGGCTGCGTATGAGAGTTTTCCGCTCACCCTGGGTAGGTGCGGGTGCGTCGAGGGGAAGAGATGGAGGCTTATGTGTGGTGAGAGGATGTCTTGAGGTAGTGGCGATATCAGCAGCGTAGGGAGGCGTTCATGTAGGATTCGTATAGCTGCCATTGTGTTAGCAACACCAGGCCTGTTTTTCCCCTTCATCTGACAGTCAACCTACTATTTCCCAGCTTTAGGTTGCGCTCGTTCAACCGCGTCTTCTCAAACTCATCGGGCTCTGGATACGAGCATGGCGACGAGCTCGTAAACCAGAGCCGTGGCACTAATGCTTGCCTGACGCCAACGCCGGCAATGGTGCGCTTGTACTGCTTTAGCCCTAAGACCCGGGGCGCCGTGAGGGATCTTTCAGGGTGCAAGGTAGGAAGTTGCGGGCGGACAAAGGTCGAGAAGCGCCGCATCAGACCGCTGGTCATCTGTGTGGATAGGAATACGCGACCATGTGTAGGGATTGTTGCATTGCGGGATTGCGGAGGGTGAATGACGCTAGTTAACCGTACCAGAAGCAACGGTGGGTCAAACTAAATGGCCCGGGGTATTTGCTTCGTGACGTAGCACCAGTCCCGGTTAGCGACCCTTCTTACCTACCGCTATCATCCCCCTTGTACACTACTGTTACTTGCCACGCCCATGTTCGCATTGAGATGTCCCGGCGGGTAAGTCGTTTCAGTCGCATATGACGTCTATGAAGATGGTGATCCCTCCCCGCGCCAAGTGCTACTTTCACCATACCCCTCAAACCACTGCATTCTAGACAACAGATGAATTCCACCCATTGACCCTCAACACAACCATGACACCCTCAGCCAAACGCATTGTCTTCACCGGCGGCTCAGGAAAAGCCGGTCGTCATGTAATCCCGGAGCTGCTCAAGAGAGGCTACCAAGTCCTCAACCTCGACCTAATCGACTTTCCCGACCCCAGCGCCGGCGTCCTCACCCTCAAAACCGACCTTACAGACAGCGGCCAAGTCTTCAACGCCCTAACCACGCACTTTAATTTCGGCGGCTATGAAGACGCCCACGTCCCCGGGCCCCCAGATGCAGTCATCCACTTTGCTGCCTACGCCCGCAACATGCTCGTCCCAGACAACGAGTGCTACGCTGGAAACGTGCGCTCAACGTACAATGTGATTGAAGCCGCGTGCAAGCTCGGCGTAAGGAAGATTATCATTGCGAGCAGCGAGACTACGTACGAGGTCTGCTTTGGCCAGGGTAACCTCGACTACACAGCCTTCCCGCTCGTCGAAGATGCAGACGTGAATCCCATGGACACATATGCCATTTCCAAGCTCTGCGGCGAGCGCGTCGCCCGCGGTTTCGCCCGCCGCTTCGACGCGGACATTTACGCCCTGCGCATCGGAAACGTCATCGAGCCGCACGAGTACGAGCGCGACTTTCCAAAGTACATCAAGAACCCCGAGACGCGCAAGAGGAATGCTTGGGCCTACATCGACGCCCGCGATCTAGGCCAGATTTGCGATTTGTGTGTGCAGAGAGATGGCTTGGGTTTTCAAGTCTTCAATGCGACGAATGATACTATTACGGCTACGTTCCCTACAAAGCAGTTTCTAGAACAGTATGCGCCTAATACGCCCATTACACGAGAAATGGGTGAATGGGAGGCTCCACTAAGTAATCGCAAGATCAAAGACGTCTTGGGGTTCAAGGAGGAGCATAATTGGCGCAAGTACTACAATCCTGATCAATAGGGTGATTGTGATTGATGCTTGTAGAAGTTAGAGAAATATCACATTTCATAACATACAGGTCTCTACAGTCTGATAAATGGGTGACATACACGAGTATT
>Ga0265798_10011817_pt1 | contig 10605 bp, 9 predicted proteins | sample P3T30metagenome_FD_192430 | JGI IMG/M metagenome (GOLD analysis project Ga0265798, IMG submission 192430) | Plant litter microbial communities from East Loma Ridge, Irvine, California - P3 T30 | ecosystem: Environmental > Terrestrial > Plant litter > Unclassified | place: USA: California... | reverse complement strand
ATGTCGAGAGAGCTGGTATCCTCACATATTCTTGGCCATACTGGTCGACAGCGAGATGGACGGCGCCAAAGGAGCCGCGGCCAATCTCCTGCTTGACTAGGTACTGGTTGATGCGGTGTTGGGCGCTGCCGTCATCTTCGCTGTTGCTGTACTCGGAGCGCGCATTGAATGTTTCCTGTGCTGTTAGAGGTGGCTCAGGGTCGCAGCTTCTGCATTCAGTGGGTCGCACCTTCACACGTCTCGTCGAGGAAGCGGCGCGCTTGTGGTGTCGTAACGGGCTCTGGTATGCGGGTGTTGACCTTGTCTAGCATCAGCTCCGGCCAGGACCAGCACCTCCGCGGGGTAGCCATGGCATATCCCCGGGCAACACGCACATAAACTTGACGGGGGGCGGTCGTCCGGCCTCGCTGACAGCTGGGACTTCTAGGGAGGGTTGCGATGTGTAGATGCGCAGGTCGGACTCGGATGGGCGCTTGGGGGGAGGTGTGGACGAGGGCGTGGGCGGGTGTGACATAACTACCTCGCAGTCGAGGGCACGGCAGATGCTAAGTACGTAGTTGATAAGATGGACACGGGCCTAGGAGACGGCTAGGGAGAAATAATATGGGGAAGTTCGGGGCGCTGGACTACGACGTTCCGACAGCCCAGGATGTCTTTTGCTCTGGGGCCCGACTAGGAGGGGAGCGATGCAGCAGAGAGGGGGCCTTTCCTGACATTTCTTTCAGCCTCACCCGTTGACGGGCAATCACATCACCCCCATCCACCCACCGCACTTGGCGCACGCCGTCCCCACCGTCTAGGCTCTCCGTTACCCACTTGGCTAGTGAATTGCGTATACACAGCTACAGACGCTCCTCACAATCCACGCTCCTACCTTGGCGCCATATCGCGACGCTCAATTGGCATCGGCGACCACACCCGCTTCCCTATCTCCAACACCACAAGTAGAACACCTCGCATACAACAACCTCGCCCCATTGTCGCATCCCTCCACGACGTCATACTCCCGCAATGGTCCTCTACAGCTTCTACATCTTCGATCGGCACAGTAAGTCGTCATGTGAAGTTGCGATCACCGCTTTGTACACGCGCTGACCGCACGTGCAGCCGAGTGCATCTACTCGCGCCGCTGGACGCCCGCCCGCCCAACCTCGTCCTCGTCCAAAGCCGCCGCCCGCCCTCCGTCTGGCGCCTCCATCGCAAGCAATGGCGACGTGGTTGCTGCCGTCCGCAAGGGCATGTCGCATTCCGACGACGAGAAGCTCGTCTTTGGCCTCGTCTTCTCCCTGCGTAACCTCGTCACCAAGCTAGGTGGTGCCGACGACACGTTCCTTTCGTATCGCACCGGCGAGTACAAGCTGCATTACTACGAGACGCCTACGCGCATGAAGTTTGTCATGCTCACCGACACAAAGGTTATCAACCTAAGACAGTATTTGCACCAGATCTGGGCCAATCTGTATGTGGAATACGTGGTGAAGAACCCGCTTGCGCCGACGGAGCACCCGGGCGGCATTGGCGTTGCGAATGAGCTGTTCGAGCGGGGGCTGGAGGCCTTTATCACAGCGGTACTGCCAGTATGAACACACTACCTTGATTGGACAAACAATAGCAAGAGCAGCTTCGGGTACAAACTGATGGCACACAGCGCATGGAGGTCTAGGAAGGCCGCCAAGCGTGTTCAGATAATACAGCTATAGAACCCTGAACAACGGCCACCCCTCACGCGAAATTGCGAGAACGTCTGCACGCAAGCAACCCACAAAAGAGCTCTGCGGTCTTCACATGGCTACCGGCCGAACGAACGAACCACCGACATACACACAAGCTTCGAGCACACCGGGAGCAGCCGAGCTACCATGCACCCCCGACGCTCCCCGCCCCACATTCATGTACACAGCCTCACTCCAAGGCCAGCTACATGACGCTATCTACACAGCTCCACGAGCTTAGCTTGAGCAGGCATGTCCTCCGGCGCGAGCTTGCAGTGGGGTGGAAATGGAGGCACAGCAGGATAGCAAACGAATATACTTTATTCCATACACATCCGATCCCAACCTCTTTCATCGCCTCTTGCATGCCGATTTTGAAGCCGTGGTAAACTCAACTTCAGAGTGTATACCATGGGAGGGTTTCTTCTACTAGGCTGACACGTGGTTGACCAGACGTAAGAGTGGCTTTGGTGGCTTTTAGGAAATGTGAAGTTGATCGATCGGGAGAAGGACATGTCATGCAAAACCACAATTTTTTACAGTCGTTCTTCTCATGTATCACTCTCTGCTCGTTTTCGGATCTGGGAGGTTAGGAATTGGGAAGAAGGTGACGTCAGGACTTTCATTTGGCGAAGGTAAGGACACTTGAGTGCTGGTTATTCTAATGACTCCTCTAGTTTTAGGAACAAGAAGCTGGCTATGACATTGGATTGCTGATGTTTTGGGTTTGAACCTCGAGCAGTGCAGAGCAGGAGCGGACATCTAAGTGGTATCTCAGAATTTTGATAATGTTTTAGAACAATAGGCTACAGAAAAACTTCGACTTTTTGGACATGAGGATACGAGTAGACCACCGCAGCCTTTTCATTGCCAAATACTCGATCGCTTTCGCGGCTCAGTCATGGAACGGAAATGAACAGGTTTTTTTGGGAGAGAGCAGAGAAACAGTCATACAGGATGGGCTGCATGATTTTTGCGGATATAGTAAGAGATGCGCGGAAGAGAGACGATCATGTAGTCGACATCCGTTGATTTTTGATCAGTTTAAGTAGGGCGGGAGAGGATATTGGTTTTTTCGTAGGTGGCGGGTGCGAGGACAGGACCGGGTCTTCTCATGAGACTTGCGAGTCGTGATTTTGGAGCAAATCATGTACGGATAGATTTTAGTTTTGGAAGACGAAAGAAGTCATAAGCTTGTTGTTTGAAGCTTTAGGATATCGGTAGGAGGAACTTAGAGGAGCAACGATCATCCTGGAAAGAGATGGCGCTTTTATGGTTCTAATCGAGCAAAGTCGGGAAGAAAAGACATGGGGGTGTACGGTATGGTATTGCGACAGAGACAGCGGCACTCCCATAGGTATGAATCGCGGTGTTTTCGAGGGCGGCCCAGGTCGTCATGGATTGGATTTTCGCGGTTTTTGAGCGGAGGAAGAGGGGAGGACAGCCATGATTGAATTGGCTGTCCGTTTTAGAGTCCCGAAGGAAGAAGTGTGGAATGAAAGACGAGAAGAGAGGTGGCAGGAGGTGGTTATATACACCCGCCAAGAGCCCACGCGATGCTCATAGCTTTTCGAAATTCTCTTTTCGTGCCCGCATGTGAGTATAGTGTATGCATTTTTTGAGGGTGGGAGCAAGAAGCCGGTCTTTCTCATTGCAATCTCATTGCCTAGTTTCGGATGCCGATCATCACATCGTTCACTTTGGTTTTTGAAGGAGGAGAAAGAGGCGCACAGTCATGCATCAGGCCAACTACGGTTTGGAAGTACAGAGAAGTAATTGTAGAATATGCGAGAAGAAGACGAGCCGCCGAAGGTGTTTACATACATCTGCCGAGGCCTCACGTCGTCCCCATCGCGAAAGAACATACTGCCTTTCGGAGTTGAGAGTCTCGGAAACAGAAGCGAGAGGGCGGTCTTTCACTTGTCAAGGTCGCAGTTACTTTTCTAGAGCCAACCATGTGTTCATGTGATTGAATTTTGAAAGACTGGCACAGCCATCGCTCGTACTTCTCTACGTTTTGGTAAGCTCAAAAAGGAGGTAAGGATAGGTGTAGTAGAGAGGACGCGCCAACAGCGGACTTTATAGGCATGCCCAGCGCGGACCAACTCAGTGCTCTTGGGAATGAGAGAAGTCATTTTTGCTCCCGCATAGCCAAAAAGGTGGGCGTTTGGAGATGTTGAGAAGAAGGAGGCGATCTCACTCATAAAGGCGTTGCTCACGTCTTTTGGACCGACCATGCGTAGGTGGCAAAGTGGTTTTCGAAATCGGACACAGCCATTCAAACTCAGGCTGCTCATTTTGGTAGAAGACAGGAAGAATTGTAGACGGGTGGTGTAAAAAAGACAAGCTGCACAACAGAGTTTATATACGCAACAGGCGCATCACTGCTCAGTGCTCATGGCCAGTTTATCTTGTCCCTTTGGTTCGCACATTCATTACTTAGTCATTCGTCTCGGTGCTTTAGAACCAGTCGCCGACCTCATGCATTCGGCTCTCATGGTTATGTTTCGGATTCTGATCATAGGCGCTCAGTGTTGTTGTTTCTGGGAGAGGAAGAACGCAGCCATAGCGCGGAACATGCTAGATTTTTTGGTATTTCGATTGGAGAAGTACAGGAAGATGTATTAAGAGGAAGTCAGGCTCCAGGACAGTGTGTATATACACAAAGAGCTCGAAGCCCTCGGACACACATAGGTAGCCATGAAAGTCGTCCCAGCACATCATGGATTGGATTAGGGATTTTGGATTTGTGACTGTTGTCCCCTGGCTCTGATGTTCAGCCATCATATGCTGGATTACCGCTTTGAAAGAGGAAAGCCAAGACATACCAGCCGAGCCAACATTGTTTGGAGTTTCAAGGTGAAAATGGCAGTTATTTGTGAGAGGAACAAGAAGAGCCGTCGATCTTGCATTTTATAGGAGGACGTCACCATATCCGTAGCGGCAAACACCGCCTATCTCCGTATTCAGAGTTTGATGGACGGCTTTTAGTGTTTGCATGCGACAGGGTGCTTTTGCTCGTGTATGCACTTCCCATACCTTGACGCTGGTCATATACTTGGCACCATGCCTTTTTGGACAGAAGAGGAACCCATGAGAAGGATTCAGGGCATTTTGGAAGCCGAGCAGGATAATTATGGTGGAGAAGAGAGGCCAGGAGTTATCGTTTTATACACAAGATGCGTAGCACTATCACTGAAAGCTAGGCCAGCCTCTGGGCATATAAGCTATATTCTCTTTCTTCCAGGCTCTTAGGGGAAAGGGCGTTTCTTCTCATAGGTTTGTTGCCTGTTGCTTTTGACACGCGTCGTCACAATCTCAACTGGTATCTTTCGGCAAGAAGAAAAGGGTCGGCATGACATAGTAAATGGTCGTTTTTGGTATTTGAGAAGGAGAATTATTGAGGAGAAGAAGAGCCAGAATCTGTAATTGGAACGCACATGGTGTGTTGAGCCACTCTGAACAACCATAGCGTTTTCAGCACATCCACAATGCAGGCATTTTTTGAGATTTCGAGCAAGACGTCAGTCTCACTCATGATCGGTTCGTACTGAGATTTCGATAACTGCCATAACTCCGGTAACTAATAGGCTCGCAGGGGGAAAGCAGCCATCAATGGGAGCTTCCAAAACTTTGGTCTTCGGTGTTTCGTGAGAAGGAGTATGGAGAGGAAGTGATAAGATCGTAATAAGGGGTTTATATGGTCGTGCACTGAATGTACCCGCACTACGCATCCCAAACTCTCGTTGCGCTTTTTGTACATCACCGTCAGCTGGGTCGTTGCAAGCGGACAGGCCACAAATCAGTCTGCTCATGTAGAAGGCAGGCTCACTTTTTGCACCCTCGTCAAGGCTTCCTAATGTTGTATTTTGGGGAAAGCAGGAAGCAGAAAGCAGACATGAAAGCAGGTCTTCGATCTTTTAGTGGTGCAGAGGGGCGTAAGAAAGAGGAATACTCGCAGCTCGCGCATCAGAGATACTGGCAGGGGAACCAAGGCGATCGCATATATGGTAAGAGATAAATCTTTTGGACATCCATAGTATGCTTGTGCGTTTCGGATGTACCAGCGTAAGCTCTCTCTTCCTCATGAAATAATAACCTCCTTTTTTCCAGTTCTCGGCATCGCGAATGAAGGACCCAGTTTCGTGACAAGAGAAGGAAGCCATGAAACATGAATGCCGCTGTTTTGGTAGCCCTTCGAGGGAAGTATGGCAGAAGAAGACTCGGTCACCAATTGTGGTTATATAATCACTTGCGAGGGCAGGAGGAACACCAGGTGCTCATGTAAGCCAAGTAACACGACTTCAGCATGTCGTAGACTCTGCGTAGCTTTGAGAAGTTTCCAGCGACATCAGGGCGTAATTTGTCTCTTTCAGACCAGGAACTTTCAGGTCCTCGTCATCCCAGTCTCAAGAAACTGTTTCGAAGAAAGAAGATAGCCATAGAGGAAGGCGACTTGCATTTCAGGTATTTCTTGAGGAAGATAGAGCGCAGGAAAGAGAAAGGTTTGGTAACAGAATGCCGTGGCTTTTATACGCCAGCAGCGACGAAGGCAGAAGTGTCCATGGCACAGTCGACTTCGGGTTTCGTTCATACGTCAGGCACCCAGTTGTTTCGTAAGATCCAGAGAAAGGGTGCGCTCGATCATGATATCTATCTACTTCTTCTTTTGGACGCATATGATAACCTGGAGTGTATTTTTCGAGTCTAAATCGCAGCCATGCCTTGAGGAGCCGGCGTTTTGGACAAAACTGAAGGAAGTAGATGATTGAAAGAGAAGGACAAGGCTGACGGTCAAAGTTTATATGCACTGGTGAGGCCGCCTCAACGGCCATGGGAAGTAATTGTGTGCTTTTTCACTCTTGTTTGCCGAGTACTCCGCCGAGTTTTATGGAAGTGTCGGTGCCAGGCTGGCCTTTCTCATGATGCTTGACGCTTAGCGTTTGGGATTTCTTTCATGGCAAGGTACCACTGGGCAATTTAGAAGAAGAGGAACAGCCATAGGAGGCTGGACAGTCTTTTCGGGAATGTCTTCAGGTAAAGGTAGAGTGTAGAGTAATGGTGAATGAAGTCGAGAATTGTCTGGTATATATACACCAAAAAACTCAAACCGAGAGCTTATCCATGATACACAAATTTCCCCTGTTTTGAAACCAACAGAAGGTCTTTCAAACTAGGCTTTCAACTCTGGGAGAAACGTTCATGCACATGTTGCATGAGACCTTGGAAGCTTTTTGCGAGCCCGAGAATATGAGCACAATAACTGTAGTTTCCAACATGAGAAAGAAGCATAAGTTGTGTACCTGCAGGTTTCTGAGAGCAAAAACATCAACAGAAAAGTCAATCTTTTTGGTAATTGTGAGATTGAGGATGCGACGATATCAGGTGAAGTTAGAGGAAGAGAGAATGAACACTTCGGCTTCATCGGCTCGTTTGTGGAAACACAAACATGGGCGGATTTTCCCCTGGTTTTGGTTTGAAGGTATGCAAAAGTAGGTGTTGAGATACCAGAAGAAGAGCAGAGGAATGGTGTCTTTATAGCATTTGTCTGATCACGTGTACTGTACCCTCCTGGGTAAGTCTGCAAGCCGGGCATGATACAGCGACATAGGAAAAAACATGTATGGGGATGCTGGTCTTTTGAGAGCGCGCGCATAAATCGTTTCACGGTGTCTTGGTGATGAATACATGGCCTAAAAAGAGAGCCGGGAAGAAGACAGCAACATATCCTGTTCTCTAGACTTTTTGGAAAACGCAAAGGTCATGTGTTGTACTGAAGGCGTTTTGGATACATGATGACAAGTATAGCTGGCTAGGAAACAAGAGATCCCGCGAAGAAGGCTGGTCCTTATAAGCTGCCGCCAAGCGTTTCTAGTTTCCGCGCATCACAAGGAGGGCATAACCCTTTTAATACATAGCTATGGGCAACAACAATTTCAGAGCTTTAAAAGGAGACAGGGACATGCTCCGTAAACCATTTCAATTGCGGAGGCACACACATATGCATACGAGGAGTCAGTTTTAGTAAGTAAAGATATGTAGTCGTAACAGCAAACTTAGGAAGCCGGAGCACATGGGCCCAATCAAGGTTCTGTTTTTTAAAGACGGCGACATTGTGAACTCAAGTGTGACTTTTCATATAACAAGACGGGCTTGCATTAGCCAGCCTGCGGAGAATGCAGAAACATAGACAGTACATATCTTCGTTTTAGACAGCGCAAACATTTGTTGTGTTTCGTCGCTGTTGTTTTCGAGCAATAAGCAGATCGTCGTGACGTGAAAGTCCCAGAAAGAAGCCGAGGGCGTGAAGTGTGTGTACGCGAGTTTGTAAGAGGACAGACATGCCACATCACTGCGCAATTTTTGGTAGGTAGAGGCGGTATTGTTGGTAGACAAAGTCATTCACTGCTTCAAGGTGATTTTGTATCTTCAAACCAGGAGGACTGCATGCAACTGTCCGCTTGTCGTTTTTTGCCAGTTCGAGGAACGAAGACATGGAGTTAGGATTTTTCGAGAGCGCAAACATGCTTCCATGCATAATAGGTTTTGATGAAGGTTAGAGTACCGGGGATTTAGGAAGTAAGTATTGTGCTAGTAGCGAGCTTGATCTATGTCGCGAGGCTAGAGGCGCCTTGTGCATAAAGGTCCGCACTGGTGGTTTTCGAAAGAGAGAAGAACATCTTGTTCTCGGTGGATTTTAGGAACGCAGACATAGGTATCGGGATGTGTGTTTTTGGTCGATAAAGACAGCATTGTTGGGGAAGGAAGCAGTGTGCTATCAGCAGGCTTTATATAGCTTTCAAGACCAGTAGCCCCTTGCACATAACAGCGTTACATCCCAGTTTCTCGGGAGAGAAAGAAACACATCGTGGAGTAATCGAAGATTTTGAGCAGTGCAAGCATAGTCGTATCGAATCGGAGTTTTGGTAATCGACGAGATCGCCGTTGATGAATATGACAAGAACCTAGATGATATCTTTGTTTTGACAGTAGAGCCCGGAAAACACCGCATAGGTGGCTGTACGTATTCTTTGGAATAAAGAAAGATATGACATCGATGCCAATCCTGGAAACACAGAAATGGGCGTGATTTCTTTGGTTTTTGGTAAATGGGGTACATTTGTTGGAGAAAGGAAAGAACTATGGAGGTCGTAGCTTTATATCGAAAGCACAGCCAGGAGAGCACTACATTGGGGGTTGCATTTTCATTTTGAAGGACCGGATCATTTTCGAAGCCTTATTCAGCTTACGAGAAGCAGACATGCAACGGTTCGTCTCTGGATTTGGTCATAAGAGAGTGCTTTGTTGAGAAATGAAGGAAGGTTCGCGACTGTCGCTTTATATCGACAGCAAAGCCAGGAGAGCGCCGCCATAGCGCTTGTGCCTAAGGATTCAGAAAAGAGGAACATTTCATGAGGGAGCAGCGTTTTTAGGAAACACAGACATTAGCTACATCTGTTGTGTTTTTTGGTAGTGCTCAAAGAGGTGCGTTGGAGAAGGAAGTACCGTTCGAGGTCGCAGTTTTATATAGAGGTCCAGCGCAGCCAGGAGAGCGCCGCATCGAGGTGTCGAATGGCTGTTTGGAAAAGAAAAACATCACGCATTTCTCGAAGAATTTTTGAAGGCAGTCATACTCAGAGATGTTTGAGTTCTGGTAATCAGTGACAATAGGTGTTGGTGTAGGAAACAGTGTTCCAAAACCGGTGCTTTATACTAGTAGCGGAACGAAACGGCCGACACATTGTATGCACCTGCGGCGATTTCGGAAAAGCGAAGAACATAAGATTGTGGCTTGAACATTTGGAAGGCCGCAGACATGCGCCCATCTCTTTGCATTTTTGATAAGACACGGCGTCTGTGTTGATGAAGAAAGCAGAGTGCTGAAACCGCAGCTTTATAAAGATTGTGGAACTAGACCAGCAGTTCATGGTTGCGTGTGCATTGTTTTTTTCAGAAGAGCAGAGGACATGGTCGAGCATAACGCATGTTTCAGGAACTGCAGACATGCTCCGATGTCTCACGATCTTTTAGAAAAAGACGGAATATGTGTTAAAGCAAGATAAAGAATGCCGGAGAAGTGGTTTTATACCGCTCGAGGTGCAGAGGGGAAGAACATGGATGTCATCTGCTTTCGTTTTGTGAGAGCGGAGAACATGACCTTACTATCCGCAATTTTCTGTGAAAGGCGCAGACATTATAAGTCTGGCAACTGGTTTTGGTAAATTGAAGTAACGAGTGGTGATAAGGAGGAGTGGTCCGCAAGTTCTGGCGTATTTATATGTATCACGAGAGCGGAAGGCGACCCATGGATGTTCGACTTGATATGTTTTGGAAAGAGGGAATTCCATCGCGAGAATCGTACAATCTTTCTGCGGGCACCAACATACGGCGAGAGAAGCCAACTTTTGGTAGACAGTCAAGTGTGTGATGATGAGAAGCAATGCTTTCCGATGCAGAGTATCGACGTATATTGCGGGATGTTGCGAGCAACCCATGGCCTTTCAGTAGCGCTCTTTTGGACGAGGAAGCGACATTTGCTTTGCTTCGAAGTCTTTTGGAAGCACAGACATTGGTCATATACGACGCCATTTTTCGAGAAGACAGACATCATAAACTCGAATGTCTGTTTTGATAAATGGAGAAGTAAGTATCGATGAGGAATACGCGCCCAAGTGGTAAGTTTATATATGTCACAAGACGAGCGAGAGCGGGTCACATTACCTGTCTTTTTGTATTTCCAAACGCCCATGGATAGCGGCCAACATTTTTTGTTTTGAAGCCAGGGCTGCGGAGGTACTCAGCCAGGGAAAGACATGGGAGGGGGAATATGCAACTTTGATATAGAGGATACAGGGCTATTCAATGATAGAATACGAGTCACAAAATGTTCGAA
>Ga0265798_10011816_pt1 | contig 10607 bp, 9 predicted proteins | sample P3T30metagenome_FD_192430 | JGI IMG/M metagenome (GOLD analysis project Ga0265798, IMG submission 192430) | Plant litter microbial communities from East Loma Ridge, Irvine, California - P3 T30 | ecosystem: Environmental > Terrestrial > Plant litter > Unclassified | place: USA: California... | reverse complement strand
ATGCCAATCCATAATTGGGGACTGGCATTCTCTCAATTATATATTAAATTTGGTGACAGAATACTTCAGGAAAACAGAGGCTTCTGAGAGGCGTTAATTTAAATGACACAGTTTGCGTTACACTCCCAGCACACGAGCTATTATTAGGAACTTTTACCGTACTATTTTAAAAGTATCTTTTTGTTTTTTTGTTAAATTGTAGCTAAAACCTGCAAATGCACCTACACGATAAGTACTTTCTGTAGGTATAGATCCTGCGTTTAGAATTGAAGTTGCATAAATTTCACCTTCATTAAATTTCGAACTGAGATAGGATACTTTCTGAAGAGCTGGGCCTAAGGTGAACACGAATTTTTCACTTTTCCCAACCATCAAGCTTATTCCCGGAAATAAAGAGTTTAACGATAATTCGTTGGAGTTAATAGACGCACCAAGCGTAAATCCTACCGTGACAGTTCGGACGTTACGTAAACTTGCATGAAACATTCCTGCAATATCTGGGACGTATGAATTTCGCCGTGGTTCTCTGACAATCTGAAAACCACTATTAAGCACAGGTACTTCCTTATAAGTTCGGTTTCCCACGCCAAAACTTACGACCAGCCCAGCACTAAAATCGTATCTTAACCCTCCTCTTACAAATTCCCTGTGTGTGAACTTTCTTGCATTGTCCAATCTCAAGTCCTTGTCTTTACTTGCTATGCTTATGTTAAATAGAACGAGATCTGCGGCAGGCTGTATAGGACTTGATGTAACTTCAAATGTTTCGGGTGATTGTAACAGCCCAACAAGTTGTTCCGTTTTGGTTATTATAGACCTGATATCTTTTTTTTTCAATACATCTTTCATCGAATTTGCCTTATCCATAAGCAATTCTGTAAATGTTTTAAAGCTTTTCTTTCTATCCTGCGATAGGTGTTTTTCTAAATCAACCTGATCTAAGTAGTCCTGATATTCGGATTTAAAATCTTCCAAATTTGAATAAAACCTGGTAACATTATCATGATGGAACTTGAAGCTTCTTTTGCAAACATTCAGATATTCTAGTTGCATACTGTCCAGCGTGGGAGTAAGAAAAGGGTTTAAAGCAATGCTATTTAGCATATCGTACATTATCAAAGCGTCCCAAGCCACTCTATATCTGAGTCTCAGGTCTTCGAAATGCACCTTAAGCATGATTTTCTTTTCTGCTAAACTGATCAAGGCTAATTGCTCGTTATTAGCATCATTCTTAAACTTAGCCTCCTCAGACTTGATACTGTTAGAGTTATTTGCTAAACTGCTTGCATTTTCCCGAATCAAGTCGGTTAATGCTTTAATGCTATTTGTTTCTGATGGGGTCACGACTTTCAAATTTAACGACATTCGGCCTGCTGAGGTATCCCCCAGAGTTATCTTTTGTAAAAGCATAGATCTTTCAAAAGCCAATTTTTGACTATCAAGGCGTAGGGCTTCAACTGAACTTAATCCATCAATAACTCTATGTATTTGATCAGCACTGGTGCCCACTTTTTTTAGATCGCCCGTTGAGATTTTAGAACTCGCTTGTTCTATCGCGCCATCCTCCGCCAATTTAGAATCGGTGGTTTTATTGGAAACCGAATCTTTGGATAGTACTTCGGGTATCGCGGTTTCTAAACTGATTATGGAATCTCTTGATGTGATGTCCACGCTGTAAACAAGACGATTAATATTCGTGATCTTATAAATCACTGGCTGATGTATCCATGGTTTAACACCATTTTGTGGGTATTTCTTTGTCTTAAAATCATATTCAATTACAAACGTATTATTACGTCGATACTTAGGATCATTGGTTCTAATGGTGGTATCATTTTTAGTCTTGCCCATTTCGTTTTGTGCTTTTACATCAAACACCGATAATTGAATCAGTGAGCTAATAAATATCCATTTCATGATAAAGTAAACTGACACTTTCATATTAATGATCTTAAGAAGGTTGTGCAGACACGCGGCTCAACTTACTAAAGTTAAATAGCTTACTCTTGAACAGATATACCTATCGGTAGTGATTTATTTTTTGGAATTCACAACGTTGTGACTAGTAGATGAAAGTTATATACTCAACAGATTTCGAGGAAGCACAAAAAAGCTAGCATCTTGATATAAATACGAAAGCATTACGTTTGTCGAAGTTAGTTTTCACTAATTAAAAACTACCGGTTCTAGCTATTCTATACAGACCTCGCAACTCCGCTTTTTCTAATGTCGCAAGATAGATTTAAGATGAGCTGATATTCCTTCACTCCCTGGCACACATATATTCCAACTAATACAATTCAGCACGCCACCATGGTTTGCAATATCATTGCAGTCAATCGTTGCAATAGTAGAATCCGGAAACATAGCCTCCATCAGCCTAAATGCTTCATGATCTTCCTGCATGCCGTAGATTGGCATAACAATGAGACCTTTCATTTGTAGATAATTGATGTAAATGCCATTAGCCTGCGTCATCGTCCTGTTCTGATACGGATTGTATGGCAGCGTAACATAATCTAATCCTGTAGCTTTTATTGCAGTCATAACCTTATCCTGATAGGATCCTTTCTCTCGCGAGTAGTCATTGATCAAAACGGTATGATCATCTATAAACCGGATCATCCCATCAGCATGCCCGATAAAGTCACCAGGTTGCTGTGGTATTAAAAGCACTTCGTCCACATGGAATGTGCTCTTCAATTCGGAAAGAGTTTCAAGCCTAGAAAATGATTTATTTTCCTGTAAGACTTTATCACACAATATCACTTTGTTACTTGAATTCACCACATTACCTCCATCAAGTATTAGTCTGGATGCCCTAGTTGTAATACCCAAGCTTTCTGCAATTAGTGCACCGTTGGATATTGTTTTATGCCACTTTTTTGGTTTCAGATAATCTGGATTATATAGAAACTGTACAAAGTCATTATGATCGATTTGCACTGGCATATAGTCGACTGCCCAGATATCTTTTGCATTCGGTAAAAGTCGAATGTTGATGTTGAGCCCCTTGAATAGGTTATCTAGTTCTGCGTAGAACCTCGGAAACTTCCGTGGAAGTACATCTGCAAGATAAAGGGTATTTGTTTGTGCGTCTGTAACCACTAAAGGAATTTTGAACCCATTGCTTTATTGATCGCAGCATCATCCAAATGAGGGTACTTTGCTTTCATGTCTTTCGCAATTCGTGTTTTGTCCCTTAATTTAAGATTTGGAAAAATAACATAGCGGTGCTTTTTGGAAAAGAAACTATCTGTATTTTCCTTTTTAGAGTTTAAACCGATCCGACGAGTATTGATTATGTATTCAGGCTCTATCATTAAAGCACCTTGTCTATCCCTACTGATATCAATCAACCTGAAAACATTCTCCGCATCTTCAAACACGCCCTTTAAATTTCTACAAATTTCTGTCTTAACATTTAAGGGACCATGAACTTCCTTTTCAATAAAAAATCTACTTTTCTCTCCACTCGCTGAGATTTTAGCAATTGCACGGACAAGAATGCCTCCAAAATGCTTTCCATTGCCAAAGGTGATGTCAATGCCAGAACCATGAAAATACCATTTGGCACTTTCAAGCTGTGCTTGATGCTGATGTGCATAGATATCTTCATGAACCCCTTCTGCGAAGTAGTAAAATTCAATATCTATTAGCCGATAGAAGCTTTCATTCACCTGGAGTTTAAAATCTTTAAACAAGTTTTCAGCAATATCATCAATACTTCGGTCGATCGTCTCTGGTGAGGAGCAGTTAATTTCTAGATTAATCATGTAATTCTTTAAGTGCCTGAAGTGCGAATATACTCATGAAGAACGCTTCTTAATAGAAAAGACCCGATCAAATTTAGATTATTTTAGGCAAGACAGTTGTAAGGAGATGTCGTTCCCACAGCTGATCGAGCTTGTCTAACTCCTGTACATCCCTACTTTAAACAAATCTTTCAAAGATGTAACAAATGGCTTTCCTGCTTTCTCGTAAATTGAGCCGTTACCCTCTATCATCTCTTTGAACTTCTTCAGTTCCTTGTAGTTCCAATTGAGCCTTAATAACTCAGGTTCCAAGGCTGGTTCTATTTCGTAGATCAGATACTCTTCTTTTGAAGGAGATGTATACCCAAGTTCTATCAACTTGCTTTTTGAATATATCTTTGGGCCGTCACCTAAAATTCGGAACAGCTTGTCCGCGTATGTCCGACCGTATTCCCTCAGTAAAATATACCTTGCGCTCACCACCTTTTTGTTTAGGACCAGTGATCCATTGGCACCATCACTCCGAAATACCCATATCTAACATATCTTTCGGTGGCCCGCCATATTCTAAAGAGATTTTTGCTGTAAAATACTGCTTGTTTAATTGGCTTGGTATCATCGATATGACTAGACCAGCATCGCCGATACAGCTGCCCGGTATAGACTGATATGTGCACATTGATCCCTTTAGTAAAGTGGCGTACTTTGTAGTGGAATCGTGGCGTACTATGCAGCGGAATATTCAAGAATGATTAAACTGCGTAATTCCATGATATCTATTCTTTGTCCTGCCATGTATCTGCTAATATTTCAGACACAAGGCTATCAAAAATTCATGAAAAGTGGCCCAAAGACTTCCGTTGTCGAATGCTATCGATGTACTCTACCAAGCAAATCACAACCCGTTAACAATTGAGCCATGGCCCATTAACCTCCGTAATAACAATTCTTTTTTTGGCCCAATGATTCGTTATGGCTGGCCCACTATCAGCGTAATGCCTGGCCCATTGACTACCATCCGTATTAGTTGGAATAAGCTTCCAATGCCAATTGATGAGTTTACCGCGTTTACGATTGGACGAAAGGTTGAAAACCGCGGCCTTCCAGGCGATCACTAGATGTGTAAACTGGTGCTGTTCGTTAACCAGTTCCCAATACAAAAAGTAATTTATGTTGATTACCAGATCATTAGCTATTTACAGGTACAAATGGGATACAAATCAGAGGCCTGAACAATACCGTTAGCTAGTGCATTCGGTTGTAGCTTGAACGGTTTGCCGATGTGTCTGGCTTTGGCATGGCTATTCGATTACTCTTTCAAATATCCCAACTACTCTAAAATTTCTTAAATCGTCTTCAGTTAGCACTATGTCCGAGTACTCTTCCATAGTTGACATTGGTTTTAAAACGATTGATTCGTGTCTCCATTCATCATCAGAAAGATTTTTAACACTTTGATATTCCTTTACTGTATATCCGGAACCAAAATCTGAATCTTTAATATCAGTGGATTCTACTAAAACAATTTTACCATTTCTAGAACCACCCTCATCTTGTTTAAATAAACAATATGATCCATTAGGAATTCTTTTGTTCATGGACTCTCCAACTACTTTACAGACAAAATATCCTTCTTTGGCTATAATATTAAATGGAGGTTCTATCCATGTTAATTCAGAATGAGATTGCAAATCACTAAAGTTTCCTGCAGCTGCTGATATATCAACTAAAGGTATAGAGTTCACATAAGGTTTAACTTCCTCAAAACGCAAAATTCTAAATGGAGTTTCTTTTTTAAACGTTTCGATATGTTCCTTGAGGTAGTCTCTTAGTTCACTATTACATGCATATATAAACGTGCCCCTTATTCCTCTATACATAATAGTTTTATAAATATTTATTATGTATCCCTTTAATGAATTTATATCTGAAATCCCTTTTTTGCCATTTATATCGAAATAATTACTTGAATCAATTGTTATTTGATTCATCTTTTTGTCGTAGTTAATTTCCTTCCCAAAAATTACAGCCGTATAATTTAAATCATAACCTTGTGTGGTGTGTATGCAACCAATTTCATTAAAGGCATTCTCTGAGTTTATCCAATCCTTATCTGTAGAATTCCATTTGAAACTTAGACCATCTAGATCAATATCTGTAGTTGAAGGATCTGGTGGTGGGTTTCGTTTTGGATTTGAATTCCATGGCCAAGAATAACCTGCAATCATTCTGCATAGACCAAATTTATTTTCTCGTTCTTCTAATACATTATGTAGGTCATTGAAATTATCGAAAACCATTAACTCATAATCTACTTCATGGTATTTAAAGCTTTCAACTCTTTTAACATGAAGTAAATCATCCACAAATTGTATGTAATTATTTCCACCTCTAACTCGCATTTGAGACTTTAGTTCAAGATTCAATGAATTATTATCTTTTAACAATTCATTAAACTTCTCAGAGTCAACATCTGAAGGTTTAACAGACTGGGCTGAATCATAGAAGAATAATTGATTTTTACTATTCGCTATTATCCAGTCCAACTCAGTGCCACTGTCATCCAATCCTAATTTTTGATTGTTTTTTCTAAATGCTCCCATCCAACTTATGTTCTTATACTTTCTAAGTCTATGTGCCTCATCAACAATCAACAAGTCATATTTCTCTTGTAATTTAAAGGTCGCTGACGGATTGATTACCATCGAAACCTTTAGTCCAGGGATTTTTCTAAAAACATTTTCTAGCGATTCTCTCAAGGATGTCATTGCAACAACGAGTCCAATTTTGGCATTTGGGTATTTTGCTCTAAACTCTTTTATGTAGTTAATTTCTTTAATTTCATCCTCATTGTAATCATCTGAAAGAGAGCTTTCGACTTCTGTAGATAATAACTTGATAAGATATGTAGCTAAAATAGTCTTTCCTGTTCCTGCACTGCCGCTTATAAAAATTCGATTAGAATTTTTAGTGGTCAAGCCATCTAGAATTTCTAGCACGGAGTTATACTGGTCTTCATTTAGCGCTTTATAAGGTGAATATTTAAATAACTCCGAATTTTCAATTTCAGTTAAGGATTTGGTTACTATTTTTCTTTCAATTAGCTTATTCCATACCTCTTTAAAGAGATTTTTATAAAGATCTTGTTGGTAATAATTGTGATTAATTAAACCATAATTTCCGTTTTGAAGGGTTATAGTCCCTTCGGCTGTTATATATTGAATTAAATTTGACTCAATATCAAGTGTCGCTGATTTGTTGAACTTGTCCGAACCAATTATTGATATTCTATCTAGTTTACACCTTTCAGGATTTGCCAAATGATTTTTTATGCGACTCAACGCATTTGTTGATTCACCTACATATGCAATTTTCACGGATTCATTTTGAATAAAATACACTAAAGGCCACTGATTTTTCACCCAAGGATTCTGCTTAATCTCATTTAGTGAGTCCTTAGTAAAAGGGTATTTTTCTGAGACCTCTATTGATAATTCAAATGACATACTCATAAATCACTGTATTTCTTTGAAGTTCCCTTTGCTTTGTCAATAGGGTATTTTGCTGCGTTTTTTTCTATTTTGGATAGAACAATGTTCTCAACGTTTAAATTATATTTCTCCGCTAAAAGAAAAGCGTATGCGAATACGTCAGCCAATTCCTCTATTACTTTTTCTTTGTCTGCGGTTTCATGTTCTCTCCAAAGGAAAATTTCGAGCAATTCTGAAGTTTCTATATTCAAAGCAATCGCCAAGTCCTTTGGGTTGTGAAATTGTGCCCAATCTCTTTCGTCTCTAAAAGCAATTAATTTCTCTGTTATCTTCTTTATCTCACTCATGCGCTTATAATTTGGTCATTTGGTTAGCTAACTCATATTCTTTATCAAAAGGCATTTGCAAATGAGCCAGCATCTCAGGTATCGCTATCGCCCAACTCAAATAATAATAGGCAAGAGCCTGATAGCCTGTAAAAGTTTTGTTTTGGGAGTGTAACGCAAACTGTGTCATTTAAATTAACGCCTCTCAGAAGCCTCTGTTTTCCTGAAGTATTCTGTCACCAAATTTAATATATAATTGAGAGAAAGCCAGTCCCCAATTATGGATTGGCATTGTCCATTTTTTACTGATGTTTTTAATGACCAGATACATGAGCTTCATCAGTGCCTGTTCTGAAGAAAACGCACCTTTGGTCTTTGTTATTTTACGGATTTGCCGGTGGACTGTATATATCGGTGATTCCGGGCCAAGCGTATCGCTTGAAGATGGGCCACTCGTATCGGTAATACTGGGCCAGCAATTATAGGATTATTTCTTTACTTTTCTCAAGGATTCTCCTGATAAACTTATGCGGTGGGCACCGTGGACAAGCCTGTCTAATATTGCGTCAGCAATAGTTCCCTCGCCAATTACTTCATACCATGTACTCACTGGCAACTGGGAGGCAATGATTGTGGCTTTCTTGTTATGACGGTCTTCAATAATCTCCATCAGCAGGTCTCTTTGCGGCTTATCCAGGTTCTGCAATCCAAAGTCATCAAGTATCAATAAGTCTTGTTTTTCAATACGTGCGATTTCTTTATATAAAGAGTTATCAGCCCGTGCGCCATGCAACCGGGTAAAGAGCTTGGATGTATTGTAATAGGCTACCTTATAGCCCATAGCGCAAGCCTGGTGCCCAAGAGCCGAGGCGATAAAGCTCTTCCCTACACCAGTCGGACCAGTGATTAAGATGTTTTCTTTTTGCTGGATAAACTGACAGCAAGCCAGCCTGTTCAGTAGTTCACGGTCCAGATCCCTTGCAGCCTGGTAATTGATCTCCGTTAAATGGGATTGGTACCGGAAGGCTGCTCCCACGGTTAACCTGCTCACTTTCTTATTCGATCTGTCCTGCCATTCTGCATCAATGAGCATACTAAGCAGTTCATCTGCTGTAAGTTGTAAATGCCCCTGACTTTCAATGCTGCTGCTGTAAGCCTGAAGCATTCCAGGCAAACGCAGGCTCTTCATTTTTTCTAATGTTTGTTGTGTATTCATATCTGTTTATTGGATTAATGGTAATAAGTGGCCCCACGCAAGTTATCATGCACTGGAAGGCAATGCTGATCCTGGTCATGATCCTGCTGGTCAAGGTTTTGCTTCAGTATCGACTCAAGTATCTTGTAACCATACTGTTCAAAAGCCGTAGCCCGTATACAAGCGCTTTTAAGACGGTCCGTTCCGTAGATCTTCCCCAACCGCCGGATTCCCCAACAAGACCGATGAGCCTGTTCTGGATGAGCACGCTGAGCAAATACAGTCTGTACGTACCCATGAATAACTGGGTCTTTTGATGCTGCGCAGGCTAAAAAGTCAGTCATATTCCAGCCTTGCATGAACTGATGGTTTTCCGGCATATGACTGGAAGTAGTAGAAAAGCCTGCGCTTGTTTTGCTCCTGGTATGAGAGGCAATTCTGGAACCCGAAGAATAAACCTCAAGGAGTGTTTCATTGTATCGGAGTTCTACTTTTTTTCCGATATACTGATGAGGAACGCTGTAGTAGTATTTATCCTCACCGATGAACACATGATAGTTCTTTTGAACCGTTGCTTGTTTATAGGTAATCAGCGTAAAGGCCTGAGCTGGCAATGCAGCGAGCAAAGACTGCTCTTGTTCCAGAAACAACTTGGTACGGCTGGTCTGCCTTTGCTGATACATTCTTTGATTATACAGCTCCAGTAATGGCTTGATGGCCGCATTTAAAGTATGCAGATCAAAGAACACCTGGTCTTTTAAGGCAAAGCATATCCGCTGATATACTAGCCGTACTGCGTTTTCTACTAATGCCTTATCCTTTGGCTTACGTGCACGGGTGGCTAAAACAGCTGTACCATAATGCAGAGCGAACGCCTTAAAGTCTTTGTTCAGTTCCGGTTCATACCGGTGAGCCTGGGTCACTGCCGATTTCAGGTTGTCAGTTACAATCAGCTTCGGTACACCACCAATGAACTCCAGGCTTCGCCGCACACTGTTCAGAAAAGATGCTTTCTGTTGGCTTTCACTGGCCTCCACATAAGTATAACCACTTCCCGCCAGTACAGCGATAAAGAGCTCTGCAGCTCGTGTCTCGCCTGTTTCCCGATGAGTGAGCAGTAAGCGGTCCCCTGCATAATCGATCAGGAGCTTTTCGCCCATGATCTGCTCCATGTGAAAAGAGGCGTGCTGAACGGCAAATGCTTTTTGCATATGTTCCTTGAACTGGGTGTATCCATACCCATCAGGATATTTCTTGCGGTATTCTTCCCAGATGTTCAGATAAGTAAACCCCGATTGTTTAAGCGCTTTCTGGTAAACGGGCACTAGAGCCTGGAGATCCAGGTAGGCTTGTGGCTTATTGAATGCTTTGGGCTCCGGCAAGATGGAAACCAGTGATTCTTCATCAAGACGACTTAATTCTAAAAAGTCTTTACCTGAGCCACCCAGGTTTAGAATGTATTCGTTAACAGTTTTACGGTTGATGCCTAATAATCTGGCAATTGAACGGTTACTTTCTCCACGGGCTTTTAATTGAATAATTCTTTGAATATCTAACATGTCTTTTCGGTGGCCGGCCATATCCTACAGTTCTTTGCTGTAAAATACTGCTTGTTTAATTGGCCCGGTATTACCGATACGACTGGCCCAGTATCACCGATACAGGTGGCCCGCTATAGACTGATATATGCCGGTGGACACCCTCAATCGGGTTGGTGGTGTAAATAATCTTGCGGATCCCTGCGTCGTATTCAAAGAATGCAGAAAGGTTCACCCAGTTATCCAACCAGGATTTGCAACTCAGCGGATATTTCTTACCCCATTTTTCTTCAAACTCCAGC
>Ga0265798_10011815_pt1 | contig 10608 bp, 5 predicted proteins | sample P3T30metagenome_FD_192430 | JGI IMG/M metagenome (GOLD analysis project Ga0265798, IMG submission 192430) | Plant litter microbial communities from East Loma Ridge, Irvine, California - P3 T30 | ecosystem: Environmental > Terrestrial > Plant litter > Unclassified | place: USA: California... | reverse complement strand
CAACTCATTTATTTTGCCATGAACCATACAAAACCCGCCCCGGAGTGCTGCGTCGACTTTGCATTCCAGCGCATCGGGGGTAAATACAAGGGCCGCATCCTGTGGAGCATCCACGGCAGCGGCCTGCTGCGCTACGGCCAACTCAAAAAATCTATCAGCGGCATTACGCCCAAAATGCTGACCCAAACGCTGCGTGAGCTGGAGCAGGACAAGCTCGTGCACCGAGAGGTGTACCTGGAAGTGCCGCCCCGGGTAGAATACACGCTCACCGAATCGGGCAAAAAGCTTATCCCCTTCATCGAGTACCTCAAGCAGTGGGTGGAGGAGCTCGTGGAGCAGGACGCCACTATCGACCTCCACGCCTAGGGAAGCGTTCGCTCTCCCTTATCCCTTCGTTTGGGAGCAGCGCTGAGATAGGGGGCGCCACACTAGCAATCGAAACGCGCGGCCTGCTGCGCCTAGCTGCCCGGTGCCTCTACCGTTGTTTTCCGTTCTTACTATTGTGTGCCCCCGATAAGCATGACGTTCTTTCAAATTTTTAAACACCCTCTTAAAAGCCCTTGCCGCCCTGGCAAGGGCTTTTTTTTGTGCTTATCCGAAAAAATCTTGTTACTATACCATTACTAATCAGGCTTATTCTTGGATTCGACAGCCAGTCCGCCTACCTTCGGCGCTGGCTTTTCTCTCTTTTTCGCTTTGTTAAACAACCTGTTGCGTATGAATTTTTCTTTATTCGGCAATATATCCTGGCGGCTGCTCGGTAGCCTGTGGCTGGTACTGGTGCTGCTGCCGCTGCTGGGCTGGGGGCAGACGACGATTTTCAACGAGACCTTCGGCACGCCGTCGGGCAGCCCCAGCATCGCCACATACGCCAATGGCACGGCGCCGGCCACCTTCTCTACCAAGGGCAACGGCTACACCTACAGTGCGGGCGGCGCGGCCAACGGGGCGGATATCCGCCCCAGCAGTGCATCGAGCGGCTACACCGGGGCTACCGGCAGCGGCAATGCCTTTTTTACCAGCAGCAATGGCGAGTACGGCTTTGCCATTGCTGGCATCAACGCCAGCAGCTACAGCGGCCTGTCGCTGTCGTTTGGCCTGCGTAAGGAAGCCGCTTTGGCTTATACGCTGGTGGTCGACTACTCCGTTGACAACGGCGTGAGCTACACCCCGCTCACGGTGGGCGGGCTGCCCGGCAGCACGGCGGCCGCTGGCTGGTACGGCATTACGGGCGTAGCGGTACCGGCGACGGCGCAGGTAGCTGGCCTGGTGCTGCGCTTTCGCAAAACAGGCTCAACCGCCCTGCGGGTCGATGATATTATCCTAACCGGCACGGTGGCGGCGGGCACGCCCCTGCTCAGCACCACCGGCACGCTCACGGCTTTCAGCACGCCCGTGGGCACGCCCTCAGCGGCCCAGAGCTATACCCTGACGGGCAGCAGCCTGGCCGCCGACGTGACGGTAACGGCCCCCACGGGCTACGAGGTGTCGCAGACGAGCGCCACTGCGGGCTTCGCGGCTACCCAGACCGTGGCGCCAAGCAGCGGCAGCGCCTCGGCCACCATCTACGTGCGCCTGACCGGGGCCACGGCCGGCGCCTTTAGCGGCAGCGTGACGCATACGAGCACGACGGCCTCGGCCAGCGTGGCCGTGGCCGGCAACACCGCGGGCCTGACGGTGACGCCCACCAGCCTCAGCAATTTCAGCACCCCGCAGAATACGGCCTCGGCTTACCAGGCCTATGCCCTGACGGGCGCGGGCCTGAGCGGCAGCGTGACCGTGACGGCACCCAGCGGCTACGAGGTGGCCCAGGGCGCGGGCACCAGCACCACTAGTCCTGGCTCTTTCACCGCCAGCCTCACCGTGACGCAGGCCAATGCTACGAATGGTCGCACTATTTATGTGCGCCTGGCCGCTACCCTGGCCGGCACCTACACCGATGCGGTGACCAACGCCGCCACCGGCGCGGCTACCCAGTCCGTGGCCGTGAGCGGCACCGTTACCCCGCCCGCGCTAACGGTAAACCCCACCAGCCTGAGCGACTTCAGCAACACGCAGGGTACGGCTTCGGCCTACCAGGCCTATGCCCTGACGGGCGCGGGCCTGGGCAGCGGCGTGACCGTGACGGCCCCCAGCGGCTACGAGGTAGCCCAGGGCGTGGGCACCTCGACTACGGCGCCGGGCGCCTTTACCACCAGCCTCACCGTATCGCAGGCCAATGCGACGGCCGGCCGCACCATCTACGTGCGCCTGGCCGCCGCGACCCTGGCTGGCTCTTATACGGGCTCCGTCACCAATGCCACTACCGGCGCTACTACCCAGTCCGTGGCCCTGAGCGGCACCGTGGCGGCCCCCGCCCCGACGCTGGCCGCCAGCCCCGCCTCGCTGGCCGCCTTCAACGCCCCGACCGGCACGTCGTCGGCCAGCCAGACCTACACCCTGACGGGCGCCAACCTGACCAGCGACATCACCTTGACGGCCCCCGCGGGCTTTGAGGTGTCGCTGACCGGGACGGCGGGCTCTTACGCCAGCACCGCCACCGCCCCGGCGGCCAGCGTGCAGGCCAGCGGCGGCCAGGCCATCTTCGTGCACCTGCTCAGCGGCACTGCTGGTACTTATGGTGGCGATATCGTGAACGCGGGTGGGGGTGCTCCCACCCGGAACGTGGCGGTGAGCGGCACCGTGGTGGCCTTCCCGGCGGCCGCGCCGGCGCCTACCGTGGCGGCGGGCTCCCTCACTATCTCCTCGGCTGTGCTCACGCTGGGCGCGGGCACGGGCACTAACCTGCTGGTGGTCGTGCGCCCCAGCACCTCGGCCGCTACAGCCCCTACCAACGGCACCGCCTACCCGGGCGCGGCCGCCTACGGCACGGGCGCGGCCCTGGGCGCGGGCTTCGTGGTGTTTGCGGGCACCAATGCCAGTAGCGTGACCGTCACTGGCCTGGCCCCCGCCAGCAGCTACGTGGCCGACGTGTATACCTACAACGTGGGCACGGCCGCCGGCGGCGAAGCCTACGGCCCGGCCAGCGGCACCAGCGAGCCTTTTACCACGCTCACGCCGCCGCCTTCGGCGGCCGGCGTACTGCTGCTCGAAGAAGACTTTGACTACGCCAGCGGCACCGTGCTTTCGCAAACGGCTGGCACCGGCTGGCTGCGCCAGGGCAACACCAGTGCCATTCCGGTGGCTACGGCCAGCGGCAACCAGGCGCGCTACACCTACCCGCAGGGCGCCAGCTTCGCTACCGTCAAGCCCAGCGGCTTCACCGAGTCGTCGCAGGTGCGCATGACGGGCGCCTCCAGCGCCGAGGACATTTACAAGCCCTTCGCCACCGCCCCGACGGGTGGCAACACCCTCTACGCGGCGGCCCTCATCAACCTGTCGGCCGTAGTGGGCGGCGATTATTTCTTCTCGTTCAGCAATAGCTCGACCAACTTCGTGGGCCGGGTATTTGCGCAGCCCGCCACCGGGGGCTACCAGTTGGGACTCAACGCCAACAGCGCCCCGGGCAACTATACCGGGGCCCCGGTCATGAGCTTCAACACCACCTACCTGATGGTGCTGAAGGTGGACAATTCTTCGGGTGATGACGTGGTCAGCCTGTTCATCTTCGACAACTCCACTACCACGGCCCTGCCCGTTACCGAGCCGGCCACGCCCAGCGTGGGGCCGGTGTCGTCGAACACCACGGCGCTGACCAGCCTGAATGCTGTGCTGCTGCGGCAGTCGAGCGGCACCTTCCCCACCCTTACCCTCGACAACCTGCGCGTAGCCAGCGGCTGGGGCGCCGTGGTGGGCCAGCCGGTCTTCACGGCTGGCACGGCTACGCTGGGCGCGGGCAGCTACTACGGCGTGCGCGTATCGGGCACCACCACCCGCGTTGCCACCACCGGCCTGGCAGCCATTGAGAAAATCCTGGACCTCGATGGCGGCACCATCGCCACCACCGCCGCCAACCCGCTGGTGCTGCGCTACCGCACCCCCACCACCCCGCCCGACGACTTCCAACTCCTGATAGCCGCCGGCGGCACCAGCTACGTCGATGGCCCCATTAGCCGCGAGGTAGCGGCCGGGGCCGGCCCCTCGCAGCTCTTCCCCATCGGCCGCAACGGTAACTACCGCCCGCTCACGCTCAACATCGACATCGCCCCCAACGTGGCTACCCTGTACACGGCCTCGCAAACCGAGGGCCAGCCAGCCGACCAAACGTTGAACGACCCACTGGTGCGCATTTCGCGGGTGCGCTACTACACCCTCACGCCCAGCCCGGTGCCCGCCGCCGGCACCTTCTCGGGGAGCGTAGAACTGAGCTATGGCAGCGACGATGGCGTGACCGACCCCAGCGCCGCCGACTTTGTGGTGGCCAAAAACAGCAACGACGGCAGCCACTGGACGAGCCTCAGCCGGCAGTCGAACACGAGCGCCATGCTCAAGTCGGGCAGCTTCCAGAGCTTCTCGGACTTTGCCCTGGGCAACACCGACCCCGCCATTACCGCCAACCCGCTGCCGGTGCAGCTCACCAGCCTCACGGCGGCCCGTGCGGCCAGCGGCGTGCAGGTGGCCTGGGCCACGGCCAGCGAAGTCAACAGCGCCAAGTTTGTGGTTGAGCGCTCGCTCAATGGCTATACCTACGTCCCCGTAGCCAGCGTAGCCGCTCAGGGCAGCACCCAGCAGGCCCACCGCTACACCAGCCTCGACCGCACCGCCCCGGCCGGCCTGCTCTACTACCGCCTGCGCCAGGTCGATGTAGATGGCACTGCGCATTACTCGCCCACCGTCACCGTGGCCGGGGCTACCGCCGAGTTTGCCCTTACCCCCAACCCCGCCCGCGAAAGCCTGCACCTGCTCACCGAGCAGCCCACGCCCTACCTCGTGCGCACGGCCCTGGGCCAGGTAGCCCTGCAAGGCACCACTGCCGCCGGCACCACCACCGTAGCCGTGGAGCGACTGCCGGCCGGCGTGTATTTCTTTGAGCTGCACACTGGCACCGGCCGCGTAGTACGGCGCTTCGTGAAGGAATAACGACTACTTCTGACATAAAAAAGGCCCCGGGCAAGTAGCCCGGGGCCTTTTTTATGCGCTTGTTTTCAAATTACGTCATGAACAAGACTAGGGGCAGGAGGCCCTTCGGCCGCCCGCTGGTCGCGGAGCCAGGCGCGGGCCTGGTCTTCTTCGGTGAAGTAAAAGGGAAAGACGTTGTAGGCCGTAATCTGGCGCAGCAGCTGCTCGTTGCACTGCCCCTCCACCTGCGGGCGCTGGCCCGGCCGCACCACGCAGGCAATGAACAGCGGCTGGCCCACGACCTGGCTGGCCCGCTGCGCAAAGTCGGTGCTGAACCACTCGGCAAAGGCCGCGTCGTGCCAGTTGCGCCGCCGCATATCCATCAGCCAGAAGCGGCAGTCGTGCGCCTCGGCGGCTACTAGCAGCTGGCCGTAGCAGGCGGGCAGCGCGGCTGTGGGCACTGGCCCGGCCCACTCGCCCCGCAGCAGCCCGGCCACCGGCTCGTAGGCCCAGCTAAATTCATCGACTGGGGTATGGGGTAGCGCAAGGGTCATGGGTACAGGTTACCCACCACCTCTTCACGCGCAAGGAGCGTGGGAGCCGGGTAGGGTGCGCGCTAAACCAGCCGGCGCGCAGAATAGTTCCTTAAATGCAGGTATTTGCTAGCTGGCTTAGCGCGCTAGCCGTCGAGCATATCCTAATTGCGTTGGCACCGTACAAGGATACCTATCCGCCTGCCGCGCCAGTGAGGCTCAATTACTGAGAGCCCGCGCGACGGCTTTTTTTTATGCCTACTCCTACCCTAGCGCTTCCCAAGTCGAAGCCGGCCCAACCGGCTGCTTCGCCCGCTACCACAAAAACTGCATCTGCCGTTTCTACTAAAGCTGCTACTACTTCGCCCGCCGTTATGGCGCCCGTGCGCGATGGTTTTGGGGCGCTACCCCACGCCGCTGGCACCACCTTCCGGGTGTGGGCGCCGGCCGCCAGCGCCGTGTCGGTGGTCGGCACGTTCAATGACTGGGACAAAAACGCCCACCCGCTGCAAGCCGAAAGCGACGGCAACTGGGCTGGCGACCTGCCCGGCGTGAAAGCTGGCGACGGCTATAAGTTTGCCCTCACCACGCCCGCCGGCGAACTGACCCGCAACGACCCCTACGCCCGCGCCGTCACCAACTCGGCCGGCCACTCGCTGGTGTTTGATACGCTGGACTTCGACTGGGAAGGCGACAACTTTCAGATGCCCGCCTGGAACGACCTCATCATCTACGAGCTGCACATCGGCACCTTCAACGCCAAGGAGGCCGGCCACCCCGGCACCTTCCGCGACGTAATCGAGCGCCTCGGCTACTTGCAAAGCCTCGGTATCAACTGCATCGAGGTAATGCCGGCTACCGAGTTTCCGGGCGCATACTCGTGGTGCTACAACCCGTCCAACCCGTTTGCCCTCGAAAGCGACTACGGCGGAGCCGAAGCTTTCCGCGAATTGGTGAAGGCAGCCCACCAGCACGGCATCGCCATCATTCTGGACGTGGTGTACAACCACTTCGGCCCCGGCGACCTCGATTTGTGGCAGTTTGACGGCTGGCAGGAAAACGACGGCGGCGGCATCTACTTCTACAACGACTGGCGCGCCGAAACGCCCTGGGGCCACAACCGCCCCGACTACGGCCGCCCCGAGGTACGCCGCTACATCCGCGACAATGCCCTGATGTGGCTGCAAGACTACCACTGCGACGGCCTGCGCATGGATGCCATTGCCTTCATCCGCAACGTGAAGGGCGAGGAAGACCCCAGCGCCGACCTGCCCGACGGCTGGACGCTCATGCGCTGGGTAAATGAGGAAATACGGGCTACTCAGCCCTGGAAAATCACCATTGCCGAAGACCTGCGCGGCAACCCCGCCATCACCGCCCCCACCGAAGCCGGCGGCGAAGGCTTCTCCGCCCAGTGGTCGTCGTCGTTCATCTACCCCATGCACCAGGCCCTCACGGCCTTCGCCGACGCCGACCGCGACATGCACGCCGTGAGCCACGCCATTTGCACGGCCTACAATGGCGATGCGTTCCAGCGCGTTATTTACACCGAAAGCCACGACGAGGTAGCCAACGGCAAAAGCCGCCTGCCCGAAGAAATAGCCCCCGGCAACGTCGAGAATTACTTCGCCAAAAAGCGCATGGTACTCGGCGCCAGCCTCACGCTCACGGCGCCCGGCATCCCGATGCTGTTCCAGGGCCAGGAGTTTCTGGCCCCCGGCTCGTTCAACGACACCGAGCCGCTGGAGTGGGACTGGGCCGAGGCGCACGCCGGCCTCACGCAGCTCTACCGCGACCTTATCGCGCTGCGGCGCGACCTGCGCGGCGTCACGCCGGGCCTACGCGGCCAGGGCTGCCACGTTTTCCACGTTAATAACGACGCCAAGGTCATCGCCTTCGCCCGCTGGGACGGCCGCCCCGAGGATGCCACCATCATCGTCGCCAACTTTGGCAACCAGGCGCACGAGGGCTACACCATTGGCCTGCCCGCCGCCGGCGAGTGGACCGTTCGCTTCAACTCGGACTGGACCGGCTACGACGCCGATTTCCAGAACTTCCCTTGCTTCGGCAGCCACGCCGAGCGCGGCGAATACGATGGCTACCCGCAGCACGGCAATGTCGCGCTGGGGCCGTATGCCGTGGTAGTGCTGTCGCGCTAGGCTTGAGGGAGTAAAAGAGAGAGGGGTGAAGGAGTGAATGTCGTAGAAAGCATTCACTCCTTCACCCCTCACTCATTCACTCCTTAATAGCTACACCGGCGCTTGGTCGTAGCGCTCGCCAGCCGGGGTGGGCCAGCCGCCTTCAAACATGATTTCGCCCAGCGGCTTGCGGCTGCGGGGAGCGGTTTCGCGCTCTTTCAGCGGGTCGGGCAGGCTATCGGCGCTGCCGGGGTAGCCGATGGTGAATACCGACACCAACTCGTATTCGGCCGGAATCTGGAAGGCGGTGCGGGCACCCTCCTGCGAGAAGCCGGCCATCTGGTGAATCTGCACGCCCAATTCCACGCCCTGGATGGCGAGGGTCGCCACGGCCTGGCCCACGTCGTGCTTGGCCCAGGCGTTGGGGTTGCTGTCGTGCGAGAACGTGGTTTTGGCCACGGCAATGGCCAGCGCCGACGCCTTTTTGGCCCAGGCCTGGTTGAATTCAGCCAGGGTACCCAGGATTTTCTGGAAAGCCTCGGGGCTGCTCTGCTGGCTGCCCACGATGAAGCGCCAGGGCTGCTCGCCAAAGCACGAGGCCGCCGAACCGGCCGCCGTGAAGAGCTGCTGGAGCACCTCCGTAGACACGGGCTGGTCGGCATAAGCGCGAGGGCTGCGGCGCTGCGTGAGCTGGGGCAGAATGGGAGACTCGGTCGGGAGGACGTTGGAAAGGTCGGACATAAGAAAGGGAATTTGACGCCTCTAAAGCTACTGGCCGGGCTTTATGTTTTCGGGCGGGCACCGCTGCCGGCCGTTTTTTAGCGTAGGAAGTACGGAGTGGCCCGGCTTACCTTGCCGCGGCTATTTCCCGCCCGTTTCCTTTTCGCCTATGCAGTCCCAGCCCCACGCGCCCGAAGCCCTGTTTCCCGATTCGTTATTAATAGAAGTTGCCTGGGAAGTATGCAACCAGGTGGGCGGTATCTACACCGTTATCCGCTCCAAGGTGCCGGCCACCATGCCGGCCTGGGGCGGCCGCTACTGCCTGCTGGGCCCCTACTTTCCGCAGCAGGCCCAGGGCGAGTTTGAGGCCTACGACGACCAGCAGCTCGCCGGCATGAACGACCCCTACGCCACGGCCGTGCGCACGCTGCGCGCCCAGGGCATGGATATCTGCCTGGGCGTGTGGCTCGTAACGGGCCGCCCCCGCGTGGTGCTCATCAACCCGTTTCAGAAATACAACGAATTGGGCACGCTCAAGAGCGACCTCTGGCGCGACCACCAGATACCCGCCCCCGACAACGACGACCTGCTGCACCAGGTCATCGCTTTCGGCCACCTGGCTACCCAGTTTATCGAAACCGTAGCCCGCCAAACGGTAGACCAATGGAAAGTGGTCGCCCATTTCCACGAGTGGATGACGGGCGTGGCCATCCCCGAGCTGCGCCGCCGCCAGGTGCCCGTGCACCTCGTGTTTACCACGCACGCCACGCTGCTGGGTCGCTACCTGGCCATGAACGACCCCGATTTTTATGACCACCTCATGCTGGTCGATTGGCGGAGCCAGGCGCGGCACTTCAACATCGAGCCCGCCGTGAGTATGGAGCGCGCCGCCGCCCACGGCAGCCACGTCTTCACCACCGTGAGCGAGCTCACGGTGCGCGAGTGCATCTACCTGCTGGATAGAATCCCCGACGCGGTGCTGCCCAACGGCCTCAATATCGAGCGCTTCGTGGCCCTGCACGAGTTTCAAAACCTGCACAAGCTCTACAAGGATAAAATCCACGAGTTTGTGATGGCGCACTTTTTTCAGAGCTACTCCTTCGACCTCGACCAGACGCTGTACCTCTTCACGTCGGGCCGCTACGAGTACCATAACAAGGGCTTTGACCTCACGCTGGAGGCGCTGGCCCGGCTCAACCACCGCTTGCAGCAAAGCGGGCTGGAAGGCCAGGTCGTGATGTTCTTCATCACCAAGCGCCCCTACACCAGCATCAACCCGCTCGTGCTGCAAAGCCGCGCCCAGCTCGAAGAAGTGCGCCAGACCTGCCGCGCCATCGAGGAGCAGGTCGGCGAACGCCTGTTCTACGCCGCCGCGGCCAGCCAGGACCACCGCCTGCCCGACCTCGACAGCATGGTGGACGACTACTGGAAGCTGCGCTACCGCCGCGGCCTGCAAAGCTGGAAAACCTCGGCCCTACCCTCCGTCATCACCCACAATTTGGTGAATGACCAGGACGATGATATCCTGAATTTCGTGCGCCGGGCCAACTTGGTGAATAACCAGCACGACCGGGTAAAGATTGTGTATCACCCTGACTTTGTGAGCACTACTTCGCCACTCTTTGGCATGGACTACGGGCAGTTTGTGCGTGGCTGCCACCTGGGCGTGTTCCCGAGCTACTACGAGCCCTGGGGCTACACCCCGCTCGAATGCGTGGCCCGCGGCGTGCCGGCCGTGACGAGCGACCTCTCCGGCTTCGGCGACTACGTGCAGAAAAACGTGGGCGAGCACGAGGACAAAGGCATTTTCGTGGTGCGCCGCCAGGAGCGCACCTTCGACCAGGCCGCCGAAGAACTCACCGATATGCTCTGGAATTTCGTGCTGCTCAGCCGCCGCGAGCGCATTACCCAGCGCAACCGGGTAGAAAGCTCCGCCGATGTTTTCGACTGGAAAAACCTGCGCGTGTACTACGACCGGGCCTATGCGCTGGCCCTGGAGCGGCAGTAGTTATTTTGCACAGAGCTGGGGGAGTAAAAAGGAGTTTCACGGAGTGGCGCTACTCCGCGAAACTCCGTGAAACTCCCGCAGCTCTGTACAAAAATTTCTTATGCGCCGCACCCTATTACTCTGCTTACTTGCTACCACCGCCACGCTGGCCCTCGTGTTCTGGCTCCAGCCGGCCAGCTTTCGGGTAGCGGCCGGTGCGGCGGTATCACTC
>Ga0265798_10011814_pt1 | contig 10608 bp, 5 predicted proteins | sample P3T30metagenome_FD_192430 | JGI IMG/M metagenome (GOLD analysis project Ga0265798, IMG submission 192430) | Plant litter microbial communities from East Loma Ridge, Irvine, California - P3 T30 | ecosystem: Environmental > Terrestrial > Plant litter > Unclassified | place: USA: California... | reverse complement strand
GATCAGCTTCGGACCTTCCTGCACCAGGATAGTGCGCGCCTGCGCATTATTGTGCTCGGCCATGGCCGCGATCTCGTCCAGCCGTGCTTCCGGCTGCGGGGCCGCCGGCGCTGGTCCCGCGAGCGCGACCAGCAGCGCGCCGATTGCGAGCGGCGGCGTGAATCTGGTCGGACGTCCAGTGGGAGCGGTCATGGGGGCGGGATCGGTGGCGGGGAAAGCGGACGCGGCGGGTGGTCCGGTCCATTATCGAATGTTGATTTGAGGAAATCAAGCACAGTCGCCCAGACTGCGATGTTTACGCAACGGCTGTTTAAAATGGCATAAATTGCCTGCGGGCACGTAAATTGCAGAAGATTTGTCGGATTGCTTTGATTCGCAACAGCATTCTGGTTATATTTGCACGTCTGCAAAAAGTTGACGATTTGCAGGTGCTGCAACTGGTTTCAAGTCAGGCATGCCGGCCCAACAGGCAGGATCCCGATACCGTGCCCGTACGACCTGCGGGCGCGGCGCAATGACAAGACGCGGGACCACACACCTATTTGATTGGAGAACACGTAGTGAGTATTTTTAGAACCAAGAATCTGGATGCCATGCTGGCGGCCAGCGCCAAGCCGGGCGGACTCAAGAAGGTGCTCGGCCCCACCGACCTGATCCTGCTCGGTATTGGCGCCATCGTCGGCACCGGTATTTTCGTCCTGACCGGCACGGGCGCCGTCACCGCCGGGCCTGCACTGACCCTCTCCTTCGCTATTGCCGCGCTGGCCTGCTGCTTCGCTGCGCTTTGCTACGCCGAGTTCGCCTCGACCGTCCCTGTCGCCGGTTCGATCTATACCTATAGCTATGCCACCCTGGGCGAGTTCGTCGCCTGGATGATCGGCTGGGACCTGCTGCTCGAATACGGCCTGGCCACCTCGACCGTCGCGGTCGGCTGGTCCGGCTACTTCCAGTCGCTGATGTCGGGCTTCGGCCTGGTGCTGCCGGACGCGCTGACCGCTGCGCCTGGCGCCCGCCCCGGCGTCGAGACCCTGTTCAACCTGCCTGCCTTCCTGATCATGATCGCCCTGACCGCCATGCTGTCGCTGGGCATGCGTGAATCGGCGCGCGTCAACAATGTCATGGTCATCATCAAGACCGGCGTCGTGCTGCTGTTCATCGCCGTCGGCGTCGGCCACGTGCGCCCAGAAAACTGGGAACCGTTCATGCCATACGGCATGGGTGGCGTGATGAGCGCCGCGGCGCTGGTGTTCTTCGCCTTCATCGGCTTCGACGCCGTGACCTCGGCCGCCGAAGAAGTCAAGAACCCGAAGCGTGACCTGCCGATCGGCATCATCGGTTCGCTGGTGGTCTGCACCATCCTGTACGTCGTGGTGGCCGCCATCATGACCGGCATCGTGCCGCACCTGGACTTCCGCGGCGTCGACCACCCGGTCTCGCTGGCGCTGCAAGTGGCGGGCGAGAACTGGGTCGCCGGCTTCGTCGACCTGGCCGCGATCTTGGGCATGAGCACCGTGATCCTGGTGATGGCCTATGGCCAGACCCGCATCCTGTTCGCCATGTCGCGCGATGGCCTGCTGCCGGCGAAACTGTCGACCGTGCATCCGAAATACGGCACGCCGTTCTTCGCCACCTGGCTGGTGGGCATCATCTTCGGCCTGATCGCCGCCGTGGTGCCACTCACCGTTCTGGCCGAACTGGTCAATATCGGCACGCTGGCCGCCTTCACCCTGGTCTCGATCGCCGTCATCGTGCTGCGCAAGAAGCGTCCTGACCTGCCGCGCGCCTTCCGCTGCCCTGGCGTGCCGGTGATCCCGGGCCTGGCGATCTTGTTCTGCCTGGTGCTGATGTCGTTCCTGAGCTGGCATACCTGGCTGGCGTTCGGTATCTGGCTGGCGATCGGCGCTGTCGTCTATTTCGCTTATGCCCGTCATCGTTCGCTGCTGAACAAGCCGCAACAATAAGTCGTCCTGCGCGGCGGGCCTTTCCCGGCCTGCCGCGCGCCCTGCAGCCGGCGGCCGCGCTTCATGTTAATCTGCCATCCTTGGCGCGACTGCCGCGTCCATGCATCGGAGACTTACCATGAGCGCCATCGTGCTCGGCCAGGGCGATGCCCTCCTGATCGTCGACCTCCAGCTCGACTTCCTTCCCGGGGGCAGCCTCGGCGTGCCGCATGGCGACGCCGTGATCGCGCCGATCAACCGCCTGATCGACCTGTACCGGGCCCACGCGCTGCCCATCTACGCTTCGCGCGACTGGCATCCCGCACTGCATTGCTCGTTTGCCGCCCAGGGCGGGCCGTGGCCGCCGCATTGCGTGGCCGGCACCGAGGGCGCCGGCTTTTCTTCCGAACTGCAGCTGCCGGACGATGTCATCGTCGTCTCCAAGGCCGATACCGTCGAGGTGGACGCGTATTCGGCCTTCAACGGCACCGGGCTGGGGGACGCCATGCGCGCGCGCGGTATCCGGCGCCTGGCGGTATGCGGCCTGGCCACCGACTATTGCGTGCTCAATACGGTGCTCGACGGCCTGAAGGAAGACATCGAGATCCTGATCGTGGCCGACGCCGCGCGTGCGGTGGACGTCGCGCCTGGCGATGGCGACCGCGCCATGACGCGCATGCTGCTGGCAGGCGCGGTGCCGGTGCGGCTGTCGGGAGATAGCCTCGTGGCCGACGTCGCGCTGGGCGCGCGACCCTGAGGCCGGCTACGGCGAATCGGGCGCTTGCGGACGCTGGCGCACGGTGGGGACGCCAGGCCGGTCGTACAGTCGGGGCTTTCATCAGCCGCGAAAGGACTCTCCATGACCGACACTTCCGACACCAAGCCGACGGTGGGCGACTTCATGCTCGAGCGCCTCGGCCAATGGGGCGTGCACCGCGTCTATGGTTATCCGGGCGATGGCATCAACGGCATCCTGGCCGCCTTCGGACGCCAGGATGCGATCGAATTCGTCCAGTGCCGGCACGAAGAGATGTCGGCCTTCATGGCCTGCGGCCACGCCAAGTTCACCGATGAAGTCGGCGTGTGCCTGGCGACTTCCGGCCCCGGCGCCATCCACCTCCTCAATGGCCTGTATGACGCCAGGCTCGATCACCAGCCGGTGGTGGCCATCGTCGGCCAGCAGCAGCGCTCGGCCCTCGGCGCCCACTACCAGCAGGAAGTCGACCTGGTGTCGCTGTTCAAGGACGTGGCGGGCGAGTTCGTGCAGATGGCGACCGATGCCTCGCAGGTGCGCCACCTGATCGACCGGGCGTTCCGCATCGCCCGCGCACGGCGCTGCGTGACCTGCATCATCGTGCCGAACGACCTGCAGGAAGAAGACGCGGTGCCGAATCCTCCACGCGAGCACGGCTACACATTTTCCGGCGTCGGCGCGGCGCTCGAGGCGTCTGTGCCGCCAGCAGAAGCGCTGGAAGAAGCGGCGCGCCTGCTCAATGCGGGCGAGCGGGTCGCGATCCTGGCCGGCGCCGGCGCCCACGGCGCGCAGGGCGAACTGGTCGAGGTGGCCGAGCTGCTCGGCGCCGGCATCGCCAAGGCCTTGCTGGGCAAGGCCGTAGTGCCGGACGACCTGCCGTTCTGCACCGGCACCATCGGCATGATCGGCACCCAGGCCAGCGAGACGATGATGAAGGAATGCGACACGCTGCTGATGGTCGGCTCGAGCTTCCCGTATGCCGAATTCCTGCCGCCGGAGGGCAGTGCGCGCGGGGTGCAGATCGACGTCGACGCCACTATGCTCGGGCTGCGCTATCCGATGGACGTCAACCTGGCGGGCGACGCGCGCGCAACCCTGCGCGCCTTGATCCCGCTATTGCGGCGCAAAGAAGAGCGCAGCTGGCGCGCACGCATCGAGGCCAATGTGGCCGACAGCTGGCGCGTGCTGGACGAACGCGCGCGCCAGCCGGGCAAACCCGTCAATCCGCAGCGCGCCTTCAGCGAGCTGTCGCCGCGCCTGCCCGATGACGTGATCCTGGCCGGCGATTCGGGCTCGGTCTCGGCCTGGTATGCGCTGCACCTGCGCCTGCGGCGCAGGATGATGGCGTCGCTGTCGGGCGGGCTGGCGACCATGGGCTCGGCGGTGCCGTATGCGATGGCGGCCAAGATGGCACACCCGGGGCGGCCGGTGATCGCCCTGGCGGGCGATGGCGCGATGCAGATGAATGGCATGAATGGCCTGATCACGATCGCGCGCCACTGGCGCGACTGGGCCGACCCGACGCTCGTGGTACTGGTGCTGAACAACCGCGACCTCAATTTCGTGACCTGGGAACAGCGCGGCATGCAGGGCGAGCCGAAATACGCGGCGTCGCAGGAACTGCCCGACTTCTCGTATGCGGAATATGCGCGCATGCTGGGCCTGGACGGCCTGCGGGTGGATGATCCGGAGGCGCTCGGCGCGGCCTGGGACCGGGCGCTGGCGGCCGGCCGTCCGTTCGTGCTCGAGGTGCTGGCCGATCCGAACATTCCGCCGTTCCCGCCGCACATCGTCGACCGTCAGAAAGAGCAGGTCGAAGAGGCGCAGCGCAAGGGCGATCCGGAGGCGGCCGACGTCGAGCGGGGCGTGCGCCAGCAGGGCGGCGCGGGGGCGTCGGAGTCGTAATCAAATTTGCAATCGAATATTGCGCTGCCGGATGTAATTTTGTAATCCCTATCTTACATACTCGCAGCGCGCCTACCGATTTGCGCAATGTGGTTCAGCTTGGATAATGTCGGTAATCGTCCATAGGACACTTCACGATGCGAGACATGACACCAATGTTGTTAGCCGACGCGCCGCGCGTCGAAACCGCGCCCCAAGCTACCGCAGATGGCGCGAAGGACCTGTATTTTTCGCTGTACGCCGATCCGTCAGCGAATCCCGGACAGGCCAGGGACTTCGTGGCCGGCCAGATCGCTGTCGCGCGCGAGCTGCCGTCCGACTTGCCGTCAAGCCTGGACCAGCTGCAGGCGTGGATCGAAGAGCGCACCGAGATTGTCGGCCAGCAGTACCGCGACTACCTCGCAGCGCGCAAGAATGGCGCGCCGCGCCGCTATTTCTCGTGCCGTGCGCATGCGCTGTATTTCATCAAGGGCGTGGCCCCGACCAAGCTGGTCGACGGCGCCTGGCTGTATGGCCTGACGCGCCAGTGGGACGACGTCGCATTTCATCCTCTGATCAAGACCTATCTCGAGGAGCTGGGCGACGGCCTGCCGGACAAAAACCATGTGACGTTGTACCGCAAGCTGCTGGCCACCCACGGCTGCGAAAGCTGGGAAGACCTGGGCGACGACCACTTCCTGCAAGGCGCGCTGCAGCTGGCGCTGGGTCACCACGCCGAGTACTTCCTGCCCGAAGTCATCGGCTACAACCTGGGCTACGAACAGCTGCCGCTGCACCTCTTGATCACGTCCTATGAGCTCAATGAACTGGGCATCGATCCTTATTATTTCACGCTGCACGTGACGGTCGATAACGCCGCCAGTGGCCATGCGCGCAAGGCGGTGCAGGCGGTGCACGACCTGATGCCGAAGGTCGGCGACCGCGAGGCCTTCTGGCAGCGCGTGGTCGACGGCTACCGGCTGAATGAACTGGGCGCCAGCACGACCTCGGTGATCGGCGAGTTCGACCTGCAGTCGGAACTGGTCGGCATCCTCGCCGCCAAGAGCGGCGTTGGCAAGAACATGCACTCGGATTACTGCCGCGTCGCCGGACGCTCGGTCAACGACTGGCTGACCGATCCGTCGCAGATCCCGGCCTTCCTGGCCGCGCTCGAAGGTGCCGGCTGGATCAAGCGCGGCGAAGACGTCGAGCATAGTCGCTTCTGGCGCCTGGTCGAAGGCGAGCGGGCCGAGATGTTCGGCGTGTTCAACGCCTATGAATTGCAGGTGCTGCGCGACTGGATCACGTCCACCGCCGACGGCAAGCCGGCCAGCGCCCAGCGCGTGCTGACCGCGCGCGCGCGCCAGCGCACGCTCGACCAGCTGGGGCAGGGCGCGGAACGCGGCAATGCGCATCCGGTGCGCGGCCTGATCCGCCGTCACCCCAACCTGGACGAGGCCGACGCCAATAATGAACTGCGCCTGCTGGAACAGCAGGTGGCGGCGGCCAATGGCAAGCAGGAGGCGATGCAGATGCTGGGCCGCCTGCTGTCGCCGGAGATTCACCATACGGCGGTGGGCCTGATGGCTACCCGCATGTACACGCAACTGTTCGACGCCTGAACCGCCTGCACTGCGACAAGCGGCCGGCATGCGATAGAGAGCGCAGGCCGGCCGTGGCTACATCAATAATCATTACAAGGGAATCCCACGTGCAAATCCTCGAACAACGCTTCCTGCGCGGACCGAACGTCCATGCCGACTCGCCATGCCTGCTGTCGGTGGTGGATCTGCAGGACCTGTACGGCAAGTCCACCAAGGACCTGCCCGGCTTTAACCACGCGCTGCTCGAGCTGCTGCCGTCGCTGCACGGCGAGCGCCTGCCCGCCGGCGAGCCCGGTGGCTTCGCCCAGCGCCTGCACGAAGGAACCTACCTGGGCCGCGTGATCGAACACGTGACCCTGGAACTGCAAACCCTGGCCGGCGCTCCCGCCAGTTTTGGCCGCACGCGGCCGGTGAACGGAAATCCGGGCCAGTTCCGCATCGTCTGCGCCTATAGTTGCGAGAAGCTGGCCGAGCCGGCCTTCGACCTGGCGCTCGACCTGGTTACCGCGCTGGCGCATGGCGAAGGATTCGCGCTGGCTGCGCGCATCGAAGAACTGCGCGGCATCGCCGCGCGCTACGCGATCGGCACCAGCACCGCTGCGGTCATCACGGCGGCGCAGGAGCGCGGCATCCCGGTACAGCGCATCACCGACGAAGCCAATCTGTTCCTGCTCGGCTGGGGCGTGCGCCAAAAGCGGCTGCAGGCCACGACCACCGGCGACACCAGCTTCATCGCGGTGAAAATCGCCAGCGACAAACAGCTGACCAAGGCCTTGCTGAAGGAAGCCGGCGTGCCGGTGCCGGAAGGCGACGTGGTTACCACCGTTGAATCGGCCCAGCGCGTGGCGCGCCGCCTGAGCGGACCGGTGACCTTGAAGCCGCTCGACGGCAACCAGGGCAAGGGCGTGACGGTCGATTGCAATACGCCGGACGACGTCGCGCGCGCCTTCGAATTCGCGCGCCAGTTCGGGCGCCGCATCATCGTCGAGCGTCATGTAAAAGGCTGCGACTACCGCGTGCTGGTCGCCGGCGGGCGCGTGGCCGCGGCCTCGCGCCGGCGTCCGGCCCATGTGGTGGGCGACGGCGTCAAGACCGTCCGTGAACTGGTCGAGATCGAGAACGCCAATCCGGCGCGCGGCGCCGGCCATGCGACGATCCTGACCCGCATCGCGCTCGACGAGCACGCAGCCGACATGTTGTCGCGCCAGGGTTTTGAATTCGACAGCGTGCCACCAAGCGGCGTGGTGATCGAATTGCGCGGCAACGCCAACCTGTCGACCGGTGGCACCGCCGAAGACGTGACCGACCTGCTGCCGGATTCGACGCGCCTGCTGTGCGTGCGCGCCGCAGCCAAGATTGGCCTGGACGTGGCCGGCATCGACATCGTGTGCGAGGACATCGGCCAGCCGCTGGCAGCCCAGCGCGGCGCCGTCATCGAAGTCAATGCGGCGCCCGGCATCCGCATGCATCAGTATCCAAGCGCGGGCGAGGCGCGTGACGCCGGCGAGGCGATCGTCGACGGCCTGATGGGCGCGTCAAACGGCCGCATCCCCGTGATCGCGCTGACTGGCACCAACGGCAAGACCACCACCACCTTGCTGGTCGCGCATGCGGCGCGCATGGCAGGCCGCGTCACCGGCGTGACCACCACCGAGGGCGTCTTCATCGACGGCAAGCAGGTGGTGAAGGGCGACTGCACCGGCTACTGGTCGGCGCGCACGGTGCTGCACGCGCCCGAAGTAGAGATCGCGGTGCTGGAGACCGCGCGCGGCGGCATCCTCAAGCGCGGCCTGGCATACGATCGCTGCGACGTGGCGGTGGTGCTGAACATCGCGGCCGACCACCTGGGCCTGGACGGCGTCGACACGGTCGAGGACCTGGCGCAGGTGAAGGCGGTGGTGGCGCAATCGGCCTCGAAGGCGGTGGTGCTCAACGCCGAGGACGCGCTGTGCGTGCAGATGGCGCGCCGCGTGAAGCCTGGCGCCGAAATCCTGTTCTTCTCGATGGACGCCGAGAACCCGGTGCTGCTCAAGCACCTGGAAGACGGCGGCCGCGGCGCCTACCTGCAGGACGGCGCGGTCGTGATCGCGGACGGCAACATCCAGCAGGCGGTGATCAAGGTGGAAAGCATGCCGGTCGCCTTCGGCGGCCTGGCCCGTTTCAACATCGCCAATGCGCTGGCTGCAGCAGCAGCCCTGATGGCATCCGACTTCAGCCACCTGCAGATCGCCGCCGGCCTGTCGACGTTCGTCTCCAACGGCCGCACCAACCCGCTGCGCACGAATATGTTCGACGTGCGCGGCGTGACGGTGATAGTCGACTATGCCCACAACCCCGCCGCCTACGCCGCCATGGCCGACATGGCGCGCGGCATGCTGCCAGGCCAGCTGGTCGGCATCGTCACCGCTCCCGGCGACCGCCGCGACAGCGACCTGCGCGAAGTCGGCAAGGTATGCGGCGCCCGCTTCGACGAACTGGTCGTCTACGAATCCCAAAGCCGCGGCCGCACGGTAGGCGAAGCAGTCGACCTGATCCTGTCCGGCGCCGAAGAAGCAGTAGGCCTGAGCGACACGCTGCACCGCGAACTGGAAGTCGGCAACGCCATCCGCCTGGGCCTGAGCCTGTGCGAACCAGGCGACGTCCTGGTCTTCGCCTGCGGCTCCTCCCTGCAAGTCTTCGTCGACGCCCTCCGCGCCACCGACCCCGAAAGCGCCGACCTGATCGCCGCCCAAACCACCTGACCCCACCGCCCCGCCCAATGAGGGTCAGAGTAAAATTGTTGAGCAATTTCCCAAATTCGCTCCGCAATCAATGAGGGTCAGAGTCGAATTATTGGCCAATAGCTTGGCGGATAACTAGGGTCAGAGTCGAATTAACGGCTCAGCCGCAAAAGTTGTCAAACAATTCGACTCTGACCCTCATTATTTTTTCTTCCCCAGCGACTACTTTCGCCGCAATCCGTCAGCGCCTCGGAATGCGCTTATTTCGCCCGTCTCCTTTTCCTAGCAAACGATAATGGGCGGCACATTCGAGGCCCTGAATTAATTAGGGTCAGAGTCGAATTATTGAGCAATTGCCCAAAATCGCCCGTAAATTAATTAGGGTCGGAGTCGAATTATTGGCTAATTGATCCAAAGATAATTAGGGTCAGAGTCGATTTAACGGCTCATCAGCAAAAGTTGTCAAACAATTCGACTCTGACCCTAATTGGGGGGGATGGAAAACGGCCCGTGAGGGCCGGTGGGTCAGGTGGTGGCGGCTTCGATGCGGCGGGCCAGGTCGGGGCGGGTGGGGCGGAGGGCTTCGGTGAGTTCGGAGATCGAGGAGCCGCAGCCGAAGACCAGGACGTCGCCAGGGCGGCACATCGACAGGCCCAGGCGGATGGCGCGGTGGACGTCCAGTTCCACTTGCAGCTGCTCGGCGTCGATCTTGCCCAGCTTGGCGCCGCGTGCCAGCAGGGTGGCGGTTTCGCCGGCGGGGCGGCCGCGGTTCTCGCTTTCGTAGATCACCAGCTCGTCGAAACCGGCGGCGCAGGTGCGGCCGACGTCGACCAGGTCGGCGTCGCGGCGGTCGCCAGGGGCGGCGACTACCCCGACCAGGCGGCCCGGGGTCATCGAACGCGCCATCTCGGCCAGGGCGGCGTAGGCCGCGCAGTTGTGGGCGTAGTCGACCACCACCGTCACGCCGTCCACGTCGAACAGGTTCGAGCGCAGCGGATTGTGCTTGCTGTCCGAGACGAAGCCGCGCAGGCCGTCCGCGATCTCGTGGTTGTCGAAACCGCAGGCGGTCAGGGCTGCCACCGCCGCCATCGCGTTGGCGATGTTGTAGCGCGCGCGGCCGCCCAGCGATGCGGGCATCTCGTGCACGTCCATCAGCGCCTCGTGGCGCAGGCCGCTTGCGATCACGATCGTCGAGTCCTGCAGGTAGACCCCGCGTCCGCCATGCTCCACGTGGCGCAGCAGCACCGGATCCTCGGCGTCCAGCGCAAAATAAATGATTTCGACGCCGTCGGCCAGTTCGCTGGCCATCTGCACGCAATACGTGTCCTCGGCGTTGAGCACCACCGCGCGCGAGGCGCGCTTGGCCACCACTGCCTTGACTTTGGCCAGGTCATCGATGGTGTCGATGCCGTCCAGTCCCAGGTGGTCGGCCGAGACGTTCAGCACCACTGCCACGTCGCAGCGGTCATAGGCCAGGCCGCGCTTGAGGATGCCGCCGCGGGCCGTCTCCAGCACCGCGAAGTCGACGTCCGGCGCTCCCAGCACGCTGCGCGCGGAATGGTAGCCGGTGCAATCGCCTTCGTAGGCCAGCTGGCCGTTCAGGTAGACGCCGCTGGTGGTGGTCACGCCGGTTCGCAGGCCGGCCATGCGCACCGTGTGCTCGATCAAGAGGCTGGTGGTGGTCTTGCCATTGGTGCCGGTCACTG
>Ga0265798_10011812_pt1 | contig 10609 bp, 8 predicted proteins | sample P3T30metagenome_FD_192430 | JGI IMG/M metagenome (GOLD analysis project Ga0265798, IMG submission 192430) | Plant litter microbial communities from East Loma Ridge, Irvine, California - P3 T30 | ecosystem: Environmental > Terrestrial > Plant litter > Unclassified | place: USA: California... | reverse complement strand
CTGGAGAGCGAGCTGTTTGGATACTTAACTGGCGCTTTTACCGGTGCACTGAAAGACAAAAAGGGCTTGCTTGAAGAAGCAAATGGAGGCACTTTGTTTTTGGATGAGATTGGCGAAATGACACTCGAACTTCAGGCCAAGTTGCTGCGCGTTCTCGAAAGTCAAACTTACATCAAAGTTGGCGATACTAAAACCAGCAAGGTCAATGTACGTGTCATTGCAGCGACGAACAGGGCGCTTAAGGAGCGTGCGGAACAAGGGCTCTTCAGACTGGACTTGTACTATAGACTTTCGGTATTCAATATCGAACTTCCTGCCCTGGCGATAAGAAAAGATGATATTATGCCACTTGCCATACATTATCTGACCCAGTTCAGCGGAGCAGGCCATGCCTCCGAATTAAAGATTGATCCCGAATTTACCCGTTTGCTGTTGAGCCATCCCTGGAAAGGAAACATCAGAGAGTTAAAGAACGTGATGGAAAGGGTTACCATCCTTGCCACTGATCACCACATCACAGCAGATTTGTTACCGCTTGACTTCTTTGATGAGGCTAGCAGTGGCGATTCGTTAAATATGCAACAAGTAGAAAAGCTACATATTTTGAAAGTACTTAAACATACCCATGGTAATAAAACCGAGACCGCCCGGTTACTCGGCATTGGGCTTACGACCTTATACCGCAAGATTGAGGAGTACAAGATCTGTTAACCCCTGTACCGTTCCGTTATGAAAAGAACCCTTCCATTTTGGTAGGGTTTTTTTGTGTCCGAATATTTCAAGAAAAAATATCTAGGACTTATTCGTCAATAACACAGCTATTTACAAATAAATCGATCTTTTTGGACCTTCAATTGGCTAAGCGATTCTAAAAAAACGACTATGCTCAGCTTTCTACTACTGCTTGCCTTACTCATCATGGTTTGGCTATTCTACAAATCCATTGACTGGTTCGAAAAAATCTAATCCTCATGATCTTATTATTTCTAATTGCTGTGGCCGTACTGATCTACATGATCTACGTGCTCCTTTACCCTGAAAAATTCTAAACACTATGAACACAGAAATCCTGGGCGTGATTGCAGTATATCTGCTCACCCTGGTCATCGCTATCCCACTTGGAAAATACCTGGCAAAAGTATTTGCGGGTGAAAAAGTCTGGACCGACTTCCTTAAACCGGTCGAATCAGGAATTCTCAAGCTTTCTGGAATCAATTCCAGGGTAGAAATGAACTGGAAGGAACATATGAAAGCCTTGCTCAGCATTAATCTGGTATGGCTGGTATATGGCTTCTTTGTATTGCTCTATCAGGACAAGCTGCCCCTAAACCCAGATGGCAACCCAGGCATGTCGCCCGACCTTGCTTTCAACACCATCATCAGTTTTGTTGTAAATTGTAATCTCCAGCATTATTCAGGGGAGACAGGCGTAAGCTACCTGACACAACATTTCGTGCTGATGTTCCTGCAATTTGTAAGCTGTGCCACCGGCATCGCTGCCGCAGTTGTTTTATTCCGGGCATTTAGGGATAAGACCACACACAATCTGGGCAACTTTTGGGATTACTTCCTCAAGTCGATTACCCGGTTGCTGCTCCCGCTGTCGCTCCTAATGGCTGTTATCCTTGCTTTTAATGGAACGCCGACCAGTTACGAGGGAAAAGACCAGTTCATTTCCTTGCAAGGTGATACTGTGAACGTCTCCCGAGGACCAGCTGCGCCTTTTATCGCGATCAAACATCTGGGTACTAATGGAGGCGGTTGGTTCGGCGCCAACTCTGCGCATCCACTGGAAAATCCGAACTACCTAACCAACAGCGTTGAACTTATTGCACAGGTGATTATTCCGATTGCAATGGTTATCGCTTTTGGATATTACATCAAACGAAGGAAGCTTGGTTGGATGATCTTTGGGATGATGACCCTCGGTATGTTGCTGCTGCTGATTCCGATGATTGCATCGGAGACTGCTGGAAGTGCTGCAATCGAGCGAATGGGAATTGCTCAAGCTACCGGTGCGATGGAGGGTAAGGAGGTCAGGTTTGGTCCAGCAATTTCCGCTTATTGGAGTACAGTAACGACCATAATATCTACTGGTTCGGTCAATAACATGCACGATAGTACCATGCCACTGTCAGGTGCATGGCAGCTGCTGGGCATGATGATCAATGCCTTTTATGGCGGTTGCGGCGTGGGTATCCTGAACTATTTTGTTTACCTCATCATTGCTGTATTTATCTCCGGACTGATGGTTGGCCGTACACCCGAGTTCCTTGGGCATAAAGTGGAGTCAAGAGAAGTAAAGATCGCAGCTATTGTAACCTTGCTTAGCCCCTTCCTTATTCTCGCCGGAACGGCACTTGCAACCTACTTATTCAGCAATCATGGAACGGCAGACTGGGCGGTCCAACCTTCTAATTGGTTGAACAACCCCGGGGCTCATGGTTTCTCCGAGATGTTGTACGAAGTTACATCATCGAATGCCAATAACGGATCCGGCTTCGAAGGACTGGGCGACAATAACATCTTCTGGAATGTGCTTACCGGATTTGTGCTACTGCTTGGACGTTTTCTGCCGATCATTGGCCCGGTTGCAATTGCAGGCATACTCGGTGCGAAAAAGTTTATTCCCGAGTCTGCAGGAACACTGCGAACAGATACGCTGACTTTTAGCCTGATGACTTTTGCTGTGATCATTGTCCTGAATGCACTCTCTTATTTTCCTGCCTTAGTGTTAGGTCCTTTGGCTGAATACTTTACCTATTAAAAATGAAAACTTCCAGAAATAATCTATTTGAACCTCAACATGTAAAGGCAGCAGTTCTGCATGCATTTATAAAGCTAGATCCGAGGTTAATGATCAAGAACCCAGTGATGTTCACGGTGGAAATCGGTACGCTGGTAATGGCTTATGTAACCTATTACTCCATGAGCCATAATGATGAAGGCTCGCCGGTATATAACTTTTCCGTTTTTTTGATTCTGCTGCTGACACTGCTATTTGCCAACTTCGCTGAAGCGATTGCGGAAGCACGAGGCAAGGCGCAGGCCGATAGCTTGAGAAAAACGAGAGCAGAAACACCAGCGAAATATCTAAATGCTGACGGTGAAGTGGAACTTCGTTCTTCGGGAATGCTAATGAAAGGTGATATCTTCCTATGCGAGGCAGGTGATACCATTCCTTGTGATGGTGAGATCGTAAAAGGTATTGCTACCATAGATGAATCGGCCATCACCGGGGAGTCCGCACCTGTCATCCGCGAATCCGGTGGTGATAAATCTTCGGTTACCGGTGGCACAAAGGTACTCTCGGACCGGATCACGGTCATGGTAAGCACCGCACCAGGGGAAAGCTTCCTGGATCGCATGATCGCGCTTGTTGAAGGTACCTCCAGACAGAAGACACCCAACGAAATTGCCTTAACAATTTTGCTGTCCAGTTTCACCATTGTCTTTATCATCGTTTGTCTTACCCTTAAACCATTCGCAGATTATGCCAACACCCCGGTCACCATTGCCGCATTGATCTCCCTGTTCGTGTGTCTGATCCCGACAACCATCGGGGGGCTTTTATCTGCCATTGGTATTGCCGGAATGGACAGGGCATTACGTGCCAACGTGATTACAAAATCTGGAAAAGCAGTTGAAACAGCCGGGGATATTGATGTTTTGCTGCTCGATAAAACAGGTACCATCACCATCGGGAATAGAAAAGCTACGCACTTCTATGCGACGGAGCATGTTGCAGAAGATCGGTTTATCGAAGCAGCTGTGCTGAGTTCACTGGCAGACGAAACACCTGAGGGCAAATCGATCGTAGAACTTGCCGGTTCGATCCAAAGAAACAAAATCTGGTCGGCACCCGAAGGGGCTAAGTTTATCCAGTTTACTGCCGAAACCCGTTCAAGCGGTATGGACACCCCTGAAGGGCGAAGCATCCGCAAAGGCGCATTTGATTCCATCCGGAAAATGGTACAGCAGGCGGGTAATGTTTTTCCTGCAGATGTGGAAAACCATGTGGAGAACATCTCCAGCAACGGCGGCACACCCCTGGTTGTTGTGGAAAACCTGCAGGTGCTTGGGGTAATTGAACTTCAGGACATCATTAAACCAGGCATCAGTGAGCGTTTCGAGCGCCTAAGGAAGATGGGCGTTAAAACGGTGATGGTTACCGGCGACAATCCGCTTACGGCCAAATTTATCGCGGAAAAAGCAGGCGTAGATGATTTCATTGCTGAAGCAAAACCTGAAGATAAAATGAACTACATCAAAGCAGAGCAGGCGCTTGGGAAATTGGTTGCAATGATGGGCGATGGTACAAATGATGCACCTGCATTGGCGCAGGCAGACGTTGGTGTTGCCATGAATAGCGGCACACAGGCTGCTAAGGAAGCCGGCAATATGGTGGATCTGGATAATGACCCAACCAAGCTGATCGAGATTGTGGAAATTGGAAAGCAGCTCCTGATCACCAGAGGTACACTTACAACTTTCTCTATTGCCAATGATATTGCAAAATACTTTGCTATTGTTCCTGCGCTTTTCATTGCTTCAATCCCCGCGCTGCAGAAGCTGAACATCATGAACCTCCATACTCCGGAGAGTGCGATCCTCTCAGCTGTAATTTTCAATGCCATCATTATCCCGATCCTGATCCCGCTTGCATTGAAGGGAGTGGTCTATAAACCGATCGGCGCAAGTGCATTGTTGCGCAGAAATCTATTAATATATGGTCTGGGTGGGGTAGTCGCGCCTTTTATCGGCATTAAGCTGATTGATCTTGCCGTTGGCCTGTTTGTTTAAAATCTTCAATATAAAGTCATGAAAAAATATCTTATACAATCCCTTCGCCTAACGCTGGTGTTAATGCTGCTTTTATGTGTACTCTACCCTGCCGCTGTAGCTTTCGCGGGCCGGTTTTCTAAGGGGCAGGGGGCTGGCCAAAAAATCATTTCCAAAGGAAAAACAGTGGGTTATGCTGCTCTTGGGCAACACTTTGATATGCCGAAGTATTTCTGGGGCCGGCCATCTGCAGTTCACTATAATGCTGCAGGATCCGCAGGCTCCAATAAAGGACCCGCTAACACCGACTATTTGAAAACCGTGTCAGACCGGGTAGATACCTTGCTGAAGCATCACCCTTACCTTAAAAAGTCCGACATCCCTGCAGATCTTGTAACCGCATCAGGAAGTGGCCTTGATCCGGACATTTCAGAGCAGGCCGCCAGCATCCAGATTAAACGCGTCGCAAAAGCAAGAAATATGAGCGAACACGAGCTTGCTGCGCTCCTGGTGAAGCATACGCAGAAGCCAATGCTTGGGTTATTTGGTCCGAGCTCCGTCAATGTGCTCAAATTGAACATGGACCTAGATAAAATTCAATCAAACCCTAACAACAAATGAAAAAAATTATATTAGCCGTTCTGGCACTTACATCTGCATACGCAGCAAATGCACAAGAGGCATCGAAAGTTAAGATCAGTGGATACCTGGAAACCTATTATGGGTATGACTTTAATAAACCCGCCGATCACAACCGGCCCGGATTTGTTTACTCGCACAACAGGCACAATGAGGTGAACCTGAACCTAGGCTTTATAAAGGCCAACTATGAGGATGAAAAACTGCGTGCCAATCTGGCCATCATGGCTGGAACCTATGCAAACGCCAACCTTGCTGCGGAGCCTGGCGTGTTAAAGAACATCTTTGAAGCTAATGCAGGGTTTAAACTTGCGAAATCTGCAAACCTCTGGCTGGATGCCGGAATCTTTTCCTCCCACATCGGCTTCGAAGGTGCTGTTTCTAAAGACTGTTGGGTGCTAACCCGGAATATATCCTCGGAGAATACACCTTATTATGAAGCAGGCGCCAAAATCAGCTACACGACTAAAAACGGAAAACTCGCGGCAACTTTACTCTATCTAAATGGCTGGCAGCGTATTTCCAGACTGGCCAACAACAGTGGGGCAGCAGGCGGCATGCAACTTACCTGGAAACCGAACGAAATCGTGACCTTGAATTATAGTAACTATGTGGGTACAGAAGGTCCAGATTCTATAGCGACCACCAGGTTTTACAACAACCTTTATAGTGTCATCCAGGTTAGTCAGGCATTTGGCTTAACTTTAGGTGTGGACTATGGCATTCAGCAGCGGGAAAAAGGTGGCGTTTCACAAAACCATGTATTCTCACCAGTAGCAATTGCGCGGTATAAATTTCAGCCGCAATGGGCAGTTGCCGCAAGAGTTGAATACTATCAGGATAAGGATGGTATGTTGATCGCCACCGATAGGGAAAACGGGTTTAAAACTTATGGATATTCCTTGAATGTTGACTACTCGCCGCTGAGCAATGCGGTGCTTCGTTTGGAAGGAAAAGTTTATGACAGTAAAGACAAGATCTTTACAAGGCAGCTGCAGCAGGTGAATCATAGCGCCACACTTACAGCAAGTTTAGCCGTATCTTTCTAAAATGTAAATGCAATATGCTCCATGGAACACGCGCAGCAATCGGCATCTGTAAAGAACTTCCTTGAACTGGTAAAAACGTCCAGAAAGGGAAAGCTGAAGATTTATCTTGGCATGAGTGCCGGAGTAGGGAAAACCTATAGGATGTTACAGGAAGCACATTCCATGTTGAATAACGGTATTGATGTTCAAATCGGGTACATTGAAACCCATAATCGTGCGGAAACCCATGCATTGCTGTCGGGCCTGCCCATCATTCCAAAAAGGGAAATCTTCTACAAAGGGAAACATCTGGAAGAGATGGATCTTAATGCTATACTGCAGGTACATCCCGAGGTGGTGCTGGTTGATGAACTTGCGCACAGCAATGTTGAAGGGAGTAAGAACCGTAAACGCTGGCAGGATGTGTTTGATCTTTTAGCGGCTGGTATCAGTGTGATATCAGCCCTTAATGTGCAACACCTTGAAAGAATTAACGAAGAGATTGAGCACATCACCGGGATTACCGTTACGGAACGTGTTCCGGATAGACTGCTGGAATCTGCAGATGAAATTGTGAATATTGACCTCACTGCCGATGAATTGATTGAACGCCTGCTTGAGGGCAAGATCTACGACAAGAGCAAAATCGGACATGCATTGAATAACTTTTTCCAGCGGGAGAAGATCCTACAATTGCGGGAGCTGGCATTGAATGAAGTATCACATCATCTGCAACGCAAGATCCATATTGAGGTAGCAGATAAAGTGAAACTCCGGCCGGAAAAGTTCATGGCTTGCATATCAACCAACTTCAAAACGGCCAGGGTGATTATCAGAAAAACGGCGAGGCTTGCATCGTATTACCACTCGCCCTGGATTGTCTTGTATGTACAGAAAAACGGGGAAAGTGCGGATAAAATAAAACTGGACCTGCAGCGACACCTGATTAATAATCTTAAACTTGCAACTGAACTTGGCGCAGAGGTAATCAGAATAAAAAGTGATGATATCACTGGAACCATATTTCAGATCACTCTGGAGAAAGAAGTAACGACCATATGTATTGGCAAGCCACATATCAGCCTCCTTCAAGTTATTATGCAAACCGCTGTATTCAATCAGTTGCTAAAAAAGCTATCTACAACGGACACCGATTTGATCATCCTGTCCTGAAACGTGTTCGTATCCTATGAAAATTAAAACTAAACTTCGCCTGGGCTTTGGATTCCTGTTCCTCGTTGTGCTGTTCTTCGGTGCAATCTCCTTGTACTATATGAACAAGATATCCAGGAGCTCGAAGGTAATACTTAAAGACAATTACAAAAGTCTGCGATTGACTGGCAGTATGCGGGCCATTTTGGATGATCATGTGCTGCCTTTAACCTTCGAACCCGTAAGTAAATTCTCAGCCTTATTAAAGCAGGAGCGACAAAACATTACGGAACCGGGTGAGCGGCGCGCGGTAGAACTGGTCGAACAAGCCTTTTCCCAGCTGTCCAATCCTGCATTTAGCATGAGCGAAAAACAGCAGGCCTTGCGGCTGCTGCGCCAACAACTAAGGCAGATAGACCAGTTGAATATGGCTGCCATTTCCAGTAAAAATGATGCAGCGCTACAAGGGGTGGAACAAGCTGCTGCTTACCTGATCTTTGCGGCTTCCATCTGCTTTTTACTGCTTTTCTCGTTCATGGTGAACTTCCCAGGTTTTGTGGCAGATCCATTGAAGGAGTTTTCGGAAGCCATAAAAGGTATAAGCAGGCAAAACTATAAGCAGCAACTGCAATTTAACGGCACCGACGAGTTTGCGGAACTTGCAAAAGAATTCAATACCATGGCCAAGGCTTTAAATCGCTGGGAGAACAGTAATCTGGCAAAATTGCAATCGGAAAAATTGCGAATAGAGGCGATTATAGAACAGATGAATGATGCAATCATTGGTCTGGATGAACAGAAGTCAATTTTGTTTATCAATAGGGTTGCCTGCGGTCTGCTAAATATGACTCAGGCGGAGCTGCTCGGCAAGGATATTACTTCACTTGTAGCCAGAAATGATTTGCTAAAAACAATTCTTCAAAAAGAAGGCCTGCAAGAGCAACTGACCATTTATGCCGATGATAAAACATCCTATTTTCAGCTGGAGCGGCAGGTAATTCAGGTGCCCTCATATGATCCGGAAAGTGAGGAGCTTTCAGTGAGCAGCAAGCCCGCAGGTGAGGTGTATGTGCTGCGGAATATCACACCCTTTAAAGAGCTGGATCAGGCAAAGACAAATTTTATTGCCACAGTTTCTCATGAACTGAAGACACCTATTGCATCCATAAAGATGAGTTTGAAGATTCTGGAGGATGAACGGGTGGGTTTGATGAATCCGGAGCAGCGTGAAATGGTGCAGTATATTGCAGATGATTGCGGCAGGCTACTAAAGATAACCAGCGAGTTGCTTGACCTGGCCCAGGTGGAAACTGGAAATCTTCAGTTGAACTTCATTAAGGCTGATCCATCGAAAATTACCCACTATGCCGTTGGTTCACTGCGTATGCAAGCGGAACAACGACAGATTAAGCTGGAAATGCGAATTGATGAAGACTTGCCGGTGGTAAGTGTGGACTTAGAAAAAACCGCATGGGTGCTGGTTAACTTTCTTTCCAATGCCTTGCGCTATAGTGCGGACCGGTCAAAGCTGATCATTCAGGTTCGTAATGTAGCCTCCGATGTGGAATTTTCAGTCCGGGACTTTGGGCAAGGCATTCCCGAGCAATATCAGGAAAGACTCTTTGAACGATACTTCCAGGTGCCTACAGATGGGAAGAACAAATCCGGTTCCGGCTTAGGACTCGCCATTTCCAAGGACTTTATAGAAGCGCAAGGTGGGCGGATCTGGGTGGAGTCATCGATAGGGGAAGGCAGTAAATTTTGCTTTCGTCTGCCAGCAGTTAATGGTTGAGCAGCTTCGGATAGAACGCACATCAAACGCACATCAGACCCAGATCAAGCGCACATAGACCGCACCGAACCTGTGTGTTCGACCTGCGTTCGATCTCTGTTTGACCATGCTCAGATCTTTGTTTTTTACGAAGCGATTTTGATTTTGTTTTTAGGGTTAAGGCGCTGCATTTCAGAATGACTGGGCTATAGCCGATTAGCTACAATAAATTTAGGTTAACCCCTTGATTTTTAAAATGTATCTTGCTACCTTTGCAGTCCCTTTATTAGGGGTAAAGTTTTTAAAACACTTAATAGAAAACAAAAAACAATGCCAACCATTCAACAATTAGTTAGAAAAGGTAGAGTAGCACTGGAGTTCAAGAGTAAGTCTCCAGCGTTGGACAGCTGTCCACAGCGAAGAGGTGTATGTACACGTGTATATACCACTACCCCTAAAAAACCAAACTCAGCAATGCGTAAAGTTGCCCGTGTACGCTTAACCAACGGAAAAGAGGTTAACGCCTATATCCCTGGAGAAGGTCACAACTTACAGGAGCACTCCATTGTATTGATCCGTGGTGGTCGTGTTAAAGATTTACCAGGTGTACGTTACCACATCATCCGTGGTGCATTAGATACATCAGGTGTAGCTGGTCGTAACCAACGTCGTTCGAAATATGGTACTAAACGTCCTAAACCAGGACAAGTAGCTGCGGCGCCAACAAAAGGTAAAAAGAAATAATTAGGAGGAAACAAAAATGAGAAAGTCAAAACCAAAAAAGAGAATTATCCTTCCTGATCCGAAATTTAACGATGTTATGGTGACCAGGTTTGTAAACAATATGATGTATGATGGAAAGAAATCCATTGCATATGATATTTTTTATAACGCAGTAGAACTTGCTGAAAAAAGAGCAGGTGAAAGTGGTCTTGAAGTATGGAAACGTGCTTTAACCAATGTAATGCCTGCTGTAGAGGTTAAGTCACGCCGTGTAGGTGGTGCTAACTTCCAGGTACCAACTGAGGTTAGACCTGACCGCAAAATTGCTTTAGGTATGAAATGGTTAATTTCTTACGCACGTAAACGCGGTGAGAAAACCATGAAAGAAAAATTAGCAGGTGAGATCGTTTCAGCAGCTAAAGGTGAAGGTGCCGCAGTTAAGAAAAAAGAAGATACGCATAAAATGGCTGAGGCTAACAAAGCGTTCTCTCACTTCCGTTTCTAATATTACATT
>Ga0265798_10011811_pt1 | contig 10610 bp, 8 predicted proteins | sample P3T30metagenome_FD_192430 | JGI IMG/M metagenome (GOLD analysis project Ga0265798, IMG submission 192430) | Plant litter microbial communities from East Loma Ridge, Irvine, California - P3 T30 | ecosystem: Environmental > Terrestrial > Plant litter > Unclassified | place: USA: California... | reverse complement strand
TAACCGATCAAAAAAGCCTTTAATTTTTGCTGGAATATGATCTACATAAACAGGACAAAAAAGCACCACATGATTACTCTGTCTGATCGCATTTAAAGCCTTTTGTAAATCAGGTTCAAGTTCAGCGATCTGTCTGTTATTAAAAAGCTTATTCGAATTGAAAATCAGATCAATAATGGCAATTTCCCTGATTATTGCACCAGCACTTTCAGCACCCTTTTTATAGGCATTGATTAAAAAATCTGTGGATACCGTCTTCTCTATATCCCCATTCAGGATAAGTACTTGCTTCATTTATATATTGATATTAGCTTTCGAGGCGGTAGATGTTACAAAACTATAAAGATTTTGTTAACCTATTGCATTAAAAACAAAAAACCTGATCAGATTGATCAGGTTTCCATCCCTAAACTAGGATATATTTAAAGTTAAGATTGACTGAATCTTAGCCAGAAGACACTTAACATCTTATCAATAAAATGTTATACTAATGCTTTATTGTTGTTGATTATATTCAGATGCCCAGGTGGTACTTTCATCCTCCCCTTTATGACCATCTAATTTTACCACGAAACTCTTAGCAGGGAAATATGGTGTGATATGAATATCCAAATGGATTCTGTCTTTTTGCTGTTCATCGCGTTCAAAACGCATAATTTTAAACCTTTCAATTAAACGATCAGCACCCTGGATGCCATCTAAAAACTTCACAATCTGACCTCTTAAATCCTGTTCTGTTTTTGAAGTCCAGTTTTCAAATGCTCTTCTGTTTAAGAAATCAAATAATACTTTGGTGATATAATCAAATACCCTTACAACTGAATAGGTTTGTAAGCCAATGTTATCGCCATTGAACAAAGTTTTTGCAGAAAAGGCCATTACTTTTCCATATTCGTTTACCATTGGTACTAAACCAACTCTTTCCAAATGCGAAATCTCGCTTTTCTTTAGATCAAACTTAACGCCGTCTACTTCGTTTATAGCACCATGTTTTTTACCGGCAGTAACCTGAGACATTAGGGTGTAATACATCTTTCCTGCTAAGGCGGCTGATCCAGGAACAGTTAAATCATCTTCTTCACCCACTTCGGCAACTTTACCTCTACCTACAAGCCAGTTACAAGTCATGATTACATTAGAGCGGAAAGCTTCAGCGCCAGTGAAATTTGCAGCGGTGAATAAATCCAAGACATCATCAGGTTGATCTAAATCTGCAAAATCTGTTACCAACATGGCTTTGTTGCTGTGTGCAATTTTACCCCAACGCTCTAAAACCTTATTTGATCCCATATAACCGGGAACAACCATCAATGAATAGTTTTTACGTAAATCTAAACGATCGTAATTTTGCTTTAATTCATCATCAACATAATCGATGAAACGTGGGTTATCAAGATCTTTAATCTGATCCATTGATGCATTTAAAAGCACAACATTTTTCAGCTTATCCGATTCAGTATTCTTATAGAACAAATGAACTGATCTATATGCCTGCTCCAGTTCTCTTGAACTTTCCAGCGCCGTTCCGATGTTCTTATTCAGGTTTTCTTCAGCAGCATTAAGCTTTTCAGTGCTTTTTTCTACCATATCAGCTACGGATGAAGAAGATTCAAGCACATCGATCCAAAGCTGAATTTTCTTCTTCAACTCTTCACGCTCTTTTCTCTTCTCATCTCCTGTTAAAAAGATTTGCTTTCTTGCTTTTCTTTCGGGATTTAAATTCTGTAGTCCATCAACAGTAGTTTCCAACAAATCGAAACCGCCTACTCTCGCTAGTTTTTCTAAGTTTTCTTTAAGTGATGTTTTCTCTATGGTTTTGCCCTCTGCTGGCTTGTAGCCTGCTTCCTGGGATATGTTTTGGTCTGCGTTTAATTCTTGAGGATTTGACATGTTTTCTTAGCGTTTTAGATTATTTATTTTGCTCCAATTCATCTACGAAGTTTTTCAAAGCACTAATGAAAGCGGTTTTGGTTTCTTCATCGTCAAGGGTAGCTTTTAATGTTTTATTTGATTTTAATTGTTTGATCACATTCAAAGACATTTCTCTTTCAATGTTCACATTTGTGAGGTAATTACTTTGATTGATGATATTTTTTACACCAAAATCACTTAAATCATTAAAATTAATTGTTTCTCCAACTGTAGAACCATCTTGTTTTTCAAACGCCACTTTAACATTTGGTTTGTAGTGTTCAAAAACTTCCTTAACCGTTTTTAATCCTTCAACCTTTTCCGGTTTAATAGGTTCGTTATCTGTTAATTTTTGTACAAAAAGCGTTTTATTGTGGGCAATTTCTGCGAAAGATTCCGAGGTATCTATTTTCCGCTCGTTTCCACCAATTTCATAATTAAACATAGTATGTAGTTTTTAGGTTTAAGGTTTAAGGCTAAATTCTTCTAATAATATAATAGTTAACATTTTAACTCAATTTTTGTTCCAATGTTGCGGCCTCAGGATGAATAATACTCCATTCTAATTTATTCTCCTCCGGATGTTTGCTGACCTGAATCTTAGATCCTTTCTTGAGTTCTCCGGAAATAATGTATTTGGAGATTGGGCGGCGTAAAAGATTTCGAATTACTGCTGATAATTGCCTTGCGCCATATTTAGGTGTAAACCCATCTAAAGCGATCATTTTCTTTGCATCTTCTGCAATTTCAAATTCGATACCCATTTTGTTTAGCGATTGAACCAGACTGCTTAACTGGATTTCAAAAATGCGCACCACATTACTTTCATTTATCGGCGCAAATGGGACTATTTCCGAAATTCTCGCTAAAAATTCAGGGCGGAAATGTCCGGCCATTACTTCCATTAATTGGTTTGATGCAGGAATAACCCCTTTTCCAATTTGTTCGGCAATCCATTCGCTACCAATATTAGAGGTAAAAAGAATCAGCGAATTACTAAAATCACCTTCTTTCCCTAAACGATCGTGCATATGGCCTTCATCTAAGATCTGCAAAAAGGTATCAAAAACTGATGGATGTGCTTTTTCAATTTCATCAAACAGCAATACAGAATATGGCTGTTGCCTGATTTTATTGACCAATAAACCGCCTTCTTCATAACCTACATAACCTGGAGGCGCGCCATATAGTAAAGCGGCGCTATGTTCTTCTTTAAATTCAGACATATCAAACCTGATCATTGCCTTTTCATCATTAAACAGAAATTCTGCTATAGATTTAGCCAATTCGGTTTTACCTGTTCCGGTTGGACCTAATAAAAAGAATGATCCGATGGGCTGACCTTTTTTATTTAATCCGCTTCGGGATTCTAAAATTGCATCAGAAACTGCTTTGAGTGCCTGGTCTTGCCCAACCACCCGTTTTTTCAGGTATTGCTCCATGTTAAGCAATTTTTCTTTCTCGCCTGCCTGTAATTTGCCCATTGGAATACCAGTTTTATAGGCAACTATTGAAGCAATATCCTGCTTGGTAATTTTATCGCTCTTTTCCGCAGCATATTTCTTCAGTTCCTGAAGACTGCTATTGATATAGGCCTTGTATTCATCTGCGGTTTCAAAAGCATCTGTTTGGGTTTCATCGGTTAAACGGCCCAGTAGAACCGGACTTAATTTAGCCTGAAGTAAAGAAAATAACCATTTATAATCTGCAAACTGATCTGCTTCTGATTGCCCTTCACTAATATTTAATGCCTCCAAATCTTCTTCTAAACTATCAATCACCTGGTTAGATGTATCATTCATCATTTTCATAGCAGCCATAGTTCTGTCGAGCAAATCAAAAGCAGAATCGGGGAGTCTTCTATCTTTCATGTAGCGTTTAGCCAGGCGAACACATTCGCCCAAAGCATCGGGCTCAATGCTCAAAGTATGGTGTTCTTCATACTTCACTGACAGTTTTTGCAACATTTTTATCGTACTTTCTTCATTCGGTTCATTGACCTGAAGCACTTCAAAACGCCTGCTAAAAGCTTGTTCTGGTTCAATAATTTTACGATATTCATCTATGGTAGTTGCGCCAATTACCGTAATTTCTCCACGGGCTAACTCTGGTTTTAACAAATTGCCGATACCTGCACCCAACGGCCCTTTACTATCTAGCAAGGTATGGATTTCATCAATAAAGAGCACTGCTTTTTCAAACTGCTTAACTTCTTTGATGATGTTTTTTAAACGGTCTTCAATTTCACCTTTATAAGATGCGCCGGCAATGAGCGATCCCAGATCAAGCTCAAAAAGCTGAACCGCCTTTAAACTATCTGGCACATTCTGGTTCACAATATCAATTGCAAATCCATCAACCAAAGCTGTTTTACCTACCCCAGCATCTCCCGTAAGGATTACATTTGGTTTGGTTCTCCGGCAAAGGATCTCCATCATCATGCGCGTTTCCTTATCGCGACCTATAATTGGATCAGTCTTTGCATCACGGACCATCTGCAAACGATCTATGCAATATTTATATAAAGCATTTCCTGTACTTTTATTTTCACCGCTCGCCGTTGTTTTATCAGGCGAAACTGCCCTGGAAATTTCTTCATCTTTTACGTAGAGGTCTAAAATTTCTCTCTCTTTTATAGGGAAAGACTTTAACTGATCTGACTGAAAACCAATCCCAGGCTTTGCCAACGCAGTAAGTACACATACCGGAGTAATTAAATCAAGTCCTAATTTAATGCGTACGTTATCTGCTTCTTCAAAAATTACAGCAATTTCCGGCGCACCACTAACGGTATCACTTAAGCCTGCAGATTTTGCCTGCTCCTCTATCCGAACCTCCGCCCACTCGCTAATGTACTCCTCATCCTTTCCAATGGAAGTAACAAACGAACGTAAGCCAACATCTTTATGCATCAATCCCTTAAGCAGATGCGCAGCAGTAAAAACTTCATTTCTATATTCCTTGGCTAACGACTGTGCGATGTGCAGTGCTGTTTTTACCGATTCACTTAAATTTGTAATTGCCATATCCCTTAATTGGTTTTTGGCAATACTGCCGGGTTAAAATTATTTTCGGTGATATAATAGTATGTTTTTCCGTTTGATAGAAATTGTTGCTCAATCTGAGTAGCTCTCTTTATTTGTTCTACCGACTGATTTAATAGTTTAATATAGCTTTCAAACTGATCGAGTGGCATTTTTGATGTACTCTTCAAATCTCCAACTTTATATTTTGAAAGGAATTCATTGTTTAAAGGCAAACCTGTAACCAGTTTAATGTAATTGGCCAATGTCAACGCCTTTATATCACCCGAAGAAGTTTTCATTCCCAACAACTGCTTTGGCATTTTAACATAGTTTTTAACCAGTTTGCTTCTGAAAGAGGATTGATCGGCCTGAAGGTTTTGGCCTAACATGATCGAGAAAACATCAACAATCTGTTTGTATTCCATGTTATTGAGTACAATTGCATATTGTAATGTTGATGGATGATTTTTAACAACCTCTGCCGATACGTTTGCTGTACTATAATATTTAAAGGCATTATGCGGCATGCGATCTGCAACTTCTGCATCAACCGGAGCCGGGAGCAAGCCTTCTACCTCTGCTGAAAGATTTTTACGTGAAATACCGGTTAAACGAAATGCACTATCCAAAGAACTGATTTGATTGTAAATATCCATATTCGTTTCTTTTACAAAACGGCGTAAAGCAATCGTCATGCTTTGGTTGGAATTTACAGATCCTTTGGTTGGAAAAACCACCCCACCTTGAATTAAGCTATTTTTAGGATAATCTAAATAGTAAGAAATCGAATCTTGCAGGCTGGTATTATAAGGCTGGAAACTTTTTAATCCTTCTCCCTTAACCATTGTATTTTTTCGGTATTCTGCGGCGCGGATAGCCGATTCTGAAACCAATTTACGTGACTGAATAACGAAATCATTAAACGACTGGTTAAAATCGCTGTATACCTGAAGCGCTAAAATTCTGGCATCTGCCTGAGCAACCTGTTCGCTTAATTCGTTAATCAGGTAGTTATTTGTACCACCTGTATTCCCGGTGCTCCCAACTAATATAATTAAATTGGTTTCATTTTTCTTCGCCTTAAACTGGCTTAAACCCGCTTTTAAAGCTTCGAACACAGGTCCTTCAGCAATTTCACCATTACACCTAAGGGTATTTTTAGCTTGATTAGATAAGAAAGACATCAGTTTTCTATAGTCGTTTTGAATCGGACTAACAAAAATTCCTTGTAATGCACATCCGGCTTCGCCGCGATAAACTACACCACCGTAACTTACATTGGATCCTTTGCCAAAATCGGTCATTATATTTTCGAAGGAAGATATGGTGTTTGTCATTCCTGAAAGGTATTTGGTCATCGAACTTCCTCCGTCTACCACAAACAACACATTAATTTTATTTTTATTCTTGCGGAGCTTCAGATAATCCTGATAAGAAAGTGAAGAACCGTTGATGGTTAAGATTTTATTGTCTTTTTTATTATAAACATCTGCTGCAATGCCGACACTATATGAACCAGCATCATCAGAAACCACTGGTACACTTTTTAAAATTAAATTTTCGCCTGGCAATAACGGATCTACAACGAAGGCGGTACCCTTATCTGTACCACTTTTAATAGCAGTTGCAGTAGAGTCGTCACTATTTTCGTTTCCGGGCTTAGCAGAAGTGATGTATAAACGGTCTCCCCAGTTGTGAACTACTTCTGAAGACACCCAGCCATAGATACTTTTTAAGGCTGTATCTGCCACGAGTTGATCATCAGAACCAATTAAATATTTTTTTCCATCTTCAGATTTTTTATAGATGTAAGAAATTTCATGTAACCTAACTTTTGTTCGTCTTTCTTTTAGTTCCGGCGTATTATAAACCAGGATCGAATCGGTTGTATCAAAATAGAATTTAGGTTCTGTTAGTGCATTTTTTCCATTGATAATCCCAATCGACTTTTCTGCATAGCCGGTTTTCTGATTAGAAAATGCACGTTGCCAAAGCAATAATTTCGATTTTGCTATCCAACCATAACTGATTGCACTTTTTTTATCGTTTATCTTTCTCCCTCTGATCATCCCTGCTTTGTATTTGATTAATTTCAGATAGCCATTTTCTGATTTCGAAACATAAAAAGGTTCCATAAAACCGATTTTTTTCATGATCAAACTTCCGCCTGGTGCAGTTGTGGTGTAATTATCTTCACGATCTGAAAAGACAATCCATGGCAAACTACTATTGCTGGTATTGTCATTTATATTGATGGCTTCTGCCGGCCTTTCGTAGGCTTTAGGCATATATTTTACTTTTTTGCCAAACGATGCCGGCGACTGCGCATAGGCAAAGGATATTCCTAAAAACAGGATAGTTAAGGCATAATATTTTTTCATAATGGTTTTAGATGAGCTTTAGAATGAGGTAAAGAGGTTAATCTATTTTGTTTTAGCTGGCGCATCAGTTGCTGCTGTTGTTGCCGGCTGTACGGTTCCTGAATGTTGTTTAATATTCAACAAACTGGCACAGGTAGAATTTGGCTTTATGGTAAGTTGTGCTTCGTCTATCGCTATCTCACCACCAAAAGTTAAGCCCATGCAATACGAATAAATATCGGTTTGTTTTTTCTTCCCGTTCATTTCTACGTTTACAGTTACTTTTTCGTTGTTACACATGTATTTGTTAACAAGATAATAGTAATTGGAATTGAAGTCTGCACCATTAGCGATCGCCTGCAACCTGGCCCTGATATCATCAATAGTTTTGCGTTCACCATCACCCGGCGCAACAAAATCTTCAACAATTTCTGCGTTAGGATCGGTAATTAATATGGTTAAATAAGCAGGTTTACGTGCTTTGTCTGATCTGAGGCGAACAACGAATTTTCCCGGAGCGCGGTAGGTATACAAAGCTGTTTTACCTTTAACATCTACACGGCCGGTTTCACCGAAAGACCATTCAAAATCCTTTCCTTCTCCATCGCCCTCCAATCGTATTTCTTCATTTACTAAACCAGCTGTTGGCCCGCTGATGGTAAGTACACTATCTACTACTACAGTCCTTACCGTGTCTCTTACGGTAATCGGAAACTCCTGACGTAATTCACCATCAACAGTAAGGCGTACGATATAAGTATCAGGCTTGGTGTAATGATATGATCCGGTTTTTGTTGTGGCTCTTTCACCATTACCAAATTCCCAAAGCCACTTAGAAGCTTTTGGCGTATTATCTGTAAAAACTAAATCTTCGTTTAAGTAGATTTCGTCTTTTAAAATTCTCGCTTCAATTGCTCTTTTTTCGAATAAAGAACTCTTAAATAAAAAGATGAGGCCTGTTAAAAGAAGCACAGCCAATAGGATGTATAAAATAACATAGCCCTGCGAATTTGAATTAACTTGCTTGGTGTTTGAATCGGACATAGGTAGCGTTTTTTATATTTTGTTTAGAGGTTTATCTTGAAGAGATAGTTTGCTGCAATTGTCTTCTGTTGGTAATGCAGTCGTCTAATTGCCTTTTATGTAGTTCAATGTCACTAATGTTTCTGTTTTGTTCCTGTCTGTCATAAAACAGCCTATCATATAATTGAGAGGTTTGAACAAAAATCTTGTAGCGGGAATCTGATGCTTTGCGATCAAATGCTGCTCTAATAGACCCTAACGATAACTGGATATCGTTTTTTAAAAACACGGCCTGAACATTGGGGTTATAGCGGGTAATTTGTTTAAAAGTAGTATCTATTGTAGGCATGGTTTCTTTCACCATGTTTTCGAACACTTCATTTTCGCCGATTTTAATTTCCAGTTCTTCTTTTGAAATTTCGTATCTCGATTTATTGCTGTAAAAGATACCGAAGCTTAAAAGCCCGACAGTAAAAACAAACAACGCAACGAAAAACAAGAATTGCTCACGTCTTTCTTTTATGCTTACTTTAATCATAATATTTTAATTATCTGCCGTATCTACCGTTTCTGATTCTATTTGCTGCAGACTGATTAGCCCGCTGACAGTCGTTTATTTGCTCCTTGTATCGCTGAATATCGCCTCTTGATTTAATAAGTGAATCCTGCAAATCGGCCATTGCACCAACATTGTTGTTTAGTTTTCCATACAAGTCAAAACTTGGGCTATCTTCTGTTTTTCTGGAGATTAAATCCTTAATCCGGTTATTAGCCGTTTGAATATCTCCCAGCAGAATGCCTTGTTTACTCATTTCATTTGCATTATAATCCCTGTATTGCGTAAGTTCTTTGAATCGAACCAGAATAAGGTCAAAATTGGTATTGATGTCTTTTCTGAGGTATGATAATTTCTCTGCTTCTTTCACTTTTTTATCAAGTAAGGCATATTCATAATCGGAAGCAGCGAAAAAGAGATAAATACAAAAGATAGAGAAAAGAGTTAAAAATAAAAAGTTCAAAATAAACTTTGTGTAAGAACTTTTAATTTCGACGGCGTTAATGGGTTTCATAGAGCTTTAATGTTTCACTTAGTAATGGTACGATAATTAATCCGACAATCAACATCACTTAAAATACACGTGCACTTTCAAATTAACTTTGCAATAACAATTTTTAATATTTGGTGTTTGGTTATAAAAGAGAATTATTTTATTTTACTTTTAACAAACTTTAAGCCAAATTTTTATGTCTGAAAATTTTTTCAATAAACCCTTCAGATTTAACTCCATATTTTCAGGTACTGGGCTTCAGCCAACTGACCTTGGAAAATCGATTTCGAACCATATAGAACTGATCATTTTTACCCGTTATGGCGAACACCGTTATAGAAAGGATTTTGGATGTGAGATTTGGGATCTTGACTTTGAGTTGATTGTGAGCGAAAGCCTCTGGGAAGAAAAATTCCGCAAATCACTGTTGAAATCGATCTCTGACTATGAATTTAGAATAGATAACATTGCCGTTGAAGTCCGGATTACAGAAGTAGAAAACGTATATCCTTTACGTAAGATTACCGAGATTAAAAAGAAAGTTGATATTACCGTTAGAGCACTAATAAAAACCACAGGAGAAAAATATTTTTTTAATACAGCATTATTCCTAAGTCCACTTTCAACTTAATTAAAAACGCCTCAATTATCCTACACATGAAACCAGTTTTTTATTCATCAAAAGATGAAATCAGAAATAGAATTTTAAAGAATGCCGAAGATTTCTGGAATATTAAAGATACAAATGATTTCGATCCGCTGGTAAAACTGATTATTGAGGCTTTAAGCAATGAGCTTTTTAATGTTGCCAATGATGTTAAAAATTTAGAAAACAGAATATTTGATAAAATCAGCAGGATTCTGGCACCTGATCACCTTACCTCTTCTTTACCAGCGCACGCAATTATGCATGCAAGACCTATAGAGGAGGAAGATTATCTTTCGCCATATACCCAGTTTGCTTATAAGAAAAATATTCCGCAGGAAAACGACAAAGCCAAAAAAAGCGACATCTTCTTCGGCCCCTTGCATACGGTTAAGGTTCATAACGCTGCCATAAAATATATAGCCACCGGAAATACACTTTTCAGCATAGATAAATCAAATAAGCAACAGGTAATAAATACGCTTCCTGGTTATGCGGTAGAAAAAAACACCATTTATATCGGTCTAACCGGCATCAAAAACTGGATGGATTTTAATAAGCTTAACTTATTTTTCGACTGGAAAAATTATTCAGT